>FWPV01013713.1_pt1 | contig 12099 bp, 9 predicted proteins | sample 2228371 | NCBI WGS metagenome assembly FWPV01 (sample SAMEA103939776, study PRJEB20133) | metagenome | reverse complement strand
GGTATGAGCATGGGTCCGGATTTGGACCTGCTCCGCAGGACGATCGCCGGGGTCGTCGGACATCCGAACGTGTGGGGCGGGCTCATCGTCGGGTTGGGCTGCGAGGTGAATCAGATCGAGCATTACCTCGGCGCGAATGGCGCGAGCGCGGTGCGGGTGGAAGGGTTAACATTGCAAGAGACCGGGGGAACGCTGAAAACCGTGGAGGCGGCGCGGCGGGTGCTCAGCGCCATGATCGAAGCAGCCGCGGCGGAGAAGCGCGTTGAACTCCCGGCTTCCCGGATTGTTCTGGGCTTGAATTGCGGCGGCTCGGACTCCTTCTCAGGCATCACGGCGAACCCGGCGCTAGGGCGCTGTTCGGACCGGCTGACGGCGCTTGGAGGCACGGCGGTGCTGGCGGAGACGCCCGAAATCTTTGGCGCCGAGCACTTGCTGGTAAGACGGGCGCGCAACCGCGAAGTCGCGCTGAAACTGCTCGGGTTCATCCGCAAGTACAGAGAGTATCTCGACCGTTTCGGCGGGAGCTTCGACGATAATCCCTCGCCGGGCAACAAAGAGGGAGGCTTATCCAATATTCTGGAGAAATCGCTGGGGGCCGTGGCTAAGGCAGGCACATCGCCGCTCATGGACGCGGTAGACTACGCCGAGCGCATCTCCTCGCCCGGGTTCGTCTTTATGAACACCCCGGGTTATGACCCGGTGTCGCTCGCCGGCTTGGCGGCGGGTGGAGTCAATGTGATTGCTTTTACCTCCGGGCGGGGCAGCGCCATCGGTTTTCCCACCGTCCCGGTGTTGAAGATTGCCAGCAATAGCGCCGTGTTCGAGCGGATGCGGGATAACATGGACATCAACGCCGGTCTGGTGGCGGACGGCGAAAAGACGATCGACGAATTGGGCGAAGAGATTTTCCAAGCAGTTCTCCGGGTGGCTTCCGGAGAACGGACGAGCGCCGAGCGGTTGGGACATAAGGAGTTCGTGCCGTGGCGCATCGGGCCCGTCATGTAGCGTGGGAGAAAATAGAGGATGATGACACTACGGAGAATAGCCATTGCCGCGGCGGTAATGGGGTTAGCATTTGCCACAGCCTACGGGCAGAAGAAGACCACGCCGGCGAAGCCCCCGGCTAGCGCGGCGAAACCTCCCGCCAAGTCCGCTCTCGATAAGCCGACGCTGGAGGCTTACGTCCGGCACTTGGCGGTTTGGGGTCCGCAAATTAAGGTGGAAATCGGGGATCCGAAGCCTTCCACGCGGCTTCCGGGGTTCATGGAGGTCAAGGTCCGCGCCTCTTTGGGCGAGCAATACAACGAGGAGATACTGCTGGTATCAAAGGACGGGCAGAAGATTTTGCGTCCCCCTGTTTATGACATCACGCAGAATCCGTTCAAGCATGAGATAGATAACCTGCGGACGGAGAATGCGCCGGGTTACGGAAAGCCCGGGGCGCCGGTGGTGCTGGTGGTTTTTAGCGATTACCAGTGTCCGTATTGCCGCGAAGACGCCAAGACGCTGCGCGCCAATATCCCGAAGGAGTACCCGACTCAGGTGCGGGTGTACTTCAAAGATTTCCCGCTGGAGTCCATCCACCCGTGGGCGAAGGCGGGCGCCATCGCAGGGAGATGCGTCTTCCGGCAGAAGGCTGAGGCTTTTTGGGACTTTCATGATTGGATCTTCGAAAAGTCCGGCGAAATGTCGCCAGACAACCTGAAGGGCAAGGTCTTGGAGTGGGCCAGAGGCAAAGGACTCGACACCTTCGCGCTAAACGCCTGCATCGAGACGAAAGCCACCGAGGGCGAGGTGAACCAGTCGATCGCCGAGGGCCGCGCCTTGGGCGTGGACCGGACGCCTTATCTGTTCGTTAATGGGCGCCGCGTTCCCGGCGCGCCGTGGCAGAGCCTGAAGCAGATCATCGACTTTGAAATCGACTATCAGAAGACGGCTAACAACGCCGGCGATCACGCCTGCTGCTCCCTCGCTCTGCCGTCTCTGGTGAAGTGAAACGGATGGCCCGCTGATAGCCCGCTAGTACCAGTACCAACGGTTTTCGAAAAATTACATTCGTTCTATATTGCCTTCCCGGAGAGTGAGCTAAGATTGTGGCTGCCGGGCTGTTGTGGCCCGGTGGTTGGGCGTAATGACGAAAAGATGCTCCATGGATCCGCGCACTCCTTTTTCAGACGGCATCCGGAAATTGCCGCCGCTCATACTTCATCCTTTTGCCGACGCTTGTGGGCCTGCGAAATTGGTCGAGAGCTCACGCGCCAATCTGATGCTCCAAGGGTTGCTTCCCGCCGGCGACTTCACCTCGGAAGAGCTCGAACGGCGGCTCTTGGACGGCCGCTATTGCGAGATTCGCATGCTTTTCTATGTGGGTAAGGACGTGGACCGGTGGATCGAGCAGTGCCTCGAGTTCACCGAAAGGGATGAGTCGCTCGCGGCGTGCGGTTACCAGTATCAGAGCTTCGCCGATTTCCTGGTCAACCGCCCCCCGAAGCCGGTCAAGGACAAGCTGAAGCGCTGGGGAGTGGCCGACTACCGGGCCATTTTCGCCCGCGCCATCGGGCTGCGCTCGCTCTTTGCCGAAGTCCCGCCGCCGGAAAGCCTCACCACCCACTTCATACGGCACTACTACCGCTACGCCGACCAGTTGTTCGAATGCCGGCAGCGTTCCGGGGGGTACGCGGTCATCGCTCCGGAACAGTTCGATTTCGAACTTTACGCCTCGGCTGAGTACTCGCGCATCTTGGAGCGCGAGTGGGAAGTCGGCTGAGAAATCGCTCCGCAGTCGCCTACAATAAGGCATGGTCCGGTTTCCACGAATGCTGCTCGTGCGGCAGCTCTTTCCCGACTTGTCCATTGCAGATGTCCGCGGTGAAGTCCGGCGTGCGCTCGCGGGCTCGGGTTTTGCGCAGCGGGTGAAGCCGGGCGCAAGGGTGGCGATTGGAGTGGGGAGCCGGGGAATCGCCAACCTGCCGGTCATCGTTCGGGGCGTGGTCGATTACTGGAAAGAAGCCGGCGCCGCGCCGTTCATCTTCCCCGCAATGGGCAGCCATGGGGCGGCGACGGCAGAGGGACAGGCGGAAGTGCTCGCCCGCTACGGCGTCCACGAGAGCGCTATGGGCTGCCCGGTGGTCAGTCGGCTGGATGTGGTCCCGCTTGGCAAGACGCCCTCCGGAATTGAGACTTTCCTCGACCGCGCGGCTTACGAAAGCGATGGCGTCATGATGGTGGCGCGGGTGAAGTGGCACACGGACTTCGCCGGACGCATCGAGAGCGGTCTGTTCAAGATGATGGCCATCGGATTGGGGAAGTTCGCGGGCGCACGGGTCTATCACGCTCACGCGTATCGCTTGGGACTGGAAGCCGTCATCCGGGAAGTGGGGCGGCAAGTCCTGGCGTCAGGCAAGATCCTTGGTGGGCTGGCGGTGCTCGAAGACGCTTACCACCATACGGCGAAACTGGACGCCGTCCCGTCAGAGGAGATGGAGGCGCGTGAAGAACGCAACCTCGAATTGGTGAAGAGCTGGATGCCCCGCATCCCGGTTCCGGAGGTCGACTTGTTGATCGTCGACCAAATGGGCAAGGACATCAGCGGTTCGGGCATGGACGCGAAGGTGATCAATCGCACCGTCTATGGCGAGTGCAACGTGTGGGACACGGCGCCCAAGGTCCACCGGGTGTTCGTACGCGGCTTGAGCCCGCTATCTCACGGCAACGCGGTGGGCATTGGCATGGCGGAAGTCACTACGACTCGAGTCGTGGAATCGGTGGACTGGGAAGCCACCTATGTGAACGGGTTGACCTCAAACGCTTTCGGTTCCATCCGGACTCCGGTGCATTTCGCCACGGAGAGGGAGTGCATGGAGCGCGTATGGCCAACGGTAGGCAAATTTGATCCGGCGGAATTGCGAATTGCGTGGCTGAAAAACACCCTGGAGTTGGGGCTGCTCGGACTGAGCGAGAACCTGCGCCCTTTGCTGGAAGGCGCCGCAGGCATCGAAATCGTGGGTGAACCCAAGGAGTTGGAGTTCGACGTAGAGGGGAACCTGCTGGACCTGTGGGGGGACGTTCCGTATAACGCTGCCGCGTCGGGTTGACCCGGATGGCGAGAGCGGAGACAAAGGTCCCCGCCCTCGCAGAACTCGCCAGCCTACCGCTCGGCGGCGGTCATCACGCTGCCGACTTTGCTGAAGATCACGCTGATGCTGGAAGCCACGCCCGGCATGATAGCGCCCGCTGCCACAGCCACGAAGCCCGCCATCAGAGCATACTCGATGAGGTCCTGGCCGCGCGTGTCCGCAAGGACCCGCAGTTTTAAAACGATGTTCGATAGTTTCTTCATTCTTTATCCTCTCCCTGCTGCAACTTGATTGTCTGTTGCTGACTTCAAGTTAGCATTGCTCTTCCATCGGCCCAATCAGCAGCAAACCTTAGAGCCTTAGTCGAATTGACTCATGACTTTACAACCGATATCCCCTGGTAGTACCTGAGTAGTAAGAAGGGTAGGACGGATGGGGGATGCAGCGGCTATTTGCGGATAAGAAAGACCGCGATTTCGGCGAATAAATTGGGAAGAAGCTTGATCTCACGCGTCCCGGCAAGAAAGATCCGGCGCTCCATGACCCAACCCTCGCGAGCGCACAGGAGTTCAAAATCGAGCACAGTGAGGAAATGGATGTTGGGCGAATCGAACCAATCGTGAGGGAACAGCTTGGTCTTCGGCGCCCGCCCGGTGAAGAGATGCGACAGACGCACGCGCCAGTGCCCGAAGTTCGGGAACGCGACGATGGCGTGCGCGCCGACGCGGAGGATTTCGCGCAGCACCTTCAGCGGGCGGCGGGTTTCCTGAAGCGTCTGGCTGAGGATGACGTAGTCGAAAGCGCCGTCGGGGTAGTCCGCTAGACCTTGGTCGATGTCGCCCTGATAGACGGAAACGCCCCGGGCAATGGCGCGCTGAACCTTGGCTGGCACAATTTCGATGCCCCGGCCATCGACTTGCTTGTTCGCGGCGAGCCATTGCAGGAGTTCGCCCTCGCCGCAGCCGAGATCCAGCACCTTTGAGCCGGGCTCCACCAGTTCGCCGATGATGGCATAATCGCTGCGCCCGAGAATTGCGTGGACGAAGGCGCGGCGCGCCGGCTCACGCGGGGACTTCATGCCGCTGAACCTTCTCAAAGGTATTGGCCAGGAAGCCGCGCACGATTTCGGTCTGTTCGCCCACTTCGACGAGGAACGCGTCGTGACCGTAGTTGGATGGCAGCTCGCAGAAAGCCACGTCCCGGTTGCGGCTGCGGAGCGCGTTGACGATTTCCAGGGATTGGTAGCTGGGATAGAGCCAGTCTGACGTGAAACTAATGACCAGGAAGCGCGCCGTGACCCGCTCCATCGCCGCGGCGAGCGAGCCGTAGCCGTTGCTGATGTCGAAATAATCCATCGCCTTGGTGATGTAAAGGTAGGAGTTCGCGTCGAAGCGCTCAACGAACTGGCTGCCCCGGTAGCGAAGATAGCTCTCCACTTCGAAATCCACGGAAAAGTCGAAGCCGAACTGATCCTTGCCGCGCAAGCGGCGGCCAAACTTTTCGCGCATCGACTCATCGCTCATATAGGTGATGTGGCCGATCATGCGCGCCACGGCGAGCCCCCGCGCCGGGGGCTTCTTGCCGTAGTAGTCGCCGTTGTTCCAATCCGGGTCGGCCATAATGGCTTGGCGCCCGACCTCGTTGAAAGCAATCTGCTGTGCGCTATGCCGGGCGGTAGCGGCTATGGGGATGGCGCTAGCCACCGCGTCGGGATAGGCTACCGCCCATTCCAGCGCTTGCATGCCGCCCATTGAACCGCCGGCGACCGAGAGCAAACGCCGTATGCCGAGGTAATCGATCAGCTTTTTCTGAAGCCGCACCATGTCGCTGATGGTGATGACCGGGAACTGGCGGCCATAGGGGCGTCCGGTGGCGGGATTAATCGAGCTAGGACCGGTGGTGCCGCGGCACCCGCCCAGCACATTAGAACAGATGACAAAATAGCGTGTCGTGTCGAACGCCTTGCCTGGACCGATCATGTTGTCCCACCAGCCGGGCTTGCCCTCGCGGTTGATCCCGGCGGCGTGGGCGTCTCCGGAGAAGGCGTGCAGGATCAGGATGGCGTTCGAGCGTTCGGGGTTCAATTCGCCCCAAGTCTCATATGCGACATCGACCGGGGCGATCGTCTCGCCGCAATCGAGGGAAAGCGAATCGAATTGGACAAACTGGGTATCGACGATCATGCGCTATGGTACGCGATGAACCGGTGGTTAGTAACGATGATAGCTTATCTGACGGCCGCCGGGTTTTGGCGGGCGGCGCGGACAGCCGGTGGGCGCCTTTCGAGCACTTGGAAGCGAAGTGTGGGATGGACAGGTGGGGCAAGCACTTGGTAGTTTTCGTGCAGGAACGCCTCGATGCGGCGCATGCGCAACCGCCGGGGATCGCTAGACGGCCAAACGCGCAGGTACTCGCTTTCCTTGATGTCGGCGTAGATCACTTTTGCTGGAGGACGGGCTTTCAACTCGCGGAGGGCGGTTTCCTCATCTTCCTCCGTCATCATGCCCGGCTGGAGGAAAGAGTACCGGGTTGGGTTCTGTCCGCCGGCGAGGAAGTAGAAGATTGGGGCGTAAGGGAACACGAACAGCGACTCGCCCGGACGCACGGCGCTCAATACTTTTGCGACCGCCTCGCCTTCGCCTTTGGCCGCTCGCAGAATGCCGGCGCGAGTCTCGATCCGCTCAGTGCTCCGCAGCGTGGAGGCGGCGTACCAAGCGAACACGGCGGTCGGGAATAGAACTCCGCAGAACACGGCCGCCTGCAACGTTGATGATGGAACACGGTAGAGCAGCGCCGCCGCCGGTACAATGAGGACCGCCAGAATGTTGGTGAGATGATCGAGATCCATGCGGGGGTAAGTGCCGGCGACCATCACCACAGAGAACAGCAGCAGTAAGGCCACTTCCCGGCGCAGCTCCGATGGGGCCCGGAAATTCCGCAAGAAATAGATCGTCCAGCCGCCGATCGACAATACCGGCAGGAGAGCGGGGAGCGCCAAGTAGGTGACGATGACGGCGCGAACCGCCCACTCGATACCGCCCACCCCGGCGAACAGATTAGAGTAGCCGCCGATGATGCCGCCGTACGGGAAGCGATTGGCGGCCCCGTAGTTCGAGCCGGTCCAAACCAAATGATGAATCATTGGCCAGAGGGCGCCCTGAGAAGCCAGCCAAAGGAAAGCCGCAAGCGAAACGCCTGCGACGCCGCCGCAAAACGCCAAGGCGTGGCGGCGGGTGTGCGCCCGGACCGCAAACCACGCCGCAAGCAGGATTCCGGCCAGAGCCACCGTGGGCGTGCACCAGGCTGCCGCCGCCGACGAAGCGCCTGCACTGGCGGCGAGCGCGATAGCTCGCCTTCCTTCGGGCCGCTCCGAGGCGTGGATGACCGCCGCCAGCGCTAGCAAAGCGAACGTGGCGCTGTCCCAACGGTGGTTCAAGTTGATCATCGGGTGCTGCACTCCGACGCGCACCAGGAAGACCGCCGCTGCGACGGCGCCCACCCAAGCGTTCGCCAAACGGCGAACGAGCACGAACACGCAGGCCGCCATGATGGACAGTTCGAGAATCACAAGCACCCGGCCGCTTTGGAACGAAACGCCGAGCAGTTTGAAGACCGCGGCTTGGAGCCAGAACGTTCCCGGTCCGGTGAGTACGAAGAAGTCCCGGTAGGGCGCCTGACCTTGCAGGATGCGCAGCGCGCCGTCGAGATAAATCCCCTCGTCGTAACACATCGACCAGCGATCGGCCACGCATGCCCACAGCAAGACAAACGTGCACGCAAACACGCCGAGTGTCGCCAAGCGGCTTGCCGCCATATCACCCCCATCATCGTCCCCCCAGCTCCAAACCTTTAATTCGGGGACAGGCAACGCTTTCCCCAATTTCCGGACGCTCCCGCGCTCCCGGGGACTATCCGCCCGAAACCCGAAATTGGGGAAAGCGTTGCCTGTCCCCGAATTTTTGTCCCCGAATTTTGGGTATACTCGCAAAGGGAAGATTATGACGGAACGAAAACGCGCACTAGTTTGCGGGGCCTTGTGCTTGATTCTAGCGGCGTGTTCCTCACAGCCGCCGCAAAAGAAGGAGGCTGCTCCCGCCCCTCCGCCCGCCGCCCCGGAGAAGAAGGCGTAGGAGCCCAAGGCTGAGGAAAAGAAGGCCGAAGCCCCCGGCAAGATTTACCGGGTCAAGTTCACCACCACGAAAGGCGATTTTATCGTCGAGGTCAACCGCGATTGGGCGCCGCTCGGCGCGCAGCGTTTCTATGAGCTGGTGAAAGACCGTTACTACGACGATTCCGGCTTCTTCCGCGTCGTGCCCAACTTCGTCATCCAGTTTGGGCTCGCCGCCGACCCGAAAATGACCAAGAAATGGGACAAACCGATTAAGGACGACCCCGTGATCCGGACCAACGGCCTTGGCACAGTCACTTTCGCCACCGCCGGTCCGAACACCCGCACAACACAAGTCTTCATCAACTTGCGCAGCAACCAAAGGCTGGATGATCAAGGCTTCGCGCCCTTCGGCAAGGTCATCGAGGGCATGAACGTCGTGGAACGCATCTATGCCGGCTATGGTGAAATGCCTGACCAGGACCTCATCACCCGGCAAGGCAACGCTTACCTGAAGAGCAAGTTCCCGAACCTCGACTTCATTAAGAAGGCAGTCATCATGTAATCGCGCCTAACGGCGGATCTCATAGGCGCCCGGCGGTCCTTCAAACCACAGGACTCCCCCTTGCGCCGTAACCTCCCGGCCATTGTCCACTGGCTTGCCCTCGTGGAAAATGCGCCAACTGCCCGGCTCCAAGTCGGCGATCAGAACTTTGACCCGGCTGTTCCCGGCGATTCGGAAGCGGACCGGTCCCGCAGCGCGTTCGCTGGACCTCTGAAATACCACGGCTGTAGAAGCAAGCTGAGCGCCGGTGACGCCTTCGCCATCGAGCAGCGAAACGGCATGTCCGGCGTCTGTTTGGCGGTCCGTAATCTGCATCACGTTGAGGAATAAATCCTCCTGAGCCGGCGCCTTGGGCGAGACTTCAATCCGCCACTCGCCCAACTCGTAATCCTCAGGCTTGCCGCGGGTGATGGAATTCGGAAAGTTCGTGCCAAACACCCAAAACTCCTTTCCCGGACCACCGACTTTCGTAATTTCGGCATTCTCAAGCGCCGGCAACAGAGTCGTGTTGATCAAGCGACCACTCCATCCCCGCTGCGTGGTGGTGACAATCGAACGCTCGCCGTCAATCACCGGCTCCTCCATGGTGTGAAGCAACCAGAACTTCTTAAATTCAGGTTTGGACGAAATCACTCGATCAAATACGATCAGCGCCGCCGGAATCCGGGATTCGCGCAAGTTCAAGAAGGCGAACGATCTCCGCACCAGCCTGACCTTGGCGCTGTAAGCCTCCGTGATGTCGCCCTTGAGATAAGCGAAATCCGGCGTCTTCTCCGACGGACCAAACGCCCACCCGAGCACCTCTCCGGTCTTGTAATCGCCCTTTAGCAGGTCCTCGAGCAGACCGGCTTCCCGCCAGTTGTTCGGGAGCCGCTGTCCCCCGTCGTTGTGCAACTCCCGTTTGCCGCTCGTCACAAACTTCTCATCCGGGTCATAGATCAGCAGCGTGTTATGGGAGATCGTCCGTTTGTGGTAGTTCATGTGGTGCGGGCTGCCATAACCGCCGTCGCTGCCTTGATAAAGCCCGGAATCGATGGCTAGCGGGCCTTTGTAGTAAATCTGAAATGCTCCGGCGTCAAGATGCTGGTGATTCACGAAGTTGTAGATATTTACCTTCATCTCCGCGATCACGCTATCGGGACCCCACCCCGTTCGCGCCACCAGCCATCCATACGGAAAGCCCATATAACGGGCTAACGGCAGGTCCTCGATCCGTTCCGGCTTAAGGTCAGGGTCGCTCCACAGGAACTCGAAAATCTTGTTCATGGCGTCAATGCCCGGCGCGCGGAGGTAGTCGGCGAGCACGTAGCCGTCTCCGTAGTAGCTCGCGCAGAGCAGAGAACGAAGCTTTGGCGGGCGGCTCTGCCCATCGCCCCCGCGCAAAAGTTGGCCATCGGGACGGCGGATGTAAATCCAGGAGTAAGGCACGAATCGTTGTTCCGGGTTGTAAACGTTGCCCGCACCTAGCCGTTCGAAAATCCAGAGGGGATACATCTCCGATACGAACCGCGTTTCAGCGTACGAAGAGCCTTGGTGAAACGCGTGACCCTGATACCACCAATTACGCGCCGGCAGATGACCGCCGAAGAACCGGTTCGCCGCCAGGCGGTACATTTCCGGAAACTCGTCATACAGCGCGATGCCCGCCGAGAGCATGTCCCGCATGATCATCCACTCGGAGCCATGTCCGGTGACGAAGCCGCGCTTGACGGGCGGGTAGCCGCATTCGAGATCCTTCGCCAAGCGCAATAATTGATCGAGGTAGCGTTTCTTCAGCTCCGGCGTCAGCTCGGGATAGCACCAGTCATAAGCGATGGCGCCCGTGACCATCAGACGCCCGATTGGCCGGGTGATGTCCTGAACCGGCAGGTCGAACTTGCTTTTCTCCATCAATTCAATGGCGCACTGCAATGCCCGCCTGCCCACCTGAGCGTCCCGCGTGAGCAGGTAGCGCAGGGATTCCACCTCGCAGCGGATCTGCTCGTTGCGCGAGGCGAGCGACTGCAATTCGGACCACACGCCGCGCAGCCCCGGGTGTTCGGTGCGCCGCCTAAGGTACTCAATGTCGCGGCTGCGGAGATACAAACGCGGATGCTCCGCCGGGGGAACCGGAACCTTCACCCCGTCCGCGTCCATCCAACCCAACTCCGCCGGGCGCCGCGGCTGCGAGAAAAGCGGCAGAGTGAAAAGCAATCCAACCAATATCCCAGACCACATATTTGACTCTATGAAGCGTACCACGGAACACCCCGGTTGACATCCATGCCGCCATTCGATAATGTGGCGCCGGAGCGTCAGACCGGCTCAGCCGGTTCCCATCGAGGGAGATACCGAACACCATGCGCAAAGAACGGATTTCTCGATGGCCCCGCCGGGCGGTTATCTGGCTGCTGTGCTGCTTTGCCACAGCAGCTTGCTTTGGTCAGGGCGACCGCGGGCTGATCACGGGTATTGTGCGCGACCCTACCGGAGCGGCAGTGGCCGGCGCCGTGGTCCGCGCGGTGCATACGGCAACCAATACCGCCACCGCCACGGAAACGAATGCCGAAGGCAACTACTCACTGGGTTTTCTATTGCCCGGCGACTATGCCGTCACAGCCAACAAGCCTGGGTTCAAGTTATTCGAACGGACGGGCATCATGGTCGCGGTGAACGACCGCTTGACTCTCAATATCTCGCTGGAACTAGGACAGGTGACCGAAAAGATGCTGGTCCAGGCAGAAGCCCCGTTGCTCGAAACGACCAGCAGCTCGATGGGAACATTGATCGACCACCGGCGGCTTACTGAACTGCCGCTCATCTACGGCAATCCAATGATGCTTCAGTTTCTGGCTTCCGGGCTTACGTGGAACGCGCCACTGCACTATCAGGCGCCGTGGGACACAAGCGGAGCCTCGCAGGCATCGGTCAACGGTTCTCAAAAGCAATCCATTGATTTCCAGGTAGACGGGCTTACAAACAACCGCAAGACGAACAACGTGGCATATGTCCCTTCGGTGGAATTCGTCCAAGAGTATAAGGTGGAAACGATTGCTTACGACGCCTCCCAAGGTCACGGAGCAGCCTGGGTGAACGCCAGTCTCAAGTCGGGAACGAACGAGCTGCACGGGTCCGTGTACTACTACATCCAGAACAAGGCATTGAACGCCAACGGGTTCTTTTCTAACCTCGCTGGACAGCCGAAAGGGGATTTCGACTATTCCCGGTGGCAAGGTTCGGCGGGAGGTCCCCTAATTAAGAACAAGACGTTCTGGTTTGCGGGCGTCGAACGGATCAAGCCGGGCAGTTCCACGCGGAGAATTTTCACGGTCCCAACTCCAGCCCAAAAGAACGGAGACTTTTCCGCCTTG
>FWPV01013712.1_pt1 | contig 12101 bp, 8 predicted proteins | sample 2228371 | NCBI WGS metagenome assembly FWPV01 (sample SAMEA103939776, study PRJEB20133) | metagenome | reverse complement strand
ATCCCCGAGCTGCAGAAGCGCGCCAGGTTCGTGCGCATCACGGGCGCGGGTCTGCGGGAAAGCCACGTCCACGACGTGATGATCACGCGCGAGGCGCCCAACTATCCGAGCGCGGTCTAGCCGATGCGGATGGCCTTCGAGCTGCAAATGATCGCCGTGGCGGTCGCCATCGGGATCTTCAACCTGCTCTGGGCGTCGGCCGCCGCCCAGCCGCAGCGCGGCTTGAAGTGGAACGTCGGTCCCCGCGATGAAAAGATCGAGCTGACCGGCATGGCCGGTCGGCTCACGCGGGCCTTCGCCAATTTTCGTGAGACCTTTCCGTTCTTCGTGGCCTTGGTAATCATCGATTACCTGGGCGGTCGCCTGGGGGATCTGACGGTCTATGGCGCGGCGCTGTATGTCGCCGCTCGCGCGGCCTATGTGCCGCTCTATGCGTTCGGCGTGCCCCTTGTTCGTAGCCTGGTCTGGCTGGCGTCGATGGTCGGGATCCTGATGCTGCTCGCGGCCCTGGTGGTCTGATGCGAGACGGAGGACGGGTTTCAGCGGCGATCGAGGTTCTCACCGAGATCGAGGCGCGGCATTTTCCGGTGAAGATGGCGCTGAAGCGCTGGGGCGAGACCGCGCGCTATGCGGGGTCCAAGGACCGCGCCTTCGTGTCGGGCCTCGTGCTCGACGCCCTGCGCCGCAAGCGTTCGCTGGGTTGGATGATGGCCGACGCCAGCGCGCGCGGCGTTATGCTGGGCGTCCTGGCCTTCATGTGGAAGTGGCCGGTCGAGCGGATCGCCGAGGCCGCCGCCGAGGAGCACGGCTTCGGCGCCCTGACGGATGTCGAGCGCGAACGTCTGGGCGCTCCGGTCTCCGTCGAAGCCGCGCCGGCGCCCGTGGCGGGTGACTATCCAGACTGGCTGGAGCCGCACCTGGCGCGCGCCCTGGGCGCCGATCAGGCGGTCGAGATGCGGGCGTTGTCGGAGCGCGCGCCGGTCGATCTGCGGGTCAACACGCTAAAGACCGATGTCGAGCGCTGCGCCAAGGCGCTGGCCTTGATCGACGCTGCCCCGGCCGGCGTCTTGCCGACCGCCTTCCGCATTCCCGCGCCCGCCGCCGCCGACCGCACGCCGTCGGTGGAGGCTGTGCCCGCCTTCTCGAAGGGCTGGTTCGAGGTTCAGGACCTGGGCTCGCAGATCGCCGCCGCCGTGGCGGGCGAGGTGAAGGGCAAGCAGGTTCTCGACTTCTGCGCCGGGGGCGGTGGCAAGACCCTGGCCCTGGCGGCCGCTATGGCCAACAGCGGCCAGATCTTCGCTCACGACAGCGACGCGCGTCGCTTGGCCGACACCATCCGTCGCGGTCAGAGGGCAGGGGTTCGCAACCTGCAGATCCGTTCGCCGATCGAGGCCACGCCCCTGAGGGGCCTGGAAGGCAAGATCGACGTTGTCTTCGTCGACGCGCCCTGCACCGGCGCGGGCACCTGGCGCCGTCACCCGGACGCCAAGTGGCGTCTGTCGCCCGACCAGCTGGCCAAACGCCAGATCGAGCAGGACAGCGTGCTTGAAGACGCCGCCACCTTCGTGAAGGCCGGCGGCCGCATGATCTATGTGACCTGCTCGCTGCTGACCGAGGAGAACGAGGACCGCGTCGCAGCCTTCCTCGAACGCCACCCCGAATTCACCGTCAAGCCAATCGCCCTGGACGGCGTCACCCATGTGACCCCCGAAGGCTATTTGCGCCTGACCCCTCATCGCGCGGGCACGGACGGCTTCTTCGCCGCGGTGCTGCAGCGCGCGTCCTATACGCCCTGACCGATCAGTCCGACCGCTGGAGACCTCGCCTATGACTCAGAAAACCGACCACCAGCGCGTCCTGATCGTCGACTTCGGCAGCCAGGTCACCCAGCTGATCGCCCGCCGGGTGCGTGAAGCGGGCGTCTATTGCGAGATCCATCCGTTCGACAAGGCCGAGGCTCTGGTCGACGACTACCAGCCCAGCGCGATCATCCTGTCGGGCGGTCCGGCCAGCGTGCTGGAGGAGGTTAGCCCCCGCATCGGCCGCAAGCTGTTCGACCTCGGTTTGCCGATGCTGGCGATCTGCTACGGCCAGCAACTGCTGTGCGACGTTCTGGGCGGCAAGGTCGAGGGCGGTCACGCGGGCGAGTTCGGCCGCGCCGAGCTGACCATCGGCAAGGACAGCCCGATGTTCCAGGGACTGGCTGGAGTGGGCGGCGTCGAGACGGTCTGGATGAGCCACGGCGATCGCGTCACCGCCATTCCGGAGGGCTTCGAGGTCATCGCCACCTCGACCGGCGCGCCGTTCGCAGCGATCGCCAATGACGCCAAGAAGATCTATGCGCTGCAGTTCCACCCGGAGGTCTACCACACGGTCAACGGACCGGCGATGTACCGGAACTTCCTGTTCAACATCGCCGGCTTGAAGGGCGACTGGACCATGGCGGCTTTCCGCCAGGAGATGGTCCAGAAGATCCGTGACCAGGTCGGCGACGGCAAGGTGATCTGCGGCCTGTCGGGCGGCGTCGACAGCTCGGTGGCCGCCGTGCTGATCCACGAGGCGATCGGCGACCAGCTCACCTGCGTGTTCGTCGACACCGGCCTGCTGCGCAAGAACGAGGCCGACCAGGTCGTGACCCTGTTCCGCGACCACTACAACATCCCGCTGGTGCATGTGGACGCCGGCGACCTGTTCCTGGGCGAACTGGCGGGCGTCAGCGATCCGGAGACCAAGCGCAAGACTATCGGTCGCCTGTTCATCGACGTCTTCGACAAGGAAGCCGCCAAGATCGACGGCGCGGAGTTCCTGGCCCAGGGCACGCTCTATCCGGACGTCGTCGAGAGCGTCTCAGCCCGCGGCGGCCCCTCGGCGGTGATCAAGAGCCACCACAATGTCGGTGGCCTGCCGGACTACATGAAGCTGAAGCTGGTCGAGCCGCTGCGCGAGCTGTTCAAGGACGAGGTCCGCGCCCTGGGCGTTGAGCTGGGCCTCGCCCCGGCCTTCGTCGGTCGCCATCCGTTCCCCGGCCCGGGTCTGGCCATCCGCATCCCTGGCGAGATCACGCCCGAGAAGGTCAAGGTCCTGCAGGACGCCGACGCCATCTATCTGGAAGAGATCCGCAACGCCGGTCTCTACGACCAGATCTGGCAGGCCTTCGCCGTGCTGCTGCCGGTCAAGACCGTCGGCGTGATGGGCGATGCGCGCACCTACGAGAACGTCTTGGCCCTGCGCGCGGTGACCTCGACCGACGGCATGACCGCCGACTTCTTCGAGTTCCCCTGGTCCGTGCTGGGCAAGACCGCCACGCGGATCATCAACGAGGTTCGCGGTGTCAACCGCGTCGTCTACGACGTCACCAGCAAGCCGCCCGGCACGATCGAGTGGGAGTAGGGGGCGAAACCCTAGAGTCCCGGTTCAGGAAGCTGGCTTGCGTCCCCGCGTGCTGGGTGACGCAAGCCGTCGGTGTCAGAGAAGGTCGTAGGCGGGCGTCGTCAGAAACTCTTCGAGGCTCTCGGACAGCACCATCTGCGCGAAGAGTTGGGCGGCCTCTTCCAGTCGCTGGGACCCCAGATCGCGCCGCAGTTCCGCCATTTCCTGGGTGAACAGGCTGACGAACAGTTCAGAGGTCAGCGGGCGACCATCGTCCAGCTCGGCGCCAAGACGGATCCACTGCCAGAGCTGCGTGCGGCAGATCTCGGCCGTCGCGGCGTCTTCCATCAGGTTGTAGAGCGGCACGGCACCGCGTCCCTCGAGCCAGGCCTGGGTGTAGCGGACGCCGACGCGGATGTTCTCGCGCACGCCAGCTTCAGTGCGGACGCCGTCATGCAACTCCAGCATCTGGGCCTGTGTGATGTCGAGGTCGGCCAGGCTTCTGTCGAGCTGATTCGGCGTCGGCATCAGGCGGTCGAAGACTTCCAGAGCGACCGGCACCAGGTCAGGGTGCGCCACCCAGGTGCCGTCATGGCCGGCCGTGGCTTCGCGCTCCTTGTCGGCCTTGACCTTGGCGAAGGCGGCCTGGTTGGCGGCGTCGTCGCCCTTGACCGGAATCTGGGCCGCCATGCCGCCCATGGCGAAGGCGCGGCGGCGGTGGCAGGTCTGGATGAGCTTCAGCGAGTAGGCGCCGAGGAAGGCCTTGCCCATGACCATGGCCGAGCGATCGGGGGTCAGGAATTCGGCGCGGCGGCCCAGGCGCTTGATGAACGAGAAGATGTAGTCCCAGCGGCCGCAGTTCAGACCGACGATGTGGTCCTTCAGTTCGAACAGGATCTCGTCCATCTCGAACGCGGCGGGGATGGTCTCGATCAGCACCGTGGCCTTGATCGTTCCAACCGGTAGGCCGAGCACATCTTGGGCGCGGAGGAACACGTCGTTCCACAGGCGTGCCTCCAGGTGGCTCTCGAGCTTGGGCAGGTAGAAGTACGGGCCCGAGCCCTGAGCGATCGCCGCCTTGGCGTTGTGGAAAACGTAGAGGCCGAAGTCGAACAACGCGCCGGCCACGGCTTGGCCGTCAACCTCCAGATGGCGCTCCATCAGATGCCAGCCGCGCGGTCGGACCTTGAGCACGGCGGGCGTGGCGCCCAGGGCGTACGACTTGCCGGACTTGGGATCGACGTGGGTCAGCTCGCCCTGCCAGCGATCCTTCAGATTGATCTGACCTTCGACGACATTGGCCCAGGTTGGGGCCGTGGCGTCCTCGAAGTCGGCCATGAACACTTTGGCCCCGCAGTTCAGGGCGTTGATGATCATCTTGCGATCGACCGGCCCTGTGATTTCGACGCGGCGATCGAGCAGGTCGTCAGGAATGGCTGCGACGGTCCAGTCGGCGCTGCGGACCGATGCGGTCTCGTTTAGGAAGTTGGGCAGTTCGCCAGCGTCGAAGCGGGCCTGGCGCGCCTGACGGGCTTCCAGCAACTGGCGGCGACGCGCGTCGAAACGACGGTGCAGGTCGGCGACGAAAGCCAGCGCTTCGGGGGTGAGTACTTCCGCAGCTCGGCCTTCAACGGGACCGGTGACCTGGATGTTGGCGGCGATGTCGAGCGGCATGGGAAGCTTTCCGTAGGGTGGGATCGGCTCCCCGGATGTCCGGGGAGCCGTAATCAGGACTTTGGTCGGTTCTTGATGGCTAGGCGCTCTTTTCGGCGCCTTTTTCACGAACGGTCGGGACGATCTGATCGCCCCAGTTGCCCGCGCCGTCATGATGGCGCGAGGTGCGCACCAGCTCCACCGGGTGGTCTTGCCGGTACCCGGCGGCCCGTAGAAGATGAGGCTGGAGAGCTGATCGGCGGCGATGGCGCGACGCACGGCGTCGTTCAGACGGTGGGAAGCCTCGGCGAGCCGTTCGACGGCGCGCTTGTCCTCATCTGCGTCTGGCATGGTGGCGGGAGAGAATGCGGTCATGGCTCTGCTCCTGGGCTTGATGTGTCCGGCCTATTCGGCGGCGAACTGGTTCATGGTGTTGGCGTGGCCGCCGGCCTTCAGGGCGCGCTCGCCGGCGACCATCTCCTTGAAGGTGTCGCCGAGGTCCGAGCCGACCTCGTGCTGGTGCTTCACGGCCGACACGCCGCGGCGGATTTCCTCGCGTTGCACCGTGTTGACATAGGCCTGCATGCGATCCTCGCCGAAGTAGCCTCGCGATAGCTCATCGACGCTCTTGGCCGTCAGGTGGAAGGTCGGCAGGGTGATCAGGTTGTGGAACACCCCGGCGCGGGCGGCGATGTCGACCTGGAAGCGGGCCAGGCGCTCGTCGGCCTCTCGGCCCAGGTCGCTCTTGTCATACTCGGCCGACATCAGGGCATTGCCGTCCGGGTAGCTGTCCTTGTGAATCTTGCCTTCGGCGATCCACTGGTCGCGAACCTGCTTGCGCAGATTGAGCGTCCAGTTGAACGACGGCGAGTTGTTGTAGGTCAGCTTGGCGTTCGGCACGACCTTGCGGATCTCGGCCACCATCGAGGCGATTTCGTCGACGTTGGGGGTGTCGGTCTCGATCCACAGCAGGTCGGCGCCGCCTTGGGTCAGGTTGGCGATGCAATCTTCGATGACGCGCTGACGGCCGGTGCCGTCCTGGAAGGCGAACAGGCCGTTGGGCATCCGCACGGGCTTGACGAACGCGCCGTCCTTCATGATCGCCAGTTCGCCGTCCTTCAGCGGGTTTTCCGGGGTGACGGGCTCGGTCTTCAGCCACTTGATATAGTCGCTGGCCAGATCGCCAGGCTCCTGGCTGACCGGGATCTTCTGGGTCAGGCCCGCGCCCAGGCTGTCGGTGCGGGCGACGATCACGCCGTCATCGACGCCCAGTTCCTCGAAGGCCAGGCGGCAGGCGCGCAGCTTCTCGATGAAGTCCTCGCGCGGCACGGTGACCTTGCCGTCCTGGTGGCCGCACTGCTTGGCGTCGCTGACCTGGTTCTCGATCTGCAGGCAGCAGGCGCCGGCCTTGATCATCTCCTTGGCCAACAGATAGGTCGCGTGCTCGTTGCCGAAGCCGGCGTCGATGTCGGCGATGATCGGCACGACGTGGGTCTCGAAGTTGTCGATCGCCTTGATCGCGGCCTGTTCGGCGATCTGGTCGCCCGCCTCGCGGGCGGTCTTCAGGGTCTTGAAGAGGTCGTTGATCGCCACTTCATCGGCCTGGCGCAGCGAGACGTAGATCTCCTCGATCAGGTCCACGACCGAGGTCTTCTCGTGCATCGACTGGTCGGGCAGGTGGCCGAAGCGGTTACGAAGGCCCGCGACCATCCAGCCCGACAGATAAACATAGGCGCCCTTGGTGGTGCCGCGCAGGCGCTTGACCGCCTTGATCATCTGCTGGGCGTGAAAGCCCGACCAGCAGCCCAGCGATTGGGTGAACTTGCTGCTGTCGGCGTCATAGGCGGCCATGTCGGCGCGCATGACCGGCGCCATGGCCCGGGCGATGTCGAGGTGGGTGTTGAAGGTGTTCTGCAGCTTCAGCTGGATGATGTCGTCGACATCGACGCCGCCCGGGGTGACGCCCTGAGGATAGCGAGCCAGCAGGGCGTCGCGGTGTTCGGCATAGGTCTTGCGCTGCGTCATGATCATCAATCCTACTTCGGAGGCCAGCGGCTCGAAGCCTTGCGGGCCAAGGAAAACTTGTCTTGGCGAGCTAACGCCGGGCCGCCGGATCGGTCGAACCTATTGAAGGCAATTTGTCAAAGATCGACTTTGTAATTTCTGTAAAGTTGTGACAACTTTACGGGATGGCGACACCCAACACCAAAGCAAGCGACAAGAAGCTCTTTCTCGGCGGCCGGCTGAAGCGGCTGCGACGCGACCTGGGCGTCACCCAGGCGCGGATGGCCGAGGAACTGGGCGTGTCAGCCAGCTATCTGAACCTGTTGGAGCGCAACCAGCGGCCGGTGACGGCCCAGATCCTGTTGCAGCTGGCGGACGCCTACGATCTGGACCTGCGCAGCCTGTCGGCCGACGATCCGGGCGGCGGCGCGGGGCTGGAGGAGGTGCTGGCCGACAAGATGTTCGCCGACCTGGGCGTGTCGCGCCACGAGACCGCCGAGGTCGCCGAGCTGTCGCCGGGCCTGGCCGAGGCCATGACGCGGCTCTATCGGGCCTATCTTGATCGCGGCCGGCTGATCGACCTGGGCGCCTTCGAGCGACCGGACGGGGCGGGTCCGGTCTCTGACCAGGCCTCGCCGACCGATTGGGTCCGCGACTTGGTCGGCGCGCAGCGCAACCATTTCGCCGAGCTGGAGGCCCTGGCCGAGACGATTGTCGCCCAGCTGAAGGCCGATCCGCAGGACCTGGCGCCGGCGGTTCGCGAGCGCCTGCTGAGCAAGTTCGGCGTCCAGACCCGGATCATGCCGCTCGAGGTGATGAGCGGTTCGCTGCGCCGTTACGACCATCACCGCAAGCGCCTGATGCTGTCGGAGACTCTGGCCCACGCCAGCCGCACCTTCGGCATGTGCTATCAACTGGGTCTCATGGAGGCTGGAGAGGTCTTGTCGGACCTCACCGATCGTTTTCAGGCGCCGGATCGTTCAAGCCGGCAGCTCCTGAAGGTGTTCCTCGACAGCTATCTCGCTGCGGCGATCATGATGCCCTATGAGCCGTTCCTCAGCGCCATGGAGGCCAGTGGCTACGACATTGAGCGGGTTCGGTCGCGCTTTGGCATCAGCTACGAGCAGGCCGCCCAGCGCCTGACCACGCTGGGACGTCCGGGCGCGCGGGGCGTGCCGTTTTTCATGATGCGGTTGGATGCGGCCGGGAACATTTCCAAGCGCTACGCCGCCGGCCCTTTCCCGTTCTCGCGGTTTGGCGGGGCCTGCCCGCGCTGGAACGTCCACGACAGCTTCAAGACCCCCGGCCGCATCGTCACGCAAGTGATCGAGACGCCCGACGGCGAGCGCTACTTCACCCTGTCGCGCACCGTGCGTCGCGTCTCGGGTTTGCAGGCTGGACTGGAGGACGAACTGGTGGTCGGCCTGGGCTGCGAGCTGAGGCATGCCAGCAAGCTGGTCCACGCGCGGGGTCTCGATATCGCCAATCCGATCGCGGTGGAGATCGGACCGTCCTGCAGGATCTGCGAACGGCCCGCCTGCCCCCAGAGAGCCGCCGCGCCAATCAATCGCACCCTGCTGGTCGAGGAAAACAGCAAGGCCCTGTCTCCCTTCCCCTTCGTGCGTTAGCGCGGGGCCGCGGGCCGTCAGGGGATTTCCGTATCCCATTGTATGTGCGTCGCCCGGCACGAACTCTGACCTCAGCCTCGGCTGCGACCTTGGGGACGTATGGCCCTGGGGCTTACGCGCCGGCGACCTTGGTCTGGGCGTAGCTGCTGGCGCTTGCGGCGTGGGGCGGGGTGGTCAATCCTGCGCGCCGGGCCGGCCGAAGAACGCTGGTGTCGAGGGAGCGCGAAGCGGATGGCGAACAAGCAGGTTGGGGCTCTTAGGGGGCTGGCCTTCTGCGTGGGGCTTTCGGGCTCCGTCGCCTTGGCCCAGGCGCGTCCCGAAGACACCGAGGTCTGGAACCCGATCGTGCCTGTCGTCGCCCCGGCGTCAGCGCCGGGCGCAGCGCCGTCTGACGCGATCATCCTGTTCGACGGCCGCGACCTGGATCAGTGGGTCACGGCGGCCGACAAGTCTCCGGCCGGCTGGACCGTCGCCGACGGGGTCGTGACCGTCGATAAGGCGCGGGGCAATATCGAGACCAAGCGGGCCTTCCGCGACTATCAGCTCCATCTGGAATGGCGCATCCCCGCCGACATTGCGGGGTCTGGCCAGGCGCGGGGCAACAGCGGCGTGTTCCTGGCGTCCACCGGCCCACGCGATCAGGGCTACGAGGTGCAAATCCTCGACAGCTATCAGAGCAGCACCTACGTCAACGGCCAGGCTGGCGCCGTCTACAAGCAGCACCCGCCGCTGGCCAACGCCAACCGCAAGCCCGGAGAGTGGCAGACCTACGACATCGTCTGGCGCGCGCCGGTGTTCGGATCCGATGGCGCGCTGACCCGGCCCGCCGCGGTGACGGTTCTGCACAACGGCGTGCTGGTGCAGGACAACGCGATCCTGACGGGCGAGACCGTCTATATCGGCAAGCCCGGCTACAAGGCGCACGGGCCGTCGCCGATCAAGCTGCAGGCGCACGGCGATCCCAGCGCGCCGATCAGCTTCCGCAATATCTGGGTGCGAGAGCTGGCGCCACGCTAGAGTCTTTAGCCTGAAATCGGACTCGATTTCAGGCGTTAAAAAGGCTCTAAATCAGATACTTAGAGCGTGAGAATAGCCGAAACCAGTTCCCACTTTCGGCCTCACGCTCTAGAGCATTTTTCGAGCGAAGTGGTTCTGGTTCGCGTGAAGAAAAAAGCGCCAAAACAAAAGATTGGAGCTCACCGCCTGACGCAGTCAGGTCGTGAGCGCTAGCCCAGTGGCGCGGCGGTGCTGTTCCTGACCACCAGCTGGTGGGGCAGGGTGATGTTCTGCAGCGCGGTGGATCGTCCGGCGAGAATGTCGAGCAGCAGTCGGACGACCTCGTGGCCGATCTGCTCCTTGGGCTGGCGGACCGTGGTGAGCTGCGGGTGCAGGTACTGGGCGAAGCGAATGTCGTCGAAGCCGACTAGCGAGATGTCGCGCGGGCAGTCGAGGCCGCGCTGGCGGATCGCTTCCAGCGCGCCCATGGCCATCTCGTCGCTGAAGCAGAAGATCGCCGTCGGCCGACCAGGCTCGTCCAGCAATTCGCCCGTTTGTCGGACGCCGGACTCGATCGAGAAGTCGCCGATGGCCATCCGCAGCGCGCTGGCGCGTCCGTGGCGCTGGGCGGCCGATAGCACGCCCGCCAGGCGGTCACTGCTGATCGGGCTGGCCAGCGGGCCCGTCACCACCCCGACGCGGACGTGGCCCAGGCCAAAGAGGTGGTCCATGGCCTCGGCGGCGGCGCGCTCGTTGTCGATGTGGGCGCTAGAGACGGCGAGGCCGGGGCGGAACTCGCAGCCATTGACGATCGGCGTGCGCGGGCCCTTGGCGGCGAGCATCTCGGCCAGGATGTCCGGAAGGCGGTGACCCAGGAAGATCAGGCCATCAGCCTCCTTGCGCCGGAACATCAGGGCGTACTGTTCCTCGCGCGCCTCCTCGTGGCGTGTGTCGCCCAGCAGCACGGAGTAACCCGCCGCCAACGCGGCTTCCTCGACGCCGCGGATCACCTGCGAAAAGAACGGGTTGGAAATGTCCGGAACCGTGACCAGGATCTTCTCGGTCCGCAGGGTGCGCAGGCTCTTGGCCGCGAAGTTCGGCTCGTAACCCAGGCGATGGACGGCCTCCATGACCTTCTGGCGGGTTGGCTCCAGCACCAGGTCGGGCGCGCTGAAGACCCGTGAGACGGTCGCGGTCGAGACCCCGGCTTCCCGGGCGACATCTTGAATGGTGGCCATTGGGCCGACACTGGCGGCTCGCTGAAAGCTTGGCAAGCGTCGCTGACCCTAGGCGAGTCCGACGTATGGTTGCCGGTTCGGAAGACCCCTGTTATCGATGAATTCGATTACATTGGAGCGGCGCGCGTCCTGACGGACAAAAGTTGGCCGCCCATTGGTCGGGGAGGACGAGGGCATGACGACGAGTTTCCGTCTGTTCGTGATGATGGTGCTGCAGTTGGCGATCTGGGGCGCCTGGGCGCCAAAGATCTTTCCCTACATGGGCATGCTGGGCTTCGCGCCTTGGCAGCAGTCGTTGGTCGGCAGCGCCTGGGGTGTGGCCGCCCTGGTGGGCATCTTCTTTTCGAACCAGTTCGCGGATCGCAACTTCTCCGCCGAGCGGTTTCTGGCGGTCAGCCATCTGATTGGCGGGGTCGCGCTGCTGGGCACGGCCTTTTCGACGGAATTCTGGCCGTTCTTCGCCTGTTACCTTGTATTCAGCCTGGTCTATGTGCCGACGCTGTCGGTCACAAACTCGATCGCCTTCGCCAATCTGCGCGATCCGGCGGCGGGTTTCGGCGGAGTTCGGATGGGCGGAACCGTCGGCTGGGTGCTGGTCAGCTGGCCCTTCGTGTTCCTGCTGGGCGCTCAGGCGACGGTGGAGCAGGTCCGCTGGATCTTCCTGGTGGCGGCGATCGTATCATTCGTCTTCGCCGGTTACGCCCTGACCCTGCCGCACACCCCGCCGCGCAAGGCTGATGACGGGGTCGACAAGCTGGCCTGGCGTCGCGCGGTCAAGCTGCTGGGCGTCCCATTCGTACTTGTGCTGTTCATCGTCACCTTCATCGATTCCGTCATTCACAACGGCTACTTCGTCATGGCCGACGCCTTCCTGACCAATCGGGTCGGGATCGCGGGCAATCTCAGCATGGTCGTGCTGAGCCTGGGCCAGGTGGCCGAGATCATCACCATGCTGGTGCTGGGGCGGGTGCTGGCCAAGCTGGGCTGGAAGGTCACCATGATCGTCGGAGTGCTGGGCCACGCGGCGCGTTTTGCGGTGTTCGCCTATTTCGCCGACAGCGTGCCGGTGATCGTGGCGGTGCAGCTGCTGCACGGCGTCTGCTACGCCTTCTTCTTCGCCACCGTTTACATCTTCGTGGACGCCGTCTTCCCCAAGGATGTCCGCTCCAGCGCGCAGGGCCTGTTCAACCTGCTGATCCTGGGCGTGGGCAAT
>FWPV01013711.1_pt1 | contig 12102 bp, 9 predicted proteins | sample 2228371 | NCBI WGS metagenome assembly FWPV01 (sample SAMEA103939776, study PRJEB20133) | metagenome | reverse complement strand
CCGGTTCGAGGGTGGGGAACCGGTCGGTGACAGGAAAGAGCAATGCCTGAGGCGTCCGTTACACCCCCTTCTGCCAAGTTCGCCGCCTGCGATTTTGGAGCGGAAAGCGGGCGGATCATGCTGGGCCGGCTGCGGGACGGCCGCGTCGAGCTCGAGGAGATTCACCGGTTTCCGAACCGCCAGGTGAAGATGCTCGGCCATCTGTACTGGGACCTGCCCGCCCTGTTCGCTGAACTGAAGGTCGGCCTGACCCGGCTGGCTTCCGGCGGCCACCGGGACCTGCTGGGAATTGGGGTCGATACCTGGGGCGTCGACTTCGGGCTGCTGGACACCGACGGACAGGTTCTCGCCAATCCCTGCACCTACCGGGACGCCCGCACCGACGGCATGATGGAAGCAGCCTTCGCGAAGCTGTCCCGGGAGGAGATGTACCGCATCACCGGCATCCAGTTTCTGCAGCTCAACACGGTCTTCCAGCTCCTGAGCCTGGTGAGAACTCGACGGCGATTCCTGTCCGGAGCGGCCCGCCTGCTTTTCATGCCCGACCTGTTCCACTACCTGCTCACCGGCGAACCCGTAACCGAATACACGATCGCTTCCACCTCGCAACTCCTGGACGCCCGCACGCGAAACTGGTCCAAGGAGCTGTTCGCCCGGCTCGAGTTGCCGCTGGACCTGATGCAAAGCATCGTGCCGCCCGGCACGCCGGTGGGACCGCTGCTGCCCGAAGTTCAGCAGGAGACCGGCCTGGCGGCGGTACCGGTTTTGGCCCCGGCCGGCCATGACACTGCCTGTGCGGTGGCGGCGGTGCCGGCAACCGGTACCGACTGGGGCTATCTCAGCTCAGGCACCTGGTCGCTGGTGGGGGTGGAGGTCCCGGAGCCGATCATCAACGCCGACGCCCTGGCTTGCAATTTCACCAACGAGGGCGGGTTCGGCAACCGGATCCGCCTGCTGCGCAACAACATGGGACTCTGGCTGCTGGAACGCTGCCGCAGTGCCTGGGCGGCCGCCGGCCGCCACACCACCTACGAGGAGCTGATCGGCGAGGCGGCGGCGGCACCCCCGTTCCGCAGCCTGATCGATCCCGACCACCCAAGCTTTCTCAACCCCCCCAACATGCCCGAAGCCATCGCCGCCTGCTGCCGGCGGACGGGCAGGCCGGTGCCGGAGACCGAGGGACAGTTCGCCCGGGCGATCTTCGAAAGCCTCGCCCTGAAGTACCGGATCATCGTGGACCAGGCCAACCGGCTGCGGGGCAGACCCGTGCAGATGCTCCACGTGGTGGGAGGGGGAAGCCGCAACGCCCTGCTGAACCAGTTCACCGCCGACGCCCTCGGCATCCCCGTGGTGGCGGGCCCGGTGGAAGCGACCGCTCTCGGCAACATTCTGGTCCAAGCCACGGCTGCCGGCGAACTGTCGGGACTGGACGAGATTCGGGAAACCGTGCGGAACTCCTTCCAGTTGACCTGGTACGAACCCCGCAACCACGAGGCCTGGCTGGAACAGCGGCTTCCCGAAGGGGTCGAGGACTGACCGGGGCCGGGCCGAGTCGATGAGCGGCCTGCGGGTCCCCGGCGGTCCTCCTACTGGATCCGGCTCCAGCTCTTAAGCTCGGCCACCGCCTGATCGAACGCTTCCTGGCAAATCCGTTCGAAGGCCGGGCCGAGCACGGGGTCGGCCGCCACCCCCGGGGCGGCCTCACGGTGCGCCCGCAGGGTTCCCGATCCGGCGTCATACCTGAAGGTGAGATAGCCGAGCCAGAGGGAGCCCGACAACAGGGCTTTTTCCAGCTCGGTCCGCACTTGGGGCCCGAAGCGGATCAGCAGCGGCAGCCGGGTGGGTCGGGAAAGCAGCACCAGATACGCGCCGTGACTTCCCTGTTCCATCCGACCGGCGATTTCGACAATCAGGTCGAGATCCAGGGGCATCGCTTCAGAACCGAACCGAGCCCGCTGGAGCAACGCGGCAGCCGCTGCGGTCCGATTTCAGAGTGATCCGATTTCACCGCCCCAATGGGCCCGCCACACTGGCGGCCGGCTGACCTCGTTGCCGCCGCAACCCGGTCATGAAAGCTGGGCGTCGATCAAACGGGCGATGTTGTCCTTCGAGGTCGCGCCCACAATCTGGTCACGTACCTCGCCGTTCTTGAACAGGAGCAGGGTCGGAATCCCACGGATGTTGTATCGGAAAGACGTCTCCTGGTTGTCGTCCACGTTCAGCTTCACCACCTTGGCGCGGCCGGCGTACTCGGCCGCCAGTTGGTCGACCGTCGGGGCCAGCATCCGGCACGGGGCGCACCAGGGAGCCCAGAAATCCACCAGCACCGGAATATCAGACTTCAGTACTTCGCGTTCAAAGTCCTGGTCGGTCACTTCTTTCACATGCTGACTCATCAGTTCCTCCATCTGCGCTCACAGCGGAATTCGACGCCGCTTCCGGCAGTGCTCATGTTAGCATTACGGGCACCTTGGACCCGCAGCCGGAACCGCGGAAAGCCTTGGGCCAACACTTCCTCCACGATCCTGTCTACTGTCGCCGGATCGTCGCCCTGGCCCAGGTCACCCCCGAGGATCCGGTGCTCGAAATCGGACCCGGCACGGGCGCTCTCACCGAGCACCTGCTCGCCGAGGGCGCAGTGGTGCGGGCCGTCGAGGTCGACCCGCGTCTGGTCGAACACCTGGCCCGACGTTTCGCGGAGCCGATCGCCCGGGGCCGGCTCAGCCTGATCAGGGGCGATGTCCTGCGCCTGGACTGGCACGCTCTGACTGAAACCGTCCCGCCGCCGGGTCAGGCCGAGGCCGTCCCGCGGCTCAAGCTGGTCGCCAACCTGCCCTACAACATCGCGACCCGCATACTGACCTTGACGACCCAGGTTGCGAATCGGTTTCACTCCCTGACGGTGATGACCCAGAAGGAAGTGGCACAGCGGGTCACCGCCCGGGCCGGCTCCCGGGACTACGGCTACCTCAGCCTGCTCATGGAGTACTACTACCGGACGGGTGCCGGTTTCGATGTGCCGCCGGGGGCATTCTCTCCCCCGCCCAAGGTAATGTCCCGGGTATTCCAGCTCCTTCCGCTGGAGCCGCCGCGCAGCTCCCCCGCCCCTGCCGGGTTCCTGCGGCTGGTCGCGGCCGGATTTCGACATCGCCGCAAGACGCTGTGGAAAAACCTGCTGGCTGCCGGCTACCCCGAGCCCCTTGTGCGGGAGGCTTTCATAGCCGCGGAGCTGCCCCCCGGAGTGCGTGCCGAAGCGGTTTCCCTGGCCGGATTCCTCTCCCTCAGCCGCGTGCTATCCTTTGGCGCATGAATGACTTCGTGGATGTCATCCCGCTCGGTGGTCTGGGCGAGTTCGGGATGAACTGCACCGTCCTGCGCTGCGGCTCAGACCTGCTGGTGATCGATGCTGGCATGGCATTTCCGCGCGGCGACCACGGCTCGGACCTGGGGGTCCAGGCGGTCGTTCCGGATTTCGCCTTCCTGAAAGAGAACCGGGATCAGTTGCGGGCCCTGATCCTCACCCACGGCCATGAAGACCACGTAGGGGCCGTCTCCTTTCTGCTGCAGGAGTTGCAGGTGCCGGTATATGGCAGCCGGCTTACGCTGGGACTGGTGGGAGAGAAGCTCAAGGAACGCCGCATCCCCAGCCCCAGCCTCAACGTCATCGGTCCCCGCGAGCGGCTGGAGTTCGGACCCTTCCGCATCGAAGCGCTCAACGTGACCCACTCCTACCCGGAAAGCTTCTGTCTGGCCGTGGACTCCCCCGTGGGTTGCCTGCTGTGGACCGGAGATTTCAAGTTCGATCCCACCCCCATCGACGGCAAGGTTTCCGATCTGCACCGCCTGGCTGCCTACGGCGAGGCGGGGGTCACCGCCCTGTTCTCGGACAGTACCAACAGCACGCGGCCGGGTCTCGCCCCGTCGGAGGTTTCCGTCATCGAACCCTTGCGCGACATCTTCCGCAAGGCCGGCGGGAAGATCATCGCCAGCACCTTTGCCTCGAGCATTCACCGGATCCAGATCCTGACCGACCTGGCGGAGGAGTTCGGCCGGCGGGTGGTTCCCATCGGCCGCAGCATGGTGACCAACATCCGGATCGCCGAGGCGATGGGATATCTCAACCCCTCGTCACGAGTGCTTTCCGCGGGCGAAGCCGCCGGCCTGCGTCCGGATGAAGTGCTGGTGCTCGCCTCCGGCAGCCAGGCGGAGCCCATGTCGGCACTGACCCGGCTGGCAGTGGGCCAGATCAAGAACTTCGAGGTGGAGGAAAACGACACGGTCATCCTCTCCACCCGGATCATCCCGGGAAACGAGCGGGCCATCGCCCGACTCATCAACCTTTTCTACCGCAAGGGCGCCCGGGTCTACGACTCGTCTCATTCGCAGGTGCACGTTTCAGGGCACGGATACCGTGACGACCTCAAGCTGATGATCAACCTGACGCGTCCGCGCTTCTTCGTTCCGATTCACGGTGAGTATCAGCAGCTCAAGACTCACTGCTGGATCGCCCAGGAGCAGGGAATTCCCGCCGGGCGGGTGGCGATCGTGGAGAACGGGGAAGTACTGCGAATCAAGCGGGACGAGATCGCGATTGTGGACCGGGTGGCGGCGGGACGACGGTTCATCGATGAGGGCGCGCTGGAAGAGGTTCACGAGACGGTGCTGCGGGAGCGCCGCTATCTGGCCGAGGACGGCTTCGTGATGGTGCTGCTGCAGATCGACCGCCAGACCGGGGATCTGGTAGCGGAGCCGGATATCGTTTCCCGCGGTTTCCGCAGCCTGGACGAGTCCGAAGACCTGGTCAACACCATGAAACGGAGGGTCGAGGAGGTGATGGAGCAGGTCTCGCTCGAGGAAAAACTGGACGAGGATCTGCTCAACGAGATCCTGCGCAAGGAGCTCCGCCGGGTCCTGAGAAAGCGGACCGGGAAGCGGCCGCTGGTGCTGTCCATGGCGGTGGAGATTTGAGGGATCGGAAGTCGGGAATCAGGAGTCGGGAAACAGGAGGGGGATTCGCAACCTGGTCTCCCTGCAACCCTGAAATCGCCGGCCTCGCGGCCCACGACGTCGCCGTCCGGTGATACCCTTCCTGATGGGATATGGCGACCCAACCCAAACAGCGCAGCCGCGAAATCTCGGGACTCCTCTACCTGCTGGCGGCAGGGCTGATGCTGGTGGCTCTGGCGACCTACCAGCCGCTGGACCCGTCGTGGAATGTGGCCACCCCCGGGCAAGAGGTGGCCAATCGTGTCGGCAGATTCGGCGCGATCGCCGCCGACCTGCTCTTCCAGCTCCTGGGAATTGCCGCGGTGTTGCTGCCGCTGCCGCCGATCCTGGTGGGATTCAAGAAGCTGCGCGGCGTACCCATCGAGGACCCGTGGCTGAAGCTGCTGGGATTTCTCGGTCTGCTGCTGTCTCTCGGCGGTGTGCTCACCCTCCTGGAACCTTACCTGGCCGTGGCGGTGGAGTTCAGTTTCCAGCCGGGTGGCGCCGTCGGACTGATTGTTTCCCGGTTCCTGACGGGACAGTTCAACTGGACCGGATCGCTGATCGTGCTGGGCACCTGCGTGCTGATCTTTCTTGTCCTGACCACCCGCTTCTCCATGGAGTCCACCCTGGACAGCCTCCAGCGTCTGCGTGAGCGGTTCTCTCCCGACCTGGCCGGACGCTGGCGCCGATGGCGCAAACACCGTGAGGACCGCCGCCGTCTCCGCGAGATCCAGGAAGCGGGAGGCGAGCTGGTGACCCAGCCGCCCCCGCGACGGGTCGCCTTCGAGTCTCAGCCCCCTGCCGGTCCCGAACGCGAGGAACATCCCACCGTGGTGGAGCCGGTGTTCCGAAAACCGGAGACAGCGGCCCTCCGTCCCGCCGCCGCCACCGAACAACGGCCGCCCGCCGGGGAGCCGTCCCTCCAGTTCACACTTCCGGACCTGGAGTTCCTGCAGGAGCCTCCGGAAGAGGTGGAGTACGACGAGGCCGAACTCATGGACCGGGCCCAGAAACTTCAGACCAAGTGCGCCGAGTTCGACGTGCATGGCCGAGTCCAGCAGATTCATCCCGGACCCGTGGTCACCACTTTCGAGTTCAAGCCGGACCCCGGTGTCAAGTACTCCCGCATCACAAGCCTGGCCGACGACCTCTGCCTGGCGCTGAAAGCGGAGTCCGTCCGTATCGACCGGGTGCCCGGCAAGAACACGGTGGGGATCGAGGTCCCCAACATCAAGCGGCACGTCATCTATCTGAAGGAGATCCTGGCCTCCGACGAGTTTCAACAGGCCGGTTCGGTGCTGACCCTCGGACTGGGACAGCGAATCAACGGCGCCACCTTCGTGGCGGATCTGGGGAGGATGCCCCACCTGCTGATCGCAGGCTCCACAGGCTCCGGCAAGAGCGTCGGTCTCAATTGCATGGTGTGCTCAATCCTGTACAAAGCCCGGCCGGACGAAGTCCGTTTCATCCTGGTCGACCCCAAACGGCTCGAACTGGGACTGTACGAGAACATTCCCCATCTGCTCACTCCCATCGTCACCGATCCGAAACAGGCCGCGAATGCCCTGGCTTGGGCGGTCCGGGAGATGGAGGAACGTTACCGGATCCTGGCCCGGCGCGGCGTGCGCAACATCGCCCAGTACAACACCATGGTGCGCAGCGGTGAGCAGTTGCCCGGCGAGGAACCGGCCCAGCCGCTGCCCTACATCCTGATCATCGTCGATGAACTGGCCGACCTCATGATGACCTCGGGCAAGGCCGTGGAAACCGCGGTGACCCGCCTGGCGCAGATGGCCCGCGCAGTGGGGATCCACCTGATTCTGGCCACCCAGCGTCCCTCGGTGGACGTCATCACGGGCCTGATCAAGGCCAACTTCCCCTGCCGGATTTCGTTCCGGGTGTCATCCAAGATCGACTCCCGGACCATCCTGGACGCCAATGGAGCGGAGGCCCTGCTGGGCATGGGCGACATGCTGTACCTGTCCCCCGAAACCTCCCGTCTGGTCCGCGTGCACGGCGCCTATATCAGCGAGAAGGAGATCGGCCGCATCGTGCAGTTCCTGTGTGAGCAGGGGCAGCCCGAGTATCGGGAGGAGATCCTGTTGGGGGATGTCGACGAGGAGGACGACGGGACGCCGGATCCTGGGGAGATCGACGACCAGCTTTACGAGGAGGCCGCACGCTTCGTGGTGGAAACCCGCAAGGCTTCGACCTCGCTGCTGCAGCGCCGCTTCCGCATCGGCTACGGGCGGGCGGCACGGTTGCTGGACATCATGGAGCATGAAGGCCTGATCGGTCCGCCCGACGGCAGCCGTCCGCGGGAAGTGCTGGTGCCGGTCAACTATTTCGACGAGCCGCAGTCGTAGCGCCGAAGAAGGCAGCAAGGAAGCCGCGCAACACGCTGCACCGGCACTCCCGCCGTCCATCCAGTCCATCCCGTCCATCCCCCTTCCCCCCAGCCCGTTTGACGCCTGCCGGCGGCCCTGCTATCATCCGTCGCTACGAGTCAGGCTGACCGGCCGGACCGTCAGCTTTCCGGGTGTCATCTGCGGGAAGGTTTGGTTTGATCAGTCGCTGGAAGAGCTTTACCCTGCGCAGTCGTGAGTGGGCCATGATCTTCCGGGGTCTGGCCTCCACCGACCATCCCATCCTCGCCCACCTCATCCCGATGCGCCGCTGCAACCTGGCCTGCGCCTACTGCAACGAGTACGACGACCACTCGGATCCGGTGCCCACCCCCATCGTGCTCGAACGGGTGGACCATCTGGCCCGGTTGGGCACCGCCGTGGTTACCATCAGCGGCGGAGAACCCCTGCTGCATCCCGAGCTCGAACAGGTGATCCGCCACATCCGCCGGCACCGGATGATTGCCGGCATGATCACCAACGGATACCTCCTGTCCCGCAAACGCATTCGGTCGCTCAACCAGGCGGGGCTGGACCATTTGCAGATCAGCGTCGACAACGTCCAGCCGGACGAGGTGTCCATGAAAAGCCTCAAGGTGCTGGACCGCAAGCTGCAGTACCTGGCCGAAGAGGCGAACTTCCGGGTGAACATCAATACCGTCCTCGGCTCCGGGGTCCGCAATCCCGGCGACGCCCTGGTCATCGCGCGCCGGGCGGTCGAGCTGGGGTTCACCTGCACCGTCGGCATCATTCACGACGGCAGCGGCCACCTGAAGCCGCTGGCACCCCAGGAGCGGGAGATCTTCGATGCCGTCCGCCAGCTGGGCAAGCGTGGATACGCCCGCCTGACCCGATATTTCCAGGAAAACCTGGCGGCGGGGCGACCCAACGGCTGGCGTTGTCGGGCCGGTGCCCGATATCTCTATGTCTGCGAAGACGGTCTGGTCCACTACTGCTCCCAGCAGCGGGGCTACCCGGGGATCCCCCTGGTGGACTACACCGTGGACGACATCCGGCGCGAGTTTCTGACCGCCAAGGCGTGTGCTCCTTACTGCACCATCTCCTGTGTACACCACTCTTCGCTGATCGATTTCTGGCGCGCCCCCCAGGGCCTGCAGCCGGTCAGGGAGGTGGTTCCCGAGGCAACTCCGGGGGAGGAGCTGGTGGATCTCAGATAACCCTGGAGTCGGGGCTTTCGGGCCTCCGGCCCCACCAACCGAACCGAGGGGGACATGAAGCAGGGTACGTGGGTTGTGCTCGCAGGCAGTGTTCTGGCTCTGGCGGCTCCCGTTTCGGCCGGTGAACCGGCGGCTTACCAGGAACTTTTCAACGGCCGGGACCTCACCGGCTGGGTCAACGTCAATACGGCACCGGACACCTGGTCAGTGCGGGAAGACGGTGTGCTGGTTTGCAGGGGACAGCCGATCGGAGTCATGTGCACCGAGCGGGAGTACGAGAACTTCCTCCTCCATATCGAGTGGATGCACCTGGAACCGGGTGGAAACTCGGGCGTCTTTGTCTGGAGTGACGGCAAGCCTCCCGAGGGAGAGCAGCTGCCTGCCGGTGTCGAGGTTCAGATGCTGGAACTGGACTGGATCAACCTCAATCGGGACGACCAGGGCAACCCGCGGCCCGAGGCGTACGTCCACGGGGAGCTGTTCGGCGTTGGAGGTGTCCAGACGGTCCCGGACAATCCCCGGGGCAGCCGGAGCAAGTCGGTGGAGAACCGCTGCCGCCCCCGCGGCGAATGGAACACCTATGACGTGGTGGCGGTGGACGGCGTGCTGAAACTGGCCGTCAACGGGAAGTTCGTCAACGGCATTCGCGGGTCGTCCGTTCGGAAGGGACGGATATGTCTGGAGTCGGAGGGGGCGGAGATCCACTTCCGCAACATCCGGATCCTGGAGTTGCCGCCCGGCAGCACCGGAGCCCGGTAACTGCCCGGGAGTCGGGAGTCAGGAATCGGGAGTCAGGAGGCCCCCACGCGGTCTCGCCGCCGGCCGGATTAAGTCGCTCAATCCTCTCCGAGTCATCCGGGTGTTCCGCCGGATCCCAGGAGCTTTCACCCCAGCGGGTGCCCGCCGCGCTTGTGGAGTACCGACTCCCGACTCCTGAATCCCGACTCCCGTTCTTGCCTTTTTTCGAGGGGGCCTGAATAATCGGCCGGACAAGCCTTCGGAACCGCGAGGAGGAGCCAATGGTGCGAGCACTGGGGCGATGGGGTCTGCTGGTCCTGGCAGTCGCGATTTCCTGCACCCCGGCGGGGGACACCCCGGTCGGGCGGCAGGCTCAAAGCTACCTGGAAGAAAGCCCTGCCGAACGGGACCAGCGGATGCAGTGGTGGCGTGAAGCCCGCTTCGGCATGTTCATCCACTGGGGGCTGTATGCGGTTCCCGCCGGCGAATACCAGGGGCAGCGTTCCGACCAGGTGGGCGAATGGATCCAGTCCTGGGCGAACATCCCGCGGGAGGAGTATGAGCAGTTCGCCGCCCGGTTCAACCCCGTCCAGTTCGATGCCGCGCGGTGGGTTTCGATCGCCAAGGACGCCGGCATGAAGTACCTGGTCATCACCTCCAAGCATCACGACGGCTTTGCCATCTACAACAGCGCGGTGAGCGATTACGACATCGTCGACGCCACCCCGTACGGCCGGGACCCCATTGCCGAACTGGCCGCAGAGTGCCGCCGACAGGGCATCCACTTCTGCTTCTACTACTCAATCATGGATTGGCACCATCCGTCACAGTACGTGGAGGCCGAGGGCAAGCACCGCACCGCGGGTCACGGCCAGAACCGGATCATCCCGGAGCAGAAGGAAGCATACGTCCAGTACATGAAGGCCCAGCTCAGGGAACTGGTTGAGCAGTACGATCCGGACGTCCTCTGGTTCGACGGGGAATGGGTGGACTGGTGGACGGAGGAGGACGGCAAGGATCTGTACAACTACGTCCGCAGCCTGAAGCCTGCCATCATCATCAACAACCGGGTCGGCAAGGGCCGCCAGGGGATGCAGGGACTCAACAAGGGACCGGGCTACGCCGGCGATTTCGGCACCCCCGAGCAGGAGATCCCGCCCACGGGACTGCCGGGAGTGGACTGGGAATCCTGCATGACCATGAACGACACCTGGGGCTTCAAGTCGTACGACCAGAACTGGAAGTCCCCGCAGACCCTGATCCGCAACCTGATCGATATCGCTTCCAAAGGGGGGAACTATCTGCTGAACGTGGGTCCGACCGCCGAAGGTTTGATTCCTGAGGCCAGTGTCGAGCGCCTGGCGGAAATCGGCCGCTGGATGCGGGTCAACGGCGAGAGCATCTACGGCACCAGCGCCAGCCCGCTGGCGGAGCTGCCCTGGGGTCGGGCGACCCTGAAAGGCAACCGGCTGTATCTGCACATCTTCGACTGGCCCCAGGGGGAGCTGGAGCTGCCGGCGCCCGGCAGCGATCCACTGCGGGCCTACCTGCTGGCGGAGCCCGATACTTCCCTCACCGTAACGCGCGGCGAACGGCTGCGGATCCAGCTCCCAGCCCAGGCTCCTGATTCCGTAGCCACCGTTGTGGTGCTCGAATTCCCAGACCGTCCCGTCTTCTGATCTGCAATCCATTCATCAGGCCCTGGAGAACGAATGTCCCACAACAACACCAAGACCGGCGTCCTGGCGGACGTCACCCCCTACCACTGGCTGGTGGTCATCATCGCCTCCTGCGGATGGCTGTTCGACTGCATGGACCAGCGCATCTTCGTGCTGGCCCGGGAGTCGGCGCTGCGGGAGCTGCTCGGGAACACTCCGGACGCCCAAACGGTGGTGAAACAGTACATCGGTTACGCCACCACCTGCATGATGCTGGGCTGGGCCACCGGCGGCATCCTGTTCGGGGTTCTCAGCGACAAGCTGGGCCGGGTCCGGACCATGGTGATCACGCTGATGGTCTATTCCGGCTTCACCGGCCTTTCAGGGCTGGCCCAAAGCTGGGTCGACTTCACGATCTATCGGTTCCTGGTGGGCCTGGGGGTGGGAGGAATGTTCGGCGCCGCCACCACGCTGGTGGCGGAAAGTGTGCCTTCGGGTTTCCGGTCGGTGGCGCTGGGTTCCCTGCAGGCGCTGTCGGCGACCGGCAACATCCTGGGCACGCCCGCCTATATGGCGCCCGAACAGTGGCGCGGCGAGGCCATCGACGCCCGCAGCGATCAGTTCTCCCTCGGCGTCGGGACGGATGGGGTTTCGGCTCCATGTCATCACCACCGCGCCTCGCTCGATTTGGCCTCTCTCGACGATGCGGACCGACTCTCCCGTTTCCTCGCATCGGAGCACTGCATCGGCCAATGCGATCCGCGGGTCCCAGCGCACCACCTGGGTGCGCACGGGCACGTCGGAGCGAAGCGCCACTTTCTGCTGAACCTTGACGGCCGCCTGGCCCCAAACGGTCAAACGGATCTCGCCGAGCGGAATGCGGGGCGTGTCGCCGGCCTCAGCCAAGGCGGCCGACACCGCAACCCAACAGGGGATCAGTACTGCCGTCCAAATCCGCTGCCCGGCAAGCCTTTGATACCTGCGCGGTGCTTGCAGTTCAGCATAGCCACCACGCCCCTGGTTGCCGCATCCCCTGCCGTATTGCATACGCACGTTCTCCCCGGTGTCCGCTGCCGACCCAAATTCGCCGAGTCAAGCGCCATTATAATTCGGCTGGCCGCATGGTGCATCTCG
>FWPV01013710.1_pt1 | contig 12103 bp, 10 predicted proteins | sample 2228371 | NCBI WGS metagenome assembly FWPV01 (sample SAMEA103939776, study PRJEB20133) | metagenome | reverse complement strand
TGCGCGCACTGGAGGCTGCCGAGGTGCCTTCGGGAAAAATCTACACCGTGGCCGACATCGCGGCCGATCCACACTACGCCGCGCGCGGCATGTTGCAGTCGGTGCGCATGGACGATGGCAGCGATGTGCTGGTGCCCGGTTTTGTGCCCCGCCTGAGTGCTTCACCCGGCAGCCACCGGCGCAATGCACCCACCCTGGGGCAGGACACCGAGGCGGTGTTGCGCGAAGTGGGCCTCACCGACGCGCAGATTGCCGCGCTGCGCGAGCGGGGTGTGGTGGCTTGATGCGTGAACGCGTCAGCTCAGCGACTTGATCAGGTCAACGTACTGCTGCATGGCGGCGTCGTTGCTGGTGCCTTTGAGCTTGTTCCAGGCGTCCCACTTGGCCCGCCCCACCATGTCGCCGAAGCCGGGTTTTTTTTCGGTGACGTCGCCCGCCGTGGCCTGTTTGTACAGGGCGTAGATCTGCAGCAGCGTGTTGTTGTCGGGGCGCTCGCTGAGGTTCTTGGAGTTGGCGACGGCGGCTTCGAACGTGGCTTTGAGATCGGACATGAAAGGTCTCCAGGGGTTCGGGTTTGTGGGTAGTGGCGGGCGGTATCTTACGGGGCGGGCACCGCACACAATAGAGCTTTCACACCATAAAGCACCGATGGCCACCAGTCTGAAAAAAAGTGTCGCCCGCGCCGTGACCGGCACGCTGGGTTTGCGCGGCGAGCGCATGAGCAAGGTGGACACCGCCTGGCTGCGCATGGACTCTCCCACCAACCTCATGATGATCGTGGGCGTGTGGGTGTTCAAGCCCGGGGTGGACTTCGATGCCTTGTGCCAGCGGTTGCAGGCACGCCTGTCCAAATACCCCCGCTTCATGCAGCGGGTGGTGGAAGACCCGGCAGGGGCCACCTGGGTGCGGGACCGGGGGTTTGACATCCACCAGCACGTGCGGCGCGGCCAGCTCAAACGCCGGCGTGGCCAGAGCGAGCGCGAGGCGCTGCAGGCGCGTGTGGCCGAGCTGGCCACCCAGCCGCTGGAGCGCAGCCGCGCGCTGTGGGATTTCGAGCTGATCGAGCGCTACGACGGCGGCTCGGCCATGATCGCGCGCATCCACCACTGCGTGGGCGACGGTATTGCGCTGATTTCGGTGATGATGAGTCTCTTCGACGGTGGTCTGCCGCCGCCTGAGCGGCCCAAGCGTGGCGCAGGTGCACATGCTGCGGAGGACCCGCTGGGCGCCATCGAAACCTGGCTGGCGGGCAACGTGCTCAAGCCTTTGACCGGTGCCACCGTCAAGGCTTTGAATCTGGCGGGCGACGGCGCCGCCAAATCGCTGGACCTGCTCTCGCGCCCACAAGAAGGCCTGCTGGAAACGCTGGGCCAGTCTGCCGATCTCGCGCGTTTGGGTGGTCAGGTGGTGAGCGACCTGGCCGAGCTGGTGCTCATGCCCGACGATTCACCCACCGGCCTCAAGGGCCGGGCCAGCCCGGTCAAGCGCGTGGCGTGGTGCGAGCCGGTGCCGCTGGACCACGTCAAAGCGATTGGCAAGGCCTTGGGCTGTTCGGTCAACGATGTGCTGCTGACCTGTGTGGCCGGCGCGTTGGGCGCCTACTTGCACGACCAGGGCGAGGCCACGGCGGGCAAGGAAATCCGCGCCATGGTGCCGGTCAACCTGCGCCCGCTGGACCAGGCCTGGCAACTGGGCAACCGCTTCGGCCTGGTGCCGCTGGTGTTGCCCCTGGGTTTGCCCAACCCGGTGGAGCGTTTGTACGAGGTGCGCCGTCGCATGCACGGCCTCAAGGGCAGCACCCAGCCCTTGCTGGTGTACGGCGTGTTGTCGGTGGCAGGGGCGCTGGCCAAGCCGGTGCAGGACCTGTTGTTGGCCCTGTTCCACCGCAAGACCACGGCCGTGATGACCAATGTGCCAGGCCCCACCCAAAAACTGCAGCTGTGTGGTGCCACGCTGGAACAGAACATGTTCTGGGTACCCGCCTCGGGCGACATCGGCGTGGGCGTGTCCATCCTCAGTTACGGCGGTGGCGTGCAGTTCGGCCTCATCACCGACGCCGGCCTGTGCCCCGAGCCGCAGCAGATCATTGATCGCTTCGAGCCCGAGTTTCAGAAGCTGCTCACGCTCTCACTGATGCTGCCGTGGGGGCTGGAAGACTGAGCCACTGGCTCACTCGTCTTCAAGTTCCTCGCGCGCCATGTCCACATCCAGCCGCTCCATCGCGTCCAGCGGTTCGCAGGCGGCGGCCTGTTCGTAGAGCTTGGTGGCTTCCTTCATTTTCTTGTCGCCGTCCAGCATCACCAGGCCGTTGGCGTATTCGACCATGGCGATGGCCGAGGTGGGGTTGAGCTTGGTGGCGGCCTGGAACAGCTTGAGCCCGGTGTCCTTCTTGGCGCCATAGGTCATGCCGCCGATCAGGCTACCCACTTTGTCGATCACCTCGGCGTGGAAGGTGCCCAGGGCAATGTGCGCATCGGCATGTTTGGGCTCCAGCGCGATGGTGCGCTCCAGCGCCGCCTTGACCTTGCCACCCAGCCCCTGTGCCAGCGCTTTGGCCACGCTGATGCCCTGGCTGTAGCGGCCCAGGGCGTAAGCCTGCCAGTACCAGGCGTTGGGGTTGTCGGGTTCTGCGGCCTGCTGGGCTTCGGCCTGTTCGGCCACCTGCATGAAGAGGTCCAGCTTGGCCTTTTCCTTGGCTTCGAGGTAGTTGGCGTAGATGGCGGTGGCTTTGTTGGCCACGGTGATGCCGGCACCACCCGCCTTGGCGCCGGCTTCGGCCGCCTTCTGGAATTCGCCGTTGTGGAACAGCGCCCAGGCGGCCAGCACGGCGGCGTCTTTGGGCAGGGGTTCGCAGTCGCCCCGGTGCAGGCGCGCCCACTGCTTTTTCAAGCTGGCGGCATCCCAGCTGTAGTCGCCGGTGTGGGGGAAGGCGGTCCATTTGGCCATGGCATGTCTCCTCGTGGGTCGTGTCAAAAGTCGTTGTCGTAGGCGCCCGCCAGGTTCAGCAAGTGGGCGCGCTGGCTGGCTTCAAGGTAAGGCGCCAGCAGGTGCAGCGTGTGGTGGGCGCCGCGCAGCAGGGCCTGCTCGGCGTTGCCGGGCTCCAGGGCGTGACGGGGTGCGCGCACGTATTCGTAGCTGAGCCAGTAGGTGGCCACCACCACCATGCTGTGGGCGGTGGGGGCGATTTCGCGTGTGTCGATCTGCACCGCCCCGCCACGCACCATGCCGGCGAGCAACGCGCGCACCGCACGCGATTTGTTTTTCAGCGCGGTCTGGAAATGGGTTTCCAGCCGGTGGTTTTTGCTCAGCAGGTCGTTGAGGTCGCGGTACAGAAAGCGGTACTGCCAGATGCGCTCGAACAGGCTGTGCATGAAGAACCAGGCGTCCTCCACATTGCGCACGTCGTCGGCCGCGTTGAGCAGTTCGTTGAGCGACTTCTCGAAGCGGTCGAACAGCGAGTTGATCAGTTCGTCCTTGGCCGGGTAGTGGTAGTACAGGTTGCCGGGGCTGATGCCCAGTTCCGAGGAGATCAGGGTGGTGGAGACGTTGGGTTCACCAAAGCGGTTGAACAGGTCCAGCGTCACCTCCAGGATGCGTTCGGCCGTGCGGCGGGGGGCTTTTTTGGCCATTGTTTGTTCAGACCAGCGCGCCGCGCTGGTTCAGGGTGTGCTGCAGTTCGTCCACCGTGTCCTGCAGGCGTGCCAGGGCTTGTCCCAGGCGGTGGCGCGGGCGGGCAGCGGCCAGCAGGTGGCGCTGCGGTTCGTCGAGCACCGCGTCGCGCAGGGTGATGCCGTGGCGTGCCAGTTGGGGCCGCAAGCTGGCCCGGCGCTGGCGCAGCCACTGCAGGGTTTGCTGGTAGACGTGTTCGGCCATCTCGCGGCGCTGGTGGTAGCTGAAGGTGTTGGCGAAGAACAGTTCAGCGTCGTGGGGCTCGGGTTCGATGAGCAGGATGTCGGTGTGGGGGTAGAGCCGCTCGTAGTGTTTGAAGCCCAGCGCCATGCGCGAGTGGATGAGGGCGCGGAAGGTCTGGCTCATCACCGCCGGCAGGCCGCCGTCCACCAGCGAGGGGATGCGCGGGCTCAGCCGCCGCTGGGGGCGCGAGGCGTCAAAAGGCACCAAGGGGTTCAGGCAGAGGAGCAGGTCCATGCCTTCGTCCAGCGCCACCGTGGCGTGCACGGTTTTTTTGAGTGCGCCATCGACGTAGTGCTCGCCGTCAATGGCCACCGGCGGAAACAGGCCCGGCAGCGCAGCGCTGGCCTGCACCGCGCGCGAGATGGGCACGTGGTCCCAGCCGGGGCGGCCAAAGGGCGTGGCCTGGCCGCTGTTGAGGTGGGTGGCCACCAGCGTCAGGCGGGTGGCCAACTGGCGGAAGTCGTTGCTGCGGCCCGGCTGCTCGAACAGTTGCTGCAGCTGGCGGTGCACCGCTTCGTTGTCCAGCAGGCCGGTGGGAAGGGCCGGGCCCAAACGTTCCAGGGCGCGGCTCAAGGGCTTGCCCTGCACCAGATCCCACGATGCACCCAACAGCAAGCCAGGCAGGGACGCCACACGGCGCGCCATTTCGGCGTAGGCCGGCTGCATGAGGTCGTTTGGGTTGAAGCCTTGTGCGTCCTCGCCTTGCCCTTCGATGAAGGCGGCGCACAGCGCACGGGGCGTGATGCCGTTGGCCAGGGCGGCGGCCACAAAACCGCCGGCCGACACGCCCACGTAGTGATCGCAGCCGTTGAGGTCCAGGCCGTCCAGCGCATCGGCCAGCGCACACAGGGCGCCGATCTCGAAGGTGGCCCCCAGCGGACCGCCGCCGGCCAGCGCCAGCGCCACGCGGGGCCGCTCGTTGGGTTGGGCGCGGGGGCGTCGGGACGCGGTCGGTGCGGAACGGCTCATGGGGTCAAGTGTAGATCGCTGATGGGGTCACACTTGCTGCATTGCAGCAAGTGCGGCGGACGCAAAAAAGGGGCGTTCAACGCCCCTTGTGTGTCTTGGCACGCAGGCCCGATCAGGCCGCGGCTTCGGCCGCAGGTGCCGCAGCGGGCGCTGCGCTCTTGCGGGCAGCGGCCTTGCGTGCGGGGACTTTGGCGGCAGGCTTTGCAGCCGCCTTGGCTGCGGGCTTCGCGGCAGCCTTCACCACCGGTTTGGCGGCGGCTTTCTTGGCGGGGGCGGCTTTGGCCGTGGTTTTGGCAGCGGCCTTGGTGGGGGCTTTGCCTTTGCCGCTGAGCTGCTGCACATGGCGGTTGAGTTCGTCGATGCGGGCGATCAGCGCGTCCACGTCTTTGGCCGAGGGCACGCCCAGCTTGTTCAAGGCCTTGGCCACGCGTTCTTCAAAGATGTTTTCCAGCTTGTCCCACTGGCCCACGGCCTTGGAAGAGATGCCGTTGGCCATGTCGCTCATGCGGCTGGTGGCTTCGTTGATGCGCTCTTCGGCCACCGATTGGGTCTTGCGCTGGATGCTCAGGCCTTCCTTCACCAGGGTGTCGAACACTTTGCCGCCTTCTTCCTGCGCCTTGGCAAACGCGCCTAGGCCAGCCAGCCAGATTTGCTGGGCCGAGTCCTTGATGGCGCCGGCCAGGGGGCCGCGTGCGGCGTCGGAGGTGCCCTTTTTCTGGGCGCTGATTTTTTGCAGTTTTTTGACCATGGTGTGTTCTCCAGAGGGGGTAAGTGAGTGCACTGTACGAAGGCGTGTGGCCATTGTGTAGGGGAGGGCAACTAAAACCCTGGGGCGCCCACTCCAATCGCGGCTCGGGTTTTTGCTGAACGCCAGCGCGCCGTGGGCGGATGACAATGCTTGCTTCATTGGAGGCAAACGCATGCACTATTTCGTCACCGGGGCCACGGGTTTCATCGGCAAACGCCTGGTCAAGAAACTGTTGGAGCGCAAAGGCAGCACCGTGTCCTTCCTGATCCGTCAGGAAAGTCTGGACAAGGTGGCCGAGTTGCGCAGCCATTGGGGGGTGAGCGCGGCCCGCGCGGTGCCGGTGGTGGGCGACCTGAAGGCGCGCAAGCTGGGTGTGTCGGCCGAAGACATCAAGAAACTCAAGGGCCAGGTGGATCACTTCTTCCACCTGGCGGCGGTGTACGACCTGAGTGCCGACGAGGACAGCCAGGTGGCCGTCAATGTGGAGGGCACACGCCACACGGTGGAGCTGGCCAAGGCCATCGATGCGGGCCACTTCCACCACGTCTCGTCCATCGCGGCGGCCGGCTTGTACGAAGGCGTGTTCCGCGAAGACATGTTCGACGAGGCCGAGAACCTCGACCACCCCTACTTCATGACCAAACACGAGAGCGAAAAAATCGTGCGGCAGGAGTGCAAGGGCTCATGGACGGTGTACCGCCCGGCCATGGTGGTGGGCGACAGCACCACCGGCGAAATGGACAAGATCGATGGGCCGTATTACTTCTTCAAGCTGATCCAGCGGATGCGCCAGATCCTGCCGCCCTGGATGCCCAGCGTGGGCCTGGAAGGCGGGCGCATCAACATCGTGCCGGTGGACTTTGTGGTCAATGCCCTCCACCACATCAGCCACCAGAAAGACGTGGCCGGGCGCTGTTTCCACCTGGTGGACCCGGTGGGTTACCGCGTGGGCGATGTGCTCGACATCTTCAGCCGCGCCGCGCACGCGCCGCGCATGAACCTGTTCGTCAACGCCGCGCTGTTGGGCTTCATCCCCAAGAGCGTGAAAAAAGGTCTCATGGCGCTGGCGCCGGTGCGCCGCATCCGCAACGCGGTCATGTCCGACCTGGGCCTGCCCGAGGACATGCTGACCTTCGTGAACTACCCCACACGTTTTGATTGCCGCGAAACCACGGCCGCGCTCAAGGGCAGCGGCATCGCCTGCCCCAACCTCAAGGACTACGCCTGGCGCTTGTGGGACTACTGGGAGCGCCACCTCGACCCCGACCTGCAGATCGACCGCAGCCTCAAGGGCACGGTGGGCGGCAAGGTGGTGCTCATCACTGGCGGCTCGTCCGGCATCGGGTTGGCGGCCGCGCACAAGTTTGCCGAGGCCGGCGCCACCACCATCATCTGCGGGCGCGACCAGGACAAGCTGGATGAGGCCTGTGCCGAAGCGCGCGGCAAGGGCTACCAGTTTGTGGCCTACCCCGCCGACATCGCCGACATGGCCGACTGTGACCGCTTTGTCCAACTGCTGATCGAGAAACACGGTGGCGTGGATTTCCTCATCAACAACGCCGGCCGTTCCATCCGCCGCGCCATTGAAAGCAGCTACGACCGATTCCATGACTTTGAGCGCACCATGCAGCTCAACTACTTCGGCTGCCTGCGCGTGACCATGGGTTTGTTGCCGGGCATGGTGGCCAAGCGCAAGGGGCATGTGGTCAACATCAGCTCCATCGGCGTGCTGACCAACGCGCCCCGTTTCAGCGCCTACGTGGCCAGCAAGGCCGCGCTCGACGCCTGGACGCGCTGCGCCTCCAGCGAGTTTGCCGACCAGGGCATTTCTTTCACGACCATCAACATGCCGCTGGTGCGCACGCCCATGATCGCGCCAACGCAGATCTACAAAAACGTGCCCACCTTGGCGCCGGAGGAAGCGGCTGACCTGATTGCGCAGGCCTGCATCTTCAAACCCGTGCGCATCGCCACCCGCATGGGCATCACCGGCCAGGTGCTGCACGCCTTCGTCCCGCGCATCGCGCAGATCGTGATGAACACCAGCTTCCGCATGTTCCCCGACTCCAGCGCCGCCAAGGGCGACAAGAGCGGCAAGCCGCAGTTGTCACCCGAGGCGGCAGCGCTGCAGCAGATGATGCAGGGGATTCATTTTTAAGGTCAGGTGTAGCGTTTGCTGCGCAGGTTGTTCTTCATCTCGCTGAGCAGCGGTTGCAGCTTGGCGCCGCCGATGCGCAGCGCCAGCGTGGTGGCCAGCACGTCGATGATGAGCAGGTGCAACAGGCGCGAGACCATGGGGCTGTAGCGGTCGTAGCCTTCGGGGTGGTCGGCCGCCAGGTGGATGTGGCCGGCGGCGGCCAGGGGTGAGCCGCTGGCGGTGATGACGATGGTGGTGGCGCCGTGTTTGCGCGCGATGTCGGTGGCGTCCATCAGGTCGCGTGTGCGGCCCGAGTTGGAAATCACCACCACACAGTCGCCCGGCCCCAGCAGCGACGCGCTCATCACCTGCATGTGGCCGTCGCTGTGGGCCACGGTGTGCACGCCCAGGCGGAAAAACTTGTGTTGTGCGTCCTGTGCCACCACGCCCGAATTGCCCACGCCAAAGAACTCGATGCGTTTGCCCTTTCGGTAGGCGGCCAGCAGGGCGTCGGCCGCTTTTTCAATCGAGTGGGTGGAGGCGTCGTTGCGGTATTTCAGGAAGGCCGCCACGGTGTTGTCGATGACCTTGACCAGCACATCGCCGGTTTTGTCGTCCACGTCCACGCTGCGGTGGATGAAAGGCACACCTTCGCTGACCGTGCCGACCAGCTTGAGCTTGAAATCGCTCAGGCCGTCGTAGCCCATGCTGCGGCAAAAGCGGATGACGGTGGGTTTGCTCACCTCCGCACGTGCCGCCAACTCCGACACCGGCAACTGGGCAAAACGGCGCGGGTCGCTCAGCACCAGTTGGGCCACACGCTGTTCGGCGGGCGCCAGGGAGGGCAGGGAGGCCTTGATGCGATCGAGCATGGTGTGTGCGATGGGCGGGCAAAACCGTAACTTTATTTCATTCGATAATCGCCGTCCATGAACCAGCTCGACGCACTCAAGCAATACACCACCGTGGTGGCCGACACCGGCGACTTCAAGCAGATGGGCAGTTTCCGGCCCCAGGACGCGACCACCAACCCCTCGCTCATTCTGAAAGCGGTGCAGAAAACCGACTACGCGCCGCTGCTGGCGCAGACGGTGGCGACGCACGCGGGTGTGGCGCTCGATGAACTGGTGGACCGCCTGCTGGTGCGTTTCGGCTGCGAGATTCTCGCGTTGGTGCCAGGGCGTGTGTCCACCGAGGTGGACGCGCGCCTGAGTTTTGACACCGCCGCCACCGTGGCGCGCGCCCAGCGTCTGATCGCGCTCTACCAGGCCGAGGGTGTGGCAAAAGAGCGGGTGTTGATCAAGGTGGCGGCGACCTGGGAGGGCATTCAGGCCGCCGCCGCGCTGGAACGCCAAGGCATTCGGACCAACCTCACGCTGCTGTTTTCCTTCGCCCAGGCGGTGGCCTGTGGTCAGGCCAAGGTGCAACTCATTTCGCCCTTTGTGGGGCGGATTTACGACTGGTACAAGAAGTCTGCTGGCTCGGCGTGGGACGAGGCGGCCCAAGCCGGCGTGAACGACCCGGGCGTGCGCTCGGTGCGCGGCATTTTCGAGTACTACAAACGCTTCGACATCGCCACCGAGGTGATGGGGGCGAGCTTCCGCAACATTGGGCAGATCCAGGCGCTGGCGGGTTGTGATCTGCTGACCATCAGCCCCGAGTTGTTGGCGGAGTTGGCGGCCACCCACGCGCCGCTGCCCCGTGTTCTGGACGCCGCCGTCGCGCGAGAGCTGCCGCTGGAGCCCGTGTCTTACGACGAGGCGGGCTTCCGCTTTGCGCTCAACGAGGACGCGATGGCCACCGAAAAGCTGGCCGAAGGCATCCGCGCTTTTTGTGCCGACGCGCGCAAGCTGGACGCCTTGATCCAGAGTCTCTGATGTTTTGTGGCGTATTTGCCGCAAATACTTAACAATCTTTACCTTTTGAGCGGGGTGGAGTAGCGTCCGAGCTGTGGCTGACCGTGGCCACGCGCTCTAGGACAAACGCCATGAAGCTCAAGCTCAAACTTCCCCTGGCCTTTGGCGCCATTTTGCTGCTGATGTTGCTGGCGGGGCTGGGCGGCATCTACGCGCTCAACAGCGCGCTGGATCGCTTCAACACGGAGGTGGCGGCCTCGCTTGAGCGCGAGCGCACCGCCCGCGAGATCGACAGCCAGTTCAAAACCCAGGTGCAAGAGTGGAAAAACACCTTGCTGCGGGGCAGCGACCCCCAGCAGCGGGAACGTTTCTGGTCGGCTTTTGGCAAGGTGGAGTTCGCCGTGGCCAAACGCACAAGTGAGTTGGTGGAGGCTTTGCCCGAAGGCGAGGCTCGCGAGTTGGCGCGGCAGTTTCTGGCGGCGCACAAGACGATGGCCAGCCGATATGTGCAGGGCTACGCGGCATTTCAGGCAGCCAACTTCGACGCCGCCGTGGGCGACAAGGCGGTGCAGGGGGTGGACCGCGACCCCTCTCGCCTGGTGCGGGAGTTGGCGGAGCAGATTTCCAAGGACGCACACGAGCAACAGGCAGCGGCCACCCGTGCGGGCGAGCGTGCCACGTGGATCAGCCTGGTGCTCATGCTCGGGCTCGCGGGGGTGGGCATGGCGCTGGCCGTGATCATCAGCCGCTCGGTGGTGGCGCCTATCACCGAGGCGGTGGCGGTGGCCAACCGTGTGGCAGCAGGCGACCTGAGCACGCCGGTGCTGGCACGAGGCCAAGACGAAGTGGGCGACATGATGCGGGCCCTGGCCAGCATGAGCGAATCGCTGGTGCGGGTGATCGGCCACGTGCGCGCGTCCATCGACAGCATCGGCACGGCGAGTGCACAAATCGCCAGCGGCAACCAGGACCTGAGCCAACGCACCGAACAAGCGGCCAGCAACCTGGAAGAAACGGCCGCCAGCATGGAAGAAATCACCAGCACGGTCCGGCAGTCGGCCGACGCGGCTCAGCAGGCGCAGTCGGTGGTGGTGGCGGCTTCGGGCGCTGCCGAGCAGGGCGGCGACGTGATGCAGCGCATGGTCATGACCATGGACGAGATCAACGCGTCGTCTCGGCGCATCTCGGACATCATTGGTGTGATCGATGGCATCGCCTTCCAGACCAACATCCTGGCACTGAACGCGGCGGTTGAAGCCGCACGCGCAGGCGAACAAGGGCGGGGTTTTGCGGTGGTGGCCTCTGAAGTGCGCTCATTGGCCGGGCGCTCGGCCGAAGCGGCCAAAGAAATCAAGCGCCTGATCGGCGACAGCGTGGGCAAGGTGGACGACGGCAGCCGCCTGGTGAACGACGCCGGTGCGGCGATGGGTGCCATCGTGCAGAACGTGGCCAATGTGCAGGCCATCATCGGGGAGATCAGCAACGCCGCGCGCGAACAGGCCGAGGGCATTGATCAGGTCAATGTCGCGGTCAGCCAGCTCGACCAGATGACGCAGCAGAACGCCGCCTTGGTGGAAGAGAGCGCGGCGGCAGCCGAAAGTCTCAAGCAGCAGGCCGCCGGTTTGGCGCAGGCCATCAGCGTGTTCAAGCTCGGTCACCAGGCTGCTTGAACAAGGCGCCCCAACAAAAAACCCCGCGAGTCGCCTCGCGGGGTTTTTTATTTTTGGGTTGTCAGCGTGCAGCAATGTACGCCGACGCAGCATGAGGCGCCAGACCAAGGCGCAAGGGCGAAGACAGTGGCAGCGCCGCGTCTTGCCCTTGCAACGCCGGCATGGCGTCTCAGGCAAGGAGCACTTACATGCCCATGCCGCCCATGTCGCCCATACCACCCATGCCGCCGCCCATGCCGCCAGCAGGTGCGTCGTCCTTGGGGGACTCGGCCACCATGCACTCGGTGGTCAGCATCAGGCTGGACACCGAAGCGGCGTTCTGCAGCGCGGTGCGGGTCACCTTGGTCGGGTCCAGGATGCCCATTTCGATCATGTCGCCGTAGGTGTCGTTGGCGGCGTTGAAGCCGTAGTTGCCCTTGCCGGCCAGGATGGCGTTGACCACCACCGAAGGCTCGCCACCGGCGTTGGCCACGATTTCGCGCAGAGGCGCTTCGATCGCCTTGAGCACCAGCTTGATGCCGGCGTCCTGGTCAGCGTTGTCGCCCTTGATGGCGCCAGCGGCCTGGCGTGCGCGCAGCAGGGCCACGCCACCACCGGCCACAATGCCTTCTTCCACCGCAGCGCGGGTGGCGTGCAGGGCGTCTTCCACGCGGGCCTTCTTTTCCTTCATCTCGACTTCGGTGGCGGCACCGACCTTGATGACGGCCACACCGCCGGCCAGCTTGGCCACGCGCTCTTGCAGCTTCTCGCGGTCGTAGTCGCTGGTGGCTTCTTCGATCTGGATGCGAACTTGCTTCACGCGGGCTTCGAT
>FWPV01013707.1_pt1 | contig 12104 bp, 12 predicted proteins | sample 2228371 | NCBI WGS metagenome assembly FWPV01 (sample SAMEA103939776, study PRJEB20133) | metagenome | reverse complement strand
GACCCGCGCGTGAAGAAGCGCGAGTCGGACCAGATTGTCATCGCCTTGCGGGACCGCAAATTTCCCGTCGAGTACTTCGTCGCGGACGACGAAGGGCATGGCTTTGCGCGCCCCGTGAACAATCTGGCGATCATGGCTGCGGTAGAGAAATTCCTGGCTAAGTTTATCGGCGGGCGGTTCCAGGAGTCTATGACGCCCGACGTGGAGAAGCGCCTTCAGGAGCTTACGGTGAATCCGGCGATAGTTACTCTGGCGCAGATGCCCGCACCTAGCGGGTCATTGCCCTCCCTGGCGGCGCCGCCATCGACCCAGCCACGCCGTTATAAGGCAAAGGTCGAAGCCGGAGGGCAGAGCATCGCGCTTGAGTTGCGCTCGGTGATTGAGCAGACGCCCGAAGGCTGGCGCGCCACTGAGATCATGAAGACTCCTATGGGCGAAGCCGTGGATACGGTGACGCTCGACGGCAAGACGTTCGCACCCCTCCGCCGCACAGTGAAGCAGGGACCGGCGCTTGTAGAGGTGCAGTTCGAGGGTGGCAAGGCGCGGGGGACGATGAGTGCAGGCGGAAAGCAACGTCCCATTGACATAGACTTGGGCGGTCCCGTCTTCGCGGACGGCGCCGGCGCGGGAAGCATCCTGGCGGCGCTTCCGCTGGCAGAGAATTACACCCTGACCTTCCGCAACTTCGAAATCCAATCGCAGAAGGCGAAGCTAATGTCGCTGAAAGTGACGGGCATGGAGACAGTGACGGTCCCGGCAGGGACTTTCGAGTGCTGGCGCGTAGAGATTGAACCCGCAGATGGCTCAGCGGGCAAGCAGGTGCACTTCATCGCGATGAAGGAACGCGTCACGGTGAAGGTCGAAGCCTCCGTGCCGCAGATGGGCGGCGCGAAGCTGGTGGCGGAACTGGAACAGTAGCGCGCGGCGCGCCCACACATTCCCCGGAGCCTCTCCCCCGGGGCGCAGCGTGCGGCAAGCATCATCTTTGAGGGAACTTGGCAAACTTGACGGCCATTCCGGCGGAATTTCCGGCTGGGTCATATCCGGCTCTGCGCTTCAAGAAGGTCGTGTTGATCGCCGCGTTAGCGCAGGCGGCTGAAGAGCGATTTAGCTGAAGCCGGTCGGAGACATCCGCCCCTACAGCGTCTGCGAGCTGGCCCAGCGGCTTTCGAAGAGGCCGCGGAGGGCTTCGCCGAGGCCGGGGTGGTCGAAGACCAGAGAGGTCCAGGCGGGTTTGGTGATGACGGGATCGAGCAGGGCGATCAAGCCTTGACGTCCGTCGAACAGCGCCATCTTCAGCGGGACGGAGGCGGCGATCCGCACCTCCACGCCCTCTCGAATGTAAACGTCCAGCCGGCTGCGGTGCTCAGGCTCAATGCTTCCCGCTTCGCGCAGCAACCGGCAGCGCACGCCGCGGGCGAGCGCCTGCCGCACCAGTTCTTCGTCGAAAGGATCGACCGCATACGGCGGCCGGGAGAATTCGAGATACTCCTCTTTCGCTTCCGCCAGCATGCGGCGGTACTGTGCCGCGGTTTGCGTCTGGTCGCTGACGATTTTCAGGTAGTCGAGCGTCCCGCGTCCTTCCTGCCCCTCGGAGTAAGCGGCATTGAGGTCCTCAACCAGTCCAGCGGCCAATCGGGTCTGTTCGGTCAATTCCTGCTGCAACTGCCGGGACCGGCGCTGTAAGTAGCCAGGGATGGCGAGCGAAGGCTCCACCGCCGAAAAAAGCTTGGTCTTTTCCTGGACCACCTGCGCGAAGCCTTTCTCTACCAAACTGTCCAGTACTTCGTACACTTTCTGCCGCGGCACGTGGGCGCGCGCCGCCAGTTCCAAAGCCTTGAACCGCGGGTGCCCCACCAGCACCAGGTAGGAGCGGGCCTCATAGGCGTTCAGTCCGAGGCTCTGTAACTTCTTCCAAAACCGCTGGAACTCAATCTCCGGTAGATCGCGGCTGCTCATAAACATGCACCGGAATATCACACTACCAGAAACCTGTGCCCGAAGGGTCGTCCGGGCGCGAAAATTTTGATCCGCGGGCGGCCCCCGGTGGTAAAATTTAGCGGGGATAATGGGATCCGATAGCCCGCCGGAAATCACCGGATTGTTGGACCGGAGGAGCCTTGCCGGAGTTGCTGAAGGTCGGATTGCAGGTGGCAAGCGCCCTCGCCGCCGTCCACGCCAAGGGCATCGTCCACCGCGACATCAAGCCGTCGAATGCCTTTCTGACAAGGGAAGGCGCGGCGAAAATCGTGGATTTCGGCGTCGCCAAGCTGCTCGCTGGAAACTCCGAGGCGGGCATTCCGTCAGGAGAACAACCATCGAGGGTCCATTGGACGCCACATTGACCCAGCCCGGAAAGCTGGTGGGCGCCCCGCCTTATATGGCGCCGGAGCAGATCCTGGGAAAGGCCTTCGCCGACGTGTGCCTTGGCCTGCGCGGCCGGGACTGCTACTTCAAATACCTTGAGAAGGCGTTTGAGGAACGGTCCAACTATATCGCCTACCTCACGGTGGCGCCGAATGAGCGCTTCTTTGGGGATATAAGAAACGATCCGCGTTTCCGGGATATGCTGCGGCGGCATGGGCCGCATGGATCTGGCGGACTTCCAAAAGAACCCGGATGTGGAGATCGTCGCCGTGTGCGACTTGTTCGAACTGAATCTCGACGCGGCGCTGAAAATGACCGGCGGCGGTGCCAAAGCGTACCGGGACGATCGCAAACTCCTCGAAGACCGGTCGGTGGACGCTGTGGTCATCGCCACGCCGGACCGTTGGCATGCCCTGATGACCGTGGACGCCTGCGAAGCGGGAAAGGACGTTTACGTTGAGAAGCCCATTCCCCACAACGTGCGGGAAGGAAGGCTGATGGTGGAAGCGGCGCGGCGGAACCGGCGCGTGGTTCAGATCGGCATTCAACAGCGCTAAGGCGCCCATTCCCAAAGAGCGGTGCGCGCGGCGCAGGAGGGGCGTATCGGAGAGGTGCTGTTCGCACAGTGCTGGAACCATAACTACGCCGGCAGCCCGAAGGGCATGGGCCATCCGCCGGACGCCGATCCGCCGCGGAACCTCGATTGGGATATGTGGTTGGGTCCGGCGCCGAAGGTCCCCTACAATTCCGCGCGGCGCAACTTCCGGGTATTCTGGGACGACGCGGGAGGAGAGCTCACCGACTGGTGCGTCCACCTGATCGATATCGTCCACTGGGCGTTGGGCGTGGACACCCCGCTGACCGTCGCTTCCTCCGGCGGCAAATGGGTTTATGAAGACTGCCTCGGCCTGCGCACGGGTCTGAAGCTTCAATGGCACGGAGAGGCGGAGCGCTTCACCAATAGCGAAGAAGCCAACCGCCTCCTCACGCGGGAATACCGTGCCCCGTGGCGCCTGCCCGGGCTGTAAAAGTTGCTCCGGCAGACCCGGAAACGCTATGCTGAATAGCGGACGCGCATTTGCAGTCCCGCACGCTGGAGTGGCGGAACTGGCAGACGCACGGGACTCAAAATCCCGCGCCCTTCACTGGGCATGTGGGTTCGACCCCCACCTCCAGCACCAGCCTAATGCCGGCAAGGTTCAGCGCCTGCGATCCCGCCTGCGCTCCTGAGCCCTCTCGTGGGCTTTTTCGTGGGTCTTCTCGTGATGCGGCTTCTCGTGGGCGTGGACTTCAGCGTGCTCATGCTTCTTCTCACCGCCCTTGAGTTTGTCGCGCTGCTCGCGCAGCACCGCCTTGCGGCTCAGCTTGATCTTGTTGCCTTCTAACGCCAGGACTTTGACCAGAATTTGATCGCCCTCTTTGAGTTCGTCCCGGACGTTCTTGATGCGGTTTTCCGAAATCTCGCTGATGTGGAGCAAACCGTCGGTTCCGGGGAAAATCTCGACGAAAGCGCCAAAGTCCACCAGCCGGACCACCTTGCCCAGATAGGTCTTTCCAACCTCGGCGACGGCGGCGATTTCGCCGATCATCTGCATGGCGCGGTTCGCCGAAGCTTCGTCGGTGGCGAAGATGTTGATCGTGCCGTCGTCGTTCACGTCGATCTTCGTGCCGGTGGTGTCGACGATGCTGCGGATCATCTTGCCGCCCGGTCCGATCACCTCGCGGATCTTGTCCACCGGAATCGTCATGGTGAAGATCCGCGGCGCGTAAGGCGACAGATTGGGGCGTGGCTTGTCGATGACGGCGTCCATCTTGTCGAGGATGAACATGCGCGCCCTGCGCGCCTGCTCGAGCGCCTCGGTCATGATCGCCGTGGTGACGTTGGGCACCTTGATATCCATCTGGAGAGCCGTGATGCCCTTGCGGGTGCCAGCCACCTTGAAATCCATGTCGCCGTAGTGGTCTTCGGCGCCGGCGATGTCGGTCAGGATGGCGTACGAATCGCCTTCCTTGACCAAGCCCATGGCGATTCCGGCGACCGCCGCCGAAACCGGCACGCCCGCGTCCATAAGCGATAGGCTGGCGCCGCACACGGTCGCCATGGAGCTCGATCCGTTCGACTCCAGGATGTCGCTCACCACGCGGAGGGTGTACGGGAAGCTCGCCTCGTCCGGGATGACCGGCGTCAGCGCTCTTTCCGCCAGCGCGCCATGCCCGATCTCCCGCCTGCCGGGACCGCGCATGAAGCCGACCTCGCCCACGCTAAACGGCGGGAAGTTGTAATGCAGCATGAAGCGCTTGCTGGTCTGGGTGGGATCGAGCAGCTCGATGCGCTGCTCGTCCTCCTTGGTGCCGAGGGTGACGGTAACCAATGCCTGCGTCTCGCCGCGGGTGAAGAGACTCGACCCGTGGGTCCGCGGCAGGAGGCCGACTTCGATATTGATATCGCGGATTTCGTCGAAAGCGCGCCGGTCAGGGCGGATGCGATCTATCAGCATCTCATCGCGGAAAATCCGTTCCTTCAACCGGTCGAACAGTTCCCCTGCCTCCTCCTTCAGCTCCTCGGCTACGGCTTCGACGGCTTTGGCCCGCAAAGCCTCGATCTTCTTATAGCTTTCGATCTTGCCGTACTTGGCGGTATTGAGGGCGTCGCTCAGTTCGGCGCGGAACTGCTTGTCGATTTCAGCGGCCAATTCGGCGTTCCACTGCCGGGGGACAAACTCGCGCTTCGGCTTGCCCGCCTTGGCGACAAGTTCACGGATGCCCGCCGCAACTTTGCGGCAGCACTCATGCCCGAACTCGATCGCTTGCAGAACTTCCTGTTCGGAAGCCTCGTTAGCGCCCGCTTCCACCATCACGATGCCGTCGTCGGTGGCGGCGACCACGATATTGAGCTTCGACTGCCGCGTCTCCTCATACGACGGGTTCGCAACCGGCTTGCCGTCGATCATCCCGACGCGCACCGCGCCCAGGATGTGGTGGAAAGGAATGTCGGAAATCGCAAGCGCCGCGGCGGCGCCGACGATCGCCAAAATCGACGGATCATGGTCAGGATCGGCGGACAGGACCAAGCCAATGACCTGCGTCTCGCACTGATATCCTTCCGGAAACAAGGGGCGGATGGGGCGGTCAATCAGCCGGCTGGTAAGGATTTCTTTCTCGGTCGGGCGCCCCTCGCGTTTAATAAATCCGCCGGGGAACCGGCCCACCGAGTATGTATATTCACGGTAGTCCACGGTGAGGGGGAAGAATGTCGCTCCCTCCTTAGGGGTGTCGTTCGAGCAAGCCGACACCAAGACGACGGAATCGCCGGAGCGGGCCAGCACAGCGCCGTGCGCCTGCTTGGCTACCCGTCCGGTTTCCAAAGAGATTACTCGACCATCGAGGTCGATGTCTACGGTATGCACCATTTGCATTGTTCTCCATTCGCGGCTGCTTCTGAGGCGAGCCGGTTAAGCTTGCGCCTGCTTGATCGCAGGCCAATCTAAGGAGACGAGAGAGGGGTTTGCGTGGGGGATCGCCCACCGGGGCGATGCGCGCCGGGCGAGTACCTGGCCAGTGCGATGTCCTCAGCATCCGAGCTAAACGGAGACAGGACAGCGACGGGCTTTGGCGCCCGCTCGCACCTCGGAGTTCTTTCCTCTTGGATTACCGGCGAATACCCAGACGCTGAATCAGAGACTTATAGCGCTCCGGACTCGTAGTCTTGAGGTAATTCAGCAAACGGCGGCGGCGCGCCACCATCGCCAGCAAACCGCGGCGCGAATGGTGGTCTTTCTTGTGGGTCTTGAAATGCTCCGTTAGCTGAGCGATACGCTCGCTCAACAACGCCACTTGAACTTCGGGAGAGCCCGAATCATTCTTGTGAACCCGATAGTTGGCAATGATCTGCTTCCGGGCTTCCGCCGTCAACGCCATCGAGGGTGGATACTCCTTGTCTTTCCTTTATCTTCGTTCCTTACGAATGTAGGATAGCACAAAAGCGGACCCGCGTACTGCGGCCGCTTGCCGTACAATGGAAAATCATGCTCCGGCTGGCCAAGTCCCGCTTTCTCCGAGGGTTGGCGGTGACCGCGCTGGTGGTTCTGGTCACCCTGCTGGTGTGGCAAGGCTCTTTCACCTTCGGGCCTTACGGTCCTCGCACCCCGGAGCAGACTTATCTGTTCTGGGCGGTTTCGACCCTCGTCTTTCTGCTTACCGTCACCCTGGGGTTCATCCTCTTCCGCACCGCGCTCAAGCTTTATATCGAGCGGCAAGCCGGGCGGGAAGGATCCCGGATTCGGATCAAGCTGGTGCTGGGCGCCCTGACGCTCAGTTTCCTGCCGGTGCTCTTCCTGGTGGTTTTCGATATCCACGTACTGAATCGAAACCTCGACAAGTGGTTCAGCCGCCCGGCGCAAGACATCAAGCTCAACCTTACTGAGATTGCCGGGGTTCTGCATGCCGAAAGCCTGGCGCGCGTGGAGGCGCAAGCTCAATGGCTGGCGGGCAGCAACGAGTTAGCGGAGCTGCTGGCGGCGGGCAGCCCGCCTCCGGGAGCGCTCGCCGGGTTGTGCCGCCAAAAGGGCATCGACTCGGTACGGCTGGAGCTGCCCGGCGCGCCACCGGTGGAGCTCTGCCAAGCAGAGGCGGGCGGCGGCGAGATCATCGAGGCGCGCGCGATTGTGCGGCTTACCGGCGGAGCGCCGGGAGCCTTGGTAGTACGCGACAGGATGGCGGTGGATTTGGAACAGCGGCAACGGGAAATCCGCGATTCCATCGCGCAGTATGACCAGCTCGCGCAGAACAAGAGAGATTTCCGGAACTTCTATTTAGCTTTGCTGGTCTTGATCTCGCTGTTTCTCCTCTTCTTCGCCACATGGATCGGGCTGTTCTTCGCCCGGCAGATCAGTGTCCCCATCGCCGCGCTCCTCGAGGCGATGCGGGAGATGCGAGCCGGCAAGCTTTCAGCGCGGGTGGGAGTGAAGGCGATCGACGAACTGGCGATTCTGGTTCGGGGCTTCAACGAGATGACCGAGGAGCTTGAAGCTAACGCCCGGGAGCTGGAGAGGCGCCGCCTCTTCACGGAAGCGATCCTGGAGAACATCCCCACGGGCGTCATCTCATTGAGCCCGGACGGGCGAATCCTGAGGGTGAACCGCGCCCTGAGCCGTATCTTTCCTCCCGAGCAAGCCGGCAGCGCGAAGGTCCTGGACGACCTTTTCTCCCGCGAAGACGCCGCCGAGGTGCGCTATCTCATGAAAAGAGCCCGCCGGTTGGGTCTGGCTTCGCGCCAATTGGAGCTGAAAGCAGCCGGGCGCACCGTCCATGCTTCCATCACCGTGTCCTCCCTGGATGTGAAGGAGCCGTCGGGCTTCGTAATGGTGATTGAAGACACCAGCGAGCTTTTGCAAGCGCAGAAAGCCGCCGCCTGGCATGAAGTGGCTCGCCGCATCGCCCACGAAATCAAGAACCCACTGACTCCGATTGCTCTCTCCGCCGAGCGCCTGGCGCGTCAGGTGGAGCGGGCGAAGGTGTCGCCCGAGCTGGAGCGCATCGTCCGGCAGTGCACCGAGATTATCAGCCGCGAAGTGGAGTCGGTGAAGACTCTGGTGGACGAATTCTCGCAGTTCGCCCGCTTCCCGGCGGCGAAGATGGAGCCCGCGGATCTGAACCCGGTGATCCTTGAAGCGCTTGACGCTTTCCAAGGGCGCCTGGACGAAATCGAAGTCCGTCTGGAGCTGGCGCCTGATCTTCCGCGCGTGCTGATCGACCGCGAGCAGATCAAGCGGGTGGTGGTGAATCTGGTGGATAACGCTGCCGAAGCGATGATGGAATCCCCGGTAAAGCGGCTGCTGATCGCCACGCAGGTGACATCGAGTGAGACGGTGGAGCTGACGGTAGCAGATAGCGGCTGCGGCGTCTCCATGGAAGAAAGGGAGAAGCTCTTTCTGCCGTACTTCTCGACCAAAGGTCGCGGTACGGGACTGGGCTTAGCGATCGTGAATCACATCCTTTCCGAGCACAACGCGCAAATCCGCGTGGAAGACAACCTGCCTGCCGGCGCCCGTTTCACGATCGAGTTTCCGGCTGCGGGCGCCGCCATCTCCGAACCGGCAGCCGCCAGGAGCCGTGCATGAGGAAGGCGCGCGTCCTCGTAGTGGACGACGAACCGGGCATTCAAGAGACTCTTACCGGCATCCTGGAGGACGAGGGGTTTGAAGCCCAGGCGGTAGCGTCCGGCGAAGCTTGTCTTGCCGAACTGCACCGCAGCCTTTACGATCTGGTGCTGCTTGACATCTGGCTGCCCGGCATCGACGGTCTTGAAACGCTCGCCCGGATTCAGGAGATGCCTCCCGCCGAACGCCCGGCGGTGGTGATGATCAGCGGCCATGGAAATATCGAAACCGCCGTGCGGGACACAAAGATGGGGGCGTTCGACTTCCTGGAAAAACCGGTGACTCTGGAGAAGGTCACCGTCGTCGCCAAGAACGCCATCCAGCAGCGGCGATTGGAGATGGAGCTCCAACGCTTTCGGAACGGCGCCGCTCAGCGCTACACCATCGTCGGCGAAAGCGTGCCGATGAAGGCTCTGCGGCAGCAGTTGGCTCTGATGGCCGGCACGAACGGACGGGTGCTGATCTATGGCGAGAGCGGGGTGGGCAAAGAGCTTGTGGCTCACGCCATCCACGCCATGAGCCAGCGGGCTTCGGAACCTTTTGTGGCCGTCAACTGCGCGGCGATCCCCGAAGACCTGATTGAGAGCGAGCTGTTCGGACAGAGGCAAGGAGCGGGTCACGGTCCCCGCGAAGATAAAATCGGAAAATTCGAGAAAGCCGACGGCGGGTCGCTGTTCCTCGATGAAGTGGGCGACATGAGCCTGAAGACCCAGGCCAAGGTCCTGAGGGTCCTCGATGAAGGGCGGTTCGAGCCGGTGGGGAGTTCGCAGCCCATCCAAGTGGATGTCCGGGTGATCGCCTCTACGAATAAGAATTTGGAGCTTGAAATTGAAAGGGGCAACTTTCGGGAGGATCTTTTCTACCGCCTCAATGTGATCCCGTTCTATGTCCCCCCGCTCCGCGAACGCCGCGAGGACATTCCCCTTCTGGCGGACTATTTCCTGAAGGAGTTCGCCACCGCTTACGGGCGCAAGCCCAAGGAGTTGACCCCGGACGCCTATCGCGCCCTCATGGAGCATTCCTGGCCGGGCAACGTGCGCGAACTGCGCAACCTCATGGAGCGGATCGTGATCCTCCATCCGCAGCAGCGGGTGGAAGCCCGGCACCTGCCATTGAACCCCAGCAAGCGGGCGGTTTTCGAGCCGGCTCACAGCCGGTTCGCGAGCCTGCAAGAGGTCCGCGAAGCCGCCGAGCGCGAGTACATACTGAAGAAACTGGAAGAGACCTCCGGCAACGTCTCTCGCGCTGCTGAATTGCTCGGGCTCGAGCGCAGCCATTTGTATCGCAAGATGAAGGCGCTTGGCATCACTCCCAAAGAGTAGTTTCGCTGTACAATGGGGAAACGCGCCGGGAGCTCCGGCGCGATAAAGGAGGGATATGAAAAAGGGTAGGATGATTGTAGGGGTTGTTGCGGCTGCGCTGGCCTGGGGCCAGCCGGTGCTGCGCTCCACGGATCCCGTGGTCAATGGCGGGAGCTACGCTCCGGGAATCGCGCCGGGATCCATCTTCGTGGTCTTCGGGACCAATTTGGCGGGGCCGGACGTGGTGTTGAATCAGTCGCTGCCCTTGCAGACGGCGCTCGGTGGAGTGTCGGTCCGCTTCACGCCTGTGGGCGGCGGAGCGGCGATCAACGCCTTAATGATTTACACTACGCGGAATCAGGTGGCGGGGCTGTTGCCTTCTTCCGCCACGCCCGGCGACTACAACGTGACCGTAACTTACAACAACCAGACATCCGCGGCGGCGCGGGTTTCCGTGGTGGCGCGGAACTTTGGCATTGTCAGCGCGGATAGCTCCGGCAGCGGACAGGCGCAAGTTCAGAATTATCGCACCAGCACGGAGTGGGACCTGAACCGCGTCGCCAGAGGACGCCTCGGACCGTTCACCACTGCCCCCGCGAACCCGGGACAGGTACTAGTCATATGGGGAACCGGCTTGGGCGCGGATTCCGCGTCGGACCTGACCGGGGGCGTGAGCCAGAATTTTACTGCGAACACGCGTGTGATTCTGGCGGGTCGCGAGATCACTCCGGCGTATGCCGGGCGTTCGTCCGGCTTGCCCGGAACGGACCAGATCAACTTTACATTACCGGCGGACGCGCCTACCGGATGCAGCGTTCCGCTGCAAGTGCGGATCGGCGACAGCTACAGCAACACGACTTACATTGCGATCGCCGCCGCAGGGCGGAATGCCTGTCAGCACCCCTACCTGACCGAGCAGACGCTGACACGGTTGGCCGAAGGGGGAACGATGGTCACCGGCTCCTTCTCGCTTCTCAAACAGAGCACCAGCATCTCCGTGCAAGGCATGTCGCTCGATATGACGACCGAGGCGATTGGCGGAAGCTTTCAGCGGATCGGAGTGGGAGGCTTAGCCGAAGTGTCGGAAGGCATGGACATGCCAGTGGGAGCATGTCAGGTGTACCGCTCCCGGGGTGACCAGGAGGCGTTACTATTAGGACCTCCGCCGGTTCAACCGCTCGATGCGGGAGCGCAGTTGACGCTCAACGGTCCGAACGCCAGCAACGTCGCCGTGCCGCGCGATGCGGACAGCCGGTCGTATTACAAGAGCTTGGCTCAAACCACCAGCTTGCCGGGCGGAATCCCCGGCTTGCCCGGCGGATTGCCTAACATTCCCGGCTTGGGGGGCAGCGGCTCGCCTGTCATCGCCCAGGGAACCTACACCCTCCGCGGAACCGGAGGCGCTGACATCGGGCCGTTCAGCGCCACGGTGACTGTCCCGCAGCCCATTACATGGACCAATAAGAGCAGCATCACCAACATCACCCGCTCCTCGGGCGTGACGGTCACATGGTCCGGAGGCGGCACGAGCGATTTCGTGAGCATCATCGGCACCTCGGCTCAGCGGGTGGGCGGCACCGACACCCGCCCGATTTACCAGGCGGTGATCTTCACGTGCATCACCAACGCCAGCGCCAGGACCTTCACCGTGCCGGCTTCCGTGCTCACACAACTGCCGCCTGACGCGGGTCCGGAAGGCATGAGCGTGCTCGGTATTCAGCAGTTCGGCGACGGGCGGGACGGGCGGTTCACGGCTCCGCTCACCGCGGGAGGCAATACCGACTTTGCTCTCTTCAATTTCACCATCGGTGAACTCAAGAGCGTAAGTTATCGTTGACGTTGGCCGGGTTGCGCGAGCGCCCGCTCGAAGAGCGCGGCGGGCGCTTGCGCGAGGCCGCCCGGTATAATCGTTTTATGGCGTCGCGTTTCATCTCTTACGCTGGGTTCGTAGTTTTTTCGTTCTGGCAACTGGCGTGCGGCCAGTCCTCCGCATCCAAGTCGATTTCCGCGGATGAGTTGGAGAAACTGCTGGAGCGCAAAGACGCGATTTTCTTTTTGGACGTGCGCGAGCCTTTCGAGATTGAGCGCCTTGGATCGGTCAAGGGCTACGTAAACATTCCTATTGGCCAGTTGGAAGCCCGCCTGAAAGAGATTCCAAAGGACAAGCTCGTCGTCACCCTTTGAAACCAGGGTGGCAGAGCCGCGCGTGCCGCGGCCATCCTTGAAAAACACGGGTACAAGACACTGGGTTCGTGCGGGCTATCGGAATACCGGCAAA
>FWPV01008237.1_pt1 | contig 12105 bp, 9 predicted proteins | sample 2228371 | NCBI WGS metagenome assembly FWPV01 (sample SAMEA103939776, study PRJEB20133) | metagenome | reverse complement strand
GCGGAGGGATGGACTGGCGAAAATGGGCGGACCTTTTGATCGAGAGAGAATGGTTTCATCTTTGTGCCTAGGGAAAGACCTTTTTCATCTGCGGTCCCGCTCCCATGTACGCCTTCTGCGAGGAGGCCCTGGAGGCGCTGGGGGTTCCCCGCAGGTCCATCAGGAAAGAGGCCTACGGACCTCCCGAGGATATCACCCAGGAACCGGGCTGGCCGGAGCTGGAGGCAGACAGAGAGTTCGAGGTGGTGGAGGAACGTTCCGGCAGGACGGTGAGGGCGCGGGCAGGAGAGCCCCTGCTGGTGGCGCTGGAGAGAGGGGGTATCGTGGTCCCCGCAGTTTGCCGCGCGGGGGAGTGCTCGGCCTGTCGCACTCGGCTCCTCTCCGGCAGGGTCTTCGCCCCGGAGAGGGTGAGGCTGCGCTGGTCAGACCAGCGGGCGGGCTATATCCATCCCTGCATGAGCTATCCTCTGGAGGACTTGAGAATCAGGATATAGGGTGAAAGGATATAGGGTGTCGAGATGGAGACACGTCATTTAGCAGGATAACGACCTACTATGTGCAATAGTATTAAGGAAATAATTACACGATGTAAAATAGCAGAGCAGGGAAATTGACGTGGTAGAAGTGACTAGACCAGTGCCAGGGCGGAGCAGGTGAAGAACTGGGATGTTGGTCCAGGAGAAAGAACTACGAGGATATAGGGCCAGGATCGGGAAAATTATTCCAGATAAGTAAAAGGACAGAAAGCGAGACATGAACGGCTCCTAGGTCGAATGGACGGGATTCCTGGACGGTCCTGGGACTGACAAAGAACATTAGTGTATCAGTATTGACCGCTGATTATCGGGCCCGTTAAGATGGCAGCCGCTGGCCCTTTACCTTTTTACCATGTAATTGGCTTGATTGGGACAAGCCCTCACGCAGAGCCCGCAGCCTTGGCAATCCAGCACCCTGGCTTTTCCCGCGCGCACCACCCGTTCCCTGAAGTTGCAGATCTCCACGCAGGTTCCGCATCCCTGGCATCGCTCCGGATCTAGCTCCACCCGGTAAGTGGAGGGGATGAGATGGTACCCGTCATACTTGAAGGTGCGGTAACCGTTTATGACGATGCAGGAGCAGTGGCAGCAGTTGCAGATGACGAAGTAATTGGCGTTCTCCCTGAAGTACATATGTCGGTCCACCATCTGCACCAACCCTGCTTGGTTGCTTTCCCTCACTATCTTCAAGGCTTCCTCTTTTCCGATGGCCCGGTAATCCCGGGGAAAGACCTCCAGCCAGATGGGAGCGCCGGTGAGTATGTAGATATCCGTCTCCATGGGATGGCCGCAGCCACGGGTGGCGAGGCGACAGCGGCAAGGACCCACTGCGATGGTGCTTTCCTCGGGGAGTTGACGGATGAACTCCTCCATCTCCTCCAATGTCATAACCTGGCCCACGATGGCTCTTTCCCCGATGAACTTCGCCCCGGCATAATACATGAATTTCCTGGCCCACCGGTTGGAAAGAACGGGCAGGCGCAGTAGCCAGAAGAGAAGTCGGATGAACCTCACCTCTACCCGGGCATAATTTTTCAGCATCCACAAGCGGAAGGGGCTCTCTTCCCCAATGAAGACATCCACCAGGTGCAGGGGATTTATCAGTAACGACAGCAATTGGAGGGAAGGGTAGAGCGTTACCAGAATGCGGATCGTACCCGGGCAAAAATCTTCCCCTAACCGATTGCTTTTCGTTGCCTTCATCGTCTTCGCCTTTTCCAGCCTACAGCCTGTTTTCTTTACATTAACCCGGCCCCCGTGAACCTGGGCAAATTAGTCGTTCCGCAATTATATTTACATTATGTAAAATATGACCAAAATACGCGTAAGATGACTCCTGTTTGGCCAACAAATGCTTAGCGGATAAGTCCATTATAGCCTAATACGATCCCTCTCCTGCAAGTTATAAAGGTATGGCTCTCTCTTCGTGCCCATCTCCCCGGCAAATCCTTCCGGGAGATGGGGAGCAATCACCATTCATCTGGCTCTTTCCCTGGAAAAGATATTAGGGAAGGAATAAGCCGTGTCTATGGGAAAAAACCGCGCCGGTTTGGAGTTGACATCTTAACTGGTTACTTCCCCGGACCCTCAGTCTGGATAGCTCCACCCTTAAGCGGGCCACTTCCCCGTATCCTCGGTCAGGATGTCAACACTCTTAAGCGGGCCACTTCCCCGTATCCTCGGTCAGGATAGCTCCTCCACCTCTTCGCGGCCCTTCTCCAATTCCTGGACCTGTTCCGGGTCCTGCTGGAGCAGCAAGGCCTGGAACTCACCCATATGGGTCTTCTCTTCTCGGGCGATATCCAGTAACACCTTCCTCACCAGCTGGTTTCCGGTCATGGAGGCCATCTGTTCATAGAGATTGATGGCGTCCAGCTCGGCGATGATGCCCGCTCGAAGAATCTCCCGATCCAGTTCCTCCTGGCTCAATTTCTGCAGGTTCAGCGGTATCTGTGAGAGCATCTCTCAACCCCCCTCGACTGTGCTTGTGCTCTTGGCGACAACGAACTCGTTTTTACATGGAAAGCTCACCGGTTCGCCATCGCACATAGTCATAATATTATTATAATCAGTATCTGGTTGTTCTAAACTTTTCCGGAGGTTTTAATCCGGGGCGAGGAGAGGATCACATAGGCATTACATAATTCCTACTATATGTAATATTTTTAACCGTAATTTACCGTATCCCGGGGATTGCCGCCAAGGTAGGGGCAAGGAAAGGGGAGCTCCCCACCCTTCATCGGCGCGTTAGAACCTTTACCTTCTTTGCAGGAAAAGATGGTTTGAGGCCTTTTCCCAAAGTGCGCTCCCGGCCACGTTCAGGAGCCCCTGCATACATTGTCATTAGCTCCCGGACCCCGGTTCGGGAGTCACCACTCGCTAAAAAGACCACCGTCTAATGGTTGCGCCGTTCATATCCCCCCAGGGTGCGTTTCTGGAAATGCCATTGTCGCGCCGGCTTGATGCGGCCCTGATGATTTCCTTGACATTCAGGAGTTACCGTCAAGATTTACGCCCGCCTGCCGATTAATTTTATGAGAGGCAAAAAGGACGGCAAGCGATACGGCAGCAAAGGAGAGCACAGGGAACAATGGATCGGCTGACAAGCGTGGCGAGGGGAGACAAAAGGATATTTTCACCAGTTTCCAAGCTCATCATCATCTTCTCGCTTGCCGTCTTTTTCTTTATCGCCAGCCTGGGCTATCTTGCCCAGTCCTCCTACAGCGATACCCTGGAGGCGCAAGCCGCTCCCCAAGCGGTTGAACAAGAGCAGAGGATAGAGAGCCAGCCGGCGGCTCCCGTGCAGAGCCAGCCGGCTCAACCGGTCAGGGTAGGTCCTCCCCCCAAGACTTCCAACTTCTACTCTGGCGAGGTGGTGGGAAGGATCATCATACCCAGCGTGGGCGTCGACAGCGTTCTTCTGCAGATGGCGCATGTGGACGACCAGCCCCCCCTGGACCGCGGTCCCTGCCATGTGGGTAAGACTGCCCTTCCCGGGCAGGCGGGAAACTGCGTGCTCGCCGGTCACCGCTCTACCTATACCCGTCCCTTCTATCGCCTGGGGGAGTTGAAACCCGGGGACCTCATCTTGCTCTACGACAACCTGGGGAGGGAGTTCGGCTACGTGGTGGACCGTTCCCTGGTGGTTTCCCCTTATGACGTCTGGGTGATGGATCCCACCCCCAGTCCCACCGTGACCCTGATCACCTGCCACCCCATTGGTTCCGGCCGCTATCGCCTTATCATCAAGGGCCACCTGGCGTACAGTCGGTGAGGTTTTCCTCGAAGGGGGCCTAGGGAAGACTTCCACTTTCAAATGGCTCTAGCGGGTACAGGACGATCACCGTTCATTCTCTGCCACACACTGCGATATTCGAACTTTCCAAGCCTCCGGAGAGCGCCAGAGGCCGACGATATTTTATTTCATAATGTAAATAGTCACTATTTACTCGAAGGCGCGAAAGCGCGAAACTCGACGGCGTGAAGGCACGAAATATAGATCGATTCACATGTCAAGAGGTTCCTGTCTTACCCCATGAATCCTGGATTGACCTCTCTTTTCATGACGCCCAGAACCGCCCGCAGGTTTTCAAACGATAGATTTGGGATAAAATAGATTAGCGGCTGGCATCTGCAGGTGGGGAGCCCCATCAACTAGACATCAACCAGAAGGAGTGAGGAGGGAGTGGTGATCGCATGGAGGACTTGAGAGCTAAAGTGGTTTTGGTCACCGGTGCCGCCCGGGGTATGGGCAAGCTGCACGCGGCAAATTTCTGCGCCGAGGGGGCCATCGTGGTGATGAACGACGTGGACGAGGAGGAGCTCAACAGGTCCGCGGAGGAGCTTAAGAGCCGCGGCTATGAGGTCTACCCTTATGTCCTGGACGTCTCCGACCGACAAGCCTGCTTCGACCTGGCGGAGAAGGTCAAGGCGGAGGTGGGACCCGTGGACGTGCTGGTGAACAATGCAGGTATCACCGAATGCTACGCCGTGCTGGACCTCTCGGAGAGATCGGTGCGTCGCATGATGGAAGTCAACTACCTGGGGTACGTGTGGATGATGCAGGCTTTCGTCCCCGAGATGGTGCGGCGGGGTAGCGGGCACGTGGTGAATATCTGCTCGGTGGCGGGAAAGACGGGAACCGCCAAGATGGGAGGTTATTGCGCCACCAAGTTTGCCGACATCGGGATCACCGATTCCATTCGCATGGAGCTCAGAGGAAGCGGAGTCAATTTCACCATCGTGAACCCCGGGTATGTGGCCACGGGAATGTTCGAGGGTGGGAAGGTACCCATCATCACCCACTGGCAGGATCCCCAGAAGATAGCGGACGCGGTTATCCAGGCGGTGAAGAAGAATAAGGCAGAGGTATGCGTGCCCCGGGCCAACGTCCGGTTGGTAGCTTTCTTGAGAGGTTTATGCATGCCCAAGGTTCTGGACGCCATCTTCCACCTCTTTGGGGTGGATAAGTCCATGGACGCCTGGAAGAAGGACCCTTCCCGCCCCTTCTGAATGAAGCAGGGAAGAACTATTGCCGGGAGTGGGCGAAAAGGTAACCATGACCAGGGTATCTACGGAGAGGTGAGTTCTCCGAGTCAAATCGATCGCATCTGTGGATTGAGGAGAAAGAAAGAGGGAGATATCGCGTTCAAAACAGCGCGATGGCGGGAGGAATAGAGGTCGTTGTCAACACGAGTATGTCTTCCCCTCTCACTTGGGTAGCGGATCCTCTGACTTTATCGGCGAATGTCATGGATGGCTCTAAGCTCGAATGGATCAGCCGACAATAATAATTTACATATTGAAATAATATTTTTTACGGCTCATCCAACATGTTTAAGAGATTTCGAAGATTTTACATGAATCTGGAACAATTACTGGGTAATGGGGTCGAGGTCTAAAAAGGTTATAAGAAAATCCCGCGCGCGGTTATGCAAGGGATACGGTGCTTATCTCTTCTACATAAATGGCGAACGTAGCTGGCACAAGGAAATCCACTTGAGGTTACGAGGCCGATACCACACTTTACGCCCTGTAAAAACGTGCGACTTTAACCAGTGAGAGGTAAATTCACAGGTCAGTGGTTTCGGAAGCTTCTTACGGATCCATCTCTCCACGCCGATTAGATGGAATGTTTTTCACGTTTCTCGGTCTTGTTTCCAAACTGTAAAGCTTCTCATAATCCGGCCCGCGCCCACAATTGCTCGGCTCTTCGCTTCCAAGCGGGGAATCCCTCCGGGGCGGGAGGGTAGGAACGATAATGACGGGCTATCTTGCCGGAGACGGCGATGGAGCCCAGCAGCGCCCGGAGGCTCTTTAAGGAGAACTGGCGAGAGAGCAGCCCCCAGGCTAACAGGGTGCCCATCCTGGCCAGGTTGGCTGGGGATACGCTCAGTGCGTAGTCCCGGTTGATCTCCTCCAGCTCCCTGCTGCTGAAGATGATATCCTTGCGAAAGAGGTACTGCTGTTCCCCAGGAGACAAGCCCGCTGCCCCGGGTATCTGAGCAAGAAGCTCCGCGAACTTGGCTCCCTGGTCTCGGAAATACCTAACGTTGATCCCCCAAAGGGATCGCCGGTCTAGTGGCCTCGGACGCTTGAGGGCGGCATGCACCTCCTCCGCGGCGATGCGGCAGAGGGTCCAGGCGGCGGTCACCCCTTCCCCGGAGAAAGGTTTGGTGATACAGGCCGCGTCCCCCAGGCATAGGAACCCCTCTCCCACCAAAGAAAAGGGCGGCCGACGGTAGGGAGTGATTCCCCGTTCTATCTTGATAACCTCGAAAGGTGGGAGGTAAACCCGGGATAAGAACTCCTCCAGGACCTCCTCGGAGCGCTGGAAGGACTCGGGTTGCCCCACCCCCAAGATAGCCTCCTCCTCGGTGTAACTGGGATTGCAGAAGACCTTGTAATAAGGCCAGAAATTCAGTCCCCGGGGATGGGCAGCGTGCGGGTCCTTCCACCTGATATAACGGAGAATGGTATACATCACGTCACCTGGGCCCAGGGCAAAGGTCTCCACTCCGAAGTCCGGGGGAAGAGAGGTTCTCACCGCCGCGGAGGTTCCCGAAGCGTCCACCACCAGGCGGGCGCGGTATTCCATGCTCTCGCCTTCACGCAGGACTCGCACGCCACATAGCCTCCCTTTCTCCAGCAGGGATTCCCTGAATTCGCAGCGGTCTACCAGTTGCGCTCCCGCCGCCTCCGCTTCTCGCTGCAGGCGTTGGATAAAGGGGGTAAGCCTCATCACGTGGAAGCTGTATTTCACAGGCTTGGCTATCTTCCCGTCAGGGGAGAGGCACAGACCGTCGGGATAGACAGCGACCAACTCAGCACTCCCTTCTGCCGGCTCCTCGATTCCAAATTGGCGAAAGCGGATGCTGTCTATATGGAAGATATCCAAGCGTTTGCCCACCTGGCTCCTCTCGTCCCGTTCCAGCAGGATTACGGAGTGACCCTGGCGCGCCACCTCTCGCGCGAAATAGCATCCCGCGGTTCCCGCGCCCACCACCACGATGTCGCATTCCTCGGCCATGCCAGCTCACCTCCCCGGATTCTTTCGGCGACTGTATCTATAGTAGCACGCCAGGATTGGACGCGCTGTAATAAAAAGGACGATCGGGGACGTCCCTGGCTGGATGAGAGCTCAAAGGTGGGTGGTGAGATCAGGGAAAGGTAAACAGCAGTTAAAGGAACCTGCAGAGCCAGCCTCTGGAGCCCGTGGGTCCGAGGGAGCTGGGGAAGAGTGGGAAATGAGGTAGGTCAAACGCGGGCGGCGACCGCGACAATATATACACTGTAAAATTTATATCTATAGCAAAACAATTAATAAGCATTTTGTGGAAAATCATCATGCTTGAAGTTACAATTAACACGAGCTAACCGGGAGATAGAGTGGGTCCCTGGGTTGAACATGGAACAAGCGCGGAATGACGGCGCGCATATATATTGCATGAGGCGGGGGAGGAGGCCTGGAGAGCGATGGAGGGAGGCAACCTGCGCATCGATGCCCACGTGCACTTGGTGGGTTTCGATGAAAAGAGACACGGCAACTTCTTAAGCGAGAAGAAGCGCCATGGCGCGATGACGAAATTGCTGCGCCGGGTTTTGAGAGCAGGTGAGCATGCCAGTGACGTGGAATTGGACCTGGCTTATGTTGATCGCCTGGCCCGCCTGGTTGAGGAAGCGCGATTCCTAGACAAAGCCTTAATCTTCGCCCTGGACGGAGTATACGATGAGCGGGGTTGGCTGGATCCCCGCACCGATGTCATCGTCTCCAACGACTGGGCCATGGAGGCGGTGCGCCGCCATCCCCACCTCTTCCTCCTGGGCGTCAGTATCCACCCTAACCGCCCGGATGCCCTGGAGGAGCTGGAGCGTTGCGCAGCGGCAGGGGCGGTATGCGTGAAATGGGTGCCCCCCTCCCAGAATATCGATCCTTCCGAACAGCGCTATCTAAAGTTCTACGAGCGCATGGGCGAGTTGGGGTTGGCGCTTTCCAGCCATACCGGATACGAGCATACCATCAGGGTGATCGACCAGTCCTTGGGGGATCCCTTCAAGCTACGCCTTCCATTGGAAGTTGGCCTGAAGGTGGTGGCGGGCCATTGCGGGACCAGCGGCTGGATCCATCGGGTGGAATATTTTCCCCATTTCGCTTCCATGGTGCGCCAGTTCGATAACCTCTACGGGGATACCGCCGCCATCACCGCCTTGCTCCGCGGGGTATACCGTCGCCGCATCCTCACCGACGAGGTGGTGCGGGAAAGGATCATTCAAGGTACCGACTATCCCGTTCCCCTCCAGCCGGTGACCTGGCTCCTCGACCTAGGATGGAGGGAATCCGTGAAATTGCAGTTTGTAAAAAATCCATTTGACCAGGATTACCTGGCAAAGAAAGGGGTGGGGTTCCCCGAGGCTCATTTCTTGCGCGGGGAGCAGGTCTTCATTAGATAACTACATATTGTAATAAAGTCCCAGAGTTGTTCCATCATTGTTTCTGATCGATGAACTTGTCGTTGCGTCCCGCCATGCGGCAATCAGGAGATGGTAACGCGCGGCGGTGGGAGGAGACGATCTTTCCGAGTGAGAAAATGGGTCATCTTGCCTATTGGGTGTGGGCTTTTTTAAAAAGTGAGAAAATTATACCGGCTCCAACCAGGATACGTGCTTCCAGGAAGATAATTAGTATCGGGGAAAGCTAAGGCGAGAGGCGTAGCCCTCGGCGGGGAATGGGGAGTTTTCGCGGATTTTACGTTCCGGCAGAGATGGCTTTCCGGGCAAGCTAAACTTTGCCTCCAGAGATTCATATGGACAAGCTAATCATGTAAAACTTCTGAACTATCCCGGCTTGGCGGAAGTGGCAGAAATCCGGGGACAAAAATGGGCTCTTTCCTCATGGGCGTTTCGCCTGTATTACTGTTTGGGCGGTCATGGCAGCTTTATGGTTGTTTCACATTTTAAATCATCAATCCCGGGGATCCTCCAGTCATGGCCTCTTAACGGCCGCCCCTTGGATGATATTATCGATGGGTGGCAAGATCGCGCGGGATAGTTTATGGGTATGGGGAATCGCCACCGGGCAATAACTACATTCGCTGTGCGATCACCGTGAGGGCGCGGGATTAGAAAAATACGCTTTCTTTCGTGTGATCACCACGGTGCTGCGTGATCTGAAATTAAGTTTCTTTCACGTTATCACCGTGACGGCGCGTGGTTGAAAATACGCTTTCTTCAGAATATGATTACTTCATCTCCAGCGCGATCACCGTGGAGAGAGGATGGTTAGCACCCTCGGGTATTTCAATGGTCACTTCGCCCCTGGCCCAGGGATTGCCGATTACCTGGTCGATGATTTTGATGCGGGTAGAGATGGGGAGCTCCTGTTTATGAGAAAGCAGAAAGGCTCGTTTCACTTTTCTTATGGGCAGACCTCGCACGGTTATCGACTCGTAAGGTTTATAGAGAAGATGAAGGTATATGATTTTTCCTTTCCTGGTGGAGGGTCCGTAGAACTGCCATGGAGCTAAGCCTGGCTTGGTTCCCAGGATACTCTCGGAGTGAAGGTCCATCCAGGAAGAGAGGTCATCCATGCGCTTAATCTGTTCCGGTGGCAGGCTGCCATCGCCGCGGGGGCTTAAGTTGAGCAGAAAGTTGCCCCCCTTCCCCACTACCTCGCAGAGGGTGTGAACCAGTTGGTGTGATGATTTATAAATGGTATCTGACGGGTTGTAACCCCAACTCTCGTTCATGGTCATGCAGGTTTCCCAGGCCTTCCGAGGCGGTTTGTGGGGAATAAACTGCTCCGGTGTCCTGAAGTCCCCACAACCCGGCAGGCGGTTATTTATAAGTATGCCTGGCTGCAAGGAGCGCACCAGCCTTTCCAGTTCCTTGGCTTTCCAGTCCCGGGCGCCCCGTTCCCACTGGCCGTCGAACCAGATCAGGTCTATCTTGCCGTACCAGGTTAACAGCTCTTCCACCTGACCGAACATGAAGGATAGGTACCTTTCCCATGTCTTGCGGGGCGGCCTGGAGAGGATGCGGCGCAAGGGGTTGTAGGGCTTGTCCCTATCGGTAAATGGGGGGTAGTCGGGGTGATGCCAATCGATGAGGGAAAAATAGATTCCAACTTTCAAACCCGTGGAACGGGCCGCTTTGATGAACGGGCCCACGATATCCTTTCCATAGGCGGAGTTGGCGATAGACCATGCGGAAAGCCGAGTGGGATACATGGAGAAGCCGTCGTGGTGTTTGGCGGTGATGACTGCGTATCCCGCTCCCATGCGCTTGATACGGCGGGCCAAGTCCTCGGGGTCGTAATTCGTGGGGTTAAACTCCAGTGCCCCTCGATGATATTCCTCCACCGGGATGTCCTGGCAGAAAGGAAGATTGGGAGTGCCTCCCGCCATCGGCCAGGACAGTTCCCACCCTTTCTGGCTGGCGTGTCCCCAGTGGATGAAGGCGCCCAGCCTCGCTTTTTGAAACCATGCAATCGATGATTTTTGTCTAGGATTGAAATAATTCACCGATAACTACCACCTTTCTTTTTGAGGTGGAAAGATCATTTCGGCCTTGCCAGTCGACCCCAACACCTTTTTTGCCGTTCATCAAATTATATCAAATTAGTGATTAGTTGCTGATGGATTCAAACCTGGCTTTCCGGAAGGCATGATTACTTCTGCCCTTAACTTGATAGTATCCTGAATAGTTTCGAAGAGCGCAGTGAGGGTTCGCCGCAGCTTTCATGCAGACATCTTATAGCGGAAGGGAAAGGAAAGGAAAAATTGCTCTCGTCTACACCTATAAGCTAACGCCGGCTTAAGGGGGATCTCTCAGCGCAGGAAGCTTCCTTCGTGGCCGTAAACATGGCGCCATAGACGAGTAAAAGAGGCGATAGCGAGGTAAAAGTTGCGGATCTGGCATGTGTGCCGAGGGGTTGGCCCGCGAGAATCGCGGATTGAATTGCGCTTTAACTGATATTGGACTATCATGAGCAGAGAGCTTTCTGGCGTGTTTTATCCTCTAGAAATAGGCCGGTTCCAAGTTTACGTGGATGCGAGACGGCACGGTGGACAGACGGCGAGAAAGTCGAATAAGATTATTACATATTGCAAGTAATCTTTACCTTTAGGTTAAAGTTAGGCGTGGAAGCGAAGGAGGAATGGGGATGAAAATCAAAGGGAGGACCTTGAGGGAGTTTCAGCCTCCGGTAAATCTATGGGAAATCGTGGCTGCCTGGGCGCAGCAAAACGGTTACAGGGAGATTTCCCGAACGGAGAACTCCGTCCTCTACCAGAGGGGCACAGGCCTGGTGATCGCTCCTCAGATGCTGAAGGTAACCGTGGAGGGAGGAATCTGCCGGCTGGAGGCTTGGGTAAAGGTGCCCCTGCTTAATCGAATCCTCACTCTTGGCCTTATGCCTGGCGAATTGGTTATAGAAAAAGGAGGGTTTATAGGTGTGATTCCGCGGGACCAGGCCAGGAGTCAGGTCAACTTGCTCCTAGGGCACCTGGGCCTGCCCCTCATTGGGGAGATGGGAAGATGAGGGGGAGAACCCCTTCCCTTTGAGCGCGGCGGAAAAGATAGGTATTCTACATCATTAAATAGTCTTTTACGAGCGAGAAGCCCATTTTCCCAGGATCTCCCAGACGAATGACAAGTATCACCTTAGGACCCGCGGTGTATGTTCATCTGAGAGGCGCGGAAAGCGGCTGAGACGCCTTGTAAAAAATGAATATTGAAGAATTGTAAAAAAGATGTGTCAAGGCGAAGAATGATATAACATAATGAGACCGTTGAACCGAAAACTCGATTTCGTTGAAGCGACAGAGATGGCTTTGAGCCACAAGCGGGTACTAGCGGCACTGGAGCTAAGGGAACCGGATCGCGTTCCTACCATGGACGTGATGGAAGAATATTCCAATATCTACCAGTTGCTAGGAAGAAAGCCGGTTCCCCTGGGTTTTCTCTTCACCAACCTCCTCACCGCCAGGGCGATAGACCGGATAGCCCCCTTGATCAACAAGTCCCATTACATGGACTCCGAGATGGACCGTTTCTCCCGCGACCGCGTCGA
>FWPV01011917.1_pt1 | contig 12106 bp, 5 predicted proteins | sample 2228371 | NCBI WGS metagenome assembly FWPV01 (sample SAMEA103939776, study PRJEB20133) | metagenome | reverse complement strand
AGATCAAAATGAGAATCCTACGGAGGTATTGGTAAGTCAGCTAAGAAAAACTAAATCCAATGAAGAATTCTTAGCAACACTTCACGAAGCATAATCTTTGGTATAATAGGTAGTGTAATTTTTCGACTAAATATCGATGAATGATAATGGGGTGGGTAAAAACATAGCAGGATTAAGCTTTAGGGATCTTTCAAATGGTTCTGAATATTCTGACGAAGAATATATTTTCCTCGACAAAGATATTGATGTAGACAAAGACCTTTCTTGGATTTCTAGACTGGGAAGAAATATTGCGCAGAAATTTAATACAAAAAGAGGAGTAATAGCTTTTATTGTAGATTTCTCAGAATACGCATTCTCCAGATTTAGAGTTGTATGGGTTTTAATGTCTGTGATTTTCGATATCCTTTACAAGCAGTTTGATACTATTAAAGATAGTATTGTTAAGAGAATGTTCTGGGGGAGGGGATCCTTTCTTAAATATGTTGTACAGATTGCGTTTATCGTACTCGCATTTATTCTTGGTATCTCGTATGTTTATAGGACACCTGCTATAACTAGTGCAAACGATGAGGAACTCGACTACATTGCTGTTGCAGAGAGTGATTTGATAGCAATGAATGCTACTGTCAATACCCTGGTACCAAAAGATAGAGAAAGAAGAGGAGTGGAGAAGTATATAGTAATGAATGGTGATACTCTAAGTCTCATTGCTCAAAAATACGATATATCAATAGAAACAATAAAGTGGGCAAATAACCTTACTTCAGATTTGGTGAGGCCAGGTCAGGAACTTGATATCCCTCCCGCAGATGGGGTTCTAATTAAAGTTGCAAAGAATGAAACTTTGGCATCAATTGCCACAAAGTATAACGGTAATGAGCAAGCTATTGCCGATTTCAACTGGTTGGACTATCCATTTACTCTCTATGAAGGACAAGAGCTTTTCATACCAGATGGAAGAATGCCAACTGTGGCTCCTCCGAAGCCTACAATTGCTAGAGCTCCAAGAACATATACATCAGGTTCATACTCAGGTGCTGGATCAAGTGCACCAGTAGATCCAAACGTTGGAAGATTCCTAGGATGGCCTGTTGCTGGTGGTACTGCAAAGATTTCTCAATACTATAAAGGAACAATCCATAGGGGAATTGACATTGCGGATAGAAATCTACCAAATATCATAGCCCCTGCTGCGGGGACAGTTATCTTTGCTGGATGTGCAGGTACATGTCCTCCGCTAGGTTCTACTTGGGGAGGCAGTGGATATGCATGGTCTATTCAAATTGATCACGGCAATGGATATACAACATGGTATGCACACCTAAAGAACATTTATGTAAGATCTGGAGAAAGTGTCTCTAGAGGTCAAGCAATTGGACAGATGGGATCAACTGGTAGATCCACAGGTCCGCACTTACACTTTGAGCTCAGGAGAGGATCAGGTTACAACTCTCAAATAAATCCCTTACCATATACTACATGGTAATTGTGATATAATTCAGAGGTTTGGGCTCATAGTTCAGCTGGGAGAACGTCGCATTCGCATTGCGAAGGTCGCCGGTTCAAATCCGGCTGAGTCCAATAAATGCATTAGGGCCTGTAGCTCAGCTGGTTTAGAGCACATCGCTGGCAGTGATGGGGTCAGGGGTTCGAATCCCCTCAGGTCCACCAGCCGTTTCAATATTTGATACGATATCTTTGGGTATTTAAGTAGTTTTCACGGTCTTGTAAAACGCCTTTGTATCAACACTTTGCAAAATATATCATTTAGAGTAAAATATCGGGCATATATTTAATATGAGTAGATCTTCAAATGCCTTACAAATACAATCCAAAGAAATTTGAGCGTAAGTGGCAAGAAAAATGGTTCTCTGAAATGAGTTATAGCGCTAAAGATCTACTTTTAGATAAGCCTAAATATTACCTCTTAGTAGAATTCCCATATCCATCTGGTCCTGGAATGCACATCGGACATACTAGAAATTACTCTATGATGGATGCTGTAGCGAGATTAAAACGTATGAAAGGTTTTAATGTAATGTACCCAATTGGGTGGGACGCTTTTGGGTTGCCTACCGAAAATTACGCTATAAAGGTAAAAAGACCTCCCCAGGAGATAACAAAAGAGAACATTGAAAACTTCAGAAGGCAACTTAAAAGTCTAGGAATATCATTTGATTGGGATAGAGAGATAAATACTACAGATCCAAGCTACTACAAATGGACTCAATGGATATTTCTAAAGCTTTTTGAGAAGGGTTTGGCTACTAAGTCCGAAATGCCCATAAACTGGTGTCCGAAATGCAAGGTGGGATGTGCGAATGAGGAAGTTGTTGACTCAAAACATGAGAGGTGTGGTGAAGCAGTTGAAAAGAGAAATATTAGTCAGTGGGTGCTTAAAATAACCGATTATGCTGATAGATTGGATGATGATTTAGACTTAGTAAATTTTCCTGAGAGTGTAAAGGCACTACAAAGAAACTGGATAGGAAGAAAAACCTGGTATGATATTGAGTATAGGGTAGAAAATAGTGAAGAAATAATTAAAGTTTCTACAACAAGACCAGATACTCAATTTGGAGCGACTTTTGTTGTTATTGCACCTGAGCATGAGATATTAAAAAAGCTTTTACCTTTAATGGGGGAAAGTGAACGTAAGAATGTCGAAGAGTACATTTCTAAGAGTTTGCAGAAGTCTGAATTGGAAAGACTATCTGACACCAAAGAGAAAACCGGTGCATTTACAGGGTTATATTGTACAAATAGCATTTCTAAGCTCAGACTGCCAATATACGTTGCAGACTTTGTTCTAACAACTGTTGGTACTGGAATGGTAGTAGGGGTACCTGCCCATGATAAGAGAGATTTTGAATTTGCCCAAAAATTTGGAATTCCAGTAAAGAGAGTAATTGAAGATGAGAAAGGTGACAGGTCGGAAATTACATCTATCGAACAAGTGTATGAGGGTGAAGGTAGAGTTTTTAACTCTAACTTCTTAGATGGTTTAAGAAGTGAAGAGGCTAGAGAAAAAGTCGGAGAGTATATAAAGCAGAAAAATATAGGTAATGTAATAACAAGATATCACTTAAGAGATTGGATATTCTCAAGACAGCATTACTGGGGTGAACCAATTCCAATAGTTCATTGTGAAAAATGTGGTATGGTACCAATACCAGAGGAAGAATTACCTTTAGAACTTCCAAAAGTTGAAAAATATGAGCCAACAGACACAGGAGAATCTCCTTTAGCAAATATTGATGAATGGGTAAATACTAAATGTCCGAAATGTAAGGGCCCAGGGAGGCGAGAAACAGATACCATGCCCAATTGGGCTGGGTCGAGTTGGTACTATCTTAGATATTGTGACCCTCGCAATGAAAAAGAATTCGTAAGTAGAGATCATAGTGATTATTGGATGCCAGTAGATCACTACGAGGGGGGACAAGAACATATAACCTTGCACCTACTGTATTCCAGATTTTGGCATAAAGTACTCTTCGATTTAGGATATCTTCGAGACAAAGAACCATATGCATCAAGATCTATACATGGAGTTGTATTAGGAGAGGGAGGAGTGAAAATGTCTAAGTCTTTAGGAAATGTAATAGGGCCAGATGATTTAGTAGAGAGATATGGAGCTGATGTAACTCGTGCATATATGATGTTTATGGGTCCATATGAAGGGAATGTAGAGTGGAGTACAAGAACTATTGAAGGAGTAAAGAGATTTGTTTCAAAATACTTTGTGTTCTTACTTTCAGCTTGGGATTCTAAGGTAGAAAAGAGTGATGAACAAATAAAGGTGGCGATAAATAGACTTGTAAACAAAATTGAGAGGGATATAACCGATTTCAAATTCAATACAGCAGTTGCAGCCCTTATGCAATTCTATAACGAATACTCAAAAGAGAAATTCGACAAGGAAGATATAACAAAACTACTTATAGTAAGTGCCCCGATGTTGCCTCACATTGCAGAAGAAATCTGGTCTCTTACTATGGGTCCAGAATCTTCAGTCCATAATCAGTTATGGCCAGAAGTAGATAGGAATACTTTGGCAGACGAAGAAATAGAAATTCCCGTACAAATACAAGGGAAAGTTAGGGGGAGATTGATTATTACCTCTAGTGATACAGAGAAAACTATTCGAGAAAAGCTTTTGTCTGATAATACTCTAAGTACTTGGTTATCTGATAAAAATATAAGGAAAATAATATACGTTCCAAACAAGATTGTAAGTATTATTTTGTAGTAATTTTTGGCTTTACAATCTTTGACAAATGTATACATTTCTACTATCATTTTGCTATCGAAGTATGTGCCCAGAAAGGCCTGTATTTCGGGATAAAACACTGCTCGCAAAACATGGTAAAACTGAACTGCTCGAAAATAGCAAAATTTGTATTCATTTCATTGATTACTCCTCTTTTTGTTGTTGCTTATTTTAGCTCTCAAAAGGCTCAAGCTCAGATGCCTTCGACTATAAATTTCCAAGGAAAAATAGTTAGAAATGATTCTGGATATGAGGGGATGAATGTTACTACAGGTAGTCCTGCATGTGTACAAGCAGGTGCTGATACCTGTGACTTTCAAGTTAAATACTATTCCGCTTCAAGTGGGGGGACACTCTTCTTAACAGAGACTTTTGTAGATAAAGAGATAGGGCAGTATGGTGGTGTTTTTGAACTTTCTTTAGGTTCTGGATCTATAACTGCTGGTTTATATTCTACCCTTGATGAAGTAATACAAAAAGAAAATACAGTATATATTGAAATAGGCTTTTCTCCAGCTGGTAACAGTACATTTACAGAAACATTTACAAGAATGTACTTACAAGCAAATGCTTTTGCAATTAGATCAAAATATTCAGAAATGGCAAGAGGAGCATTTAAATTTGAGAATGCACCAAATTCCTCTGGATACTCGGGTAGTGATGGTATGGTTTACTATGATACTACAACTGGAGGATTAAAACTTTATTCTGCAGGTGTATGGCTCGATATTTCTACTGGTACTTCAAGTTCTCTCTGGGGAACAGACAGTATTTCATCCTATAGTCACAATCCTTCGCAATTTCTTGAAACAAGTGGTATTGCAACATTATCAAATTTTGGTTTAGATACAACAGTAAACAGAGCTTGGATACACGGAGCATCTTCTAGGACAGGTTTTTCTGTGTATTCAAACTATGGTGGAGCAACTGATTGGCCATTAGTGACTTTTAAGGCGGATGCAAGCAACTTTGGTAATTCTATACTTCAACTTATACAGGATGGAACAGGTAGTATTTTAGAAGGGTATAAAGGGACTAACAAAGTTTTTGATATAGATAATAGGGGAGATATGCATCTTTCTTCTGATGGTATTTTGTATTTTGAACCATTCGCTGGTTTGCCATCTTCGGGTAATCTTTTCCCAGGATCTGGAGAAGGATGCTTGTACTCTACAGGTGGAAATATATATTGGGATAGTGGATGTGATGCTAGTGCTCCTACGATGCTTAATGCCGCATCTTCATCACTTTGGACAGATGCTGGTTCATTTACATACCTTACATCTACAAGTGATAATCTTGTACTTGGAGGGAATAGCGTCGCTACAGCAAAATTCTTTTTTGATATGACTGGAGCAAGTGGTAGATACTTTAGGGTTGATAACTATAATAATACGGAGACATTATTTACTATAGATAGTAGTGGTAATGTAGGTATAGGGACAGCTACTCCTGGTGCAAAACTAGATATAGCTGGTAGTAGTGCAAATATTACAAATGCGCTAGGGGATATAACTATATCTCCTGCTCAAAATTTAATTATCAGTCAGGGTAAAGTAGGTATTGGAAATAATAGCCCTACATCATTGCTCTCTGTAGGGAGTTCAAGCCAATTTCAGGTAAACAGCAGTGGTGATTTGGTAAAGATAAAGAACTTAACTTATTCATGGCCATCATCACATACTACGAATGGAGTCCTTGCAAACGATGGTAATGGTAATTTATCTTGGAGTACCTTTGCAAGTTTAGGTGTTGCTTCTGGTACTGGTGTCCAAGGACAAGTTACATTCTGGAGTGGTAATTCAACCATAGCAGGAGATAACAATCTTTGGTGGGATAACGTAAATAAAAGGCTTGGTATTGGTACTAATACTCCTCAAGCTACTTTAGATATCGCTGGTGCTACATCAGAAATAGCGAATACTAGTGGGAATATGACTATTAACCCTGCTTCTAATTTAATTATAGGTTCAACTTCAAGAACGTCAGACCTTGCTGTACGTGTACTTGCAAGCGATCTTTATAATGCTGGTTTTGAAGCTTATGGTTTCGATCAGGGAACAGGTTATATTTATGTAGGACAATCTTCTACATATGGTGGTGGTATTTTCTATAATGGAGATGGTAATCCTGCATTTGCATCAGGTGAAGGTGCTGATAGGATATCTTTTTATAGAAAAGATAATGGTACTAATACTGTTGTATTAAGTTATTCTTATGCTTCAAATAGTGTTCGATTTGAAGGTACTGGTAGTAATAGTGGTATTCAATTCGCTGGGGGTAATACAAAAATATACACTGATGGTACAAATGGTGCAATAAGAATGGTGCCTGGAAATGATTGGTGGGCTGTTAGAAATTCAGGAGATACTGTTAATACCCTTTTCAGGTATATTCTAAGCTTGGAATTGGGACATCCTCTATAATCTCTCTAGCTATAGGAGATAATGATACTGGTTTTAATTGGATTAGTGATGGTAATTTCGCATTATATACAAATAATGCTGAGAGAATGCGTTTTGCAAGTAATGGTAACATAGGTATAGGTGTTTCTCCCTCCTACAAACTACATATTAATGGTGAAATGTATGCGAACAGGGCTCTTGTAAACGGTACTTCCACTTCTTGGGGGGTTACAAACGGAATATGGACAGGTGGTGTAAATGTTGTAATGGGAGAAAGTTCTGGAGCTACTTGGTTGATTTCTGGAACAAGTGGTGGTAATTTTAGGGCTGGTATTCAATCGCGGGATTCTAATGGTGAGCTAAGAATATATTCTAATTCAGCATATATAACTATTTCAGGAGGAACAATTTATTCTGGGAACTCGTACTCATCTGGTCATAAATATATAAACAATGTTAGTCCTACAGTATATTTACAGGATTCAGATAATAGAAGTGCAATGATACATACAAATAGTAATAGATTTTATGTTTTAAGAGGCTGTGATGTAAACTCTACTGCCTGGTGTACTGTAAATGGAACTTGGCCAATTGAAATAAACCTTGAAAATAATGATACTAATGTTGGTGGGAATCTCTCATCTACATTTGCAATGGGACCTCAACTCTTTACAAACATGTCCAACACTGAGTGGAATGCAATTTATAATGGTATAAGCAGAGGAACAAATACTACTACTTCTGGAAAACCAAATTATTATACCTCAATTATTATGAAAGAAAATGGTAACAGGGGTTGGGAGTTTGCTGGATTTTATGGTTCTTCTAGCACTTTTTATGGTAAGACAAAATATGATCTTGGAGGTTGGAATGCATGGGTTCAATTTACAACAACAGCCTGGTCTGATTCGAATTTGAAGAAAAATATTGTACCAATAGATGACGCATTGGAAAAAATTAATGCTTTAACGGGATATTACTATAATTGGAGAGTAGATGAATATCCAGGTTTTGGTTTTGATAATCAAAGGCAGATAGGATTGATTGCACAAGAGGTAGAGCAAGTTTTTCCGCAATTAGTAACAACAGATCCAAATGGTGTAAAGACCTTAGAATATAGGAATTTGGTGGCTTTGTTATTACAAGGTATTAAACAACAACAGCGAATTATAGATGTTTTGGGTTCTAGAGTATCCAAATTAGAAGATAACTTAGAGGTTTCATTCTTATCAAAATTTGCATCTAATATAAATTTTCCAGGTTGGTACCGTATTGCCCAACTTGATAATAACGATGGTTACGCCAAAATAAGGATAAGTAATAATACCTTAGGTTCTTCTCAGAATCTTACATTAAGCGTAGATACTCTTAGAAATGAAAACAAAATGAATGTAATATCCAACTTTACTATAGGAGGGTTTGATATAAGCAAAGCTAGAGTAAATTCAGTAAATGGAATTAAATATTTGGAGATATATTTGGGTAGTGTGAATAGTAATGGCATAAAGGTTGAGATAGATGGAAGCTCAAATAGTTGGAAAACTACAAATATTGTTAGGATAGAGTATGGAAGTGGAATAAAAGAGTATTCATTTAGTAGTGTACTTTTTGGTGTAACTGATGCTTTTTCTGTTAAGAGTGATTCTATATCAACCTCTGGTACACTTCTAACATCTGGTATGTTCTCTGATATTGGAAATAGTAGTAATAGATGGAATGATATATATACAAAAGGTACTATTAGACTTGGAAGTGGTAGTAGTGAAGGAGGTATAAGGTATAATGTAGAGAAAAAGAGATTAGAATTCTCCAATGATGGTATAAACTGGGTAGAGATGGGAGATTTAACATCTAATGTTGTAATCTCTCCTGAATATAGTGGGGCAATATTATACGCAGATGGAAGTGATAATCATGGAAGAATGACCTCTGATGCAATAAATACAGGAGGTGTATTTAAGAACTACTACGAATGGAAATCAGATAGAGAAACTCTTCAGGATTACGATATCTTAGTCAGAATAACTCTACCTAGTGACTTTGTAAGCTGGAAAGAAGATGCAATATCCTTAGACTTTATGACAGAAAATTCTGCATCAATTGCTAACAACAAAGTAGAAATAGCATTAATGGGAGACAGTGGAATAGATAGTGAAATAAAGAATGGAATAAGTAAGATGCCAGGATCATGGGAAAGAATTAGTATAAAAGCAGTTGATATTACTCAGTGTAAGAAAGCAGGTGATTCATGTACATTAAGACTCTCTATGTACTCAAAAGAAAACTACTACGTAAGGGTGGGCGATATCTCTCTAAACTATAACCGAGGACTATAGTAAATGAAAAAGAAATATACTCTTAAAAAAGTACTCATATGTAGTGGGTACCTTTTAATAGGTATCTTTTTGATATTTTCAATCTTCTTCCTAATACAAAAAACCTCTAGTAAGGAGAACGGGAATATTGTTCAAGCAATGGATAATAATTCATACTTTAGAAATGTAAATCCCAAATTTAATGTAGATTTTGTAAATGGGGAATACGTAAGATTTGAAAGTGTAAAATCTTACAAAAACCCATTCGAAGAAACAAAAGAAAGCATATGGGAAAAGATAAAATACTACCTAGGACTTGAAAGAAAAAAGATGGGATTAGAATTGAGATTAGAATCAATATCATATGATGAAACTATCAGTAGTATTGCAGGACGAGAACTTGAAGATTTAGAACTTAGGAAAAATATTGAATTAATCCAAAGTGGAAGAAATATCTATGGAGAAGAATCTGAGGCAGTTTCTAAGGACACCATAGTATCAAGAGGTATACATAAGGGTATCGATATTGAATATCAAATAGTGGAAGGGAAGGGTTTAAAAGAAGAAATAATTCTTCAGGAGCTCCCAGAGTACAAATCTGATTGTAATGAAACTCAATGTATACTTCCTGCAAACAAGTATACATTCAGAGTTATCTTAGATGAAGGACTTGAGCTTAATCGTAGTATTGCAAGTCTCCCAGGCTTTCCTTCAGGTATTCAATATCTAACAGATGGGCAAGGTAATTACTTTGCACATTTTCTGCCTGAATTTGCTGTAGATGCATTAGGGAATAAGACAAGTAAGGTTTTTGTAGATGTTAGAGAAACTGAAAAGAAGAATGAATATATATATGAGTTAATATTAGATGCTAATTGGCTACTAAGTGAGGAAAGAGTATTTCCGATAAGGATTGATCCAAGTATAGTACACGACAGTAGTTTATCATTTGATATGGGGGAATATGATAGGACAGTGCAGGATCAAACATCCTCTATTAAATTAAATAACTATTTAAGTGGTGAATATATTTCTGGTGTCCTACCTCTAGGGGGTAGCGCTATTTTAGAAAATATATATTGGAATGCCTTTGGATCAGCTTCGGGTGACAAATACATACCATTCTCTAAGTTGGGGATATTGGTTGAAGAAAATCTAGAAAGCCTTGCAGTAGGAGTAGATACACAATCAAGAACATATACGGTAAATTCCGCAACTAGTTCATACTTCACAATTGAATTATGGAAATATCAAAGATATAGGTCTGAAAATATACAAGAATATATTTTTAGATCTAACTTAGGAAATTTAATTACAAATAATGGTAAATATTCCTATCAAAATGCAAATGGAGAAGTTTTTGAATCAAACTTTTATGTAGAATACAACAAATGGAATCATGTAGTTGTAGTATTAGATTTAAATAATAATCAAATACACTTATACATAGATGGAAAAGAAGAAAAAGTTCCTGTTTTATACGGAACTCAAAACACTCTGGGCTCAATTATAATAGGAGGTAATTCCAGTATCTTTGGATATATAGATGTATTAAGAGTGTATAACAGAATCCTTACAAGTTATGAGGTTGTCTCTAATTCACAATATACTCAACTTTTCCTAACATACAGAAGTAGCAATAACGGAAATAAGTGGGGAGAATGGATATACAACTCAACAACATCTCCACAGGTAGAGGATAGATACGGAGGCAAATATATTACTGTCGATAGTGGTAGTCTAGGTTCGTATGATTTACTAACATTTCTTTATAGAGGAGATTCTAATAATGAGATATATATAAGCAAGAATCCCATAGAGGCTGGGATTGAATCTGAGAAGACATATATATTTGAGAGCTTACAAGGTCAATATTCTGTTGAGAATTTGAACTATCTAGATTTTTGGTTTAAACCAGAAACAAATACAAACTCATGCATTCTTAATATTGGAAATCTCTCGATATATACAAATCAAGATGGTAAAGTCGCAGTAAGAGATCAAAACAGGGAGATATTATCCGATGATTCGTATATATTAAATACAGAGAATCATGTTGCTTTAAAGATTGAAGGTAGCAACATACAACTATACTTAAATGGTAACAAATCAAGCTCAGAGATATCCAATATGTTAAGTAATAGTGGTGAGTACAGTATAGGAGGGGGGTGTAGTGATGATCAAGTAGTAAATAATAGCTCTGTTGTTAACGTAAGAATATCTGAGGAAGAAAACATAGATATCTACTCTGTATATAGTAAGAAGGATAGGGTATATACATTTAAGCCTTCATTTAATGCCACGTTAGAAAATCCTTCTGGGTTTTCCTCTACTGACATAAAGAACATATATATTCGAGAGAAAGGAAGTACGTCCTCAAATTATGTTCAGAATCTTTCCGTAGGTGAAACTATCGTACTAGATGAAGAAATAGGAGGCCAGAAATTCATATTAGAAGGAGAGGTTTTAACAATTAACAAAGTAACAGGTTTAATAGCGATTAAAGAGTGGATTGGTAATTTCCCACAAGAAGGATTTAGTGAAAAAGTAAAGGTATATAAATGGCAAAGAGAATATATTCCGCTTAAATCATACCTTGGCACCCAGCAAGAGTTTACATCCATATTCATTTATGGACAAAACCTCGGAGAAATTAAAGATATTGAATTAATAACTCCAATAAAAGAAAGTGAATATTCAGCATTCTCGGGAAGTGTAGAAAATCAATTTCTACAATATAAATTCATCTTTACAACAAAGTACTCATACTTAACACCATATCTTTCTAGTGTTAATATAAACTATGTAAGTGGTGGTCCCAATATGGATCAAATAATGAGGCACGGAAAGTGGTTCAATGATGGTGAAAAACAGCCTTTCTGGTGGACTAAGTAAATTTATTAATAGAGTCGTATGGGAGTCAAAGAAGCACTAGGAGACAACAAAAAATTCCTTTTTTTGGCATTTGCTCTACTCGTTGTAAGTGTAATAATAATGTTTTCCTTAAACTCGGGCCTATATTCTCCTACAAGTCCTCTTACTAATAGTAAGGGACCATATACTCAGCCTAGACAGTTTCTTCAAGAAGGAGTTGACTACAGTATCTCCAT
>FWPV01013704.1_pt1 | contig 12107 bp, 12 predicted proteins | sample 2228371 | NCBI WGS metagenome assembly FWPV01 (sample SAMEA103939776, study PRJEB20133) | metagenome | reverse complement strand
TAACAACACCCTCATCAATAAGTTCAAGTAACGAATTGTCTCTATCCCAACCAGTAGCAAGAACTTGACCAACTTTGCCTGATTCTTTAATAGCTGTTCCAATCCCTAAACCTGAATGAGAATCTATTCCCATTAAAGCATCTAAATCAGGGTATTTTGTCAAAATATCCCTAGCTGTTTGAGCTGATCCTACTGCGTCAGTTTTACTATCTCCATATTCTACTATCTTTATCTCAGTACCCTCAAATGATGATTCTATACCTCTTAGTCTTGCTTGAATATTTGATAAAGTTGGCATTCCTATAGTTGCAACTTTGCCTTTACCACCAAGCTTTTCTTTCATCCAATTTCCAATTTGTACACCTGCATCAAAGTTTGATGTTCCAACAAAAGCAACTCTTCCAGAATTTGGTAAGTCTGCATCAACACAAACAACTGGGACACCATTTTTTTGTGCTTCTTGGATTGCACCATTTAGGGACTCTTCCCAACCAACTACAACTAAACCTTTTGCTCCCTTTGCAACTGCTTGTTCCATTGCTGCTATTACTGCATTCATATCATAATCAGCTGGTCCAGTATATTCAGTTTTAACACCAAGTTCTTTACCAACTAACTCCATCCCAAGCTTATGATCAGTAAAATATTCCAAACTATTCAAAGCACTTACTTCTACATATAATTGATCTGCATATGGTCCAACTACATTATTTTCCCCAGCTGCAACAGTTTTAGATTCGCTCGTTGAAGTCTCTGAATTACTTTGGACATTATCTTGACTTACAGTTGTGGTATTTGTTTCAGAAGCATTCTGTTTACAACCTGCACCAAAAAATATTATTGTAGCAATTAAAACGAGAATAACTGCTACTGAAAATATTTTTTTCACTTTTTAACCTCCTTTTTAAATCATTTTTTAATAATTGAAAAAAATTTATTTGTTAGATTCATCTACCCCCTTTCTACTGAAAAAGTTTACTCATTTAATTATTTTTCAAAATTATTTTTCAAATTTTTAGACAAATTAATCAAATTTATTATAACATATTTTTAGGTAAGTTCATTATAGCACAAAAAATCAATGACACAAAAAAATCATAATATATCAAAATATAAAAAACATAAAGAAGAATCAATCTTGTTTTGACTTTTAAAAACCTTAAAGATATTTTCCTCCTCGTTCTTTCAATTCTTCTACTACCTTTTTCACGTCTTGAGCTCTCGATTTAGGACAAATTAAAAGAGCATCTTCTGTATCAATCACCACCAAATCATCCAAACCAATAGTGGCAATTAATTTATTGTCTTTACCATAAATAATGCAACCTGAAGTATCAATGTTTAGTCGCTCTCCTTTAACTAAATTTCTCCGTTCATCAGTTTTAGTTAAAAGATTTTCATGTAAAGTATCCCAAGCACCAATATCTTTCCAATCAAATTCTCCTTGAATGATCATCACTTCTTGATTGGTAATTTTTTCAGTAATAGCATAGTCAATAGAAATTTTTTCTAACTGATTGTAAATTCGAGAAATTTTCTCCTGATTAGCCTTTTTTCCTCTTTTTAATTCATTTCTTATTTCTACCAATCCTTCAAAAATTTTTGGTGCATATCTTTTAAAGGCAGTTAAAAACTTTTTCGGTGTCCACATGTAATAGTTCGCATGCCAAAGATAGCCTCCCTGTTCCAAATATTTTTGAGCTGTAGAAAAATCTGGCTTTTCCGTGTGACCCAAAAATTCATAAAATTCTACTCCCTCCTTTTCCATGATCCTTTTACCAATTTTGGTATATCCCAAAGCAGTGGCTGGAGAAGTAGGATAAATTGAAATATCCAACATCTTTCCAGTTTCCTTTATTACTTCTTCCGCTACCTTCAAAGCTTGATGAAACTTATCCGTTCGACCGATATAATGATCAGAAGGAATAAAAGCCATCGGTTCATCTGGGTCATCTAAACTGAGCCGCACTGCAGCAAATCCCATTGCTGGAGCAGTATCTCGTCGACTAGTTTCCACAATAAAATTTTCCTCAGGAAAATTAGGCAAAAAAGCTCTGACTTTGTTAACTAAATCAATTGTGGTAGAAATAAAAACATCTTGAGAAGAATAGCAAGAAAATCGCTCCAAAGTTTCTTCTAGCATTGTTTTTTCGGAAACTAATTGACAAAATTGTTTGGGATGTTCTTTACGACTCATTGGCCAAAGCCGTGATCCTCCTCCTCCTGCCAAAATTACTATTCTCATTTATCTTTAAAAATTAATTAATTAGTTACGCTGGTTTAAGTCAAATTAATTCTAAAACATCTTTGAATTTTCTAATTCTATTGCTTCATTAGCCAATCGATCTGCTTGTTGGTTTTTTTCTCGGGAAATATGAAAAAAATTAACTTCATTAAAATCAATAGTTAGATTCCAAACCTTAAGAAAAAGTTGACTAATTTTTTCATTTTCAATTTTGTATTGATGATTGAGTTGTTTTACTAAAAGCTCTGAATCGCTAAAACACTTTATCTTTATTTTTTTGGCTTTCTTTTTTCCTACCAAAGCCTTAACTTTTTCAAGAGCAAAAATTAATGCTTGATATTCTGCTTCATTATTGGTAACATTTCTCCCCAAAAATTTACTATAAAGCTTTTTCTCATTTCCTAGCTGAATAACTACCCCTACCCCAGCCAATCCCGGATTGCCACGAGAAGCTCCATCAGTCCAAACCAAAACTCCTTGATTAGAATTGGTTATATTAGCCTTTTTAAATTGACTAAATTTAGCTTGATTTTGCAATTATGTAATTTCAATTATTAGTAATTTCTGAAATAATTCATTATTATCTAATTCATCTTAAATAATTTTATTTTCATTGCTCTTCTTCTGATATTTCATCAGAAAAAAATGTTGTTTGAGGAACAATTTTCTCCAAAAGATTTTCCAGTTCTTCCTCAGAATAAAAATCAATCATAATTTGACCTCCTTCTTTAGTTCTTCTGATTCGCACCTTAGTCCCAAGTTGTTTTTCCAGCCAATCTTCTTTAGTAGCAATTTCAGGATCCTTAACACTTAATTTTCTTTTATGAGAAACTACTCCTATCTCTCTTAACTTATTTTCTGTTTCTCTTACACTTAATCCGTTTTTTAAAATCAACTCAAAAAGAGCTCGCTGTTTTTCGTGTCCAGAAACTGCCAAAATAGGAACGTCATGTCCCTCAGTAATTTTTCCTTCTCGTAAAGCTTTCTGAATCTCAACGGATAAATTCAAAAGCCTCAAAATATTAGCTATTGCTGAACGACTTTTGCCTACTCTTTGAGCTATTTCATCTTGAGTCATTCCTGCCATATCTTGAAGTTTTTTATAGGCTCGAGCTTCTTCAATAGGATTGAGATTATGGCGTTGAATGTTTTCTATAATCGCTAACTCTAATTTTTGTTGATCATTTACTTCTTTGATAACTGCTGGCACTTTTTCCAATCCAGCAATCTTACTAGCTTCCAGTCGCCTTTCTCCGGCAATTAACTCATATTGGTCATCTTTAGTCCTTGAAACTACCAAGGGTTGTAACACGCCATGTTCCCTAATGGAAACAGCCAATTCTTGCAATTTTTCTTTATCAAAATGTTTTCGAGGTTGATAAGGGTTAGCTTTTATTTTTTCTACAGGAATTTCGGCAATGCTTTTCAAGACAATATCAAAACTTTTATTTTTTTTTAAAGCTTCCTCTTTTTCACTCGAATCGTTTTTATCCAAATCAGCTGAAGAATCTAGACCGAAATAATTTTTGCCACCTTGAATTACTTTTTTTCCTTTTTGAGGTATCAAAGAGGCTAATCCTCTTCCTAAACCCCCTTGTTTTGCCATTTTTTTATTTGAATTTATTAGTTATTTTTATTTTCTATCTAACTTTAAGCCTAAAAACTAGTTTAAAAATTTTAAACTAAAAAACATTTTTCTATCTTTAATCAGTTTTTCTTTCTTTCCCTATCACTTCTTGAGCAAATTGACGATAAGCTCTAGATCCTTTATTGAAATAATCAAAATGCAAAATTGACTGACCAAAACTTGGAGCTTCTGCTAAACGAACCGTTCTTGGAATAACTGCTTCAAAAACAAATCCGGGAAAATGATTACGAACTTCACGAACAACCTGACGAGCTAATCTATTTCTTCGATCAAACATAGTTAGAAGAATTCCTCCCAATTGCAATTTAGGCTGAAGATTTTCCTGAACTAATTGAATAGTATTAAGTAATTGTCCCAATCCTTCCAAAGCAAAATATTCTGTCTGTACTGGAACAATTACTTCATCTGAAGCTACCAATCCATTTATTGTTAAAATTCCCAAACTTGGAGGAGAATCAATAATAATGTAATCATATTCTGAACGAATTTGACGCAAAACATTATAAAGTCGATATTCTCTATTTTCTATTTCTAAAAGTTCTACTGAAGCGCCAGCTAATTCTTGATTAGAAGGCAAAATATCATGACCAAAATTCTCTGTTTTGATAACAACTTCCATAGGATGTTTTTCCAAAATCAGGCAATGATAAAGATTTTTTTTTAGAGCATTAGTATCAATCCCTAGCCCACTAGAAGCATTTCCTTGAGGATCCAAGTCAACCAATAAAACATTTCTACCAAAAGAGGCTAAATAAGTAGCCAAATTGATGGCAGTAGTTGTTTTCCCCACTCCTCCTTTTTGATTAACTAAAGAAATTATTTTTGCCATAATTAATTGCTTGATTTTATTTTGCTAACTTTTTTAAGCTGCATCTATAATTACTTAAATAAAAAAGTTTTGTTTTTCAGTTAGCTTGCAAAGAATGCTTTTAATTAGTTTTATGATTTAATTATAAAAAAGAGCCATTAATAAGGCAAGACAACATAAATCTAATTTTTTGACAAAAAATCTTTTTGGTTAATCAAATCAATAAAAATAAACTCTTAATCAATAAAGCTTTTTTATTTTTAATTTATTTTGATTTATCTTTCTTTTTCTACTAATTGATCTAGCTTTTTGTAAAAATCTGCTAAACTTCCATCATTAACAATTGTATGATCAGCAATTGCAATAGGTCCTCCTTTATCAGTTCCTTCTATTTCTGACCAATCCCTTTTGCAAAATTCTTTAAATTCCTTTATGGGACGAATTTTTCTCTGTTTAAGACGGAAAAAACGTAAAGCTGGGGGAGCAAAAATAGCTACAACTCGAAAAGCATCACCAAACTTTTCTTTTAAAAATTTATATTCTGCCCAACTGTAAAGACTTTCCATTAAAACCAAGTTGCTTGTTTTAAGAGCCTGAATAATTTTGGGTAAAGAAAGTTTAGCATAAGCATCCATTCCTTGTTCTTTTCTGATTTTTTCTCGTATTTTTCTTTCATTTTCAGGATTAATCTCCAAATCCATTTTTTTAAGTTCTTCAAAGGTAATTTCTCCAAAATAAACCTTGGGCCAATGATATTTTTCAACTAAGTAGTTAATTGCTTCCGTTTTTCCCGAACCAGCCATTCCTACTATAGCAATGATTTTTTTAGAATCTGAGATCATTTTTTAATTTTTGATTATTACTAGTAATTTTTTAAATAAAAATTATTTGTAAAAAATTATCCAAAAATCTAATAATTCATGAATAATATTAATTTTGAAATTAATTTTGAAAAATCTCAATTTTAATTATTTTTTTCTTACAAATTTTACAAATTTTTTTATTAACCAAAAATGTTTACATTTCTTTAGTTGTAATATTTTAATTTATTTAATTTTTTTTATAGATATAATTAAAATCTTAAAAAATAAATATTTAATATCTTTTCCACCAATTTTCCTATTATAAATAAAATCCATAAAATCCATTTCTTCATGCTTGAAAAAAGATTGTTTTCTAAACCTGTTTTTCTTTTCCCAAGGTGCTTACTCGTCCTCCTTGCCACTGACCTCGATATTGATTCCCTTCTCCCAAAACCTCATGAAAAGTAATATGAACAACTCGAGCCCCAAAAGCAATTTTGATCGGACTAGCACCTAAATTGCAAATCCCAAAAGTTAATTCTCCTTGATAACCCGGTTGAACAACACCATTAAAAAGTCCCAATCCTGAACGAAAAAGAGTGGTTCGAGGAAAAATTATTCCCGAAAGATTGGTGGGTAAATTTACTCTCTCGATCGTTTTTATAAGATAATATTTTCCGGGCTCAAAAACAAAAAAGTTTTCTTCTTGAAGATTTCTTAAATTAGCTTTCCCTACTAATTTAACATTAGGAGTATCTCTTTCTTCAATTCCTAAAAATCCCGCTCCTTCCAATTTATAAACCTCACCCAAACGCAAATCAAAACCTGCCCCTTCTGGATTTTCTTTTTCTCTTTGACAAAGATTTTCTACTAATTTTTTTTCTTTAACCAGTTGATGAAGTTCTTTTATTCCTAAAATCATTTTTTTAATTTTAATGTTTATTCAAAAATAGTTCTCTTAAAAATTCACTTTTTACTTATTTTTCCTGTTAAATTTCTTTAATATTTCACTTTATAAAAAAGAGCTAGGGAGTTTTGATTTAATTTTTTAACTTTCAAAAGTTCCAAATCTATTTCAAAATTAGGCTTAAATTTTCCTTCAAAAAGTGAGATACCGTGACCAAAAATTTTTGGTTCGATGGTTAAAATAATTTCATCAATCAATTTCCTTCTAAGAAAAAAACCATTAAGAGTAGCTCCTCCTCCCAAAATAACTTCTTTATATCCTTCTTCTTCTAATATAACCAAAACTTTTTGAGGATCTCCTTTTACCCACCTTACTCCTGCTTGAAAAGGAGGATTTTCCTCAAGGGTAAAAACAACATTTAATCTATCTTTTAAGGGCTTCTTGAGAGTGAAAAAAGTCTTATCTCCCATCAACACCACTCCACTTCTTTTTGAAATTTCAGAAAAAAGCTTTTTATCTTCTGAACTAGTCCAATTGGGAAAATGATGGCTATCTTTTGCAATTTTGCCATCCAAGGTTGCTGCTATCATTAAAATAACCTTCATATTGTTTGACTTAAATTTTTCATTATTTTCTAAATCCATTAATCCACATTCTTAAACCTTTCTTCTCATTAAAACTAAAACCCCCCCACAACTGTTATGGGAGCTTTTAGAGGTGGATAAGGATTATAATTTTTAATTTTAAAATCAGTTATCTTGAAATTATCAATTTTTTTTACCTGAGGATTTAATTTCATTTGAGGAAAAGGACGTGGAATTCTTTTAATTTGTTCCTTAACCTGATCAAAATGATTAGAATAAATATGAACATCTCCAAAAGTATGAATAAATTCCCCCGCTTCAAAACCTGTTACATGAGCCACCATTAATAAAAGCAAGCTATAACTAGCAATATTAAAAGGTACCCCCAAAAACATATCTGCACTACGTTGATAAAGCTGCATAGAAAGTTTCTTTCCGCTAACATTAAATTGAAACAAAACATGACAAGGAGCGATTGCCATTGATTTATTTTTGGGTGCCATTTCATAAATATATCCAGCGTTCCAAGCAGAAACCAAGATACTTTTTCTAAAGGGTGTGGTTTTAAGCTCATTAATGGCCCAACTAAGTTGATCTATTTTTCTTTTTCCGGAAGGCCAATATCGCCACTGAACTCCATAAATCGGTCCCAGTTCTCCCCATTTTTTAATAAATTTACTTTGATAAGAACTTTTTTTAATTTTATTAATAAATTCTTCTTGAGTCATTTGAGAAACCTTTTTTTGTTCCATTGCTTTTTTATAGTTCTTATATGCCCAATCATTCCAAATGTGAACATCTCTATCTACTAAATATTTAATATTAGAATCTCCTTTAATAAACCAAAGCAGTTCTTCAATAACTCCTCTTAAGAAAACTTTTTTAGTAGTAAGCAAAGGAAAACCTTCTTTCAGATTGAATCTGATTTGACGACCAAAAACACTTCGGATAGTTACACCTTCCACACCAAAAACAGGTTTTTCTTCTCCATTTTTAAGAATATCTTTAAGAAGATTAAGATATTGGAATTCTGGATGAGTTTTTCTCATTCTTTAATAATTTTTCTTATTTTTTAGCTAATAAAAATTCTCTAATAACAAAAAATTGTTAGCAATAATAAAAATTTAAAAAAATTTTTACAAGATTCTTCATTAAAGAAATTTTTAAAAAATCTAAACACTACTTTTTCCGTTATATTTTCTCACTAAAATTCCCCTTCTTTGAACCAAATCCCAAGCTTCTTTTTCTTCTTCAGTGCTCTTTCCACCAGTTTTTATTCTTTTATATTCTTCACAATAAACTATTTCTTTGATTCCTGCATTATTCATTGCTTTCATGCAATCATAACAAGGAAAAAGAATCATATAGGCGGTTGCTCCTCTAAGTCGTCGCCCATCTTGAGCATTAATGATGGCATTTATTTCAGCATGTGCTCCTCGACAACGACAGAGTTTTCCGGTTTTTGGATCACCATCAACTTTTGCGCAACCCACTTCTAAACAATGATAGTCTCCCTCTGTTGGTCCATTGTAACCCATAGAAATAATTCGTCGATTGGAATCAACAAAAACCACTCCGGTTTCATGAAATTTGCAAGCACTTCTCTTGGCTACCATTTTAGCCAAATTAATAAAAGTTTCATCCCAGCTCGTTCTTGTTGTTTTGATCTTTTTTTTCATTTTTGATTTTGATGATTTTATAAAGATAAAATTCAAGCCTTTTTAGGTTTTTGTTTTAAACAAGCTTATAATAACAAAAAAGCTTTTTTTTGAAAAGAATCAAAAAAATTAAATCTATTTTTTGGTTTTTTCTCAAATTTTTTTGAGAAAGTTTTTGTTAAAAAATAAATTTCAAAATTATAATCCCATACAAAAATACTAAACTAATAATCCAAACGGTTAATTGACGAGGTTTTATTTTTGGATTAATCATTAGCCAAAAACCAACTACTCCAAATACTAAAGACCAAAGACTAAGCCGATTTTCCTTTAGAATAAAAATTGCTGAAATAAATAAAAGCCACAAAACAAGACCCAAAAAAATTCTGGCTCGTTCTTCACCCAACCAAGTTCCAATAGTAGCAACTCCTGCTTTTTTGTCTCCTTCTATGTCCTTCAAATCTTTTATGGGAAGCATTAAGAAATAAGCTCCAAAAAGAAAAAAACCCATTCTCCAATCAAAACCAGTTAAACTTTGTCCTTCCGAGACCAAACAATAACCCAATAAAAGGAGAATTAAAGAAGCAAAAGAGGCAACAAAACTAGAAACTCCTAGGAATCTTTTTAAACGAAAAGGATAAAAAGAATAAATTAAAGTAATCAAAAGATAGGCTAAAATTAAAAGAAAGCTTTTAGGATTAACTACTAAAGAAAAAATCAAGCTTAATGAAGCAAAAACAATAGCTAAATCTTGAAATTCATCAACAGTAAGAATTTTTTTGATCAGTGGTCGATCTGAATTAGTAATTTTATCAATTTCAACATCAGCTAGATCATTGGTTAAAACTGAAAAATACCAAGCACAAAAAATTGCTAATAAAAGATTGATTAAAGATAAAATTTCAAAAAAGCTAAAGGATAGATTTTGAGGAAAATTTTTCCAAGCCAAACTCACTCCAATAAAAAAAAGGCCACCATTAAAAATCATCTGAGGAAAGCGAATGTTTTTAAATAAACTTTTAAATTTTAAAAAAGAATATTTTGCTTCCAATATAGCTAAACTTAAAAAAAGAAGCGGAGCAATAAAAAGAGACATCTTATAATGAATAGCTACTCGAACATCTTTAGTTGAAAAATCAAAAATTTCTAAAGGAGAAAGAAAAAATCCGGCTAAATGATGACTTTCAATTGAAAAAAGCGGCATTCCTGAAAAACTCAAAATCAAAAACCCCAAAAATGAGGGCAAAACCCCCATTAAAAATAAAATTAAATAACTCAAAAAAGAACCGCTAATAAACCAACTAAATTTTTTGGTTTTAAAAAATAAATACACTCCCACTAATACAGAAGAAACTGCTACTTCTATCCGCGTTCCATAAGTTATTCCTATTTGAGGATTTTCTCCAAAAAAAAGAAAAAACCTTTTAATAATTTCATGGAAACTATCTAAAATATAAAAACTCCAAAACTTTTCTTTACCAAAAATAATTTTGTCAATAATAGGAGGAAAAATAATTAACCACTGACCCCATAAAATAATATTAGCTATTTTTTTTAGTGATTCTTTGGTTACAAATTGTAAAAAAATAATAAAAACAACAAAAGAAAAAAGGAAAAACAAAAAAACACTATGCAAAAAAACGCCCAAAAAAGATTCCAAACTTCGATTTTCTAAATTTAACAAAAAAACACTTTCCAACAAAAAACGTACTGCAGAAATTGTTAAAAAAGAAATCAACCAAGTTTTTAAATTTAAAGGTTGGTTTTCAAAAAATTCAATCTTAGGAGCTAAAAAAGAAAAAATTTTTAATTTTATCTTTCTAATTAAATTAATCATATTAATCATAATTCTTTTTTATTTATCTGCTTTTTGCCTTTATTATTTGATTTTATTATTTATTAAAAGAACAATTCTTTAAATTAATTTTTAATATTTTTTTCATCGTCTTAAAAATATTATTTTTTTCAAAGAATCACTTTTAAGTTTTTTGTTTACTTGTTTGATGATTTTTTTTTGATTAATTCTAACTTCAGTCAAAAAAACCGAACTTAAAACTATCAATTTCAATACTGATCCATCTTGATTGATTTTTTCTACTTTTAATTTTTCTTTTCCGATTTTTCCATAGTTCTCAATTATAACTTCTTCTAGTGCTTTTTTGATCGTATAAAAATCACTTATTCCAAAATTTTCTAATTGAACTCTTTTTCGAAGAGCTTCTTTGAAAGACTTCATTGTAAATAAATTACAAATAAATTTATTGTTTGATTATTGGCATTACAACATAGGAAAATCTTTCATCTTCTTTCCCTTCTTCATCAAATCCTCTTATTACCATGGGCGATTTCTGTTGATTAATTTTAAAAATAACTTTTTCACTTCTAAAAACCCCCAAACTCAAACCATCTAGTAAATACTGACAATTAAAACAAATTTCAAATTGAGCTCCCTTAACTTTTGCCACAATTTCAGAAACATTTTCTCCAGCATCTATTGACTGAGAAGAAACAATAAGATTGGGGTTATCTTTAATTTTTGTTATTTTAACCTCTCCTCCCTGACCAGCTGCCATTAAAGAGGAAATTCTAACTGCGTTTATCATCTTATCTCTTTCTACTACTACTTCTGTTTCAAAGTTTTTTGGTAATACCTGTTTATACTCAGGATAATTACCATTAATTAAACGAGAAATAATTTTAACTTCATTATTGTTAACAAATAATTGATTTTGATCAATTGAAAATTTCAATGATTGATTGCTAATGGTGCTACTAGCAATTCTTTGTATCTCGCTTAAAGTTAGAGCCGGAATTATTATAGAGGGATTTTCTTTCTTAAAAACCAAAAAATCTTCTGATAAAGAATTTTTTTTGTATTTAACAATAGCTTCACTTAAACGAAAACTATCAGTTGCGGCTAAAATTAAATCCTCTTCTCCAAATTCAATATAAACTCCATTAAGCTCCAATCGAGAATCATTTTTAGCTACTGAAGTCAATATAGATGAAATAACAACATCAAAATCAGATTGATCTATTTCAAAAAAAGCTTTTTCAGGAATTTTAGGAATAATAGGAAAATCAGCTGCCTCCATTCCTCTTAATTTTAATTTGTGTTCAGTGCTTCTTAAAATTAAATCAGTTCCTTCTAATTCACATTCAATAACTTCATCTTTAATGTTAGAAAGAAAACCTGCCAAAATACGAGCAGGAACAGTAATTTGGCCATCTTTTTCCACCTTAGCCCCCACAAAGACTTTAGCAGCTATTTCCAAATTGGTAGAAGCAAGTGTTAATCTTCCTTTTTCGGTCGAAATTAAAATGTTACTTAAAATTGGTAAAGTAGTTTGTTTTGAAACAAGTCTTTCAACTTTTCCAACTGCGTTTTTTAAATTGATTACTTTAGCTGAAAATTTCATAATTTTAAAAATAAAAAATTAAATTTTTTAAATTA
>FWPV01012878.1_pt1 | contig 12108 bp, 12 predicted proteins | sample 2228371 | NCBI WGS metagenome assembly FWPV01 (sample SAMEA103939776, study PRJEB20133) | metagenome | reverse complement strand
TCTCACCTCCTCTTTGTCATACATATCAAGAATCCTGATCCAATCTTCCTTGCTGTAAACAGGTTTGGGCGTGGAAAGGTATTTACCCGCTGAGCCAGATGCTTCCCTTTCTGCCCAGACGGTATGTTGCAGTTCCTTGCCCACAATTTCTTGGTGCTGATTTATGTAGATAACCTCGGTATAGTCTATGTAGATCCTGCCGCCACCAGTCATTCTCCCCTCTTTTACCACTAAATCGCGTAAAACGCAGACAGTTTTGAACTCATCGCCTGCAACAATGGGCCTGTACCACTCCCAGTCCCCACCTGAGTACCAAGCATGCACCCCAGGCATTCCGGATCCTGGTGCTACCCACATGATAGTGTATAAGTAGCAACCGGGCGCGATAATCTTCCCATACTTGCTGCCCTTAGCATATTCCTCGTTAGTAAATAGGGGGTTATTGTCGCCGATACCCTCGACAAAATGCCTGATTGCATCCTTTGTTGCCTGGGTATTGAAATAAACGAAATTGGGGATATATGGCTTATTGGATCTGGCTCTCCTCCTTTCTATTAGCTCGGGGGTTACTTTTTCAGCTTCGGGTAGCCTTTGTTCGGCTGCTGTCTTCAGCCGTGGATGTCCCTCCCATTTACTTACTGTTACCATCTTATTGTCACCCCCTTGTTCAAACAATCCATGCTGTATGGTACATGGTGTGGTATAATTTCAGTTTGCGCTAGGCAAAGACAGGTTCATTTTGCCAATGACCGCTGCATTTTATCAAAATCAGTTGTGTCATTTCAAGTTCTAATGTTGATGCTTTTAAATAAATTGTATAATAATAGATAACAGAAATATTGGGAACAAGGGCACTGGGAAAGGTATAGAGGATACGAGAGCCTATGTTTGCAGATTGGCAAGAGGAGTACAAGCGAAGATTCATATCGGCTGAACAGGCTGCCAAGATGATAAAGTCTGGTGATGTGATTGTGTTTACACCTGGGCGTGAGGCTTTTGCCGTTGGACTGGCAATAGCTGCACGTAAAGAAGAACTAAAGGATGTTACAATCATTGCTCCTCACCCCGGATATGATTTTGGCTGGTATGACGAGGGCTGGCAAGACTCCTTTAAGGTTAAGATTACGATGCCCACAGCGATCTGTCAGGAAGCTGTAGATGCTCGGAGATGTGATTTTATCCCTTTACCGATCGCTAGTGGCTTGGTGCCACAGCCAGATGTTGTTCTCACCGAAGTATCGCCTCCTGATGATAAGGGGTTCTGTAGCTTTGGTCAATCTTTGTGGAACAAGAAGAGGCAGATTAGAGAGGGCAAGCTGGTAATTGCCGATGTTAACAACAGGCTTATCAGGACTTATGGTGATAACTTCATTCATGTGTCTGAGATAGACTATTTTGTGGAGCATGTATCATCTGGGGCTACTCTGGCGATGGGCAGTCTAGCAGGCAGAGCCAAGAGGGAGCCCCCGTCCTATTTGAAGGATATTGCCGGATATGTTTCTGAACTAATTAAAGACGGTGATACTATCCAGATAGGTGTTGGTCGAACTACAGAGCCGCTGGTGATGTTAGGCATGCTCGATAACAAGCATGACATTGGATATCATTCCGAGGCTACCCCTCCTGGAGTGATCACTCTAGTAAAGGAAGGGGTCATTAATGGTAGTCGTAAGACCATCAACCGTGGCAAGGTAACTGTGACTTCTCTGGGAGGCGGTTCGAAAGAGGAGATGGAATGGGCAAGCAATAATCCGCTCTTCGAGCTGGTTGACTCAGATTATCTTGAAGATATAAGCGTAATTGCTGCTCACGATAATATGGTAGCTATAAATAATGCCCTGGTCATACAGCTTGATGGGCAGATTAGTGCTGAGTCTATAGGCAGGCGCCTACTCTCGGCAGCTGGTGGGCAGACAGCATTTGTTGTTGGTGCTCTGATGTCCAAAGGTGGCAGGTCGATTACTGTTTTGCCATCCACAAGTCGTGGTATGTCACGAATCGTATCCACGTTCGAGCCGGGCACGGTGGTGACCATCCCGCGAAACTTGGCTGACTATATTGTAACTGAGTATGGCATTGCCAGTCTTAGAGGCAAGTCTCTTAAGGAAAGAGCCCAGGAGCTTATTGCGGTTGCGCACCCTGATTTTCGTCCTGAACTGAGAAAAGAAGCTGCTAAGCTGTTCTGACCATCTACAGCCTCATTATGCTTTTTTCTCTTGCTATGTTTTCTAGCCCAGACGGGCAACGCAGACCTCCCCTCCCTCTATGACAACGGTCATGGTACGCCGGCAATTAGGGCAGGAAAGTGGTCCGCTGTAATTCATCTTTGATGGCTCCAGTGGGATGTTTTTGCCACATCCCAAACAAGTCACCCCTGAAGAAGAGCCTCTTGAAGCAGCCTGGTGCTGCCGTTTGTGACTGGCTAGCTGTTCTATGTTGTCAAACTCAATTCCACAGGTAACACATTTAAAGCGCATCTTTTCCTCCTTTCAGGTTCGCTTACTGGGAACTAGGATGTTGTGAACGTGAGTCGAGCATTTTTCTTGGGTGGGAATTAGCGCTCAAGCTATTTTCGCTATACGTTACTTATGCTCCTCGAGCACTTTTCGTATTGAGCATTGAGTTGGCTGCTGATCCTGTGCCATTCTGTTTGGAATTGAGCCTGAAGCTGCATCTCGACAACGGCTGCGTTTGTAGTTTGGCTTTGGATGACCCGACTGGCTTCTTGTAGCCTAGCCTCGAAGCCCTTTCTGAACTGGGAGTAAGTCTGCTGCCGTGCCTGCTCATAATAGTTCAACAAGTTAGTTATTCTATCAAGTACAGCTTCGACCTGGTTTTTGTTTTCTTTTATCAACCTTAAGCCTGCCATGGCTCTTATTGCTTTCTGCTTGTCTGTGTCACTTTGGGGGAGTACTATGTTGCTCAAAAATATCTCCTGGGCACCTCTAGTTATATATTTCCTGAGCCCTGTGCCTCTGTATTTTGTCAGCTCGGCATCCAAGTCAAAATCGGCCTCTTGAAGATACCTAGCAGCTAGTTTATTCCCGACCGGGAGTAATTCCAACAGTTTGAGCTCCTCATCAGAGGGCTTACCCAGTTTTTCTGCCCTCTCCATCGCTTTTTCCCAAGCGCTTTTCATCTCGCCCATGATATTACTCCTGCGATTGCTCCCTACCAGGAAGGTGAAAGGGGGACCTATCTTGTGAATTCAAGTTTCCTCATTTTGTCTAGAATCACGTAAAATGCTACGGGTTAGCAGTGGCTGCCCTGTTGACATGGTATCTTTCCCACTTGAGCTGGTGAGCCTGCTTAAGCTGCTCAAAGTGCGATTGAAAGTCGGTTGAGGTTATGGAATCGGTGGTCATCAATAGTGCGTCTTCGCCATTGTCTGTGTAGTAAGCCCGGCGCACGCCCGCTACTTGAAAGCCGTACTTTTTATATAATGCCTGAGCTTGTTTATTAGAAGCACGCACTTCGAGGGTAACCACGTTTGCCTTGAGTCCAGCCGCCATTTCAATGATTTTGATCAATAAATGCTCTCCGATACCCTGTCTGCGATAAGCGTCTCTCACGGCAATGGTGGTAATGTGTGCCTCATCCGCCATTACCCAGAAACCGGCGATACCGATAACATATTCCTTCGGTGGTGGAGGCATTTCTTCACCGAAGAACCGGTCATGGTCAAAAAGGTGGACCAGCCATTTCCACAAACTCTTGTTACTGCTTTGTCTTGTATCTGATTCTATGGGTTTGGTGGCTACCAGATAGTGGGCTAATCGGTTGCGAAGCTCCTGCTTAAAGGAGGTGTATGTGGGGTGAGGCCATTGTGTCGGGAAAGCCTCACGGTCAATCTCAATCACCTGTGGGATGTCTCTATCTTGCATGTTGCGGATGATATAAGCCACGGCTCGTCTGACCCCTTATGCTTGTCTTATATAGTTAGTCTATCAATTTGGAATTTTAACATATTTCTTTGCAAATTAGTAAAAAGGCAAAAAGTACTATTTCTTTTTCGTATCGGCTATACTATACATAAGTGTGTCTGCCAGCCTGATATAATGCGGAGGTTTAGGTTTACCTCTGCGGGGATCGCTCCTTTGTTGTGTGCGTTTGAAACTAGAGTATGGGTAGCGACCCTTGTAGAGGCGGTCATATTTTCAGATAGGGGGTAGCTGATGAAAGCAAAAGTTGTTGCTGAAGTGTCTATTATACCTCTGGGTACTAGCAATACTGGAATTAGCCATTATGTTGCTGCCTGTCTTGAGGTTCTAGAGGGAAGAAGGGTTTTGTCTTACAGGCTTACTCCCATGGGGACTATTATTGAAGGGTCTCTGGACGACGTATTTGAGGCGATACGTGATATGCATGAAGTTCCCTTTCGTGAAGGGGCGTCTCGAGTAGTCACAAATATCAAGATTGATGACCGTCGTGATAAGTTATCTACCATGGCCAGTAAGATAGAATCGGTGCTAAAATTACGTCCATCAACCAAAACTTGAAATGATCGATCTCAGTGTCCAATTAGCACCATCTCACCCCAAGGGGTTGCTTTTATGTAACCCAGTGATGACGGCTGCTGGTACCTTTGGTTACGGTGTTGAGTATAGCCAACTAATTGATATACAAAGGTTAGGGGCTATCGTGTGTAAGGGGACTACCCTTAAGCCCAGGGATGGCAATCCACAGCCAAGACTGGTGGAGACAGCGTGTGGGTTACTTAATTCGGTTGGTTTGCAGAATATCGGCGTTGATGCTGTGGTAAGAGAAAAAGCTCCTGTTTGGGCTCAATGGCGGGTGCCAATTATTGTAAATATTGCTGGCGAAACTATAGATGAATATGTAGAGATTGCGACCAGGCTGGCAGGTGTCGCCGGCATAAGTGGTATCGAGGTCAATATAAGCTGTCCCAATGTGGTATCTGGGGGACTGGAGTTTGGCACTGATCCGAAAACAGCTGCAGCTGTTAGTGCTGCGGTAAAAGCTGTTAGTAGCTTACCTGTTATTGTGAAGTTGAGTCCCAATGTGACTGATATAGCGGACGTCGCTCTGGCAGTAAGTAAGACTGGGATCGATGCTATAACTGTGATTAATACAGTGAGGGGAATGGTTATTGATGTCAACAAACGCCAACCCTCTCTAGGTAGCGTTTTCGGTGGACTCTCTGGTCCAGCGATTAAGCCGATTGCTCTTTATGCTGTCTATAAAGTTGCTGGAATTGTAGATATACCCGTGATAGGCTGTGGTGGCATCAGCTGTGCCAGTGACGCTTTGGAGTTCATTATGGCTGGAGCCAGTGCCGTTCAAGTGGGGACGGCTAACTTGGCTAACCCACAAGCTGCGTTGGATATACTGGATGGGATTGAGCAATTCATGAAAAGAGAGGGAGTGCGAAGTATAAAAGACATATCTGGAATTGCTAGAAAGTAATAATTCTCTTCAATTCTTCCTGCCAGTAAGTTCGTTTTTTATAAACTCAATAATCTTGTTTGTAGGAGTGCCAGGACCAAAGACTGCTTTTATGCCCATTTTTTGCAAAATCGGGATATCTTCATCGGGTATAATGCCACCGGCTACAATTAGCACCTCGGTCTTTCCCCTTTTTTTAAGCCCTTCTATAATCGGCGGGAAAAGCTCCAAGTGTGCTCCTGAAAGAATGCTTAGTCCGACGACATCAACATCTTCTTGCACTGCTGCCTCAACAATCATTTCCGGAGTTTGCCTGATTCCGGTATAGACAACTTCCATACCCGCATCTCTTAAAGCTCGAGCAACCACTTTAGCCCCACGGTCATGGCCGTCCAGGCCTGGTTTTGCAACTAGTACTCTGATTTTGGTTTCTTCTGCCATGGTTATCTCTCCCTAGCCTTGCATAGAGGTTTATTATTTGAGCATAATTTCAGGTATTCTCTACACTTTTTGGGCAAGCTCAATTAGGACCCCTTTGGTTGACTTAGGGTGTAGGAAGCCCACTTTGCCAGCTAAGCCTGGGCGCCCCTGCTTATCAATCAGCTGAACACCTTTGTCGGCTAACATGCAAAGTTCTTGATCCACGTTGTCGACTTCTAGACACAGGTGATGGATACCTTCGCCCCGGTTTTCGAGAAATTTGGCTACGCCGCTTTGCGGGTCAATCGGCTCCAGAAGTTCGATTTCACCACCTTCACTCATGGGTAGCAGGGCTGCCTTTACGCCTTGTTGTGGTATGGTCTCAATTTTGCTGGGCTTAGCGCCGAAGAGATTATCGTAGAGTTGAAGTGCCTCATCCAGGTTTTTAACAACCACGGCAACGTGGTGGATTTTCTTGATCATTTCGCCTCCTTTAACCTTCTCGCATGAGGGCTCTAGCAATAGTAACCTTCTCGCATGAGGGCTCTAGCAATAGTCATTCGCTGCATTTCTGAGGTTCCCTCGTAGATTTCGGTTATTTTAGCATCGCGCAAATAGCGCTCCAGGGGGTAATCCTTGCAGTAGCCATAGCCACCATGGATTTGCAGAGCATTATTAGTAACCATTCTGGATGTTTCTGCGGCATAGACCTTTGCCATAGCTGCTTCTTTCATGAACGGCATGTCGTGGTCTTTTAGCCAGGCAGCTCTATAGGTTAGTAGCCGGGCAGCATCAATGTGGGTTGCCATGTCAGCAAGCATCCACTGGATTGCTTGGAAGTTAATTAGGGGTTGTCCAAATTGCTGGCGCTCTTTGGCATAACTAAGGGCGTCATCGAAAGCCGCCTGAGCGATACCCACTGCTTGGGCAGCTACAGTAACACGACTGGAGTCTATTGCTTCTAGGGCTATTCTTAGTCCACGTCCCTTTTCACCTAGGAGATTGCTTGCTGGCACCTGGCAGTTTTCGAATATCAACTCTGTTGTCGATGAGCCACGTATACCTAACTTGCGCTCTTCTTTACCTACGGAAAAGCCAGGAGTATCTTTTTCGACGATGAAAGCTGTTATGCCTCTGTGTCCTAATGATTTGTCAACCGTGGCGAACACAACGGCGATTTTCGCTTCAGCACCATTCGTTATGAACATTTTGGTTCCATTTATGACGTAGTTATCACCTTGTGGTGTGGCAGTGGTTTCCAGAGCGCCAGCATCGCTTCCAGCACCAGACTCGGTCAATGCGAAGCAGGCTAGCTTTTCTCCTCTAGCTATAGGTGTAACGTATTTACGCTTCTGCTCCTCATTACCAAATTTGTAGATAGGGTAACAGGCTAAAGATAAGCTAGCCAGGAAAACAGTGCCTATGGAAGCTGAAGCTCGGCATAGCTCCTCTGCAGCAATAGCCATAGACAAATAGTCACCTCCACTGCCCCCGTATTCTTCGGAGATAGTGATGCCGAATAGCCCTAACTCAGCCGCCTTTTTAATGATCTCTGGTGGATACTTTCCCTCCTCGTCGATTTTTGCTGCTAGTGGTTTGATCTCGTTGGTGGCAAAATCACGCACCATTGTTTGGAACATTTTCTGTTCTTCAGTTAGTTGGAAATCCATGTGACTCTCCTTGGTAAGTTTTTGTGTATGGCTGGCGTTCAAAAAACGAGATATTCTTTCTGTGTGCCAAAAACCTTGCGCAGTATATCACATATTTCGCCGACGCTGGCATAAGCCTCCACGCATTCTATGAAAGCTGGCATGGTGTTGTCTTTGCCACTTGCCACATCTTCCAAATTTTTGAGCGCTTTGGTGACCTTAGTGTTGTCCCTGTTTTTCTTAACCTGGGCTAAGCGTTCCTTCTGTTTCTTTTCCAATTCAGGATTCACTCGAAGTAAATCAGATATCTTCGGCGATGGTGAGACGAATTTGTTCACACCTACCACGGTGGTTCTATTCTCCTCAATATTTTTCTGTTGGCGGTAGGAGCTTTCCTGGATTTCTTTCTGTTGGTAGCCTTGCTCAATTGCCGCAACCGCACCACCTAATTTATCGATTTTCTCTATGTATTGAGAAGCTTGCTTTTCTAGAGAATCCGTGAGGAATTCAACTAGATAAGAACCGCCACAGGGATCAACAACATCACCGATTCCTGTCTCATAAGCTAAAATTTGCTGAGTCCGCAGGGCAATCGTTACTGCCTCTTGAGAGGGTGTGGCGTAAGCTTCGTCGAAGGAGTTTGTGTGGAGTGACTGGGTTCCGCCTAGAGTCGCAGCTAGGGCTTGTAGAGCTACTCTGACAATGTTGTTGTATGGTTGTTGGGCAGTAAGCGTGCAGCCGGCAGTTTGTGTATGGAAGCGCAGCATCATTGAGCGCGGATCTTTGGCTTTGAATCTTTGACTCATAATCTTAGCCCATAGGCGGCGTGCTGCCCTGAACTTAGCCACCTCCTCAAAGAGATTGTTGTGACTGTTAAAGAAGAAGGAGAGCCTGCCAGCAAATTCATCTACGTCAAGCCCAGCATTAATAGCTGCTTCGACGTAGGCGATGCCATTAGCCAGAGTGAAGGCGATCTCTTGGGCTGCAGTAGAGCCGGCTTCGCGTATGTGATAGCCGCTGATGCTAATAGTGTTCCAACGGGGGACATGTTTGCTGCAATAGGCGAAAATGTCAGTAGTAAGTCGCATAGAAGGACGAGGTGGGAAAATATATGTACCGCGGGCGATATACTCTTTAAGGATATCGTTCTGGATAGTCCCATCCAGTTTGGCTGGGTCAACCCCTTGTTTTTTGGCTAATGCGATGTACATAGCAAGGAGAATGGGGGCTGTGGAATTTATGGTCATTGAAGTACTGACCTTATCTAGCGGTATATCTTTGAACAGAATTTCCATATCCTCCAGGGTGTCTATGGCAACACCAACTTTACCTACTTCACCCCGTGCTAGGGGATGGTCTGAATCGTAGCCTATTTGTGTTGGCAAATGGAAGGCAATGCTCAAACCGGTTTGACCTTGCTCCAGGAGATATCGGTAGCGCTTGTTGGATTCCTCAGCGGTACCGAAACCTGCGTATTGACGCATTGTCCATAACCTGCCGCGGTACATGGTGGGCTGTATACCTCGGGTAAAAGGGTATTCCCCGGGATAGCCTAAGGCGACGGAATAATCGAAGTCTATTAGGTCTTCCGGAGTATATACAGGTGAAATATCTATGCCAGAGCTGGTTTCAAATCTCTCTTGCCTTTCGGGAAAGCGCTTCAGTGTCGGGGCTAGTGTGGTCTCATGCCACTCCTGTTTGCTTTTGCTTGGCATAAGTTTCTCCTTTGCCGAATCTGCTATTTTTGAACCCAGACATTTTAGCACAAGTTATATGGGGAAACACAACATCAGGCTAAGTTAAATAAATTAAATATCAATGTTAAAGTTTTACTTGAGTGCCCTTGACGTTAACTAGTTTTTGACCTGCAGTAAATGCCTCCTTCAGTGCTGTCGGGTGCCGAATAATGGCTTGCTTTTCATCGATTCCTGAAAAGGCAAGTTCGCCATCATACTTGATGTCTAAAGTCGTGAACCAGCTTTTGACTGTGGCTATTGCTGGTTGAAATAAGTTACGGAGCTTTGTCCCACCCACAGAGATAAATATACCTCTACGTTCCTTGTCTGTGTTAATCGCCACAGGAAGTTTAAGGACATATTTGATTACCCAGAGAGCTTGGCACCGGTCTATCATGGCTTTGGTTTGAGCGGTCACCCCCATAAAAAATATAGGCGAGGCTAGAACCAATCGGTCAGCTCCTCTGAGTTCGCTGTGTAGCCACTGCATATCATCATCTACCACACATTTGCCAGTCTTAAGACAGCCATCGCAATGGCGGCAAGGGGAAATATCAAGCTGGCTGAGAATGACTGTTTTTATTTCGGCTCCTTGGCTGGAGGCACCAGCTATTACCTGTTGGAGCAAAAGGTCAGTGTTGCCATCACGGCGAGGGCTGCCACTGATGCCTAAGACTCTTAGTTTAGGAGACATGATTTTTGATTATGACAAATTGCGGTCGCTGAAGTTGAGTGACCTGGATTCAAGTATACCATGTTAGCAAAAGAAAAATCTCGCCTGAGTTGGCACCTGTTCCTTTGGGCAAACATTCTCATTCTATAGTAACAACGAGAGCCTTCCCACCGATGAATTGCAACTAGCAATGAAATCGGCTAAAATTAAGGGCGCTTTATTGTGAAACTTTTAGGGGGAAATGAATGACAAAGAGTGAGATACTGAAACGGGCTAGAGAGGAGAAGAGGACACAATTAACCGAGATTGAGTCTAAAGAGCTGCTCAAGGAGGTTGGGATACCTGTTGTGGAAGCTAAGCTAGCGCGGACCAAGAAAGAAGCAATTTCGCTTAGTAAGACGATGGGTTTTCCTGTAGTGCTGAAGATAGTGTCACCTGATATCACTCACAAGAGCGACTCTGGTGGTGTCAAGCTTGGGTTAAGAAATGCAACCCAGGTTGGAAATGCCTACAGTGAAATCCTTTCTGCGGTCAAGAAGCATCATCCGAAGGCGAAAATTCAAGGGGTTTCTGTGCAGAAAATGGCTCGCACTGGGGTGGAGGTGATCATTGGTATGACCAAAGATGCACAGTTTGGACCAGTGTTGATGTTTGGCTTGGGCGGTGTACTTGTTGAAGTACTAAAAGACGTTTCTTTCAGGATCGTTCCGCTTAATCGGAGAGACGCACGGGAAATGATTAGGGAGATTAAAGGTTACCCTTTGCTGGAAGGATATAGAGGACAAGAACCGGCTGATATTCCGTTTTTGGAAGATCTGCTATTAAAGGTTTCCGATTTTGTGGATAGAAATCCTGAGATAAAGGAACTCGATCTCAATCCGATCTTCGCTTATAAGAATGGAGCAGTGGCGGTTGACGCCAGAGTGATTTTAGAGTCCCCTTCTTAGCTGCGAATATTCATTGAGTCTAGCCAGAGCTCTTAAAGCTCTTTCTGGGGTTGGGAAAGCTGCTACATTGCCCGCATTTTGTAGTTTGTTTATGGTCTCGTTGGCACAAGGTCCATAAATGCAACATACCAAAGCCTTATCTTTGTATGATACAGCTAGTTCATTCATGATCTGACAGAGACCATTACTCCATCTTTCGTTGAAAGCGGCACCAATGTACAGCACAGCCCCTAGCTCAGTGTCGGATAGAAGCGCTTTCAAACTATCTACCATTGGCTTTATAGGTGGCTGAGATGTCATCATTGCTGGCCAAATGTCTACTGGATTTCCCACACTTATCCATGGGGGCGAAATTGCATCGATTTTCTCCTTCGTACTTGGAGATAGCCTATCTATCTTTATGCTTGAGTGTTGGCAGGCATCTATAGCTACGATGCCTAGCCCACCGCTGATTGTGACGACTCCAACGTTCGGCTTATCCATCAGTGGTAATATGCAGAATGCCCTAGCTAAGTCAGAAAACTCCTCTAAATCCGCCACCTGGATCACCCCGGATTGTTCGAGGGCTGATTGCCATATCTCCCGTTTACCCGTTAGGGAACCAGTGTGGGATTGGGCTGCTTTAGACGCCTGCGCGCTTTTTCCGGTCTTCATGGCAAGTATGGCTTTTTTGGATGAGATTCGTTTACATATGTCCATAAACCTCTGCGTATCATGCATGCCTTCAATGTGTAGGGCGATCACTTTTGTATCGGGGTCGTCCTCGAAGTAAGTTAATCCATCGGCAAAGCTGATGTCACAAGCATTTCCTAAATCGATGCCCTTGCCTACAAATACTGTCTCTGGAAAGCCGATGAAGAACATCCCGCTCTGGCAAATGATGGCAGTAGGCTGTTTCCTCATCCTTATTTTTATGAATGACGAGCTAAAGTTAATAAAGGCATTAGCGGTACCAAAGGTATTGGGGCCTATTATTCTAAGTTGTCTTTTTTGAACAATCTCGGTTAACTCTTTTTGGAGTCGCTTGCCCTCGTCATCACTGGCATCAGAAAAACCTTGGGCCACTACTACTGCTGACCGGATATTACTTTCGGTGCATTGCTTAAGCAGTTGCGGAACTACAGAGCGTGGTGTTGCTATTACTGCTAGGTCAACATTATCGACTATCTGGGTAACGTTGGAGTAGGCTTTTAAACCTAGTATCTCGCTGACGTTTGGGTTGACTGGATATATTCTGCCCTGGTAGCCGTAGCTGAGCAAATTCTCCAAAATATTGA
>FWPV01013700.1_pt1 | contig 12109 bp, 9 predicted proteins | sample 2228371 | NCBI WGS metagenome assembly FWPV01 (sample SAMEA103939776, study PRJEB20133) | metagenome | reverse complement strand
CTATCACCGGGGCATCGGCGTCAGAGAGGCAATATCCACAGTGTCCCGGACAACTGGAATACGCAGAAAAAAGCTCTACCAGCTTTGGCTGAGAATTGTCGGAGGAGCTGAACAATGATACGCGGCTGTATCGTTATCGGCGAACTTGAATGCGATGGTTGCCAGCGTACCATGGAGCATGGTGAACAGTACTTGCTAATCGAAGAGGACGGAAAAAAGACGCGCCTCTGCGTCCAGTGCGCCCTGAAAAAGGGCAGGGTGAAATATATAAAGGAGAAGGGCGAAAAGAGCCTCACCTTTTTCCAGTGACTGCCCGCTTCATGGTACAATGTGCATTGACCTGCTCCAGGACTGAGGGGTACTAATTGGCAGAACATATTTTTATCGGCGTCGCCTGGCCCTACGCAAACGGTTCCCTGCACCTGGGCCATATCGCTGGCGCCTACCTGCCGGCAGACATTTTTGCCCGCTACCACCGCCTCAAGGGCAACAGCGTCCTCATGGTGTCCGGGAGCGACCAGCATGGCACGCCGATCACCCTCCGTGCCGAGCAGGAGGGGAAAACGCCCCGGGAAATCGTCTCCCGGTACCACAGCGAATTCCTCGACTGCTGGAAAAAACTGGGCATATCCTGGGACCTGTTCACCACCACCGGGACCGAGAACCACGCCCGCGTTGTCCACGACATTTTTCTAAGGCTGCTGGACAGAGGGTACATCTACAAGTCCACCATGCCTCAGGCATACTGCCCGAACTGTCGTCGCTTCCTCCCCGACCGCTATGTTGAAGGCACCTGCCCCTACTGCCGGTCGCCACAGGCACGCGGTGACCAGTGCGACGAATGCGGCCGGACGATGAACCCCGCCGACCTGCTCGACATGCGCTGCCGCCTCTGTTCTTCCACCCCCCGCTGGCAGGTCTCGGAGCACTTTTTCCTCCGCCTCAGCGCCTTTGAGGACAGGCTGAAACAATGGGTGAAGACGCAGTCCCACTGGCGGCAGAACGTGCTCAACTTCACCCTGGGCATGCTCGAAACCGGCTTGAAGGACCGCGCCATCACCCGCGACATAGACTGGGGGGTGAGCGTGCCCCAGCCCGGATTTGAACTCAAGCGCATCTATGTGTGGTTTGAGGCCGTGATCGGTTATCTCTCCGCCAGCAAGGAATGGGCACAGCAAAAGGGAGACCCCACCGCCTGGGAGGACTTCTGGAAGGGCGATGCCAAGGGCTACTACTTCATCGGCAAGGACAACATCCCCTTCCATACACTCATCTGGCCCGCCATGCTCATGGGCTACGGCGAGCTCAACCTGCCCTACGATTCTCCCGCCAATGAGTTCCTCACCATCGAGGGCAAGAAGCTGTCTACCAGCCGCAACTGGGCGGTATGGCTGCCCGACTATTTACAACGCTATGACCCCGACCCTCTGCGCTATCTCCTCTCGGTCAACATGCCCGAGACCGGCGACACCGACTTTTCCTGGCGGGAATTCCTCCGCCGCAATAATGACGAGCTTGTAGCCACCTACGGTAACCTGGCACACAGGGTGCTCACCTTCACCCAGCGGAACTACGCCGGCACAGTCCCCGACCCCGGCGAGCTTGACAGGCAGAGCCAGGAGCTAGCAGCCAGGGCGCGAATGGCACTGGAGGAGATGGACAGGCTGCTTGGCGGCTGCCACTTCAGAGAGGCAATTAAGACAGCCATGTCTCTGGCACAGGAGGTAAACCGCTATCTCGACGATAAGTCGCCGTGGAAAAAGGTGAAGGAGTCCAGACAGGAAGCTGCCACCGCCATATATACGGCACTGGTAGCGTTGTCGGCGCTGAAGACCGCCCTCTATCCCTTCCTCCCCTTCAGTTCATCCAGGCTACACAGGTTTCTCGGCTTCGAAAGCGACATCGAGGCGGCCGGCTGGAGACTGGAAATGCCACCGCCGGGCAAGAAGCTGCCCCCGCCGGAGCCACTTTTCCGCAAGCTCGATGAGTCCATCGTGGAGGAGGAGGGCAAACGCCTGGGCACGGCGGAGCTATGATGAACCTGACGGACATCTACAAGCCCGTACGGACGGACCTGAAAAAGGTCGAGCAGGGCCTGAAAAAGATAACCAGCACCGCTTCCCCGCTGCTCTCAGAGCTGCTGACATACACCCTGCAAAACGGCGGCAAAAGGGTACGCCCGGCACTTACCCTGCTCGCTGGTAAATTCGGGCAGTACGATCCCTCGCGCCTGGTGCCCATGGCCATTGCCATCGAACTCCTCCATACCGCCACCCTCGTCCACGACGACATCGTGGACAAATCGGCGCTGCGGCGGGGTAAGCCTACTGTCAGCCACGCCTGGGGCCAGAACAGGGCGCTGCTCCTCGGCGACTACCTCTTCGCCCGTGCCGGCAGGCTGGCTGCCAGCACCGGCAACCTCAGGGTGGTGGAACTGTTCTCCGAGACGCTGATGACCATCTCTGCCGGCGAGCTGAAACAGACCGGTGTCACCTTCGACCCACGCAAGGCCCGCGACGTATACTTTGACTGGATAAGTTCCAAGACAGCCTGTCTCTTCGCCGCTGCCACCGAATCAGGCGCCATTCTGGCACAGGTACCAGAAAAGGACATCACCGCCCTAAAAGAATACGGCATAAACTTCGGCATTGCCTTCCAGATCATCGATGACGTGCTCGACTTCGTCGGTGAAGAAACGGAACTGGGCAAACCGGTGGGCTCGGACCTCAGCGAGGGCATCGCCACCCTGCCCACCATCCTCTTCATCGAGTCACACCCGGACAACCATGTCGTGACCGGTATAGTGTCCGGGAAGGATACCGGGCCTGCCGCCGCAGCACTGGAGATGGTGCGCAGCTCAACGGCCATCGAGCAGTGCCTGGAAATCGCAGCAGATTACGCCGCCAGGGCATGCCGGGCTATCCAGCACCTCCCCGGGATTCCACCGAGACAGTCGCTGATAGACCTGGCGCACTACATCATCAAAAGGAGTAAGTGAACCGCTTGGGCACGGGGAAATAGGCTGCCAGCGCAGGACTACGAGCCCGGCGCCGGTACCGCTTCCTTCTCCGCTGCGGAGGGCAGCGGCCTGTTAAGCAGGGCTTCGAACTCGGCCTCCTCCAGCGTCTCCTTGGCGAGGAGCTGCTCCGCCACCAGCTTCAGCCTCTCTTTGTTCTCACCCAGGACCTTCCTGGCACTTTCATAGGCCTCTGCTATCAGGCTGTGCACCTCTTCATCTATCAGCTCCGCCACCTTCTCGCTATAGTTCCGCTGCTCGTGTATCTCCCGCCCCAGGAAGATAAGCTCCTCACGTTTGCCGAAAGTGCGCGGCCCCAGCTTCTGGCTCATCCCGAATTCGGTGACCATCTTCCGCGCCAGACCGGTGGCCTGCTCCAGGTCGTTCTGGGCACCGGTGGAAACCTCTCCGAATACGATTTCCTCCGCCGCTCGCCCGGCTAAAGTCACCACCAGCCTGTCCTTGAACTGCGAGTAGGTCCACAGGTGTCGGTCTTCGGTGGGTAAAAACCGCGTCCAGCCGCCCATCATCCCCCTTGCCACGATGGATATTTTATGCACCGGGTCGGCATTGGGCAGCATCTTCGCTGCCAGCGCATGCCCGGTCTCATGGTAAGCGATTATCTCCCGCTCCTTGGGGCTCATTATCCGTCCCTTCTTCTCGGGTCCGGCGATGACGCGGTCGATGGCGTCTTCCAGTTCCTTCAGCCCCACTTCCTTGAGGTCACGCCGCGCCGCCAGAATAGCTGCCTCATTGATTAGATTGGCAAGGTCGGCACCGCTGAAGCCCGGCGTCTGCTTCGCTATCACATCCAGGTCAACATCCTTCGCCAGCGGCTTGCCCTTGGCATGGACCTTCAGTATAGCCCGCCTGCCATTGAGGTCCGGCTGGTCGATCACCACATGCCGGTCAAAACGCCCCGGGCGCAACAGCGCCGGGTCGAGGATATCGGGTCGGTTGGTCGCCGCCAGCACGATGACATTGGTGCTGCTGTCAAACCCGTCCATCTCTACCAGTATCTGGTTCAGCGTCTGCTCACGCTCATCGTGCCCGCCACCAAGTCCAGCACCCCGGTGCCTGCCCACAGCATCTATCTCATCTATGAACACAATGCAGGGTGAGTTCCGCTTCGCCTGGTCAAACAGGTCCCTCACCCTCGAGGCGCCCACACCGACAAACATCTCCACGAACTCGCTGCCGCTTATAGAGAAGAAAGGCACCCCGGCCTCGCCGGCAACAGCCTTGGCTATCAGCGTCTTACCACAGCCCGGCGGCCCCACCAGCAGTATACCTCTGGGAATGCGGGCGCCCAGGGCCAGGAACTTCTGCGGTGCCTTGAGGAACTCCACCACCTCCTGCAGTTCTGCTTTGGCCTCGTCCACCCCGGCAACATCGGCAAACGTCACCGAAGGCTTGTTCCCCGAAACCAGTCTGGCACGGCTGCGGGCAAAATTGAACGCCTGCGCATTGGCGCCCCGCGCCGAACGGAACAAGAAGAACAGCAGGGCACCGAAAAGGAGCAAGGGAATGAAGCTGACCAGCACACCACCCCAGTCAAAGCCGCCGGACTTCACCGAGAACTTCACCCCACCCTCACCCAGCACCACCCCCTCCTCCTTCAAAGTGTCCATAAGCTCTTTGCTGCTGCCCACAAAAGCCACCTTCAGCTTCTTCTGCCCGTCCTGCAGCCCTATCAGCGTGCTGCCCTCCTGCTGGATGGTGTCTATCTGCCCCGTCTTGGCCTCCTCCACAAAGGTGTAAAAGTCCACCTCCCTGGGCTTCTGGGCGGTGGGCAGAAAGCTGAAAGCTAGCGCCAGCACCGCTATCAGCACCAGCAAATAGAACAGGCTACCTTGCCACCATTTGGATTTCATTTCCATTCCCTACGCACCAATTATATCAAATTCTATTGGACAAGGAAAAAGATGACATAAAACCCAAAACGGCACCGGGAAGTGCCGTTTACCGCCGGCACATTGACCTGTAGGTCTCCTGCAAAAGCAGTGCGTCCTCTTCCAGATTGGGGCTCTCACTGATCACCAGCCCCTTGACGCCGAAGTCGCACAGCGCTCTGATGAAGTCGGTATAGTTGAAGTCCGAGTTCTTCAGATTGAGATGCCGGCTCTCCCCGCTCCTGCTATAGGCAATGCCCGATACATGGATATGCATATCCTCTATCGCCGCCCTTCCCAGCATGTCTTCCACCTGCTTCAGGATGGAAGCGAAGCCCTCGTAAGAGTTGTATTCCCCGGTGCGGGCATGCCAGTGGGCGAAGTCTATGCACGGTGCTATCCCCTCTACCTCGGCGCTCAACTTCAGCACCTCCTCCAGCGTGCCGAACTGGCTCCCCTTCCCGGTCACCTCCGGTCTCACCCACACATTGTTGCCCTCTGCCCGGAGCTGTCTCACTATCCATTGCAGCTGGCTCTTCACCTGCTGGTACACCGTTTCCGGCGGCGTGTCCAGATAGAATGCAGCGTGGAAAACTATGCTCCTCGCCCCGCACAGGCTGGCAATGCGCGCCGTCTGCAGTATCCTCTCCTGGCTGGCCTTCACCTTTTCCGGCTCGGCGGCATTCAGGTTTATGAAATAGGGGCCATGGGCGCTGAGCGCCACGCCCAGCCTCTTTGCCGTCTCACCCACCGCCAGCGCCGTCTCCCTGCCCATCCTCACCCCCTGGACGAACTCCAGCTCCATACACCCCAGCCCCAGCTCCGCCACCCGCTCAATTCCAGCCTCGGTAGACCTCGCCTTGGCGCTCAATGGCACACCGGCAGGACCAAAAAGAAGTTCTCCCATCTACGTCCCTCCAGCATTACTCACCGCAAATTATACTGGCAAGCGGCACAAAATACCACGCTGTATACCCTTGTCCGGCAGACTGGCGACACGTTAGCAGTAAGTCCTGAGCCAGAAGAGTAGGCTTGCTTCTCCGGCCGTTTTGCCCTCTCCCGCAATGCGAGAAGGTGGGGGTAAATGTGGCTGACTTTGTCCCGGTACATGGTCCCCCTCCTGAGTGGGAGAAGGCTAGGGTGCCGGGTGTGCGTCTCCCGCGCCGCAGGTCTCCCTCTCCCTAGATGGGAGAGGGTTAGGATGAGGTCACTTGTGAAAACGCCTAATTGAATGGGATCATGCTGCCCCTGTTGCGGACTGTTCTTCTCCATGCCTGAAATAATGGCGCCATGCCGCAACCGGTCACGGCGAAGAAGACCCCCATCCCCGTCAGCCAAATGCCAATCGGAATGGGCTGGCCTCCGCTCAGAACAGCGCCTACAAGCCCAGGATTTTGACACGCGCCCCGCGGGCTGGGTACAATGCCGGCTGTATGTGTGCACTTCACGGCAGAGAAACGGCGGCGCATAGTAGGCTGTCAGCACTGCTGGCAGTGCTGCTTCTGTCGTTATCTTTATTCACCGCCTGTGCCGTGAAAGCACCGCAGGCAGAAGCTCCGGCAGCCATAACCATTACCAGCAGCGCCTTCCCAGACAGGGGCAATATACCGTCGAAATATACGTGTGATGGCGCAAACGTCTCGCCGCCGCTCGCCTGGGGAGAGCCACCGCCAAAGACGCAGTCCTTCGCCCTTATCTGCGATGACCCCGATGCCCCCATAGGCGTATTCACCCACTGGGTCATCTTCAACATACCTTCCGGTGCCAGAGGGCTTGAAGAGGCCGTCCCGGCAGAGGGACGACTGGCGAACGGTGCCCTGCAGGGCAGGAACGGATTCGGCAAAATCGGCTACGGCGGCCCCTGCCCGCCTAAAGGCCCCGCCCACCGCTACGTCTTCACCATCTACGCACTGGACGCTTCGCTGGACTTAGACCCCGGCGCCTCCAAAAAAGACCTCTTGAAAGCAATGGAAGGACACATCATCGCCCAGGGACAGCTTATCGGCACCTACCAGCGCTGAGTAACGATAGCAGACGATGAGAAACACAGCAGTCACCATAGCTCTGATATTTCTGGTGCTGGGCGTCCTGCTGACGCCGGCATTGGACGTCCGGCCAGCCATCGCCCAGTCAGCCTGCGATTGGATTGAATACGCCGGCAATCCCCTATTCGGTCAGCACCTCGGCGGCCCTAAGGCCTATTATGTCAAGGTAATCTACGATCCCGACCGGTTCTCCGGACATGGCGACAGCGCCTACTACAAGATGTGGTTCGGCTCGAGTGCTGGCACGGGCTATGCCTATTCTGATGACGGCATCAGCTGGACCCCGGGGGCAAACCCCGTCCCCGGTCTAATAGGGAAGGCAAACCACCCGCTGGTGAAATATGACCCGGACGGCTTCGGGCACGGGGTCTACTACAAGATGTGGTACTGGGACGAGAACGCAAACATCTATACCATTGAGACCATGAGATACGCCGAGTCCACCGACGGCATCAACTGGACGAACGACCAGGCGCTGACACAGGACAGCATCTACAAGCTGGTTACCGGTATCTGGCCGGACTGGAACCGCGGCTCGTACGGTCCCTGCGACCTGATTTACAACCCCGGCGGCTCGCCCGCTCTGGACGACAGTAACCTGTGGAACAACAGGTACGTCATGTACTACGACGGCACAAATGGCGGGAACGAGTACATCGGGCTGGCCTATTCCGCGGACGGAAAGCACTGGAAGAGATGGGGGAGCGGACCCGTCCTCACCCCGTGCGATGAAGGCTGCGGGAGCCCTGCCGCCTGCTGGGACTACTGCTCTGTGAGCTACTGTCGGGTGATAAAAATAGCCAATCTGTGGCATATGTGGTACTGCGGCGGTCCCCAGTCCAATCACGGCATCGGCTACGCCACCTCCACCGACGGCATAAGCTGGACAAAGCACCCGGACAACCCCATCTTCCACAGGAACGACGGCGTCGGCTGGCGGAACGACCGCACCTATACACCCTGGGTGCTCTACGACCCGGACAACTTCAGCGGGCACGGCGACCCATGCCCCTTCAAGATGTGGTTCAGCGGAAAAGACGCCGCTGGTAGATACTCCATCGGCTATGCCACCGCCACACCGGTGGATGCCGGACCCGACCAGAGGGCCTGTGAGGGCGGTAGCCCCGTACCCCTGGTCGGTGCCGTGCCGCCCGGCGGCACCTGGAGCGGCAGCGGGGTCTCCGGATCCGTTTTCGACCCCACCGGCCTTGCCCCCGGAGATTACACGGTAACCTATACTTACACCAATGCCAAAGGCTGCACCAGCAGCGATAACAAGACGGTGACCATAGACCCCAAGCCCACAGTCACCGTCCTGAGCAACTCGCCGGTGTGCATCGGAGACACTATCCAGCTCGTGGGTATCTCCGACAACGCCACCTCATTCCACTGGACGGGGCCCGGCGGCTTCACCAGCAACCAGCAATCGCCGACCATCCCCAACGCCACCCCGGAGATGGCCGGCGACTATACGCTGACCGTCACCAGCCCTTACGGCTGCACCGGCACCGCCACGGTGGCCGTGAGCGTGATACCGTGCTTCGTCGTTCCAGCCGGCGGAGAAAGTGCCATCCCGGAGACCGCCTGCCCGGTATCGCTATCAGCAGATGCCGAAGGCCGCGTGGCCACAGCCAGCATGACCGCAGCGGGGACGCTATGCGCAAGCTGCGTGGCAACAGACCCTTCAGGCAGATTCAACCTGGAGATGGAAGAGGGCACCAGACTGCTCCTGGCAAATGGGACACCGCCGAGGCTAATAACAATCAGGGCCGTAAAGACACCAGCACCCCCAACACCAAAGAACACCGTCCTGCTGGGACAGGTCTACGAGTTGAACGCCTACGCCACCCCATACCAGAGCACACCCCTGTCCCTCACCATCTCGCCACCAGCGAGACTGCTCCTCACCTATAACCCCGGCGAGCTCCCGCAAAATGCCACCGAGGTGTTCACTGCCACCTACAGTCCGCAGGAAGGCTGGGTACCGCTACCCCCCGTGCCCGGTGCCGTGGCTGCTGCGGGCGAAGCTCGCGGTCTGATAAGCCACTTCTCCCTGTTTGCCGCACTGGCCAGGGTGCCAGAGCCAGCCCCGGCCAAGTTCACCGTCAGCAACCTCCGCATCAGCCCGCAGGAGGTCCAGCCCGGACAGCGACTTCAAATCAGCATCGACATAGCCAACATTGGCGAAAGGAGCGGCGACTACACGGTGGAGGTTATGGTCGACGGCAGGACCAGAGCAACAGAGAAACTGTCCCTCTCCGCCGGGAAAATGCAGACTGTGGAGTTCACTCTGGAAGAAGACATACCGGGTATACACCGGGTGGAGGTGGCGGGGCTGGATGCTGAGTTCAAGGTGACCAGGTACAGCAGACTGCCGGCTATCTACCCGTGGCTCATAATCGCGGTGATAGTAGCCATAGGACTGGTGATAGCCAAACTGCTGCTCGGCAGGTGAGCTAGAGGATGACCTCCTTCCTGCGCAACTCCTCGATCTCCGCTTGACTCAAGCCCAGGAGTTCTCTGAGTACATAGTCATTGTGCTCGCCGAGTATCGGTGCCGGCCTGAAAACGGGCTCACAATCGCTCATCTTCCAGGGCACGCCTACCAGTTCCAGCTTGCCCATCACCGGGGCATCTATGGTCACGAAGGCACCGCGGGCACGCAGGTGAGGGTCGGCATACAGGTCACGGTAGTCCTGACAGATCGCTACCCTGAGCCCGGCCTGACGCAGCTCGTCCTCCAGCCTCTCCACACCACGCCATTTCGTCCAGCCCTCGATAATCCTGTCCAGCTCAGCCTCGTTCTTCTTACGGGCCTCCATGGTAGCGAAACGGGGGTCGCTGGCCAGCTCTGGCCTGCCCATTGCCCGGGCAAGGATGGCGAATTCCTCATCAGAATGCACCTCAATGGCTATCCAGCGGTCCACACCCCAGCAACGGTAGAGGTTATGCGGCGCATACTTCGGATGGAAATTCCCCATCCGCTCCGGTATCACCCCGTTCATCTGATAGCCCAGAACGGCTTCGCCGATGAGCGAGGTCACCCCTTCACACTGGGAGAAATCGATGAACTGCCCTTCGCCCGTCCGCTGCCGGTGGTATATCGCCGCCATAATGATAAAAGCTGTAGTAGTGGCATTCATGATATCGGTATCATTGGGGCCCGGAGAAGGACCTTCGTCGGGGTAGCCGGTGAGGTATGACTGGCCGCCGATCGACTGGTGGATGGTGGCAAAACCTTCGTACCGGCTGCACGGCCCCTTCTGCCCGTGACTCGATGAAGACAGCACAATTATGTCCGGGCGCAGCTTGCGCAGGTCCTCATAGCCCAGACCCAGCGCCGCCATGGCACCGGGACGCATATTGTCCATCACCACATCGCTCATCGCCGCCAGGCGCTTTGCCAGCTCCCTGCCCTCGGGCGTGACCATATCAAGCGTCACGCTCTTTTTGCTCATATTGAGGGCGTGAAAGCCGGTGCTGGGGACAACCGTCACCTCAATCGCCGTGGGGTCATCCCGCATCCGCCACCCCGTGACCCCCCGGCTGATCATGTCCGGCCGCTTATGTCCCTCTATCTTGATCACCTCCGCTCCGAACGTTGCCAGGACCATGGCAGCGTAAGGCCCCGCCCACACCCAGGTGAAATCAGCAACCCTTATACCTTCGAGCGGCAGCATTTCTACCTCCTGTCGTCCGTTACTGGATTTATGACACCGAGTCGCTGCAGGTGCTGGTACTCTTCATCAGTATAGTTCAGTACAGAACAGAGCACCTCCCGATTGTGCTGTCCCAGGAGCGGTGCCGGACTGCTCACCCGTGGGGGCGTTGCCGACATCTGATAGGGCCAGCCGGGGTACCTGTATTTGCCTGCCTCGGGGTGCTCCACCTCGACGAAGTAGCCTCGAGCAGCGTACTGTGGGCTATCGAGCACGTCCTTCACCGTGTTGATCGGCCCCATAGGGATGCCCTTCTGGGCACCGCGGTGGTAAAGGTCTTCCTTCTTCTGCCGCATCATCCAGTCCTGAATCTGCGGCGCTACCTCGAACATGTGCTGACCTCGATAGAACATGGAGTCCCACTCCGGCCCGCTCAGCCACTCCGGGTTCCCCATCAGTTCCACAAAGGCCTTCCACTGGTGGTTTTCAAAAGGCGCCACCAGGATGTAGCCGTCGCTGGTCTTCATCCGCCCCATCACCGGAGGCACCGCCGGTACCCGGTTCCAGGGGACACCATGATAACGGGCGCCGGCTATCCCCCTCACATGCGCCAGGACCACCTCCTGAAGGGAGATATCGATTAGCTGCCCCCTCCCCGACCTCTGTCTCCCCAGCAAAGCTGCCATGGTAGCCACCGCCGCCGCCAGGCCGCCGTAATAGCCCACGGCATATCCACCCATCTTCACCGGTGCACGGCTTATATCCTCAGAACGGGTCGGTAGAAGATAGCCAATGCCGCCAGCATGAATGAGGGTCAGCTCATCACCGTCCTCATTAGCTCTGGGGCCGGTGCGGCCGTACGGGGTGATGGAGGTGTATATCAGCCCCGGGTTCAGAGAGGAAATTTCCTTCCAGGAGAGCCCCAGGTTTTCCAGATATCTGGCGGGATGGTTGTCTATAAGCACGTCCGCCCACTTGATAAGCCGCTTCAGCGCGTCCAGACCTTCCGGCTTCTCCACATCCAGCACAATGCCGCGCTTGCTGGTATTAACGTAAAGAAACAGGGCGCTCTGTTCCCTGTCCGGTCCGGTCCTGGGGAAAGGGCCGCACTCCCGGGCAGGGTCACCGCGCGGGGATTCCACCTTAATGACATCGGCACCCAGATCGCCGAGCAGCTTGCCACAGTAAGGCCCCGAGACCATGGTGGCGAACTCGACCACCTTCACGCCGCCAAGAATGCTCTTCGACATAGCCGCTCACCTCCTGGCAATTTCTCTTCGTTGAGGCACAAACAAGGCCACCCACGGGAAAGCGCAGGTCTTCGGCCGCTATAAGGGCAGATTATAAAGGGCTTGCACACCTGTGTCAAACCACCGGGGTACCGGGGCCGCCCGCCCAGACCAAAACTACTGCTGCAGAGGCCCCCCACCACACAAATGTCGACTGAGCTAGTTCAGATAGATAGGTGACACCGCTGCTAATGTTTTTACCCTCACC
>FWPV01013686.1_pt1 | contig 12109 bp, 12 predicted proteins | sample 2228371 | NCBI WGS metagenome assembly FWPV01 (sample SAMEA103939776, study PRJEB20133) | metagenome | reverse complement strand
GGCCCACCTTTGCATCCCCTCCCCTTAGGATAAGGGGAGGCCGGGTGGGGTTAACACTCGAAAGCCTCTTGGAAAGAGTCTTTTTTTATGATAGTATTTTTCCATGAAAAAGATCGAATATTGTAGCGCATGGAAAGAAAGAAGGAAGGAGGAGAAGCGGAGGAGGATTCTGGCCATCGAGAGGGCAAAACAGATTGCCAAGGTTTTAAAGGACAAATATTATGTAAGGGAAACAATTCTATTTGGCTCGCTCATCTCCAGATCGAATTTTCTTTCGCCCAGAACAGATATCGATCTAATGGTCAAAGGTCTCGATGGCAAAAAATATTTTGAAGTCCTCGCGGACGTCTCTCGATTGGCTTACCCGTTTCAGATTGACCTAATTCCTTTTGAAAAAGCGGAGTCCTTAATCAAGAAACGTGCACTCAGGGAGGGACTAAGGCTTGAATAACTTCAAGGTGTTAGAGGAGACGGTCAAAGCTGAACTTGAAACGCTCAAAAGACTTGAGAAAGAGAAAAATAGGCTCCTCAAGTTAAAACCTTCCAACTATACGGTGAGGGCCGCTGGGTCTATTCTTCACGACTTTTATACTGGCATCGAGAAGATTTTTGAAGACATTGCCAAGGAAGTCGATAGGAGACTGCCTTTGGGGGAGGGCTGGCATAGCGAACTTCTCCATCAAATGACCCTCGACGTATCGGGGTTAAGGCCTCCCGTCATCACTCACACCACCGAAAAAAAACTGCGCGAGTATCTTGCCTTCCGACACCTCTTCCGTAAACGATACGGCTTTGAGCTTGATTGGTTGAGGATCAAGAAACTTCTTGTTGGACTTCCGAAAACCCTTGCACTTTTGGAAAAGGAAATAAAAATCTTTTTCAGATTTTTAAGCTCCCATCCTATCTATCCCTAAACGGCAAACTTGCAGGATACATAGATTGCGGATAGTAACCCCTCCTTCCCTCCCCTTAATCTAAGGGGAGGACCATAACCCCCTTAGGTCAAGCCCTCCTGCATCTGCTCCTCTTTAGGATAAGTTCTACCCCCATCCCCTCCCCTTCGATTAAGATCTGCTGTTCAATCTCCTCCCCTTAGAATAAGGCCCACCTTCGCATCCCCTCCCCTTAGGATAAGGGGAGCCCGGGTGGGGTTATCGGAGCAATTGACAGGCTCAAGAGGGTCTGCTATGTTACCTTTAAAAAAAAGACTTTCTCTTTGAGCAGGGTCATGATGAAAGCTGAGAAGCTGGAAGACATTTTCGGAAGGTATGGCGTTGTCCTGGCCTATCTCTTTGGTTCGCAGAAAGAGGTTGGAATTTCCTTTCTGAAAGGGAACCCAGCGCAAGCCGACGAAAAATCCGATCTGGACATCGGGGTCGTTTTTCGTAAGCTTCCCGGTGACGCTTTTGGGGTATACGGCGAGCTTTATGCCGATCTCTCCCTCCTTTTCGAACCATTCAATATCGATCTGGTATTCCTCCAAGAGACTGGAATTCTTTTCCAATACGAGGCGATCCTCGGAGAGATTCTTTATTGCGAGGACGAATCCTTCCTCGAAGCCTATGAAGAGAAGGTGATGAAAATGGCGTCGGATCTCTCCTTCAAAAGCAAAGAGTTTGAAAGGGACTTTTTGGAGGCAATCCGAGATGGTTATTTCGAAATTGAACATCGATAAGATAGAGAGGACTCTCTCTCTGATACAGGGATTTCTCTCAGAGTTAAGGGAGCTTTCACAAAGGTCCGAAGATGAGTTCCTTCGTGACAGAAGGAATCCCGCCGCAGCAGAAAGCTACCTCCGACGTGCACTGGAGTCAGTTTTTGACATAGGAAGACATATCCTCGCGAAGAGCTACGGTTTTAAGGATCTCGAATATAAGAAGATTGCAACGGAGCTCGGCGAAAGAGGTGTCATCGACGAGGCATACGCAAGAACTCTTTTAAAAATGGCAGGGTATCGGAATAGGTTGGTGCATCTCTACCAAGAAGTGACCCCGAGGGAGATTTATGCTTTATTGAAAAACCATCTCTCAGACATCGAACGATTTGTCGTTGAGATCTCCACCTTTATAGACGCCTATAAGAGATCAACCACAGCAAAAGAGCCACGGGTAAAATGACCCTTACCCTGGTGCCGATGTCCTAAACCAAAAGAGAGTTGTATTTGACATCTTTGAAGAAATTTGTAATAAAAGGGCTATGAATCGAAACGGAAAGAGTCCCTTGTTCTTTTTGTTCACGCTGTTTTTCATCTTCATATTCTCTTTCTCCTGCTCCAAGCTTCCCCTCATCGGAAAGAAAGAGAAGAAAGAGGAGCTTCCTGAAGGGCAAATTGTGAAGGTCGAAGGAATGGAAACGCTCAAAGGAACGAACCCTTCGAAGCCTCAGCCTCCGCCTTCCAAGAAGCCCGCGACCCCGCCTCCTCAAAAAACCGAAAGAGAGACCACCGTTGCCTCCATCCCGCCAAGACCTCTCTATTCCCCATCCCTACCATTCTTCCAGCTTGGTTTTAAGAAGAAGGTGGCGATCTTGGATTTTGAAAACAAGGCCGCTTATAAGGAGGAAAAAATTGGCGAAGCAGTCGCAAAGAAGTTCTCCGATAAGCTTGAAGCCTCCCAGAGGGTTGTAACCGTCGATAGCACTGTTATCTCCGAAAGATTGGAGAGAGAAGGCTTAAAATTTGAAACCCCGATAGACCCAAACGTCATGAAGCAAGCCCATCGATTCCTCGGGGTCCAGGCCTTCGCTTTCGGCGCAGTCCACGACCTTAGCCTGGTTTCTCCGAAACCCTCTGAAACTGATGAAGACGAAGTTACCTCTGCGACCATCAAGCTCGAGGTTCGCTTGATCGATGCGTCTACTGGAAACCTGATAAAGACCTTCATTGGAAGGACCCCTATTTTCGGAGTGAGAGAAACAGGAGAAAATAGCAGGAGCAAGGCTGTCATGAAAGCGATCGAGCTCGCCCTCGACGACATCCTCGATGGATTTCTTCGGCAGCTCGACCTCCTCGAGTGGACGACAACGGTGGCAAAGGTTGAGGGAGAAACTGTTTACCTAAACGCGGGAAAGTCTTCCGGCTTGAGAATTGGCGATACCCTCGAGGTCTTCGAACCGGGCAAGGAGATCATCCATCCCCTGACAAATCTCTCGCTCGGGTGGACGACAGGCCAACTGAAGGGAGTGATCCGGGTCACGGACCTCTTCGGTGTCGATGCAGCCATTGGGAAGGTGATCCAGGGTCAAGGATTCAGTCCGAATGACGTGGTCAAGTCCACACTGAGGTAATCGTGTCCATGCCCGTGATTGCCTGCTGATGTGTTGCGGCACGGAAGCACGCTTCGCGTCCCCTTTTCCACCCTGGGTCAATAGACATATCCCCTTTGCCCTCTGTAGTGAATAAGGAGTCAAGATGCGTCTTCCTCAATTTGAATACGTGGAACCGAATTCGATCAGGGAGGCCTCGAAGGTCCTCGCCACTGATCCTAAGGGAACAGTTCTTTTGGCAGGCGGCACGGACCTTCTGGTCAATATGAAGCACCGGGTTGTCTTGCCAAAAAAGGTGATTAATCTCAAATCGATCCCAAGACTATCCTACATCTCGGAAAGCAAAGAAGGCCTAAAGGTTGGAGCTCTCACTTCACTCTACAACATCGCGACCTCCACGGTAGTGAAAGAGAAGTATCCATCCCTTGCCGAAGCTGCACGAGAGGTCGGAGCCTATTCCCATCAGGTGATGGGAACGATTGGAGGTAACCTCTGTCAACAAAATCGGTGTCGATTCTACAATCAATCGCCCTTTTGGCGAAGTGCCAGGGAGATCTGCTACAAGGCTGGTGGGAAGATTTGTCATGTCGTAAAGAAATCGAAAGAGTGCCATTCCGCCTACTGTGGCGACATGGCGCCGGTGTTGATCGCATTGGATGCGAAAATCAAAGTAATTGGACCCGAGGGAGAACGATCTTTTCCCCTGAAGAGACTCTACACCGGAAACGGCAAAAAGCCTCTGGCATTGAGACGAGGCGAAATTTTGAGAGAAATTTTGATCCCTCAGCCGTCTGGGAAAACCCTCTATCTCAAATGGAGGCTCAGGGGCTCCCTCGAATTCCCGATCGTCTCTTTGGCCATGCACATCGATAACGTTGAAGAGTCGGAGATCAGAGGAAGCAGGATCGTTTTTAGCGCGGTCGGGCCGGCACCTGTTGAAGCCATTCAGGCAGAGAAGATGCTGAAGGGAGTCACCCTGGATGACAGATTGATCGAAAAAGTAGCGATTCAGGCAGTGAAGGAAATCTCTCCCATGCGGACTTCAATCTATTCTCCGAGTTACAAGAGGAAGATGGCAGGAATTCTCGTGAGGCAGGCCTTATCTTCCTTTTCTCATTTCAGGACGTCATAGACCAATCGCTGAGTCAACGATGCCTGAAGAGATTCTGGGCGGAGTTCAGAATGACGTTCTCAGGATTCGGCGCGACGCTCCTTACCGCAAGAGTCGAGAGCCTAAAGAACGAGGGAATCTTCCATGAAAAAGATCCTTAAACTCCATGTCAATGGCGAGGAATATGAGGTCCTGACCGAGACCCATAAGACCCTTCTCGAGGTCCTGAGGGAAGACCTTCAGCTCACGGGAACGAAGCGGGGATGCGATCTCGGTGCCTGCGGTGCCTGCACGGTCCTCATCGACGGAAAACCCCACCTCTCGTGTCTTACGTTGGCTGTGGATGCTCAGCGAAAAGAGATCACAACCATCGAGGGATTGAGCAAAGACGGAGAACTCCATCCTCTCCAAAGGGCCTTCGTTGAAAAGGGGGCGATCCAATGCGGTTTCTGTACACCGGGGATGATTCTTACGGCAAAAGCCTTTCTTGATGAAAACCCCCACCCCACCGAAGAAGAGGTGAAAAAGGCGATCTCAGGCAATATCTGCCGCTGCACCGGCTACGTCAAAATCGTGGAAGCCATTCTATCTACCTCTAAGAGCCTATAAACGAAACTTGATGGATATCCCTCTCCCCTTGTGGGAGAGGGAGGGGGAGAGGGGTGAGTCGTAGCAAAATTACAAAGCTGGCTCGGAATCTAAGGAAACACCATACCGATGCAGAATTGCTTTTATGGAGACACCTCAAAGCAAGGCAGATGGAGGGGATTAAATTCAGGCGACAACAACCGATTGGCAGATACATCGCGGACTTCGTGTCCTTTGAAAGGAGGATAATTATTGAGGTTGACGGAAGTCAGCATTCAGAAAGATTGGATCAAGAAAGGGATCGATGGCTCGCCAGTCAAGGCTTTAAGGTGCTCAGATTTTGGAATAATGAAGTCTTGCAGAATATGGATGGGGTATTTGAGACAATAAGAGACGCTTGTCTATCACCCTCCCCTAAGCCCTCCCATCGAGGGAGGGCAAATAACAAGAGCGGGCTTCCATCAAGGGAAGACGAGAGGTAACATGTCTTTCAAGAACTCAGGGCTCTAATATTCAGTGAGCTTCTATCAACCATAAAATGGAACGTCGGTATCTACAACATGCAATTCATAGGAGGCTCTAAGGTGAAGGGTTTCGATGTTGTTGGAAAACGAGAACCAATGCTCGATGCGTTTGAGAAGGTGACGGGGCGAGCAAGATTTACCGATGACTTAACTTTCCCGGGAATGCTTTACGGAAAGATTCTGAGAAGCCCCCTGCCCCATGCAAAAATCATTTCGGTTGATCTTTCCGGGGCGTTGAAGGTCCCAGGGGTTAAGGGTGCCATCTGCGGAAGGGACATTCCCAAGAAGAAGTATGGTATCGTTCCCATGGCCAAGGATGAGTATGCCCTGGCAATTGACAAGGTGCGCTATGTCGGCGACGAGGTAGCAGCGGTTGTCGCCACATCGATCGAGGCTGCCGAAGAGGCGATTTCAAAAATCCGAGTCGATTACGAAGAGCTTCCCGCTGTCTTCGATCCTTTGGAAGCGATGAAGCCCGGCGCTCCGGTCATCCATGAGAACGTTCCAAACAATGTGAGCGCCTCGATCCGCAAGGAATTTGGAGATGTGGAAAAAGCCTTTCGCGAATCGGATTTCGTCTTCGAGGACACCTTCTATTCCCAGGCGGTCAACCACTGTCCCCTGGAGCCACAGGCTGCCGTTGCCATGGTCGATCATTCAGGCAAGGTGACCCTCTGGTCCTCCACTCAGATTCCTTTCTTTCTCCGTAGAAATCTCGCCACCACCCTCGATATCCCCGAGAGCAAGGTCCGGATCATCAAGCCAAAGGTGGGCGGGGGTTTTGGACAGAAGATCGACCTCTATGCCAAGGACTTCTGCGCTGCCTTCTTTGCCATGAAGACCCTGAAGCCCGTGAAATTTGTTTACGAACGGGAGGAGGTCTTCACCTCCACGCGGCAGCGTCACCCGATGCACATCGAGCTTAAGACGGGGATGAGGAAAGATGGAACCATCCTCGCCCAGCAGTTCAAGGTGATTGCCGATGGCGGAGCTTACAACAGCACAGCTCCCCTCATGATCACTCTTGCCTGTTACTTTATCATGCTTCCTTACAGACTGGAGAATCTCCTCTTCGAAGGCTTCCATGTCTATACCAACAAACCGGTTGGGGGCGCGATGAGAGGACATGGAATTCCTCAGGTCCGCTTTGCCGTTGAAGTGCAGCTCGATCGCATTGCGGAGGAGATGGGAATCGATCCTCTCGATCTGCGACTGAAGAATGCATTTCAGGCAGGAGAGCCCCATCCAGCAAAACTTCTTGTCCAGAGTTGCGGTTTCAGTGATACCCTTTTGAAGGCAGCAGAATCGATAGGATGGAAAGAAAAACGGGGCAAGCTCCCCTTCGGCAGGGGTGTGGGATTAGCAGGTGCAAGTTTCCCAAGCGGCGTGAGCAACATGAGTCACATATCGTCAGGCGCCATCGTCAAAATAGAGCGAGATGGTAGTGTCACGCTTCTCACCGGCGCTGCCGACATCGGGCAGGGAGCCGAAACCGTCATCTCGCAGATCGTGGCAGAGGAATTGGGGGTACGTCTCGAGGACATCCGGATCACGGCTGCCGATACAGAGGTCACCCCCCTCGATCCCGGAACCTTCGGAAGTGGGGTTACGCTCAGAGCCGGTAACGCGGCCAAGATGGCAGCCTCCTCCGCCAAGATGAAGCTCTTGGAGGCAGTCGCTGAGAAGATGGAGGTAGACGTCTCAGAATTGGAAATGAAGGATCGGAGAATCCATGTGAGAGGAGATCCTGACAGAGGGATGAGCCTTCTCGAGGCCATCAAGGTCTATCAGTATTCCGACCGACCGATGCCCATCATCGGACGTGGTTCCTATATGCCGCCAGCGAAAGAGCCCACGACCCTGCTTAAAGAAGATGGAAATTTCTCGCCCGCCTATTCATTTATGACCCAGGCGGCAGAGGTAGAGGTGGATGTTCGAACCGGTAAGGTGAAGGTGTTGAAGGCTGTTGCCGCTCACGATTGCGGCAGGGCAATCAATCCAATGCTGGTCGAAGGACAGTTAGAAGGATCGGTCGTTGGGGGAATGGGTCAGGCCCTTTACGAGAATGTGATCACGGAGAAAGGACAGGTCATGAATCCCTCCTTCTTGGACTATGGGATCCCCACGGCCATGGAAATCCCTTCGATTACTTCCGTCGAGGTTGAGACCGACGATCCCGAAGGGCCTTACGGTGCAAAGGAATCGGGGGAGGGAACGCAGTTGGCCCCGGCTCCGGCAATCATCAACGCCATCTACGATGCCATCGGCGTGAGGTTTAAGAGCCTTCCGGTAACACCGGACAAGGTCTTGGAGGCCCTCGAGAAGAAAGGGACAGTTATTCCAGAAGGTCGGTGATATTTCTTTTCAGAATGAAGGTGAAGGTCAGGATCGCTTCGGCATTTCTTTCTATGGTTTCGATCCCCTGGCCCAGGACCTTGAGCTTCTTTGCGCTCTCTTCGATTTTCTTGATCTCTAAATCGATCGTCTTCAGATCGTATTCCATCTGCAATCCCTCTCACTTTTTTCTCAGATCCTTAAAGCGACTCGATTTGAGTGTGTAACGAGGCAGACCTCCAGGTTTGACGACCTCCACTTCAAAGCTCAGATTCGACCGGATCTTGAGCTGCTCCCTGATCCTATTCCGAATCTCCTTCCACTGGCTCTCTGAGACGGAAGGATCGAACTCGACTCTTAAAGTAAGAACCGGCATCGCCCCTTCCTGAGTTAGATGGGTCTCGAATTCGACAACTTCAGGAAATTTTCCCCTGATCACTTCTTCCACGATGGCGGGACTGAAGAAGACCCCTCTTATCTTTCTGAGATCATCCACCCGACCCCCGATCTCGTCAACCCGTATCGAAGTCCTGCCACACGGACAGGGGTCTTTCATCACCATCATCACATCCTTCAAATTGAATCGGATGAGCGGAATGCACCTTCGACAGAGAGGAGTGATGACGGCAACTCCCTTCGTTCCTGGTGGGATGGGCTTCGACATCGTTTCAAGATCGACCATCTCAAAAAGGTAATGGGGTTCGATGACGTGCAGTCCCTTTTTCTCTGTGCACATTCCTCCCCATCCCCCGGGCTCGGTTCCTCCAATATGGTCATAGACGTCGGCCCCCCACAGATCCTCCAAACGGAGCCGAGTTGGTTCGGGCATAGGCTCCCCTGCACAGATCATTTTCTTGATATTGAGATCCCTCTTAGGATCGATCCCCATCTCCCTCGCGACTTCCGCCATATGGAGGCCATAAGTGGGGGTGTTCATGAGGGCGGTAGCCTTCACTTCTTTCATCTTCTGAATCCGCCCTTGAGTATCCAGAGCTCCTCCAGGTACGACCTCGCAACCCAACTTCTCTGCCGCATAGTGGCCCTGCCAGAATGCAATATAAACGTTATAGGCGAAGGGAAGGAAAACTCGATCATGCGAGCGAAAGCCCGCTGCGTAAAGGATATAGCACCAAACCTCAACGACCCACTGCCAGCTCTCATAGGTGTCGGGAATATAAACCGGCTTTCCTGTCGTTCCTGAGGTCTGGTGAAAGACGGACAATCTCTCGGGAGGAACGGCCAAAAGATCACCATAAAGATAGGGGTCTTTCCCTTCCTGGGCTGCCCTGAGCTCGTCCTTCTCGGTCATAGGAACTCTCGCCACATCCTCCATCGTCCGGATATCTTCCGGCTCGATGCCGTGGAGCTTCCTCTTGTAAAAGGGGGAGGCTTCTCTCGCCCAACGAAGAAGCTCCCTGAATCTCTTCAGTTCAATCTCTTGGAGTTTCTCCCTCGGAAGGGTTTCGATGATTGGGTTCCAGTATCTTTTCGTTTCCGCTGGTCTCATGATTAACTCCTTACCCCCGTCATTCCCCCCTTACTCGAAGGAGGGTGCACCCTGCCCGCCTTAACATAACAGGGGACGACGAGGGTTACACAAACACTCCACCTAAGTTACGCCTTCCTGATCGAGCAGAGTTGGGATTTCATCTGGGGATAGCCCATGATCGGCTCCCGACAATGAAGATCCGTAAGGAGATTCACGTTCGCTTCTCGGGGCCATCCATGGGGTATGCTCACGACTCCTTCCAGGATATCCTCGGTCACCCGCGCCTTCACCCTGATCTCGCCACGATTCGATTCTACCACAACATTGTCGCCATCCCTTATCCCGTATTGAGTTGCTGTCTTGGGATGGATTTCAGCAAAAGGCTCTGGAATCCTCTCCTTCAATCCTTTTATATTCCGGTGCTGACCGTGCGTGTAATAAAGAATCCGAGCCCCAGTTGTCAAGACGAGAGGATATTTTTTGCAAAGCTCCGATCCACTCATCGGGCTCTGATCCGGCTCACGATAGGTCGGAAGCGGATCGAACCCTGCCTTTGCGAACGTCTCAGAATAGATCTCTATCTTTCTCGAAGGCGTCGAAAAACCCTTCTTTTCGTAATCCTCCATGCCATATCTCTTTTCCCCAAAATAGGCTCCTGCCACCTTCTCTTCCTTCAGCTCTTTGAAGCCGAGCCCCGTCGGCTTCAGTTCCAGTTCCACGACCTCTTCGTCTGCCTCCCAAGGAAAAATCTCACCCATTCCCATCTTTTTTGCCAATTCCTTCCAAAACCAAAACTCTGACCTGCTCTCGTGCAATGGCTCAATGGCCTTTTTTCTCACCATCAAATAAGGAATCCCATGGCATACGTTGTAGGTGTAAGCCAGTCCGTTCTTTTCGAGATGGGTACATGCGGGAAGGACGTAATGGGCAAGCTCGGCAGTCTCAGTCATGAAAAGGTCGTGAACGACCAAAAGCTCAAGTTTCTTAAGAGCTTCTCTGAAGGCATTCGAATCAGGCATGCTCATCACAGGGTTCCCACCTGTAACGATTAGGGCCTTAATGATTTTCGGAACGCTCTCCGGAAAGCAAACGACCTGTCCATAAGGGCTTTTTCTCCCCCACAGGTCGTAGAAGAGACCATACGCTTCGGCGCCAATAGGTGTCCTCTCTGTAGGGATTCCCAAGGGTGTGATCGACAGTCTCGGGCCGATCACCCAACCCCCCGGGTTATTGATATTCCCAGTAATCGTTTGGAGGATGGCAAACGCCCGGCTGTTCTGTGTTCCGTTTGCCGTTTGATCCTGGGTATTCGTCCCTTGAAAGATGCTTGCGCTCTCGGCGGTGGCATAGAGTCGGGCCAGTTTCCTGATATCTTCAGCCGGAACCCATGTTATCTTTTCTGCCCATTCGGGGGTGTAGGGCTCAATATGGGATTTCAGTTTATCGAACCCGTAAGTCCATCGTTCAACAAAATCCTTGTCAAAAAGGTTCTCTCTAATGATGACATGCATTAAAGCGAGGGCAAGGGCACCATCTGTCCCCGGTCGGATGGGGAGGTACATCTCTGCCTTCTTAGCGAGAGAGATTCTCTTGGGATCGATAACCACAAGTTTCGATCCTTTCTTCAGATTTTCGTGAATGGCCAAGAGGAGTGGGAAATCGGATTGTTCAGGATTGTGACCCCAGAGGACATAGAGCTTGGTGTTCATCTCCTCCACCGGATATTTTCCAAAGGTCAACTGTCTCGCCCTTATGCGCATGCGGTAGCAAATTCCTTCCACAGAGATAAAATTTGGACTTCCGAAGGCTCCCTTGAACCGCTGGGCGAGTTCCATCATCTCGAGGTTTTCGACTCCGATGGAGCCACTGAAGATGGCCAATACCTCTGGCCCAAATCCCTTCTTCAAACGTAGCAATTTATCGGCAATTTCTGACAGTGCATCATCCCAAGAAATTCCCTTCCACTGGCCATCGGCCTTCTTCAAGGGATATTTGAGGCGCTCGGGATGATAGACCAGCTCGATCGCTCGGGCCCCCTTGGGACAGAGCCGTCCTCTATTCAGGGGATGCTCTTTCAATCCCCGGACCTTTTTGATGCAACCGTCTTCAACCAAGACCTCCATGCCGCAACTGTGATAGCAAATCGTACAATCTGTAGCAATCCATCTCGAATCTTTCATGCACCATTTCTCCTCCGGGCTCCTCAATGCTAACCCAATCTTTATAAACCATCCGAATCCTTTGTCAAGCAATACCTCACTGAAGCTTGGAAGAATTGGGCGATCGGACAGGAATACCTCCGAAAATCCTTCGAAGCGGACGATTTATAGCCGAATTCTTCGAGCCAGAGGAAAAAGTGTAGGGTTACCTTTTTCAAAAAATCGGTATTGACACGGGAATTCGAGTTTAATATATTGGCCGTATCACAAAAAATTTGCGAAAGGAGGAAGGCCCATGATTAGAAAAGGATCGATCATTATTTTAGCGGTTCTTCTTTTGTCCCTGTTCGTTTTGTCGATCATCCCCCCGCTGGCAGAGGCCAAAGTATTCCGCTTTAAGTTTGGATCGACGAGCGTTCGTTCGGGCCTCTATGCGAATACGGTAGCGATGGCCGGAATCATCAACAAAGCCTATCCCGGCGAAATCATTGTGACGGTGGTCGAGACGGGTGGTTACGTGGAGAATCTCGAGAGGCTCCGGAGAGGGACTATCCATGCAGGCCCAGCAAGCACAGGAGCGGGAGCGGCCAGCTACCTTGGTATTCTGGATTGGAAAGACAAGCCTGATAAAAACCTGAGG
>FWPV01013697.1_pt1 | contig 12111 bp, 8 predicted proteins | sample 2228371 | NCBI WGS metagenome assembly FWPV01 (sample SAMEA103939776, study PRJEB20133) | metagenome | reverse complement strand
GCAATTTGTGTCGAATGCTGAATCGTCGGACCATCGGCAAGAGGATCGGAAAAAGGGATTCCCAGTTCAATTAAATCAGCTCCAGCTTCGACAATGGCTTGGACAATCTGCAAAGAGGTGTTGAAGTCAGGATAGCCAATCGTGAAATAGGGCATCAGCGCAGCCCTGCCCTGTAAACGACAATTCTCAAAAGTTCGTTCAATCTGTTGAAGTGGGTTCATTGGGTTTCCTTCCATTTTCAGAAATATGATCTTTCTGGGAAATTGCCTGGAGAACGGTATCCAGATCCTTGTCACCTCGTCCGGAGAGATTGATCAGAATGAGCTGATCTGAAGCATAGCGCGGGGCTTGCTTGAGCGCTTCAGCGATGGCGTGAGCAGATTCTAAAGCCGGCAAGATGCCTTCCATTTTTGCCAAAATCTGAAAAGCTTCTAAAGCCTCTTCATCCGTCGCAAAAGTATATTCTGCTCGTCCGATTGAACGCAGGAAGGCATGTTGTGGTCCTACAGCCGGGTAATCCAAGCCGGCGGAGACCGAATGCGTCTCAGCAATTTGACCGTATTCGTCCTGAAGGACATAGGTCTTCGTGCCGTGCAAGACACCCAGACGCCCTCGGCGGGGGTCAGCAAAGCGCGCCGCATGAAGTCCGCTCTCGATTCCAGCACCGCCCGCCTCTACACCAATCAACCGCACCTCTTGATCGTCCAGAAAGGCAGAGAATATTCCAATGGCATTCGAGCCGCCTCCTACACAAGCGATCACCGCAACAGGTAGGCTGCCAGCCTGGTCTATGATCTGCTGACGAGCCTCGCTCCCGATCACCGATTGAAAATCTCGAACCATCTGCGGGTAGGGATAAGGCCCCAATGCTGAACCTAATAAATAATGGGTGTTTCTCACGTTGGTTACCCAATCTCGAATGGCTTCATTGATGGCATCTTTCAGCGTCTTTGAACCACTACAAACGGAGCGAACTTCTGCGCCTAATAAATTCATGCGCAGCACATTGGGTTTTTGTCGCTGCATGTCGACTTCACCCATGTAGATGACGCATTCTAAGCCGAGTAAAGCCGCCGCAGTAGCTGTAGCCACACCATGCTGGCCGGCACCGGTCTCGGCAATGATTCGCTGCTTGCCCATTTTTTTCGCCAATAAAGCCTGACCCAAAGCGTTATTGATTTTATGCGCCCCGCTATGGGCGAGATCTTCCCGCTTAAGGTAAATCTTAGCCCCTCCTAAATGGGAGGACAATCGACTCGCCAAGGTTAGCGGTGTCGGCCGCCCCACATAAGTTCGCAATAGACTCTGAAACTCTCCCGAGAAAACAGGGTCACGCAAAGCATCTTGATAAGCTGCTTCCAACTCCGTCAAAGCCGGTATCAAGACCTCAGGAACATACTGTCCACCATAAATGCCAAATTTGGTTTGTTCGATCATATTTCCTTCCTTAACTCCGCAAATGCCTTGCGGGCGTTGAAAATAAAAGACCTGATCTTTTGAGGATCCTTCCTTCCTACTGCTGCCTCTACCCCTGAGGCAACATCAACTCCCCACGGTCTAACCCGTGCGATCGCCTCAGCAACGTTCTCGGGAGTCAAGCCGCCTGCCAGAAAGATCGGCTTTTCAGCAGCAACGGAAGCCGCCAGCTCCCAATCCGTCTGCTGTCCCGTACCCCCATACTGGCCTGGCACAAACGCGTCCAGCAATAATGCTGGTGGGGTTTTCCTCTGGTAACATAGCTCTCCAAGCCCAGCAATATTTCTCCCATTGGCTAAACGCACCGCCTTATAGGCTCGTTCTCCTAAGATATTCTGCTCCTCTAAGCTCTCGTCTCCGCTTAACTGGGCTAAATCCAAATCACAATCTTTTAGGATTTCGAGAACTTCCTGCGGGGGTGTGTTCACAAATACGCCAACCAATAGCGCACTCGGCGATTCATCGCGCAGCATTTCGACAATACGGCGACACTCCGCTGGCAGAATCGATCGAGGGCTAGCAGGATAGAAATTGAAGCCCAAAAAATCTGCGCCATTTGTAACTGCCCAGCGGGCTTCTTCAAGGGACTTTATCCCACAGATCTTAATTTTCATCTTCCTTCAGCAACAGCTCCTTGATTTTTTGGATTAGGTCATCAGCCATCACCAAAGCTTCCCCGACAAGCATGGTATAAATTCCATTTTCCATCAAGAGACGCACATCATTGGCGGTATGAATACCGCTTTCGGCGACAAGATGAATATTGGGGGGAACATAGCGGCGTAATTGAATACATGTATGCAAATCGACGCGGAAATTTCGCAAGTCTCGGTTGTTAACACCGATCAATTTCAACCCCCTTAGTCTTAAAGCTAATTCAACCTCATTCTGGGTATGCGTTTCTACCAGCGCAACCATCCCCAATTCTATAACAAGGTCATGCAATTCTTGCATCAGTCCAAAATCGAGATAGGAAGCAATCAACAACACAGCATCTGCGCCATGAGCCCGCGCTTCATAGATTTGATAGGCATCACAAATAAAATCCTTCTGTAACAGCGGCGGCCGCTGAGGAAAAGAAGCAATTGCACTTAAATCTTCGAGACTGCCGCGAAAATATTTTTCATCGGTTAGCACACTGATTGCCGCCGCGCCATTATCACGATAGAGCTGAGCCAACTCGAGCGCAGAATAACGCAGCCCGAATTCACCCTTTGACGGTGAGGCGCGTTTAACTTCAGCAATCAACGCTGGCTTTACCGCTTTTAGAGCACCTAAAAAATCGCGCGGTGGATCTTGCTCAAGCGCTTTTTGGCGCATCGTCTGCAGATACACCTTGTCTTTGCGATTGGCAATCTCGGCACGCTTATCGGCAAAGATCGTCTCAAGAAGATTTGTGGTTTGATCCATGATGAAATCTCCGTGGGTTGAAAAAGTGATCTAGGAGGAGATCGCTACCAATTGGTCTAGTTTCTCCAGCGCGGCACCGCTGTCGATTGACTGCTTAGCTTGTTCTAACGCTTCATTTAGGTCACCGCTAACCATAGAGATTGCCATAGCAGCATTGAAAAGGACCACATCGCGGCAGGGGGTATGGTTTTTACACGACAGCAAATCCCGCAAAAGCTGTGCATTCTGGTGAGGTGTCCCGCCCTTGAGATCCTCTTCCGATGCCGGCCTAAGACCGAAATCCTGCGCATTGATCTCAAAGGTTTGAACTCGGTTTGCTTCAGCCTTAGTGATTCGATTCGGTCCACGGGTGGTTAATTCGTCCAAGCCCCCCGCTCCATGAACCACAATTGTCGCCTGATTCCCCAATTCGATGGCTGCCTGGGCTAAGACTTCAGTTAAGGAGGGGTCATACACGCCAATTAATTGGTGGGTTACCTTTGCCGGATTGACCAACGGTCCAAGGAGATTGAATATCGATCGCTGACCAATTTCCCTTCTGGGCGACATGGCATGTTTCATCGCCGGATGAAAGCGTGGCGCAAAGAGAAACCCAATTCCAACTTCATCGATACAGCGCGCCACTTGCTGCGGCGAGGTTTCGATCTGCACCCCTAGCGCAGAAAGAATATCCGCACTGCCACAAGTGGAGGAGACGGCTCGATTCCCATGCTTTGCCACTTTGTAACCGGCACCGGCAATCACAAAAGCTGCAGCGGTGGAAATATTGAAGGAATGCTTTCCATCTCCCCCGGTGCCGGCGGTATCGAATAACGAAACATATTCTTTAGAAAGCGGCAGAGGAGTCGCTTGAGCGCGCATTGCCCGAGCACATCCCACAATCTCATCAATTGTCTCTCCTTTCATGCGTAGGCCGATTAGAAACGCCCCAATCTGAGCATGGGTGGCTTGCCCAGTCATTATCAAAGTCATCGCTTCTTCGGCTTCTTCAACCGAAAGATTTTGATGTTGGACAATTTTTGACAAATATGGTTTGAGCATTTCAGCTTCTCCTTTCTGCGTCGATGGCTCATTTTTCGGGTAGGATAGCGGTTTTAGAGAGAGAAAGTTGGCTAAAATCTGTTTTCCATGATTGGTGAGGATCGACTCCGGATGGAACTGAACCCCAAAGATGGGATATTGCTTATGACGCAAAGCCATGACCACCCCATCTTCAGCGCGTGCAGTCACTTCTAGGTTCTTGGGAAGTGGCTCATACACCACAAGGGAGTGGTATCGCGTGGCTTCAAAGGGTGATGGAACACCCAAAAACAAGCTATCGCCGTTATGGTAGATCATGGAGGTCTTTCCATGCATCAGGGTTGGCGCATGGCTCACCCGCCCACCAAAGGTGTAACCGATACATTGATGCCCCAGACAAACCCCCAAGGTCGGAATCGTCTTGCCTAATTCCTGAATGACCTGATTGGAGATACCCGCTTGTTCAGGGGCGCCAGGGCCTGGCGAAATTACCAGATGGGTTGGCTTTAGCGCTGCAATCTGATCTACGCTGAGCGCATCGTTGCGGAAGATCAAGACTTCTGCACCTAATTCCCCCAAATATTGAGCGAGGTTGTAGGTAAATGAATCGTAGTTATCAATTAGAACGACTTTTGGAAGGTCACTCCTTTGTGGTGCACTGTCAACTTTGATCGAAGGGCTCAAGGTTTTCTCGGCTAATTCGACTGCCCTGAAGAGTGCATTTGCCTTGTTGAGACATTCCTGATGCTCGCGTTGCGGCTCCGAATCGGCGACAATTCCTGCACCTGCCTGAACCTCAATTTGCTCGCCTTGCATGACGATAGTACGGATGGCAATGCAAGAATCCAGCTCACCGCTATAAGAGATGTATCCCACAACGCCGGCATAGATGCCACGTGGCTGGGTTTCTAACTCATTGATGACCTGCATTGCTCGCACTTTTGGCGCTCCACTGACCGTCCCGGCCGGAAAAGTGGCTTGAAGCAAATCAAAGGCATCCAAATCAGGACGCAGTTTTCCGTCTACTTGAGAGACAATATGCATTACATGGGAATAACGTTCAACAACCATTTGTTGAGATAAGCCGACACTTCCAAATTGACACACTCTTCCCAAATCATTACGAGCTAAATCGACCAACATAATGTGTTCGGCGCGCTCCTTCGGATCGGCCAACAGCTCCTGCTCCAAACGAACATCTTCTTCGGGATCATTCGAGCGAGGGCGAGTGCCGGCAATGGGTCGCAATGACGCGATACCTCGCTCCAGACGGACATGCATTTCAGGTGAGGCACCGATTAGGTAAAAAGACACTGCCCCTCCTAAATCCCCAAAATCAAAGTGGTACATATATGGGGAAGGGTTCAATCGGCGCAAAGCACGGTAAATCGCCAACGGTGAAGCCTGCGTCGTTCCCAAAAAGCGTTGCGAAAGCACTATTTGGAAACAATCCCCCTGACGAATATATTCTTTGGCGCGTCTGACCATCTCCTCAAAATGCTCTGCTTGGATCACGGATTGTAAGGCTTTAGAAGCAACCGATCCCCGGCGTTCCAAATCATCGTCTGCGGCTTGATGCAATCTCTCCTCAAGCTTACGTAAGCGCTGCTTTGCTTCAGGAACTGAACCTTCGTCATCGGCAATCGCTGTAAGCATCAGCTTTCCAAAAGCATGGTCAATAGCGATAAAGGTATTCATCTCAAGAAAAACCGCTTCGGGTAAATCTTGGCGGGGTTCGATGCTCACCGTTGGCTCAAAATAGCGAACGAAATCATAGCTGAGATACCCCACTAATCCCCCCATAAACCGCAGGGGATGCGTCCATTGTTGAGTTTCCCGTGCGTCCGTTTTTCGCAAAACTTTGCGGAGCTGTTCTAATGGATTTTCTCCCTCTTTTAGCGCAATCTGCTGCACTCCGGCCGGGGAATGGACATTCCAAGCCTGATTTCGAAAGACATAAGCCCGTTTTGGCCAAACGCCAATAAAAGAGAACCGCGCTACCTGTTCTCCCCCGCTAACACTCTCCAATAAAAAAGAAGCCCCTTCTCCCCTAACTTTAAGATAAACCGAAAGAGGGGTTTCAAGGTCTGCCGACTTTTCCCGTAATAGAGCGATACGCCCATCGGGCAGTTTGATCGTCTGATCAGCAGTCAAGGTTGATACATTTACCAGATCCATCTTCATAAACCTCCATTACCAAGTTGCAATCAAAAACGCCTCATCGTCTCAGGGACGAGAGGCGTTTCCCGCGGTGCCACCCTGCTTAGACTAGCCTTTACCACTAAAGAAAAAACCCGTTGTCAGACAACGGGTTAAAATAGCCAGTCTCACTCCATCCGGGTACGACTTGTCAAGCAAGTTTATACCCTTTGCCGCGATAACGGGGGCATATCCGGCACAGGCTACTTCTCTATTGAGGTTTGCCTTGCAGCTCAGAGACCCATTCCCCAGCTCGGCTCGGTCGGGTTTTCACCAACCACCCGCTCTCTGCACCATCCGAACGCTAGGTACTACTTCTCTTCAACGCCATTATCTTGCCTTTATATATCAAGGCGTGTTTGGTTTGTCAATGAAAAAAGTACACAAGAAAAGCTCCTGGAAATTGTCCAAATTGCTATTTCCGAAAAAGGAGTTAGATAACCCACTGCTCACTTAACCACGATTTCTAAGTAAATTGGATCACCGAACGGATTGCCTTCTGGATCGAACGCTTGCCAAGCACTTCGCACATTGCCCGCCTCTTGAGGGGCAATGAAACGGATATGAATTTGAAGGCGTGTGCCACTGCGCGCCGGAAAGAGAGCTTGTTCCACTTTCGCACCGAGCTCAGAACCGCCGATGAGTTTCAAGCGATAACGCTCATCCCAATTGCAAGTACCGTTGTTTTCCACTTCCCAGATTTTATCGAGAATTGCCCCCTTTTCCACCTCTGTACCATCTGGAATGGTCTGGTCGGCGACAAACAAAAGCGAATTAACACAACTTACTGTCGGCGTAACCAAAGCGATTTCACCCAAGGAAGCCATTGTCGGCAACCCTGCAGCCATCGGCGAGGGTGGGATATAAACTTCCTCAAGCAGTGAGGTACTCTTTGGTCTAAACGCCTCACATGCGCTGATAAATAATAAAGAGAAAAAGAAGAGGACAAGGGTCTTCAATCGATAAAAACTCAAATCCATTAACGAGTTACCTCGCCTCGTCTGCCGAAAAGCTCTCTAGGGAAAAGAAACCGTAGGCAGAAGTCAACTTCAACCTACGGTCAAAAGTGCCAAAGAAACATCAAAAGAAAGCGGCGCCGATTTCCCATCCCGAAATCATGGACTAGACAACATCATCCATCAAGTCCTCTTCATCGTCGGCGCGAATGGGTAAAGGCACTTCTCCGCTCAAAGCTTGTTGGCGGATTGCCAGCTCAATTTCTTCCGCAAGGTCAGGATTTTGATTGAGAAAATCTTTGGCGTTTTCTCTACCTTGCCCAAGACGGATATCGCCATAATTATAGAATGAGCCGCGCTTGGTGATGATCTCTAATTCGGTAGCCAAATCCAACAGATCCCCAACTCGGGAAATGCCCTCGTTATACATAATATCGAATTCTGCAGTGCGGAAGGGCGGAGCAACTTTGTTTTTGACCACCCGCACACGGGTACGGTTGCCAATAATTTCGTTGCCTAGCTTGATGGATTGGATGCGGCGCACGTCCAACCGCACCGAAGCATAGAACTTGAGCGCCATTCCTCCTGAAGTTGTTTCGGGATTACCGAAAACCACGCCGATTTTCTGACGCAATTGGTTGGTGAACACCACCGCAGTGTTGGTTTGTTTGATGGCGCCCGAAAGTTTGCGCAAAGCCTGAGACATCAGCCGAGCTTGCATTGCCATCGGCGCATCCCCCATATCTCCTTCGATCTCAGCACGCGGCACGAGCGCAGCGACGGAGTCAATGATCACCACATCAACTGCCCCCGAGCGAACCAAGGCTTCAGCAATTTCAAGCGCTTGCTCACCGGTATCTGGCTGCGAGATGAGCAGTGCATCAATATTGACCCCACAGCGAGCCGCATAGTTGGGATCTAAAGCGTGTTCCATATCAATAAATGCTGCCACGCCGCCCATGCGTTGGGCTTCTGCGGCAATATGCTGGCAGATGGTTGTCTTGCCGGAAGACTCGGGCCCATAAATCTCGGTAATCCGCCCACGCGGGATGCCCCCCACACCCAACGCAATATCCAAGGATAACGAACCGGTAGGGATCACCTCCACGGCGAGGTGATGGGCTTCTCCCAAACGCATAATTGCGCCTTCACCATACCGTTTGGTAATATCTCCCAAAGTTTTATCCAGAGCAGCTTGGCGGGCATCTGTCTGATCCGAAGGTAGAGAAGTGCTGATCTTCTTTGCCATAGATTTCCTTTCGAATGATCAATTACAACTCGCTCTTTTCTCTTTATGAGTATATCATCAAGTCCGAGAAGAAAATTGACCTAATAACCGAAGAGCTGAAGTTTACATGGTGTAGTTTAGCACAAACGTTCTATTTGTCAAGGTTTTCCAAAGCAAAAACCATTAGGGAGTCGGGGTATCGGCCAGTAAGGGTTCGTTCTCAGGGGTTGGTACTTCTGGTGTCTTTACAGGAGCGATAGGTGGAGAGGGAAGCTCGGTTGAGAAACCACTCCCTCGCTTATAGCGGAAAAAGCTAACTCGACCAGGTAAAACCTCGATATCCAAATGCTGACTGGTCTCTCCCGGAATCAACACCCGATACCACCCGGCAGGCAAATCCCCGATGACGAGGTTTTCTTCGTAATAAGGATCGCTATTGACCGGACCCTCTCCGTAGCTGGCGACCCAATAACGTTCTCCGCTCTCCAATGACCGAATCAAGACCTTGAGTCTCAACAACGGTTCATTCTCGTAAGTCCGTAACTGCCCAGCTAGAATCCCCCATCCCTGCGGCGGTACAATCCAAAGTTCCGGATTGCGACTGCGCGAAAAGCTGTTATCTCCAATCCGCACTTCAAAATGCAAGTGCGGGCCGGTAACCTTTCCGGTTGCTCCCGACAAGCCTACGATTTCGCCCGTCTCGATCGGTTGCCCAATCACCAAATTCGTCTCTGAGAGATGTCCGTAGACGGTATAAAGTGTCTGTCCCTGATAACCAAAATCATGGCGGATCACCACTGCCAAGCCATAAGGATCGTTCGGATTGTATTCACCGCTCATCAAGCCATATCCGCTCCAAGCCACCCGCCCTGAGCTGGCAGCATAAACCGGGCTACCGATTTTCAATGGAATATCAATACCGGTATGAACAACATTACGGAAAAAGACACCACCATAACGATAATCTTCCAACGCCCAGACTTTCATATCTGCTAGAACCGGACGACTGAAGAAGAAATGATCGTAAGGGGTCGGAATCCATGGCGTTGGATAAAGCGGTGGTCGCCAATCGGCAACTGTATCCGTCATGGGTTGATGTATAACCAGTGAATACGGGTCTGATAGAGGGGTTGCTTCCACTTGGCGAATATTTGGTACAACCAAATGCGTCATATCGACCAGCGGCTGAGTAGGTGAAGTAGTCTCGCTCACCGTCACATCAAAAGAGGATGAAGGCGAAAGGGTTTCTGCTATTGGAGGAGCATGAACGATCTGGGGGGAACAAGCCAACACAGCTCCGAATAACAAAAAGGGAATCACAAACTGAACGCTTCTCATGGCGTGCTTGAGATCGTCGGTGACCCAAATGGAGAAATCGTCACTCGTGGGGTGACCGTCGGACGCGGCGTTTGGGTTGCAGTTGGCGTCCGTGTAGGAATCAGCGTTCGAGTGGGTGTCTGCGTCGGAGACGGTACCGCTGTGGGGGTATACAAAGCTTCAGCGGGATAAAGTTCCAGCATTGCCGTATACCAGTCTAATTGATCACGCTTGATAAGGAGAGTTGCACGCGCATTTGGCAATGCTGTCCGCCAGCTCGCTAAGGCTGGCAAACGTTGCCAACCATAGCGTTGAGCCAAATCCGTCAGGTCGATCCAATAGCCTGTCGGCGCTTCAGGCATCCATGCTCCCCCATTATCATACGCCAAAGCATTGCCACTATAGCGGGCGTTCAAGTCAAATGGCAAATCCCGCAGGGGCATTCCCTGGCTTCCATCTTGATATCGGGTCTTGAGATAAAGCCGCCAGTATATCTCGGCGCCATATTCCTCTCGTCCAACCACCAGCCAACCGACATTGATTGCCGAGGCTTCCAAAGCAATTGCCCGCCCCGTATAAAGCCATTCATCGTCTAGAGAGGGAAAAGACGGGCTAGATAAAGGCAAATAGGCATTTTCGAGGCGAGAAAGGTAATCCCACCCAGCACGTTGCTCCACCGCCTTACGAAGTGCCTGAAAAGCCTCGAGGACATTTTCATGCAAATAGGGAAACGGAGCTTTAACCTCATCAAGGGGTTTCAACCGTTGACGAAGCATTGTTTCCAAAGGCTTCTGAGAGAGATCTTGTTGCAGGGGAAAGTGTCCATTGATATTCGAGAGCGGTTGATAAGCAGACGCCAAGGGTTCAGGAATATTTATCGGCAACCACGCCATCCCTTGCGGCTTTGACGGAAGAAGGGTTAAGGGGATGCGTAGCCTGCCATCTTCAAGGGAGACCGCCTGTAGGTAAGCCTCATGAGGGGTAGTCAAAACGCTAAAAATCACCGCTCCATCATGGGTCAAAATTGGCTGACCCCCAGTCATCACTTTTCGGGGAGGTAAATGAGGCGCATCAGCATCCCAGCGATAGATCCACTGCACTCCTTGATGAGCAGTATTCCAAAGCAACCAACGCCCATCTGCTGACCAACACAACGACTGCACTGCAGAACCCGACTCGCCGCTTAAGTTTCGGTAGCGGTCATCAATTTGATCCAAATCCGCAATCCAGAGATCATTCTCTCCAGCACGCTGAGAGATCAAAGCGATCTGCCGGCCTCTCGGAGACCAGCGGGGAGAAAAATCTGCCCCTTTTGCCGAGGTTAGCTGCACCACTTGCTGGCTCGGATCTGCGCCCAGATTAACCGGCTGGATCAAGATCTCCAAATTCCCTTCCTGAGTCAATGGATCAAAAAGGTAACTTTCATAAGCCAACCATTTCCCATCGGGTGACCAAGTGGGTGATCCATCATATTGCGGTGAACGAGTCAGCGGGATAATTTGACCATCCTGAAGGGATAGAACAAAAAGATCCCAATATCGATTGCGGTTCGAACTAAAGGCAATCCATTGACCATCCGGGCTAACGGCTGGGTGAATGTCATCCCATTGCCCTTCAGTCAATTGCAGCCATTGCAGGCGGTCGGGTTGAAAAGCAAAGAGATGGTAATAATCACCATCCAATAACGACAAGATCAGCCATCCTTCCGTTAAGGCAAGCAAATTCATAGAGGGCTTTTGAGTTGAGGCTACTTCAGGCATAGTGGGAGTACCAGTGGGGGTAAACCCAACCGTTGGCTCTAAGGTTGGGTTTGGATTGAACAGTGGCGTTTGGAGCGCAAGGGTAGAAGTGCTTTGCTGAGCCAAGCTTGGCGACAAAGGTGCAATTCTGACCAAAAGCTCACCTCTGAGTTTGCCCCAAAAGGGGTTAGAACGCTCGACGAAGGGTAAGAGGAGCAAGAGAACCAAGATTAGCAACAATAAAACCCCTCGAATACGCCTTCGATGAATCGACTGCTTTTGAGGGGTTTCTGGAAGGGAGGAAGGGTTTGGTGATTGCATTCGGCAGCTCTCTTGTACCTCTGGCATTCTAGCACGGCAATGGATACGCGTCAACAATCAAAGCCGTAAGGTCAGCACTCCATGCACTCACCCATCCATTGTAAAAAATCCTTCAAGGTGGCAACACACACAGGCAGCATGAAGGCATTGCATTGCAAGGCAGATGCCAACTTCTCCTTGTGACGAGGCGAGATTTCAAAAAACTATCGGCACTTCAAAATCAATTTGCGCTTGATCCACAACGATCAGAGCGTCCTCGATTTCTACCTGATTTTCGGATTGATTTTCTTCACTCAAATAAAATACTCGCGCTTGTAAACGGTGAGGGTTGAGCACCTCACCGCGCAGATGAAGGGTAAACTCCATGCGCGGTGAAAGTGCCTCAATAAAATTAGCGCTGGCTAATTCTTCGCCATTAGCATTTAGAACGCGCACCTCACCGTTG
>FWPV01013696.1_pt1 | contig 12111 bp, 11 predicted proteins | sample 2228371 | NCBI WGS metagenome assembly FWPV01 (sample SAMEA103939776, study PRJEB20133) | metagenome | reverse complement strand
TCTTACTTTTATCGAAAAGAAGAAAACCTTACAAAATATTAATCGCCCGGCTACCGGGAAAAAACGCTGATGAGTTTTTTGGGATAAACTAATCATTCACGAAATCCTAACAAAATCTTAGTCGCTAAAAGTCCAAAGACTTTTTTGGGATAAAAGAAAAAATGATTCTTTGTTTTCATAACATTTTTTAGCTTTGCAAGCTACATTATTAAATAAGGTAATTTATTTTACATTTTCATGAATAAGAAACGGGTATTGTCATGTATTCAGCCTACAGGCGAGATTCATATAGGTAATTATTTTGGTGCTGTAAGAAACTGGGTTAATTTACAGGACAAGTATGATTGTGTATATGGTGTGGTTGACCTGCATGCCATGACAATGCCTTATTCACCTAAAGAGTTGCGCCAGAATACGGTTCAGATGTTTATTGACCTTATGGCGGCAGGATTGGATCCGCAAAAGTCAGTTTTGTTTGTTCAATCATTGGTACCTCAGCACACTGAACTCACATGGATATTCAGCTGTGTTACTTCGTATGGCGAGCTTTCCAGAATGACCCAGTTTAAGGATAAATCTGACCAGATTGAAAAAGGAGGCAAGAACAGTTTTGTTTCAGCCGGATTATTCAGTTATCCTGTATTACAGGCAGCTGATATATTGATTTATAAGGCTGATTTTGTACCTGTTGGTAAAGATCAGGAGCAGCATCTTGAGCTTTCGCGCAATATAGCGGTAAGGTTTAATAATCAATTCGGACAATATTTTCCGGAACCTCAGCCATTATATACCGAAGTACCTAAGTTAATGTCGCTTGCTGATCCTGAAAAGAAGATGAGCAAAAGCATGTGTAACAAACATTTTATTGGCGTGTTTGAAGCAGAAGAAAGCATTCGAAAAAAGGTAAGAAGCGCAGTTACTGATACAGGGGGGCAGGCAGGAAGCCAGATGAGTGCGGGTGTTGCAAATCTTTTTACTATTATTAAAGCCTGCGGAAAAATCAATGAATATGATTTACTATTAAAAAATTTTAACAGTGGTTCATTGCAGTATAAAGATCTGAAAGATGTTGCAGCTGATGCTCTGATTGAACTTACCCGTCCGTTTCGTTTAAAACGTGAGGAATTGAATAAAGATGACCGGTTAATAAAACGTTTAATTCATGAGTCATCAGAAAAAGCCAGGGCTTTTGCTGAAAAAACCTTGGATGATGTTAAAAAGCTTACCGGACTTCTAAACATTTAACCTGGGTGATTTTTGTATTTATTTTGATTAAGCTTTGGGATATTTTTGTACTTTTTGATCATTGTGCTACCTTACTTTAAAAAATGCGTAATCGATAAGAATTTGTATTTCAGTATTTTTCAGGTTCAAACAAATTATCAACCGGGGATATTCAATAGTATGGCCCCTGTTATTAATTCGGGCTACGTAGTAGAAAAAAGTCAAAAGACCTTTTTGGGTTAAAATAAAAAGTCCCGGCGGATTATCACCAGGACCTGCCCTGAAAAAGAATCAGGTATATCTTAAGAAGAACTGTTATTTACTAAATAACAAAATCTGTACCAAACATATTTATTCGTAGTTATAAATTATGCCCTCAAGTTCGAGAGATGGCAAGTCGCCATATGCTTTATGAAAATTTTTATTAATAAGAAGAACAACAGGAGCGTTCATATTAGCAGCCTTTTTCTTTAAAACAATACTTGCATTTTTTTCTAAATAATCATTACCGGCGTTAACGAAATCAGCTTCAAAATACGCTGATATAGTACCTTTATTAACCATTCCGGCAATATCTTCAGGTTTTTCTGTAATAGTAACCTTTTCCCATTCCCGGCGGTTGCGGACAATGATTCTTGCTGTATCGACAATTTGCCTGTCAAAACCAATTTTATCTGCCAGAGGAAGAAAAATGTCGATTTTACCTTTGCCATAATGAATCTGACTTACTTCAGTGCGGCTGATTGAATGAAGTTCAGGGTTATAAGGATATAAAAATAAAATATGTGAAGGGGTAATATTTTGAATTTTAACGACATAAACCTGATGATTATAGGTAAGAATTTTATCATATCTGGCAATGACAGAGGAGTCGAAATTTGCCATCATTACAAGTTTATGAAATGCGCTTGCAAAAATGCTGTCAGCTCTGGCGTGCTCACGCGCAGAAATATCGTTGGTTAACAGCAATTGTTGCCCTGACAGGGGAATATCTGTCTGAGACTGGCAGTTAACCTGAGATAAAATAAACTGAATTACAACTAATATGCTAAATCTTTTCATGCTGTGTAAGTTATAAACATAACTGTTTCAGGTAAAAAGATAAAGCAAGTTATAAAATATTACCAATCACCAAACGGGGTGTTAATAATAAGTATATAAAACAGGACCGGGAAACTTATAAATTAAGTGTTAATCAATGCAAAAGCAATGATTAGCTTTTTTTCAACAGGTCGCGTATCTCGCCAAGTAGTTTGACTTCTGCTGATGGTTCGGGTGGAGCAGAAGGTTTTTCTTCTTCTTTCCTGCTGAGCCGGTTCATGGCTTTAATGAAGATAAAAATTACAAAAGCTACGATGATAAAATCAACTACAGTGCCGATAAAACTGCCCAGCTTAATTCCAGGGCCTACTTCAATACTTTTCCAGTCGCCGCTTGGAATAAGCGGATTCAGAATAGGCATCATAATATCACCCACAAGTGAGGTTACAATTTTCCCGAAGGCTCCTCCAATGATGATACCTATTGCCATATCAACAACATTGCCACGAAGGGCAAATTTTTTAAATTCGGATAATAAACTCATAAAATACAGATTTAGGTTAATAATATCTGGGAATTACATTGGTACAATATTATCCGAATATAGCGCAATTATCTGAATATGCAAGGGAATATTAACTGAACGCAGGCTCCTTTTTCAGGAATGTTATATATTTTAATCTCAGAGGATAAAGTGTCAATAATTAGCTTGGCCGTAGCAAGACCGATTCCAAAGCCCTCTTTGTTATATTTTTGATTATCAGCTGAAAACAATTCGTAGAGATTTTTTAATGCTTTTCTTGAAAATCCGGGGCCCTGGTCAGATATCTTTAGCATGGCTTTATTTTCTGTTTGCAGGGATTCAATTTTTATTTCACTTCCGGCAGGAGAGTATTTTATAGCGTTATCAACAATTAGGCTAAGGCATACTGATAAGAGTTTTGGATCAGCTTTGATATAAATTTCGTTTTCAGAAGGATAAAAAATAATATTTCTCAGGTTAGCTTCACCGGCATTAATTTGCTGGTTAACAAATTCATTCAGTTTAACTTCTTCTAATTGAAGTTTATAATTATCCAGCCTGATTTCAGTAAAAATCAGTGACATTTCCGACAGGTGGACAAGACGGTTGACCAGTTGATTAATTGAACTGATATATTCTTTTTGTTCAGGGTTTTCAACTAATTCCTCGAGAATCATTGTGAGGCCCCTGATACCTTGAAGAGGAGTCCGTAATTCATGATTAATATGCCGGATGAAATCATTTTTAACCTTATGAAGTTTTGAAAGTTCTTCGTAAGCCCTTTTCAGTTTGCTGTTAAGTTCGGTAAGGTTTCTGTTACTTTCCTGCAATTCATTGGTACGTTGCTTTACCAGTTCTTCAAGTCGCATATTAATGTAGCGCAGTTCTTTGTTCTTTTTCCTAAGTTCAAGTTGTGTTTTAATTCGGGCAACGAGTTCACTGTAAGTAAAAGGTTTAATTATGTAATCTGCAGCGCCTACTTCGAAGCCTCTGATTATATCTTCATGTTCTGTGCGTGCTGTAAGAAAAATAACCGGAATGTCTTGTGTAAACGGGTCTTTCTTAAGTTCACAGCTGACTTCATATCCGTCCATTTCGGGTAATGTTATATCAAGCAGAATAAGATCGGGTAATTCACGACGTGCGGCCAGCAAAGCTTCTTTACCTGTGGTTGCCAGCATTATTCCAAAACCCTCTTTGTGCAGCACATCGCTCAGATAATTAAGATTACTCGGGATATCATCCACAAGCAGGATATTATGTTTTTTCTGCCCCGGTCCGGTTACTGAAACGAAAGGGCTTAACGTTGAATTAATCATTGAGAAAAGGATTAGTTTTATCCGGGAATAAAAAAAAGATATTTTTGTGAAATATCAACCTGAATTAATAATAAGTTTTTAACAGTTAGTCTGATTTTTAAAAAACGGGTAGTTGCAAAAGCAGGTTGAATCTATGCTTCAAGAGTTTCAAGCATTTTCTTGAATTCGGGCAGTAATTTCAGTATTTTATCAATCTGATGTGTTTGGGTGAGTGATGAAAGATGATCGCCATAATGTATAAAAGAAGGAATATTATATTTTTCTCCGGTATGTTGTATTTCGGTTGCAAAATCATTAATATTTTCAAGTGACATAACTGATCTGACTTCGTTATATTTCGGAAGGAGCGAGGAATTGCATGTTTCAACGAATGCAGCCGGCAGTTTTCCAAAACGGGTCATATCGTCTTTCATTTCTTCAATAAAATCGGGGATGAGTTTTTTCATGTCAGCACCGGAAATTAATTGTTCCTGATAAAGAGGCAAGGTAAATGTTACAGCAGTACCTTTTGAGAGTTCACTTTTAATTGAAATTTCACCATTGCAGCGCTGGATAATTTCTTTGCAAATAACAAGGCCAAGACCGGCACCTTTTGATTCAGCCGTCCCTATTTTTGCCGGATGAGCATCAATGCGGAACAATTTTGATAAGTCTTCGGGCGCAATGCCTATGCCTGTATCTATCACAGAAATTTCCGCCATCATTTCCTTCTGCCTGCCCAGAATAGTTATTTTGCCTAATGAGGGTGTAAAATTAAGTGCGTTTGAAAGCAGGTTCTGCAAAACAATACTTATCATAAAACGATCGGCATATACCATAAGATTATCCGACACATCATAAGCCATGTCAATCGTTTTTCTTTTTGCTTCCTTGTAATTCATTTCAATTACATCTCTAATAAGGCTTGCTATTTCAATTTTTTCAGGTTTGAATTCAAAATTTCTGCGTTGCAGGCGCGACCAATCAAGCAGATTTTCAAGTATTTTATGAACGTGTGTGGAAAGTATAAGAATATGTTTAGCATAGCGCTCCATCTTTTCATTATCATGTACATCTCCTTTTGTAAGCATAAGTTCGGAAAATCCCATTATGGTATTAAACGGATTTTTCAGGTTATGTGCCACAAAAGAAAAAAATTTATCTTTCTGGTCATTCAGGTCTTCCAGTTCTTTGCTTTGCTGGGCCAACTTCATATTCAGTATCCGGTATCGCTTAATCATTTTTATCAGCATAACCAATAATATAACTGAAGCAATAAACAGTAAAACAATTATTATTGCTGCAATGGTTACTCTTCTTATAGTATAAGTTTTATCCCGGTTCCGATCTTTCAGTAGTTCATTTTCCTTTTCTTTTTGTGCGAGGTCATATTTAACCTGCATTTCCTGAATCATCCGAGCTTTTTCATAATTCATTAACGAATCGGAGTATTGCTTATATAACACAAAATAATTATATGCCTTATTGTAGTCATTGCCAGCAGCATATATTTCCGAAAGGTTTTTGCAGGTTTCGCATGCAATGTCAGTAGATTTTAACATCGTTGCTGTCAGCAGGCTTTCATGTGAATATTTAAGTGCATCAGGAATATTGCCCATTTTCAGATCCACCTTTCCGATTCTGCTTTTGGCAAGGGCAAGCAAATAAAGGTTATTACTTTTCTTTGATATTTCTTTAACCTGATTATAACAATTAAGAGATTCGCGGTATTTTTGAATCCTGTAATAACCTTCTCCGAGATGAATAAGAAGATCTGCCTTTTTATCCTCAGTTTTCAGGCTATCGAGTATCATATATGAAACAAGGAAATAGGATAATCCCTTGTCAATACTATCCATTTTTACATATATCGATCCTATATTGATATAATTATCAGCGATTTCAGATATAAGGTTCAGTTTTTTATTGATGGATAAAGCTTTATTAAAATAAACGGCAGCTTTTGTTAAATTACCGGTGGTTGAATAAACCTGACCTATCTTATTACAACAATAGGCATAATCTTTTTCTGATCCTGATTGTTCAAAATTGTCTATGGCTTCAAGCAGAAAAAAAAGCGTTTTGTCATATAATCCCTTTAAAAGGTATAATTCAGCTAATTTTAAATTAGTCTTCCCTTTAAGGAAAGGATCATTCAGTAAACCTGAAATATGCAGCGCTTTTTGCGCCAATTCAACTGCCCGTGACGGGTCACTTTGCTGGCATTGACTGCTAAGGTTAACTAAAAAGGTAATTTTGGCACTGTCAGGCAATGAACTGAGCATATTGCTTATACTGTCTGCTTTGTTTGTCATCACACCGGCACAAGATAATTGCAGACAGAATGTGAAAAATACGGAAAACACCAATAAATTCAGGGAAGAAAGCATGAGACGAGCCATAAAAAATGGGTGAAAATATCACTTACGAATTTAATAAAATATCCGAATTTGTCCTATTGTAATATCAGCCTTTAATATTTATTTTTGATAAAAAAAATGACCAGACAATATAAAGAAACTGTTAATTTTCTGAAATCCAAAGGATTTGAAAATCCGATTGTGGGGATTGTACTTGGCACGGGACTGGGTAAAATGGTGGACAAGATGCACATTATCCGGTCATTACCTTATGAGGATATACCGGGTTTCCCGGTTGCTACTGTTGAATTTCATCATGGCAGGTTAATATATGGCAGCCTGCATGGCAAAAAGGTTGTGGCTATGCAGGGAAGATTTCATTATTATGAGGGTTATTCGTTACAACAGGTAACATTTCCTATAAGGATAATGAAATTGCTTGGTATCAAATATTTACTATTGTCTAATGCGGCAGGCGCTCTGAATCCCGCATATAAAAAGGGTAATCTGATGCTGATAGAAGATCATATCAATTTTCTTCCGGATAACCCTTTGAGAGGGCCAAATATTGATGAACTTGGCCCTCGTTTTCCTGACATGAGCCAGCCATATTCCTCATTTTTAAATGAAAAATTATTATCTGTTGCGGCAGAGGAAAATATTGTTTTATACAAAGGTGTATATATTGCCGTGATGGGTCCTAATCTTGAGACAAGATCTGAATACCGGTTTTTCAGAAATTTTGCCGATGCCATTGGAATGTCAACCGTGCCCGAAGTAATTATTGCCAATCATATGGGATTACCGTGCGCTGCCATTTCGGTTCTTACTGATGAGTGTGACCCGGATAATCTGAAACCGGTTGATATTAATGAGATTATTGAGATAGCCGGTAAAGCGGAGGAAGGACTTATTAATCTGTTCAGCGGACTGATAAGGGCATTATAGTTTAACCCAAATTTGTCAATAGGATTTGAAAAATTCTATTGACAAGCGCGTTGGCATGCGGACTGTATTCGGGTTAGCCCCGACTTAGATTTTGTCGGGATATCTTATAAACTAATAATTCACGAAATCCTTACAAAATCTTGGTCGCTAAAAGTCTGAAGACTTTTTTGGGTTTAATAAAGCAAAACTGAGTATAAACTTTTTATGCTTATTGGTTTACCAACGCACATGCTCTAACCGGCGAACCATCGCCATTTTTAATTTTTAGCGGGAAACAGGCAAAAAAGAAATCTTTACAAAGCAGTTTTTCCAATCCCGTTAGGTTTTCTATAATAACTATGTCCCTTGCCAAAAACATAATGTGGTTGTTAAAATCCTTGCTATTTAATGAATCTATACTTAATGTATCAATACCTATTCCTTTTAGTGAAAATTGGCAAAGATATTCCACTGATTCTGCAGAAAGAACAGGGAATGATTCTATATACTCATTTTTATTCCATAATTTATCCATTCCGGTATTAATTAAAAGGAAATCTGTTTCAGCAATCTTGTCATTATATGTTTTTAAGTATTCGGCTGAAATAAAACCCGAATACAAAAACGCCCTGCAATCAATAACAGTTCCCTTACCGTAAAAAGATGCTAGTCTGTCGGTTGCAGCCGAGAATCCGTCAGGGATCATGTGATAGGGGCAATCAATGTGTGTACCGTGATGCGTAGAAAGAATCATTTTTTTTTCGCGGTACCTGTCATTGCTTAAACTGGTAATTGATTGAATAACCGGAATCTGCCCGCCGGGGAAAACGCTGATCTCTTCTGACAATGTGTGCGTCAGGTCAATGATTTCAATATTATTCATAATAATTCAAAAAAGGCTGCTGTTCAGAAGATATCTTGCAGCAACCTTTTGCTTTGTCATAAATGATGGACATTCATTTACTAACCTATTGATAACCTGTTTTAAGGTTCTGACACTGTATTGAAACAAGACTTATATTTTTACAAATATAGTAAATATTTATAAATAACAAAATTTAATCAAAAAACATTAAAATAAAGATAAACAGTATATTAACATTGAATCGCAAAAAAACAGGTATTGTATGAATGAATATTTTTACATGTTTTATGATTTAAACATAAAATATACGGCACCTACCATGCAAATTCCTGCCCACAGGTAATTGAGCTTTATTGGCTCTTTAAGATACAGCACACTGAAAGGAATAAAAACGGTGAGGGTAATTACTTCCTGCATAATTTTTAATTGTGAAACAGTTAACTCAGAACTGCCAAACCTGTTGGTTGGCACTTGTACAAGATATTCAAACAAAGCAACTCCCCAACTAAGGATTGCTGCTATAATCCATGGATATGTACGAAGATTCTTCAGGTGTCCGTACCATGCAAAGGTCATGAATACATTGCTCACTGTGAGACCAAAAGCAACTGTTAATATAGTCCTCATAACAAATAGGATGAAAGACAGCGGTTATACTTAAATTTGTTTTAAACGCAAAAATCAGAAAAAAGTTTGTTAAAAACTATAATAAAAAAATTTTACTCCTTTATGCTTGCTAATAAGAACAAAATTTATATAAATTTACTGCCATACTCACAATAATAATTTTATTTGTAAAGACGTGGCAAAGAAAAGGATAATAAAGGCTTATGAACAGCTACCCGAAGAACTGGTAGAAAAGATTAAGGAAAAATATCCTGACGGGTTTGACGATCATCTGATCACTTTCACCAATACACGTGGAGAAATTGAAGTTGCATTGCCTTTTGAAACTGATGACACGTATTATCTGGTGAAAATGCCTAAGAGTTCGGCTGCTGAGGACGAAGAAGAATTCGAAACCCCTTCTTACGACGAATTTGATAATTTTGAAAATCTGGAAATAGGAGAAGATGTTGCTGATGAGGAAGAGTAGAAATTAACCCAAAAAACTCATCAGCTTTTTTTCCCGGTAGCCGGGCGATTAATATTTTGTAAGGTTTTTTCTTGTTTATAAAAGTAAGAAAACCTAACAAAATCTAAATCGGGGTTAAACCCGGCCAACTAATTAGTTCGTCCCGCCCCGCGGGACTCCTAATGACTAATCCGGGATTAATTATAACAGTTTGTCTTACTTTTTCTGTTTCAGAAGCAATTAATCTTTCATTTTCTTTGGATTTTCTTGATATAAGGGCTGTTGAATTCTTCAGCAAGAATATCCATTATTAAAATGTCATGCCTTTTTCCGGCGAAAAAACGTCCCTGCCGCCTCCTTCCGCTTTCTTTGAATCCGATTTTCTTATAAGCCGCAATTGCGCGTTTGTTATATTCATAAACATATAAATAAATATTATGCAGATTCAGCACGTTAAATCCGTAATCAATTAACAGAGATGACGCTTCAGTTCCAATGCCCTTATTCCAGTAATCGCTATCTCCGATGAAAATTCCCATCATAGCTGTCTGATTCACAGTATGTATTTCATGGAGGCCGCATGAACCGATAAGCTTATCTGTTTCTATTTCGTGAATTCCAAAAATTTTATTCTCCTTACGAAGATTTCTTAGGATTTCTGCTTCTTCTTCAACAGTTATACTATACGTTGGTTCGAGATATTGGCTTATATTAAGATCATTCAGCCACATACAATAAATACCTGCATCTTCAAGCACAGGAGGGCTTAGATAGCATTTTTGTCCGACTAACTGTTTATAATACTTCATTAAATAAGTTAATTATTGGTTATTCTATCCGCCAGTCAATTTCCGGAAGGCCATGACTACGTAATATTTCATTGGTTTTTGAAAAATGCCGGCATCCGTAAAATCCATTAAATGCTGAATAAGGCGATGGGTGTGCTGCCTTGAGTACATAATGTTTTTTTGTATCAATAAGTGATTCTTTTTCATGGGCAAATTTCCCCCAAAGTAAAAAGATGAGACCAACGCGTTGTTTTGAGAGTTCTTTAATTACCGCATCGGTGAACTTTTCCCATCCTCTTCGCTGATGAGACCCGGGCTGGTTGGCCCTTACGGTAAGCGTGGCATTGAGCAGAAATACACCCTGACGTGCCCAATGCTCAAGATTACCGTGAGCAGGAACCGGAATACCCAAGTCATCATTAATTTCTTTAAAAATATTTATCAGCGAGGGTGGAGGAGCAATTCCGTAAGGCACAGAAAAACAAAGTCCATGTGCCTGACCTCGACCGTGGTAGGGATCCTGACCTATAATAACAACCCTTACACTGTCAAACGGTGTCAGGTTAAAAGCATTAAAAATTAATTTTCCGGGGGGGTATATGGTATAGCGTTTCTTTTCTTCGATCAAAAATTCTTTCAGCTCTCTAAAATAGGGTGCTTTGAATTCGTCATTCAGTATCGATTTCCAGCTTGATTCTATTTGTGGATTTACACCACTCATCTGTTTGGCTTTTTATTTTTTCATATCGATTGTGCAGGTTTCAAAATTAAACATTTCTGCCGATATTATTTTTTCAACACTCTAAATGACATTATTCATTTATCGTTGTGCTCTTACTTTTTATCAAAAGCGATAATAAGGCAAAGTAACAGAATTGTTTTAGTTTATGTATTGCTTTAATGTTGGTAAATAAGCTGTTATTGTAATAATTAATTTTCTAACTTTGAAATAATTGATTTTTTAAATAAAAATATGCTGAAAAAGAGATTGTTATATTTAGGTATCTTATTACTTTCTGTTGTAATTATCAGCATTTTTTTACTGAAGCGGGAAACCATATCAAAACCCAGCGAGCCTTTTCGTATTATCCCGGCAGACGCGGCACTTATTATTCAAATAAACAATTATGAAGCCCTGCTGAAAAAGTTTTACCATCAGAGCGGAATCTGGAACGAATTAAAAAACACGGAATTATTCACCACATTAAACAATCAGTTCAGATTTCTTGATTCGATCATGCATAAGGTCCCGGAGATGAAACAACTAATGACGAATTCTACGTCATATCTTTCTTTTCATCATACGGGAAAGGATAAAGTAAATTTCATTTACATTTCTGAAATACCCAAGGGATTGACGCAACGTAAAATTAATTCAATAATTGAGGAATTTGTTATTCGCCGGGGGACAATAAGTGAAAGATACTATGACGGAAAAAAGATATATGAAATACGTTTCCTCGATGGTAATAAAACGAAAGGTCTATACTATTGTTATTTTAATAATTATTTTGTAATAAGCTTTTCGTCACTTTTGCCTGAAAATGTTATACGTCAATCAGACAGTGACATATCAATAGCCGATCAGAAAGGATTTAAGAAGGCTTTATTAATGGCAGGCAAAAATGTTGATGCTAATGTTTTTGTTAATTTCAGGCACCTGCCAAAATCACTTTCGGCAGCTATAAATAATGAATATAAAGCTGAGGTAAGGGCTTATACATCATTTGCCGAATGGGGCGAGCTGGATATAAATTTATTAAAGGATGTTTTTTTACTTAACGGCTTCATCACGACATCTGATTCAGGCGTTTATTCAGCCTCAATATTTAATAAGCAAAGTCCACAGAGAATTACTGTTGATGAAGTTATACCTTATTCTGTTGCGTCTTTTCTTGTTGTTGCCATATCTGATGCAAATCAGTATTTCGACAGATATCATCAATATTTGAAAGCAGTTGGAAGATATAACCAGTATTCACGAAGCCTCGACGTATTAAAAAATACTTA
>FWPV01013695.1_pt1 | contig 12111 bp, 13 predicted proteins | sample 2228371 | NCBI WGS metagenome assembly FWPV01 (sample SAMEA103939776, study PRJEB20133) | metagenome | reverse complement strand
GCGTTTTTCTTTTAAGCAAAATATTCTCCTGGTAAAAAATTAAACCGCCTAAAAATAGGGCAAAAATAAATAAAACAAAAAAGGTAAAAACCGGCCTTTGGGCGCAAATCCTAATTAAATCTTTTATTTTTTTTAATTTAATTTTTTTTAAAAAGGCCATCGATTATTTCCCGTAAACTCTTAAAAGAAAATTAACCTTTACGTCTCCTGGTTTTAATTTCTCAAACTCCTTTGAACTTAATTCATTTTGGTTTAGTCTGGTGATATTTAAATTCTCAATTTTAATTAAGTAGGGGCCAAACTCCAATTTTTCAAGAAAACGGGAGATATTGGGAAAAGAACCGGCTAAACCGATTTGAAAATCAAGAAAGGGCCAGGTTTCATTTTGAATTTCTTTAGAAGGGGCGGGCGAGATTTTAAGAGAGACCTCACAATTTTGGGAGAGATTTTCTAAAAAGCTGACAAATTCTACTGGTGTTTCTTTATCAATAAAAAGGGCTTCAATTTTCTCGCTGACTGGCTTTATTTTTTCCTCAACCCTTCTAAGCTCATCAATCTGCCTGAGTTGACTTTCTAAAAGGATTAATTTTTCCTTTGTTAAAAGGAATTCCTCCGATTTTAATTTAATATCCCTCCAGAGGGGAAAAAAGAGAAAGAAAATCAAAAAGAGAGTAAGAATTAAAAAGACCGAAATTGACAAATAAATTTTGGTTTTGAGAGTCATTTTATTTTAATTTAAAATTAACCCAAAAATCAATGTTTTCGGCCTTAACCCAATTTTCAGGCGGAAAATAAATTTCAGAAAAGCTTTTTTCACTTTCAAGATTTTCTTTAAAAAGAAGAAGACTTTTCCGATCAGGGGAAAAACCCGAAAGAGCAATCTGCCAACCCCTTTCTTTCTCTAATTGTTGAGTTAAATTAAAATTTACTAAATACGATTTTTCGGGTAGATTTTTAGAGATTTTTTCTAAAGTTTCGGTTAGGTTTATTTTGTTTTGATAAAAAGAATTTAACGCCGAGAGCCGAAGATTAAAAGCATTTATTTTTTCCTGGAACTCTTTGTTTAAGCTTGCCCCCCTCTCTTTTTCAGCCAGAAGAATTTTTGTTATCTCTAAATCTTTCTCAATAGAAATTTTTACCAAAAACAAAATTAAGGCCAAAGAAACCAAAAAAGAAAAAATTAAAATTTCCCAGATTAAGATCAGATTAAAATATTCTTTCAATGAAAGCTCTTCTTTTTGTTTTGGGGGAAGAAGATTAATCATAATTTAATGGCTCGGAGAGCCAATCCAATAGCGGTGGTATATTTTAGCGATTCCTCGACTGATAATCCTAAAATTTTATTTTTTTCATCAGGAAAAACATTAATCCAAGGGTTTCCCAGTTCAACCGGCATTTTCAATTCCAGAGAAAGGAAATTGGTTAATCCCTTTAAATTAACTCCACCCCCACAAAGTAAAATTTTAGAAATACCCTTCCCATTAGGCGGCAAATGTTCATGGCTGGCATGGGTCTGATAATAGTCTAAATACCTTTTGATTTGTTGAACCAAATCAACCAGGGCCGGGATTAAAGCCTCGAAAATTTTACCCCCTTCTTTTTCAATTTTGGTGTTTTGATTTTTTATTTTTAATTTAATTTTTTCTTCCAGGCCATATTTTATTTTTAATTTCTCAGCCTCAGCCAAAGAGACCCCTAAATTTTTGGCAATAAGTTGATCAAAAATTTTTGAGGAAACCAAAATTGAGGAGGTAAACCTCAAAGAGTAGCCGGAAAATATAATAAAACTGGTTCTGGTCGCCCCCACATCAATTAAAAGAACCGGCTGACTGGTAACTTCATTTTTAATTAAAGCCCGACTAATAGCCTGAGATTCAATCTCAAAGGCCAGAGGATAAAACCCAGCTAATTTGAGAGCCGAAAGATAAGAATCAACTATTTTTTTGGGTACGGCGACGACAAGAACATCCAAATGATCCAAATGATCATAAACCGGCGGCACAATTTGATAATCTAAATAAACCTTTTCAATTGGCAAAGGAATATAATTTTCGGCCTCATAAATAATTGCCGATTTTAAATTTTCCTCTGGCAGACGAGGCATTTGAATAACTGCCAAAAAAGATTTTTCTTCGGGCAGAGAAGCAACGACATATTTTGTTTTTAATTCCTCACCCCTGACTTTTTCGCAAACTGTTTTAATTGTTTCGGCTAACTTTTCTTCATTTTTAATTTCACCTCCTTCAATAATTCCGGGTTTAATTTTTCCTTCGCCAATTGAAGCCAAAACCAAATCCCCCCTCCTCTTTTTGAGCTTAATAATTTTTAAAGATAAATCGGAAATGTCAAGGCCAAAAGCTTGAGGTTTTAAGGATAGAAACTCCATAAGTCACTAATTTTTATTATAGCACAATATTGGCTACAGTTCTTCCCAGCTCACAATTTCATATTGCGGACTCACAAAAGGGGTAAAAACCGGAGGTTGGTAGAGCAAATAGGGGTCAACATAGGTTTCTCTTTTTAAATAGCCAGAGACCACTTGTCCTCCCGAGCTCCATTTTGTTCCTACTCGACCATTGCTAACGATTGAACCATAAATTTCCAATTTATCTCTAAAGTTTCCGGGATAATGATTTCGGCCAAATCTTCCCTTTTGGGCAATGAAAATTCCTCGCAATTCCATTTGATTGGGCGAGTTAGGCCCAATTAAAACGTTTCTCTCTCCAATTAAAACCAGGCCGTCGGAACCATCTTTAACCGCGTAATCAATATTTCCTTGTAAAATAACATCAGTATCTTTATTTGGCTCAATCAAATTGGCTGAGGCCAGAGCCACCTTTCCTTTAATTTCCCCTTCTGGCCATAAATTATCTTCAACAAAAATTGCCGGACAGGCAGTAGAAATGGTGTAAGCGCTATAAGTATATTCAGAAGCAATAGTGAAATAATCATAATGCCAATCCTCTTCAAAAGAATAGCCCCAGGTTCGCGAAAGACCGGTAATAATTCTTACTTCCACTTTTCCCTCCCCGCTAACCGGGTCTTTAAAAAATCTTAAATGATATCCCTTTCCCTGAGAATTGATATTTTTAGATGGTTGGAGATAAATCCCAGAACTTTGGGCAATTGCTTTCATTTGGGCCAAATCAATGGTGATACCATCAAAATCAAAAAGGGAAACTGGAAAAGAAAATAGATCAGGGTTTGAGTTCTGGGTAGTAGTGAAAACCCCGGGACAACGACAGCTACTGCCCTCTCTGGAGCAACTGCTTGGACAGGCCGAATAAGAGCAACCAAATGAAGAAGTACAAAGCCAGCTTTCTTGGGCCGAAGTGACGAGTGATTGATTTTCTCCATCAAATCTAATTCCGCCATTGGAGTGAAAAGGTCCTCTAATTTCATGATCTTCGCCGACCCAGAGATTATCATTGATAATATAAGAATATTTTGCCACCGACTCTCGACCATAAAGGACTGAGATTTTTCTTTTCAAATCCGGATACTTATAGGTCCAACCAGTAGAGATAATTTTTGTCGCTGTTTTGATTCCGCAATTTTGAGTTTCAACTATTTCCAAAGAAAATTGACCAATGGAATTTCCATTTGAATCTTGAAAATCTTTTTCCAATTGACAGTTAGCCGTCACTTCATTATTTAAACACCAGCGATAATAATTCATTCCCGCTTCGGCAATTTGAAAAGCCAAATTCCAGGAAACTTTTTGATTAGCCATTTTCAATTGCGTCAAGATAAAACCCAAAAGCCCGGCCAACATTATTAAAAAGACCGTCCCAAAAACCAAAACATATGTTGTAATAACCCCCCTCTTCATAGATTTTACCGAGGTCAGACCTCGGTCAAACTTACCGGGGTCAGACCCCGGTAAAACTTGCCGAGGTCTGTCCCTCTTAAAGATTTCTCAACTGGACATAAGATTCTAACTCAAATTCATTCGGAGGTCGATTGGGATCAACATTGACTACCAAATAAACCTTCATTAATTTAGCATCAATTAGGCGGGCCGGATAATCCTCAATTTTATTTCCATTTTGATCATAATATTCAAAAATTGGCGGAGCATTTCTAACATAGGAAGTTAAGGTTGTGATGACTTCATTTTCTGATAAATATTTTGGGGGATCGGCAGTAGGCTTTATCACTCCTTTTTTAAATTCATGGGCCAATCCTGACAAATCTTCAGTAAAAGAAAATTCAAATTTGACCTTCATTGAATGAGGACATAAAGGATCAACATCGGAAGTAGCATCAGCCAAAAAAGAAATCGAATTGTCGACCGCTTGGTTTTTAACATCAAAAGTAGCGACCCCCTGCCAACTATTAGGGCAATCTGAACAACCGGTTTTGCAAATTTCTCCAATTTTTGTTCCATCGGCAAAAATTTCGACATATTCTCTATTTGTACCAAAATCACCATCAACTGAAATTTTAACCTGAGCGGAAACCAATGTTCCTTTTAAAAAATTTGAGAAACTGACACTACAAGTTCCGCCCCTGACCGAAGTTTGGCATTCTTGAATTTGACTTCCCGAGCCGACTGTCCCTAAAAAATATCTTACCCTTTCAGCTTTTCCGTCATTATCGATGTCAGAATAAAATATCAATTCTTTATCACCGGCTTTTTCAATTGGATAAGAGCCATCATCTCCCGGTTTGGCTTCTCTAATTTCTTTCACCATCGTCTCAATTCCTTTCCTGGCTTCCTCAATGGCAATTGATTGTTGCCATTCGTAAGAGTGGGTTCGATAAAGCATTAAAATCAAACCAGAAACCGCGCCCATAATGAGAGCAAAAACAAAGATAACAACTATAGTTTCAATAAGAGTAAAACCCTTCATAAACTCTCCGGGGTCTGACCCCGGTAAGTCTTACCGAGGTCTGACCTCGGTAAGTTTTATTATTCGAGTTGGTGTAATTTGATTGTTTTGACAACATCGCCAGAGACAGAAACGGTACTTGAAAAAGCTGCATATCCGGGAGCAGAAATCTCTAAATTATAATCTCCAACATCTAAAGGAATAAAGAGGGTTTGACCTTTTTCGTTGGTGTATTGAGTTTGATCATAATCAGCTTTAAACAATCTGACACTGGCTGAAAAAATTGGCTCTAAGGTTTCTTCATTTTGGACAGTAACTAAAAGGGAATTTTGGGCTTCCAAATATAATTTTACAGTTAAATTAGTATCGGGAGCCAGACTAATTGGTTGGGGCGAAGGATCAGTTGAAACCAAATCCACTCCAGTAGCGGGATCAACTGAAAAAATATAATTGTCCCATTCTAAACCTAAAATCTCTTTTTTGCCCTGGGAATCGGTTTGATGGTCTTGATTGTATTTAAAAATCGGGTTCTCATTAGCATCTTTACCAATTAATTTTTCCCCTCTTAAATTGAATCTTACATTGCCAATTGGGGTTGGCTGAGTGGCAATCCAAGAGACCTGCCAGTCATAAAGGGCGGGAGTTGCTGAGGGATTGTTGCTCGAAAAATTAGCCTTAAGTTTTAACTGAGAATAAGTGGTAACTGAAAGATGGCTTAAATCCACGGGCGAGGAATCGAAACCAACTGAGTTTCCGGGTAAATCTGAATCCGGAATTAAAACCCAATTTTCGCCCGAAAGATAAAAAATTTGATATCTTAAATCAGTTTCCGCCGGTTCTTCATCGTTAAAAGAAAATTCTTTCCACTGCTGGAGATTGGCTGGTGAGATGGCAACTGAAATTAAATGTCCAACAGAGGGATAGTTTCCGTTTGAGGCGGCCAAAATTGCTCTTCCCTCACTGACAACTACATCAAATTTTTCTGAAACTTTGGTCTCATCAGAAAAAGAATCGAAAAAATAATCAGTGCCCCAGGGAGAAAGGGTTTCAACCAAAAAGGAACTCAATTTATCAATGGAAAAACTGATTGGGGTGACTTGCCCCTCCAAAACAATGGGATGGGGTTTTTCGGGAATGACAATTTCCTCTGTGCCATAGGTTCTTTCTGAACTATAGCCAGATTTTGAAACAACAACTTTATAGGTTCCGGCGGTTAAGGGAAAATCGTATTTGCCATCAGAAGGAGTAGCTGAGTCGACTAAAAAACCACTTTGAGGATCAAAGACCTCAATCAAGGGTGAGGCGACCATTATTCCTTGGGCATCAAAAACCAAAATTGATAAAATTCCGCCCGGTTGTTCCTGGCAGGTTTGAACTTCTTCAACCTTATCTTTTGGAGCAACATCAGTTACTAACTGTACATTGCCGGAAAATCTTCCCGACCAGGAAATTTTAATTTCCGCTTTTTTGTAATCCCAATTACAAGAATCTTCGTCTCCAGTTCCATCAGCCGGATCAACCACAAATTTAATTATTCTTTCAATTTTATATTCTATTCCATTTAGATAGACGAAAGAAAGAGGATCTAAATTGCCTTTCGCATAAGGCAATTGAGCGCCAATTGTCCCAACCGATAAATAAGGCAAATTTCTAATTTTTTCAATCTCCCCCTGGGCAATTTGAGTAGCGACGATTTTTCTCTGACTCAAACCAATCACTTTTAATCCCAACTGATAAGCACCGAAAATTCCTAAAAAAACAATCAGGACTAAAAAAGTCCCAACTAGAACTTCAACTAATGAGAAACCATTTCGAAAATCGTTATTGGAAATTCGTGAATCGTAATCGAAATGTGAAAATCGAAAATCGAATTTATTTTCTATCATGAAAATTCTGCCAAGATTTTTTCAACTTTGTGAGTTGACGACTACAATGGTCGTAAATATCAATCAATTGCTGAGAAAGTTTTACATCGATATAGCGAGGATATATGTCAATACAAACCGATAAATGGTGAATCATTTCATTGCACTCTCCAATTGTGTCATCGATATATTTCTGCCAACTTTTCTTTTGATATCTTTTGGCAAAACCTTCAGCTATTAAAGCTGGACTAGTTTTGCAACATCTTCGCATCTGGTCTTTTAAATCAAATTTTTCTTCAGTGGGTAACTGAGGGAGTATCTTAGTCAAAACTAAAACCATTGCTTTATAGAGATTTTGATAAACTTTAAGGTCCCGAAAAGATCTTATTGTCTTTTTATTCTGATTTTCCATTTTTAATTTTTCTAATAACGAATTTCTAATTTCGATTTTCTATTACGAATTTCGATTCTCGAATAACGATTTTCTACTTTATAGCGCCGAGCATCGAATACATTGGCTGAACCATTGAAACCGCAAAAAAACCTACTGCCCCACCAATAATAAGCATTAAAACCGGTTCAACAACTGAAACTAAATTCTTGGTCATATTTGAAACCTCTTCTTCGTAAAAATCGGCCAATTTTTCTAAAATGCTTGAGGTTTCGCCGGTCTCTTCGCCAACGGCAATCATTTGAACAACGGTCAAGGGATAAATATTCAAATAAGGCCTTAGGGTTTCAGAGAGTTTTGCTCCTTTTCTCACTTTTTCAGCCGCCCCAATGAGAACATTTTTATAATAAAAGTTGCCCAAAATCCGGGCAGTAATTTCCAGGGATCTAGGCAGGGGAACGCCAGCTGAAATGAGCGAGCTTAGACTTCTCAATGTATAGGCAGAATTTGAATTTTTGATAATGGAAGAAATGATCGGTATTTTAAGAGTAAAAAAATCAAGAATTTTCTTTCCAATTTTTATTTTCTGAAAGTACCAGAAAAAGAGAATTAAAAAGAGCAAAAAAATAATCAATAAATACCATTTTTGACTCAAAAAAGTTCCCAGACCAATCACAATTTTGGTAGTCATTGGTAGCTCAATTTCTAATTCTTTGAAAGTAGCGGCCAATTGGGGAACAACCACAATCAGCATTAAAATTCCAATTCCAATCATAGCGCAAACGATCACCGCCGGATAAAGCATTGCTCCTCTAATTTTTGACTTTAATTCATGTTCCCTTTCCATCTGACGGGCTAAAATTTTTAAAACCTCCTCTAAATTCCCGGTTTCTTCTCCGACCTTTACTAAATTTTGGAAAAAATCAGAAAAAATATTCGGATATTTAGCTAAAGAGTCAGAAAAACTCTGACCCCTAACAATTTCTTCTCTAATACTTTTCAAAACCCTTTTGAACTTTTTGTTTTCGGTCTGAAGGGCCAAGGTTTCAAGAGCTTCAGTTAAAGGAAGGCCAGCCGAAATCATCACCTGAAGATTCCGAGTAAAAAACATTTTCTCTTTTAACGAAACATCCTGAAAGGGAAGGGAAAATTTAAAACCCTTTTTTAATCTTTCTTCTTCGCTCAAAGCCTGAACCAAAATCAAACCCTCTTTTCTTAAAGTTTTAGCCAACTGATGAACATCTTTTGCCTCTAAAGTTCCGGTTTTGCTTTCGCCGGTCAAAGATTTGGCGGTATAAAAATAGCGCGGCATATAGCTATTTTCATTATATTCTTTTTTCGAACGAGAAACAACAAAAAAAGAACCAAACCTTGAATTGGGTTTGGCTTTGATAGTCACTATCTATTTTTCGTATATACGTATATAAGCAATACTCCAAATAATTGCCATGGCTTTTATTTGGAGTATCATTAAGGTTTAAAAAATTAGGTGAAAATTAAACCTCTCCGCTTTTTCAACTAAAAAAAGTGTACCCCCCTATTATTTTTTTAATATTCGTTGTTAGCTGTCAGCTTTAAGCTATCAGCTGTTAGTTGTTAGTTGCCTGTTGTTTGTTGTTAGCATAAAAATGTGCACGTCCCTATTTTTCTCTATTTTTCTAGTTGACTTGGTTCAGGGGTGGGAGTGGGTTCAGGGGTAGGTGTTGGAGTGAGAGAAGGTTCAAGAGTAGGGGTGGGTGTAGGAGTGGGAGATGGTTCTAAGCTTAGGTTAGATTCAGAAGTTGGAGTGGGAGATGGTTCTGGGGTTGGAGATGGTTCTGGGGTGGGAGTGGGACTTAGTTCTGGGGTGGGGGTGGGACCCGGTTCAGTTGTTTGTTGTTGGTTGTCAGTTGTTTGTTGTCTTTCTGCTAAAATCTCCTCAACTATCTTTTTAATTAACTCTTTATCAATTATTTCTTCTTTGGCTTCAACTTTTTCGCAATTTTCACAAAAAACCCCCTCTGGCTGGCTCAAATTTGCTTCAGCCAACTGAATAACTTCTTCGCTCACTAAAGGATTTTCTTGAGGAATAACCTTTCTTTCCAAATTCAAAATTTTGCCAATCAAGCCATTATATTCTACAACCAAAACTTTTTGCGTTCTACCTTGTTCCAAAGCCATCTTTTTGGTATCTTTTAACAATTGATGCTCATGGGCTATTACCTCGCCGATTTCTTCAATGATATAATCTTCAACATTGGTGTATCTATCTGAATTTTTCTCAAATTTGAGCAAATTCTCTTTCCAAACTTCCTGCCAGATATTATTGACAATCCCCAGGGTTTTGAATTTGTAAGTGACATAATAATATTCCTCATCAGCTTCAATGCTTAAAATCTGGGGCTCAAATTGCCAATTTTCAATGTCAGTGGCAAGCAAAATAGTGTTATCAATTCCTATTTCCCTTTCTTTTTTTCCCAAAAGCACCCCCTCTCTTATTTGTTCGCTTCCCAAGGCAATGCCAGAAACAAAAATGACAAAAACAACAATTAAAGTAAAAGCATTGTGATATTTGATAAAATGGATAATTTTTTGGTACATAGATTTAGTTTACAATTTACAGCTTACAGCTTGCGACCTTTTTTAAAAAAATGAAACTAATTCTTCCTTAATTAAAAGTCGTCTGATATCTGAGTGAGTAATTAATCCATAATCGTATTTATTTTCATAGGCTCCAACTAACAAATCAACAGCAATTAAAACATCCACTCCTTTTTCATGATAGAAATTACCTGTTTTCAATAACTCCCCCAAGCCAATTTCCCACCCTCCTCTCTGGAGTTTAGTTAATAATTTCTGCTGTCCAGCCATTAATTCCTTACTTTTGGGATTATCCGGTTCTTCTCTACCTGCTCCAATATAATATTTCTTCAACACTATCTCTCTTTTTCCACTCAAAAATTGAGCAAATTTTTCATAATCAAAATTTAAAAGTTTTTTAAAGTTTAGCTCTTTTAAGCGATGATAAAAATTATTTCCGTCAATGATAATGAAAACTCTCTCTTCCATAATTATAAAAAGTTAAACCCGCACTGTTAATTGGTGCGGGCAAAGCCCTGTACCTACCAAAGTAAGCGCAGGGGGGGGTTAACAACTTCATTTTAACAAACCAAAAAAACAATGTCAAGTGCTGGCGATATTAAATTATAGTGTTGGCCCAGATTAATGATTTTTTGGGGCATATTTCGTTATTAAAGGGTTAACAGGTTAAAGGGTTTAATGGATTTGGAATTCTTTATGCTGGCGCTTTTTGGATAAATAAACAATAAATCCTCCAATTTGACTTGCTAATTCTTCTAACATCTGATTTATCTTTTCAAACTCACTTTTACTAATATAACCTACAGCTAAAGCAATATAAAGCTGATTCCTTACCTCTCCCACTGAACCTTTGGCAATTTTTAAAAACCTGATGAATTCATTGTTATTATTTTTCTCAAAACCCTCGACAATATTTGAACTTACTGAAATAATTGCCTTTTTTATTTGCTCTCTTAAACAAAAATCTTTTGAAAATTCTTTTTTCGCAGTTAAATCGTAAATCTCTTTCGTTATCGCCAAACTTAATTTTCATAAACTTAACTCGTCAACTCGTTAACCCGTTAATTCGTTAACTCGTTAACTCTTCAATAATAAAGCCTAAACCTTTTGCCACCTAAACATAATATTCTTTGTAAGTTGTAAGTGTTAGTTGTTAGTTCAAAATGTGCACGCCTCTATTTTTCTTTCTTTATCCTAAAATTTTTACCAAAAGGTTTTTGGATATACTTTTTTAATCTCTTTGTCTTTTGAAATTATTGGGGCGTTAAAAATTTTTGCGGTAGCGACAATGATGCGATCATGCATTTCTAATTCTGAACTGACAGATAATGTCTGAACAATGACATTCAAGTCCAAAGGGTATGTCAAGTAATTGCGGATTTTAAATTCGCTCAGAAGTTCAACAAATCTAAAAGCGAGATTATTTTTCTCCAACAAATAAAGTATTTCCATCAGGACGATGGAAGGAACAATTATTCTTTCTGATTCCGCAATCAAACGTCTAATTCTAGAAGGAAGTTTGGGATTTTGAGTCAAAAACCAAAAGAGAGCGTGAGAATCTATAACTATCTCCATAACTTCAAGTCTTTTTTAGAAACAAATTTTTCAATGTCAAAATCAAACAGGGCTTTTACAGCCTGCTTAAGGGTTTTTGGGTCAACATAAATTTTACCCAAAACACTTTTAGGTTTTTTAAATTCAGTCAATTCTTTCTCAATTTTCTCAATTTTTTTAATTAGAGTTTGGTGGTTCATAATTTTTGCGAGGGCAACTAATTATCTATTCACGAATTTATTCTATCAAAATGCAACTAATTTTTCAAAATCCTTTTCTAATCCAGAAGCTAAATCGTATCTTAACATTGATATCAGTGTCTTCTTAGCTGCAATATTTACTAATAATGGCACAAGTTTATCATTTATATTTTCTACTACAGGCGTCTCAACAAACCATAAATCAACACCGTTCTTATTTGTTAAATCATTATATACGGTATAGCATTCCAAAAAATAATTAATATCTTTCCTTATAAACACAAATGGTTTAATATAACCAGCCCTTAAATATTTATTCTGCTGTAGCTTATATTCAGGATGAGAATCACTCAAAATATCAAATACAGGTCTCTCCCAACATGGAAATTTAATATATCCAAATCTAAAATAATTAGATGGTAAAATAATCTTAGCTATACCATCATTGTTTATAGTTACATTATCTGTATCTGTATATTTCTTTACAGTCAATAAATATAATGGCGAGATTTGACATACCTCATATGTAGATTCTTCTAATATATCATTAATAGCTATCTCAATAGGCTTGATATTAATATTATCACTTTTGATAATATCCTCATTCAACTGGGGATTAACCTCATTAAGTTTTATTAATACCTTATTTATAATATGCTGTCTATCCATTAATCTATATTTTGATA
>FWPV01013692.1_pt1 | contig 12112 bp, 6 predicted proteins | sample 2228371 | NCBI WGS metagenome assembly FWPV01 (sample SAMEA103939776, study PRJEB20133) | metagenome | reverse complement strand
GCTCACGATCTATCTGCTGGCCTCCCTGGCCGAAGACATCGCCTCGGTCCTGCTGTGGCCCCTGGCCACCTTGCTGCGCCAGGGAGTCGGTGAATACACTCCCATCGAGATCGTTGGGCTGTTCCAGGCCGATTCGTTCGCGCTCCCGCCGACCAAGCTCTATGAGGACGCCGCGATCTACCTGGCGCTGGAGGAGATGACGCAGCTCGAGGCCAGCGATCGCCAGCGTCAGGCCGAGCTGCGCGCGGCGCTGCCTGGCAGGAGGTGGCTGGACGGGCTGGGAGAGCACCCCTTCGATCATCGCTATCTCCTGAGCCGCGAGAAGGTGGGCGGCACCATGGCGGCCGACGAGGGGGAGATCATCGCCATGATCGGCAACGCCCTGGAAGCGTTCCTCCTCTCCGACGCCGATCGTTTCCTCAGCGAGCGGCTGGCCCCCGACCTGCCTCTGCTGCACGCGCGCGAGGGCTACAGCAGCCTCGGCGCGGCGTCCATCTACGTGCCCGTCGAGGTGATGCGCGCCCGCAGCCGCGACCAGGTCCGCCTGCAATTGCTCCACGACCATTTTCTGGCGCGCTTGACCCCCGATCAGGCTGAGCAGGCGGAGCAATTGGCGACGGCCCTGTACAACGACCTGCTCTGCGTCCGTCAGTTGGAGCTGGCGCTGATCGCCGACGCCCCCTTTGAATTGGGCGCGCCGCCTGGGCCTCCGCGCGGGCGCAAGGCCCGGCAGGCGCCCTTCATCCCGGTCCACCTGCGCCCGGGCGAGCTGCAGCCCCCTTTGAGTGGGACGGAGGGACTGGGGCCGGATGCGCGCCTCGAGGCCATTCATCAGCACTTCGCGCAGATGGAGGGGGCGCGTCTGCCGCGCTGGCGGCAGGAGTTGCTGATGCGCGCGGGCGCCTTGCCAGCGCCGGCGATCCCGTCCGATATAGACGCGGGGGAAGGCGAGGAGGCAGAGGCGGCGCCGCCGACGCCGCGGCCAGGGCAGACGGCTGTCAACTATCTGCTCGAACAGATGGACAACTTCCTGCTCGACCTGGTGCGCCAGGGCGGGCGCGGCAGCCTGCGCCTGGTCATGGCGTGCGCCCAACGGGCCGCCGACCTTCTGCATCAGGAGAGCGACGCCCTGGCGGCCCAGCGTAGCGCCATGGCCATTCCGCCGGGGTTGCGCACTCTCACCAGCTCGGCCGAGGTCAACTGGATCGAAGGCGCCCTGGCGCGTTGGAGCCTGATCCACCAACATCCGGGATGGGTGTTCCTCAGCCTGCTCGTGCTCAGCCTGGTGGCTGCGACCATCCTGGCGCGAGCGGCAGGGGCAGGCCCGGGACAACTGACGGCGGGGAGCCTGTTGTGGCTCGTCCTCGGCGCGGTCATCCTGGGCGGCGCGACGGCGATCGGCGTCCTGGCCTTAGCGCGCGAACGTCTGCAGCGGTTGGGGCAGGCGCTGATCCGGGCGAAGGGGAAGATCATCGATCGCCAGATCAACGATCTGGTCTATGAGTTGACGGTCAACGCGCATGCCTTGTTGCTGGAGGAGGCGCGGGCGCGTGCGGCGCACTGGCAGCGGGTGATCGACGAATTGACTGTCGAAGAGGTGCAACTGGCGGCGATCCTGGCGCGCCCGATGACGGCCGAGTCGTCCTTCGTGCGCACCGCCGTCCTCGACATGGCGATCTACGACGGCATCTGGGCGCGCGCGCGGCGCTGGGTCAGCGGTCGTATCGTCCCGCGCCTGTGGGATGGCAGCGATGGCCGCACGGACGATCTGCGCAGCGCCTGGCAGGACACGCTGGCCGGGATCGCGGCGGAGCCTACGCTGGATCAACTGGGCGCCCGGCCGGCGCTCAGTTGGTCCGATCAAACCGGCGCGCGCGCGCCGCTCACCGAAGCGATCTCGGCCGCCATCGCGCGCTACGCGGCTGTGGTATCGAAGCCGTACCTGCCGCCGGGCGCGAGCGTCGAGTCGTCGCTGGCGCGCTCGACCCAGGGCAGCGAAACGGAGGCGTTGCGCGGCAAGGAGGGGGCGGCTGGCTGGCAGATCGATGATCTCAGCCTGCGCGCGCGGCCCTCGATTCGTTTCGAGGAGGCGGAGAGCGATCTGGAGGTCCTGGTGGCGATCGACCTGGCGGCCATGCCGTACACCATGAGCCGCTGGATCGGCCGCGAGTCCGGCGCCGCTCGGCGCGTGCATCCTGTTCCCTCGTCCGACCCGTTCTCGATCACCGTCGTGCGCACCCTGCACGGGCTGATCCCGGAGAGCCTGCCGCAGTTGCGTCACTACGCTCAGGAGTTCGCTCAGTTGGACGCTGAAGCGTTGCGGCGGCTGATGGTTAGCCCGGCGTTGGTGCGCATGTCGCTGCCAGCGTGGGAAGAGGCGCCGAAAGCAGAGGTCGCTGATCCCTGAAACCCGTGAGGCGGGCTGCGATGAGAGCCGCCCCTAACTCTCATCACGCCCGCCTCACCGAGGAAGGAGGTTCACCATGTCAGCTACACCATATCACAGATAGGGGCGCAAGAAAATAGTATTCTGGAACTACCAGAATATGGCACTTCATTTCGTGTTTCCTGCCGGTTGATTTGCCCGAAGCTTCAATCTCAATAAGGAGAGCACGATGGCCTCCATGACCACTTACGAGCGCATGCGGCGCATGTACGAGCATCGCGAGGCGGACCGCGTGCCCATCATCGATGACCCCTGGAACTCGACGATCGAGCGTTGGCGGCGCGAGGGGATGCCCGCCGACGTCAGCTACGTCGACTATTTTGACCTCGACAAGTTCGCCCACATCTGGGTGGACATCAGCCCACGCTATCCGGAGCGCATCCTGGAGCAGACCGAGGAATACACGATCCGCACGACCATCTGGGGGGCCACCTTGAAGAGCTGGCGCCACGCGGGCGGCGTCCCCGAGTTCCTCGACTTCACGATCGTCGATCCGCGCTCCTGGGAGGAAGCCAAGGCGCGCATGCAGCCGACGCCCGATCGCATCGACTGGGACTACCTGAAGCACAATTACCCGCGCTGGCGGCAGGAGGGTCGCTGGATCGTGGCGGGCTTCTGGTTCGGCTTCGACGTGACCCATTCGTGGACGGTGGGCACCGAGCGCGTGCTGATCGCCATGGTGGAACAGCCAGAATGGATCAGCGATATGTTCAACCATTTCCTGGACATGGATCTGGCTTTGTACCAGATGATTTGGGACGCTGGCTATCGTTTCGACGAGATCATGTGGTACGACGATATGGGGTATAAGAACGCGCAGTTCTTCTCGCCCGCCGTGTATCGTTCTCTGGTCAAGCCCGTGCATCGGCGAGCGGTGGCGTGGGCGCACGAGCACGGCGTCAAAGCCCACCTGCACTCGTGCGGCAACATCAACCCCTTCGTCCCCGACCTGGTCGAGATCGGCGTCGATATGCTGAACCCGCTCGAGGTCAAGGCGGGGATGAACCCAATCGAGTTGAAGGCCAAATATGGAGACCGGCTGGCGTTCCACGGAGGGTTGAACGCCGTCCTCTACAACGAGCCGGAACGATTGTGGGAAGAGATGCGGCGCGTCATTCCGATCATGAAAGAGAACGGCGGCTATCTGATCAGCTCCGATCATTCGGTGCCGGAGACGGTCAGCCTGGAGGACTTTCGGGCGTTCGTGAACCTGGCCAAGGAGTTAGGCAAGTATTGACGCGTGAAGGCGATGCGTTCCTCGCTGGCGGCGCGCCGTTCATGCGGGCGCACGCCAGCAGGAAGGCATCGCCTCCATTCAGCACCCGATCGCGTGCAGCACCTGCCCCAGCCGCGCGATCCCCTCGCAGATTCGCTCCGGCAGCGCGTTGCTGAAGTTCAAGCGCATGGTGTTGTGGCCGCCGCCGTTCGGGAAGAAGGGCGCCCCCGGCACGAAAGCGACCCGGTAGGGCACGGCGGCGCGCAGGGCGTCGGCCGCGTCGACCGCCTCTGGCAGCACGCCCCATACGAAGAGGCCGCCCTGGGGCCGTGTCCAGCGCACGCTGGGCGGGAAGTGCTCGGCCATTTTGGCCAGCATCAGATCGCGTCGCTCGTGATAGAGTCGGCGGATCAGCGGAAGATGGCGGTCGATGACCCCCTCGCGCGCGGCCTGATAGGCCACCATCTGATTGAAGGTTGGCGTGTGTAGATCGGTCCCTTGCTTGGCCTGCACCAGCTTGCGGATCACGTCGCCCGGCGCGACGACCCAGGCCAGGCGCAGCCCCGGCGCCAGGATCTTCGAGAAAGTGCTCAGATAGATCACATTGCCATCATAGCGACCGCCGCTCTGGCCGCGTTGCGCCGCATCGAGGGCGATCAGGGTCGGCAGATCTTCGCCTTCAAAACGCAACTGGCCGTACGGATCGTCTTCGACGATCGGCACATTGTAACGATCCGCCAGCTCGACGAGTTGACGACGGCGCTCCAGGGCCATCGCGATGCCGGTAGGGTTCTGGAACGTTGGCATCGAGTAGATCAATTTGGGGCGCGTGCGCAGGACGTCTTCCAGGGCGGCGGTGACCATCCCCTGATCGTCGGCGGGCACAGTCACGTACTCGGCGCCATAGGCGTTCCAGGCCTGCAGCGCGCCCAGGTATGTGGGCGCCTCGACGACCACGCGATCCCCGGGGTCGATGAAGACCTTGCCGATGAGGTCGAGGGCCTGTTGCGAGCCGGATGTGATGAGCACATCATCGGGATGCACGGCCACGCCGTGCCCTAGCCTTCCCTCGCAGAGGATATCGCGCAGGGGACGATAGCCCTCGGTCGTGCTGTATTGCAGCGCTTGCGCGCCCATCTCCTTGAGCACCAGGTCGGCGGCGTTCGCGATCTCCTCGACCGGGAACACCTCGGGCGCGGGAAGGCCGCCAGCGAACGAGATGACGTCGGGCTGTTCGGTCAGCTTGAGCAGCTCACGAATCGCTGAGCTGGTGATGCGTTGCGCGCGCTGTGCATAGCGCGATTGCCAGGCGACGGTCATTGTCTTTGCTCCTTGAACTGATTGCGGTGATGGAAGGCATGATGGGGGCCGCAGGGCGAGTCTCTGCACTGCACAGGCAGGGGCTGCGCGCTCGCCCCCAGGGATCAACGCTGCTCCAAAGGCACCCAGCGGCGGTCCTTGGGGCCGATGTACTCGGATTGCGGCCGGATGATGCGATTGAGCGCCTGCTGTTCGAAGCAATGCGCGGTCCAGCCGACGACGCGGCTGATCGCGAACGTGGGCGTGAAAAGCTCGGCGGGCAGGCCAAGGCCATGCAGAAGCAGCGCTGTATAGAACTCGACGTTGGTGTCGAGGCGCCGCCCTGGCTTGTACTCGGCCAGCAGACGGACGGCCGTCTGCTCGACGTGGCGGGCCAGCTCGTACAGAGCGAGATCGCCCGAGGTGCGGAAGAAGCGCTCAGCGGCCGCCGAGAGGACATCGGCGCGTGGGTCGCGCACTTTGTAGATGCGATGGCCGAAGCCCATCAGCCGTTCATCGCGCTCGAGCTTGGCGCGCAGGTAGGACTCCGCGCGCGAGGGTTCGCCGATCTCGAACACCATGTCCAAGGCGGGGCCGGGCGCGCCGCCATGGAGCGGCCCCTTCAGCGCGCCGATCGCGCCGGCGACGGCGGAGATGATGTCCGACTGCGTCGAGATGATCACGCGTGCGGTAAACGTCGAGGCGTTCATGCCGTGGTCGACGACGGCGTTCAGGTAAGTCTCCAGCCCGCGCGTGCGCTCTGGATCCGGCTCCTCGCCGAAGAGCATGTACAGGAAGTTCGCGGCGTGCCCAAGGTCGGGGCGCGGCGGCAGCGGCTCCTGACCGTGGAGCATACGCCAATAGGCAGCCACCATCGTCGGCATGCGAGCGACCAGCGTCAGAGCGTCCGGGCGCAGGTCTTGTTCGGCCTTCGAGTTGGGCGCGCGCAGGCTGATGCTGCTCGTCGCCATGCGCAGCGCGTCCATCACGTCCACTTTGTGAGCGGCCGCGGCGTAGAGCAGGACCAGGGTCACCTGAGGCAGGGGACGCTGCGCCACCAGCGCCGCATTGAAGTCAGCCAGCTCCTGGGCGTTGGGCAGTCGGTCATTCCAGAGGAGGTAAACGACCTCCTCGAAGGTCGCTTTACTGGCCAGCTCCTCGACCGGGAAGCCAGCGATGATCAGCTCTCCCGCCTGCCCATCGACGCTGCTCAGGCGCGTCTGCGCCGCCACGATGCCGTCGAGGCCAGGGTTGACAGTCGGGCTGTTTGTAGCCATGGAGATTCCCCCCTTCTGCAATCACTCTAAGGGAAGCGGGGTAGTCGAACGCCGATTCGCCTTCGACTACCCCGCTCGCCATTGCGCGTGTGAACTCAAAGGATCATTTATAGCATGAGCAACGGTGGTCGGTCGCCGTCTTGTATTCGATCACTCGGCAGGGATAAGCGCCTCGAAATCGCTCAACGTGCCGCCTTCAAGGGCGCATTCGATGATTTGCCTGCCCAGTGGACAGAGATCAGGGGTGAGAAAGGGCGGTAGTGTGCGCCGGAAGAACTCGAAGAGCAACTGCGCGCCCTGGTCATATCCTTCAGGGCCTACTTCGGGTTGGGTATCAACCTGTAAGAACCAGCGGGCAATCTGTTGCCCTTCCACCTGCATCTGGTGCATCGCATACCCCAGCAACACGCAGCGCGCCGGGCGAATCTGTTCGGGGCGAAAGCGCGCGCTGCCACGCCGGGCCAGATACTCGCGGGCGATCCACTGTGCCATGAACCCAACTCGCCAGGCGCCAATGTGCTGGTTAGGCACGAGGATGTGACGCATACGTCGGTACGTTACAAATTGACTGAGCAGGATGTTGGCGTGCTGAACGCGCAAGCCGCTGGCAAAGGGCCAGTAGGAACCCACCCCTTCACTGCTCATCCCTTCTGTTTCCACGATGCTGGGATTATCGTGTCCACGCGGCGCCACCAACCGCCACAGCCATGCCAGCGCTGGAGGTAGGATGTGGAATAACCCGATGATGCCGTAGCTGGGCCTTTCGCGCGTGCAGGGAGGCGTGCGCACGCCGAAGCTACGTATGTCCACCGTCACCGAGCCGTGAATGATGTTGGGGACGATCTGGCGGGGAATGATCACTCGTGGATTCGGACAAGGCTTGCCAGGGGCATCCTCGATGTGTTCCCAGATCAGCGCGCGTGCTCCAGGGACCGCATCGATGTTCAGGAAGAGCAGTGAACAGTCAGGCTGCGCCGTCAACCCTTCCAGGAAGGGATCGGTGCCATAGCGACGGATGTGGTCCACACGCACAAACCACGCGCGTTCGGCATCCTGCAGACGTAATTTTCCATGATTCGCTTGAATGGCTGGGTGACATAATGCCATGTCGTCGGTGACCGGTCGCAGTTCACAAGAGCGTGGGATCTGCAGATAACGCTCCTCGCCGGTAACCAGATTGCGCCCCAGCAACCAGCGTCCATCAGGGGCGCGGTGCGCCTGTTCGAGCATTTCGCTCTTTCCGCCGCCGCTGGCGCCCTCGTGCGCGATGGTGATCTCGTTGTCGTAGGGGGTGATCACCCGCACCGTAGAGCAGTGGATGGTAGTCCAGCTCTCCTTCTCACCGAGGCTGAGCAGCATGCCATACACCCCCTTTTTAGCGCTGGGGCCTGGGTAGAGATTGTACGAATACATCTCATACACGTGTGGCAAGCGGTTATGTACCACCACCTGTTTGCCGTCAAAGTGGGTATGCCGGAAGATCGGCGCCACATAGACCATCGCCTTGGGGGAAAAGTCAGCGGGAACATCTTGGGGGGCGATCATCCCCTGTAACATTGCTAACCCCAACGCGAAGAAGCCGGCATTGGCAGGGCACAGGACCAGGGTCCCCAAACCAATATCATCGCCTCCAGCGTTAAAAGCAAAGACAATCAACTCCTGTCGCTTCAGCCATTCAAAAGTTTCCTGGCGTAGCCCATCGAAGGGCACTCCGAAGCGCTCGCAGAAACGCGGCTTGTCGGTGGGCAGGTCATCGCCTACCACCAGACAATCTGGGTCCCGTCTCCGCATGTAAGGCTCTGTATAATTGGCAGAGACGCCGTTACGCACCCGCGCCACGCGAGCTTCTACCACCCTGCCGATGCCTGGCACCTCATATGCCACCTCAAACGCATTGCTTTCGCGCCCACCACACGCCAGATCCACCATCTCCGCCAGCGAAGTCGGAGAGAAAACGCGCGGGGCTGCCTTGAGGATAGCTCTCGTCTCTTCCGGAATGTTGAATTGTGTCCAATCCATGCCTTACTCCTGCCGGACATAGTAGGAAGAATCATGCTCTGGGAGCGTATCAGGTTATGCCCTCGCCAGCCTCCCCAGGGAGGTCACACGAGACCCGGCGGCGGCTATGCAAAACTCAGGGGCCGCCTGCTGCGCAAAAAGGTATGGTGAGTATCGTCGTGATAGCTTGCCCAGAGGCTCCCATGCACGGCCCAAAGGTTTACCCCCCATTATACCAAGCATCTGTCCACTAGGCCATTATTGCTTGAGGGCAACTCACCCGCCAGCGCCTGAGTCGCGTTGCTCCTGCGTGGCGGCGATCAGCGCCAGCGTCAGCGCCTTGGGATTGATCGGCGCGGCCTCGTCGAGCACGGGGCCGATGCAGGCGGGGCAACCATTGGCGCAGCCGCAGTCTTCAATCAACTCGCGGCAGGCGTCCAGGAGATCAGGGATGATCTCGAACAGGCGCTCTGCGAACCCGATGCCCGCCGGCGCGCGATCGTAGAGGGTGATCGTCGGCAAGGTTGTGTGAGTCGATCGCAACTCTGTGACCACCCCCAGATCGCGCGGGTCGCACATGAGATGCAGGGCGGCGACGTTGCCGAGGATGTAAGCCAGCCCGCCCAGCCCCGTGTGCGTGCGCACCTTGGCCTCGGCCAGGCGATGGCATTGCGGGCAAAGGGTGATCAGGTTATCGAGGCGATTGGCCATCTGGCGGGCGCGGGCCGGCTCTTCGCCGCGCTGGCTGGCTTCCATCAGCCAGGCGCGCAGAGGGCGAATGTGGTGCACTTCGTGCTGACGTCCCGCGCGTTCCGGCGCGCCGCATTGCCGGCAACGAAATCCATCGCGCGCGCGAGCCTGGTCGCGGATCTGCGCCCATTGCGGCCCATAGTCGAGCGGCTCGATCCACTGCCCCACCGCCTGCAGGCGCGCGACCGTCTCCTCGGTGAAGCTGAGCCAGAAACCGGTGGTATGGAGAAGCTGTTCGGGCAGGTCGATCTCTCCCCAGCCGAGGGTCTCGTGCGTATAGCGTTTGATCCTGCGGTATCCCGTGGCGCGCGCCACGACCGTGACTTCACCGCACGCGCGCTGGGCGCCGGCCTGGGGGGCCTCGGCGTAGACCTGATCGACCTGCACCGATTCGCTGAGGCTCGCCTCTGTGTAGTAATCGACGTTGGCGGGCTGCACCCAGGCCTGCGCCTTCTCCCAATCGAGCCGCGTCACCAGGTAACTCTGCCCTTCGTGCAGGTAGATGGCGCCGACGTAGGCGAGCAGCGGCACGCTGAAACGGTCGATCTCGCCGATCGTGCGAGGGGGCGTCCCCTCTTCTTCGAGCAGGATCGCGAAGCGGTCATTGGCGGCTGTGCGCAGAGAGACCGCTTCGGCCGGATAAGCCTGGCTGATCCAGTGCCACGCCTGGGGGCCAGCGTAGAGCGTCCCCTCTTCGACCAGAAGCTCCAGGATCGGAGATATGTCCTCCAGGGCGCCGAACGGCTCGCCGCGGCGGAAGGGCAGCTCGAAGGCGGCGCAGCGGATATGGTTGGTGAGAATGAAGAGGTTGTCCGGGTGGACCAGCGCCTGTTCGGGGCTGCGGTCGAGAAGGTAATCCGGGTGTGCGACCAGGTATTGGTCGAGCACGTCGGCGGCGGCGACCAGGATGGCCAGAGCGGCCTCCTGGCGGCGTCCGGCCCGTCCCGCCTGCTGGCGCGTCGAAGCGATCGTGCCGGGGTAGCCGACCAGCACGACGGCGCTGAGCTGGCCGATATCGATGCCCAGCTCCAGGGCGTTGGTGGCCACCACCGCGCGCACGGCGCCCTCGCGCAGGCCACGTTCGATCGCGCGGCGCTGCGTGGGGAGGTAGCCGCCGCGATAGCCGCGCACAGCTTCGGGTGGGAGGCCAAGGCGCGCGGCGGCGTCGCGCAGATACGAGAGGAGCACCTCCGTCGTCAGGCGCGCCCGCGCGAAGACGAGCGTCGCGCAGATACGAGAGGAGCACCTCCGTCGTCAGGCGCGCCCGCGCGAAGACGAGCGTCTGCGCATCGTGTTCCAGGAGGCGCGCCGCGATCCGTTGCGCTTCGATTACGGCGCTGCGTCGGATGCCCAGCTCGGCGTTGACGAGCGGGGGGTTGTAGATCAGGAAGTGACGTTCCCCGCGCGGCGCCGTGTCCTCATCGATCAGGGTCACGGGCGCCTCGATCAGGCGCGCCGCCAGCTCGGCCGGGTTGCTGATCGTGGCGGAGGCCGCGATGAATTGCGGCTGGCTGCCGTAGAACCGGCAGATGCGACGCAGGCGACGCAGGACGTTCGCCACATGCGAGCCGAAGACGCCGCGGTAGGTGTGCATCTCGTCGACGACGACATAGCGCAGGTGGGTGAAGAAGCGGTCCCAGCGCGTGTGGTAGGGCAAGATGCCGACGTGGAGCATATCTGGGTTGCTCAACACCACGCGCGCGGCGCGGCGGATGGCGGCGCGTTCCGCTGGCGGCGTGTCTCCGTCGTAGGAAGCGACCAGTTGGTCTGGCAGAGCGAGCTGGCGCAGCCAGGCCATCAGTTCGGCCAACTGGTCATGGGCCAGCGCCTTCGTCGGGAACAGGTAAAGGGCGCAGGAGGTGGGGTCGTTGAGCAGGCGGTCGAGGATCGGCAGGTTATAGCACAGCGTCTTGCCGGAGGCGGATGCTGTGGCGATTGCGACGTGCTGGCCCTGGGCGAGGGCTGCCAGCGCTGCCGCCTGGTGCTGATAGAGCTGGTGGATGCCACGGTCGGCCAGCGCCACGCGCAGGCGGTCATCGAGGTGATCTGGCCACGGCGCGTAGGTCCCGGGTGTGGCCGACAGACGCCGCCAGGCGGCGACGTGGCGCGTGAATTCGAGATCGAACTGGAGAGCCTGCACGGCCCTGGCTACGGTCACGGTTGCCCTCGAACGAAGGGAATGAAAATATCATAGCATCGGCTGCGCGGAAGCGGCAAGGGGGGTCGTCGAAGGGGTCAACGAGCCAAGCGGCGGTTGACATCTCCAAACCGCTATGCTATAATCGCTCCGGTCGTGAGGTGATGTACGTTACCAAGCGAGGGCGTGAAGGGTCGAGGGCTGGTTGCCGTCGCTGTGATGTCCCCCTGATGGGGAGATCGCAGAGGAACTTCCCGACTCCCACCCGGCGCAGCCGGGAAGGTTGCCCCACGAAAAAGCAAGTGGGGGCGCCGCGCGAGCAATCGTTCGGCGACTACAACCGCAACAGAAAGCAATCCCGCCTGGGCGACCAGGTAAGGGCTGAAACGGTGGGGTAAAAGCCCACCAGCGGCGGCAGCGATGTCGCCGGCTAGGCGAGCGTGCAACCGGGAGCAAGGTGAGTGGGCCAGGCTTGCGACAGCAGGTTTGGTCTCACCGCAGCGGCGACGGCGAAGCGGGGTAACGCCCCGCAAGTCAGGAGCCGCCATCCTGGCGCAAGCCAGGGTGAGATAGATGACGGCCTGAACAGAATCGGGGGTATCGACCAGCTTTGGAACCCCTTCGAAGCGTCTAGGCTGCCGGCGTGGCGGAATTGGCAGACGCTGCAGACTTAGGATCTGCTGCTCGTTATGAGCGTGGAGGTTCGAGTCCTCTCGTCGGCATTCCGTAGCCGGTGGATCCCGCCGATCCCGCGGCGCACAGACGAGGGCCCGTGGCCTAGCGGGAAGGCGCCTGCTTTGCAAGCAGGAGATCGTCGGTTCGAATCCGACCGGGTCCACTGGGAAGGTTGGCGGCGGGCGCACATGAACGATGCGGGCGTGGTTCAGTGGTAGAACGTCTCCTTGCCAAGGAGAAGGTCGTGGGTTCGAGTCCCATCGCCCGCTCCTGAGGGGATGGCCTGAGTGTCGGGCCATCTTCTGTTTGCCGAG
>FWPV01013691.1_pt1 | contig 12113 bp, 8 predicted proteins | sample 2228371 | NCBI WGS metagenome assembly FWPV01 (sample SAMEA103939776, study PRJEB20133) | metagenome | reverse complement strand
CATACCAACGCCTACGATAGAAACTTTAGCAACCTTGTCGTCACTGCGAACTTCACGGGCGCCTATGTCTTTTGCCACTGCCTCTAACACTGACACTGCTTTGTTCATGTCGTTCTTGTGGACAGTGAAAGTCAAATCGGTGGTGCCATCGGCGGATACGTTCTGCACAATAACATCAACTTCAATATTTGCCGCACCGATTGGAGCAAGAATCTTTGCTGCTACGCCGGGAGTATCAGGTACGCCGGCTACGGTTACTTTGGCTTCATCACGATTAAATGCAATACCGGAAACAATTGGTTGTTCCATAGTTGAGTCTTCCTCGTCGAGGGTAATCAGGGTTCCAGGGCCTTCTTTGAAACTGTGTAATACGCGCAACGGCACTTTATATTTTCCAGCAAACTCTACAGAGCGAATTTGCAGTACTTTGGAGCCCTGACTCGCCATTTCAAGCATTTCTTCAAAGGTAATTTTTTCCAAGCGACGCGCACGCTCACACACGCGAGGATCAGTGGTGTATACGCCATCCACATCTGTATAGATCTGGCATTCGTCAGCACTTAGCGCAGCAGCAAGTGCAACACCCGTTGTATCTGAGCCACCACGACCAAGGGTAGTGATATTGCCCTGCTCATCAACACCTTGGAAGCCGGCAACCACGACAACGCGACCAGCTTTGAGATCAGCACGCATATTCTCTTCATCAATCGACTGAATACGCGCTTTTGTGAAGGAACTATCCGTTAAAATACGAACCTGTGAACCGGTATAGGAACGAGCATCAACACCACGTTTTTTTAATGCCATACACAACAGAGCGATGGTTACCTGTTCACCGGTAGAAACCAAAACATCCAGCTCGCGTGGATCCGGAGTTTCCTGAACCTGCTGGGCCAAACCAATCAAACGATTAGTCTCGCCACTCATAGCGGACAACACCACTACCATATCGTGCCCTTGCGCACGAAACCCAGCTACCTTATCAGCAACTTGCTCAATACGCTCAATGGAACCAACGGAGGTGCCACCGTATTTCTGAACCAATAAGCTCATTACAGCCAATCCTTCTATCAATTGACGATTGCGATTATTTACTAACTAGATCACGAAAAAGGCGCCAATTAAACACCAGATTGCGACAAAAGTTAACCCAAATGGGCGACAAAAACAGATTAATCCCATTTGAATCACCTCTATTTACCTCTATTTCAGAAAATTGCTAACCCATGGCACCACCGATGCAAGTGCTGCATCAAGGCTAGCCAACTCAGTTCCACCACCTTGCGCCATGTCAGGACGACCACCGCCCTTGCCACCAATTTGGGCCGCAACATGAGCAACCAATTCACCAGCCTTGATTTTAGAGGTGATATCCTGGGTGACGCTTGCGATGAGAGATGCTTTGCCATCTTCAACTGCAGCAAGCAAGATTACTGCGGAACCCAACTTGTTTTTAAATTGATCCGCTGTATCACGCAGAGACTTGGCATCTGCACCTTCCAGGTTTAACACCAAAACTTTTATTCCTGCGACATCAACAGCACTAGACAAGGCATCACCGTTACCAGCAGTAGCCAGCTTTGTTTTCAAATTGGCAAGGTCTTTTTCTAATTTACGATTCTGGGCGATCAAAGCCTCGAGCTTTTCAACTAAGGAATCGCGATTCGCCTTCAAACTTCGACTCGCGGAATCCACCAGAGACTCAACTTGATCAAATAAAGCCAATGCCCTACTACCAGTGATTGCCTCAACGCGGCGAATGCCAGCAGCAACGCCTGATTCGCTTGTGATTCGCAGCAAACCAATATCACCAGTACGACTCACGTGCGTGCCTCCACACAGTTCGACGGAGAAACCATCACCCATGGTTAATACCCGCACGGTATCGCCATACTTCTCACCGAATAAGGCCATAGCGCCCTTGGCTTTGGCAGCCTCCATATCGCAAAGCTCGGTAGCAACCGCTGAGTTGGCGCGAATCTGGTCATTCACCAGATTTTCAATAGTTTTTAATTGCTCAGCAGTTACAGCTTCAAAATGCGAGAAGTCAAAACGGAGGCGCTCAGAATCGACCAGAGAACCTTTCTGGGTCACATGAGAGCCTAATACTTTACGCAAAGCAGCATGCAAAAGATGGGTTGCGGAGTGATTTAAAGCTGTAGCCTGTCGCACACCAGCGTCCACTTTCGCAGCAACCAAGTCACCCACAGAGATAGCACCTTGCAGCACACGAACCAAATGCAAGTGTGAAGAACCCTGTTTCTGGCAATCACGCACTTCAACACGATTACCACCCAACTCCAAATAACCGCAGTCGCCAGCTTGACCACCTGACTCTGCATAGAAAGGGGTTTTATCTAAGAGCACAATTCCATCTTGCCCTTCAACCAATCGGTCGACTTTTTTACCATTTTGCAATAATGCAAGCACATTACCCTGTTCCACCAAAGTGCCGTAACCGAGAAATTCTGTTACTGGCAAATCAAGACCGGCCGCACTGTAATCCACCTTAAAACTTCCAGCAGCACGTGCACGAGCACGCTGTTCAGCCATAGCTGCCTCATAGCCCTCTTGATCGATATTCAATCCACGCTCACGCGCTATATCGGCGGTGAGATCAACCGGAAAACCATAGGTATCATAAAGCGTGAACACAACTTTGCCGGGCACGACAGAACCAGATAATTGACTAAAAGCATCCTCTAGGACCGCCATTCCCTTATCGAGCGTTTTTTCAAATTGTTCTTCTTCCTGGAGCAGCACTCGCTCTATCTGGGCCTGATTTTTGTTCAACTCAGGGTATGCATCACCCATCACCTCAGCCAAAGCCTTTGCTAGCTTGTGGAAAAAAGGTTGCTTTTGCCCAAGCTGATGGCCATGGCGAATAGCGCGACGAATAATACGACGCAATACATATCCTCGCCCCTCATTAGAGGGAGTAACGCCGTCACTGATCAGGAATGCGCAAGAGCGAATATGATCGGCAATGACACGTAAGGATTTATTTTCCATGTCGTGATTGCCAGTTTCCTTAGCCGCGGCCGCCAATAAATGCTGGAATAAATCAATTTCATAATTGGAATGGACGTGCTGCATAACTGCTGAGATGCGCTCCAAACCCATACCCGTATCTACAGAAGGGGCTGGCAATGGGTGCAGGACACCATCGGCGGTACGGTTAAATTGCATGAATACGTTATTCCAGATCTCGATATAGCGATCCCCATCCTCTTCCGGTGAGCCTGGAGGCCCACCCCAAATATCAGCGCCATGATCGTAGAATATTTCAGTGCAAGGCCCGCAGGGGCCAGTATCACCCATTGCCCAGAAATTATCTGATGCGTAAGGAGCACCCTTGTTGTCACCTATACGAATCAGGCGTTCTGCAGGTATGCCCACCTCTTTATTCCAGATGTCATAGGCTTCATCATCGGAAGCATAAACAGTCACCCAAAGCTTTTCCGCCGGAATATTCAACCAGTCTTTGGATGTCAAAAACTCCCATGCATAGGTAATAGCATCCCGCTTGAAGTAATCGCCAAAACTGAAGTTGCCGAGCATCTCAAAAAAGGTGTGATGGCGAGCTGTGTAACCCACATTTTCCAAATCATTGTGTTTACCGCCTGCACGCACACAGCGCTGGGAGCTGGTAGCGCGGGTATAGGGACGTTTATCACCACCCAAGAACACATCTTTAAACTGATTCATACCCGCATTGGTAAACAAAAGGGTGGGGTCATTAGCTGGCACCAATGAACTACTAGCGACAATGGTGTGCCCTTTAGTTTCAAAGTATTTTAAAAATGCGTTGCGAATTTCAGCGCTTTTCATAACGATTCCAATAAATGTCTATATAAGCAACCAGTGCCATCAAGCCTGATGTTGTTCGATTTCTTCTGCACTCAATTTGCGCGCTTCATGCTCTAGCATCACGGGGATACCGTCGCGTATTGGGTAAGCTAGACCACTCTGCCAGCTGATGAGTTCTTGCCGCTCTGGCTTGTACTCAAGCTCGCTTTTGCTGACCGGACAAACCAAAATACTCAGTAACTTTTTATCTATCATGATCTCAAGGTCGCGATGGGCATTCGGGGGCAGTATCTTACACTGCCTCTTGCTGACCTGTCTCTAGAGCCTCCGGCTATTGCAGCAATTAGGCATTCAAGCGGCAACAAGACCGTCACTCGCCAGACATGGCGCCAACCAATAGCTGCGGATCAATTCGCTCTTCAAACCAATTCATTCTCCAATCCAAATGTGGGCCAGTTGCACGACCAGTTTTACCCACTTTGGCGATAGCCTGCCCTTGAGCTATTTCATCCCCCTCTTTTACAAGAACTTCACTGAGATGAATAAAGGTAGAAGAAAGCCCATGTCCATGATCGACAATCAAGGTGCCGCCTGAAAAAAACATATCATTATGTACCAAGGTCACAACCCCACCTGCCGGCGCCTTCACCAGCGTACCAACTGGGCGAGCAATATCTACACCGTAATGCGGTGAATTTGGAACTCCGTTATAGACTCTTTGACTGCCATACACTCCAGTGATGGGCCCGGTTAATGGCCAGACAAACTTCTGCGCAAAAAAAGGCAATGACAGATCGCTCTTACGCGCATCGGCAGCCATTTTGGCTTCCTGCTTGGCCCGCTCTACTTGATCTGGATCTGGCTCTACAGTTTGCTGCGGCACACCAGTTACCCTCTGGATATTATATTGTCGTTGCTTGACTTGATATTTGTAATCGATCCGCTTGCCCTGCTGATCCAACACCGTTAAGGTCGCTTCTTTCACAGCATCACGCCCCAAGCCAATCACAAATTCATTTTGAGGAGAAAGCTGTAATTTTTTACCGCGATACTCAATCTGCTGACCCTCGGCCAGCTTTCCGATAATCACCCCACCCTGCTGCCAATTGCCACGCAACTCCAGCGCTGCAACAGGTGAAGCAACCAGAAAAAACAAATAAACACCGAGTTCAAAACGCAGCATAATTTTTACCCTCTGCAATAAATTACGGACAAAAAAAACGGCAGCCGAGCTGCCGTTTTTTTGAGCACCAAAAAAATTAATCCTCTACACGCAGGATTTTCATGGTGTTAGTTCCGCCCAACAAATTAGTATCGCCACTGGAAACAATCACAAGATCCCCCACAGATAAACCGCCCTGGGCCTTAAGCAAATTTATAGCGCGAGTAAAATCTGCGGCGCAAGGTGTGCTGTCGGTATCAAAAGCAATTGGCTGAACCCCACGATACAAAGCCATTTTACGCTGGGTGCCAACATGACGAGAGAACGCAAATATTGGCAGTTGCGAACCCACACGAGACATCAAGCGTGGTGTACTACCTGATTCAGTGAAGGAAATAATCGCTTTGACGCCATCCAGGTGGTTGGCGGTAAACATGGAAGCAAGAGCAATCGACTCATCAACCGTGGTGAAGGCTTGATCCATACGATAGTTATCAAAACTAGCCGTAGGATGCTTTTCAGCACCAAGAATGATACGCACCATTGCCTCTACTGTTTCCACTGGAAAATTACCAGCAGCAGTCTCTGCAGAAAGCATCACAGCATCGGTGCCATCAAGAACGGCGTTAGCAACGTCGAACACTTCAGCGCGGGTAGGAAGCGGGCTATTGATCATCGATTCCATCATCTGGGTAGCGGTGATGACCACTTTGTTAAGCGCACGTGAACGCGCAATAATGCGCTTTTGCACGCCAATCAAAGCTGCATCCCCAATCTCTACGCCCAGATCACCACGAGCCACCATAACAGCATCGCTGGCTCGGATGATATCATCCAGTGTTTCATCGTCGGCGACAGCTTCAGCACGCTCGACCTTGGAAACAAGCCCTGCTCGACCACCTGCTTCCAACATCAGCTTGCGCGCATAGTTCATATCCTCTGCGGAGCGCGGGAAAGAAACGGCAAGATAATCCACGTCGATTTCAGCTGCAGTTTTGATATCTGCTATATCTTTATCAGTCAACGCCGGCGCAGTTAAACCCCCACCCTGACGATTAATACCCTTGTTGTTTGACAAAGGACCAGCCACTTTGGTGGTGGTATAAATGCGCGGACCATCAATCTTGTCCACTTGCAAAACTACACGCCCATCATCCAACAACAACACATCGCCAGGCTTGCAGTCATTTGGGAGTTCTTTGTAGTCGATACCCACTTGATCCTGATTGCCAACATCTCGCTCAAGACTGGCATCCAGTACAAATTTGTCCCCTACTTTCAGGTAAATCTTACCTTCGGCGAAACGTGCAACGCGAATTTTGGGGCCTTGCAGATCACCCAATACCGCTACAAAACGGTTGTGCTTGGCAGCCAAAGCACGGACGGTTTCGGCGCGACGTTTGTGATCTTCCGGTGAACCGTGCGAGAAATTCAAACGAACTACGTTTACGCCAGCCAGAATAAGTTTCTCAAGTACTTCTGGCGACTCGGATGCCGGACCAAGAGTACTTACGATTTTGGTACGTCTTAACATAGCAGACTCTCTTATTTGGCATTCATCAATGCAATGGTGTTATCCAACATGCGGTTTGAGAAACCCCACTCGTTATCGTACCAAGCCAGCACTTTCACCCACTTGCCATAAACTTTAGTTTGCAGTGAATCGTAATTGGAAGAATGTGGGTTGTGGTTGAAATCAATGGATACCAAAGGCTCGTCAACAAATGCTAAAACGCCTGGCATTTCTGTTTCTGCCGCCTTTTTCATCGCTGCATTAATAGAGTCTACGCTTACGTCTTTTTCTACTAATACGTTCAAATCGACCAAAGATACGTTAATAGTAGGAACACGAACTGAAATGCCGTCCATCTTGCCTTTCAGCTCAGGCAATACCAAACCTACAGCTTTGGCTGCACCGGTAGTGGTTGGAATCATGGATTGGGTAGCTGAGCGCGCGCGGTAAATGTCCTTGTGGAAAACGTCAGACAAAACCTGGTCATTGGTGTAGGAGTGGATGGTGGTCATGGAACCTTGAACGATACCAAAGTTATCATTCAATACTTTGGCAACTTGTGCCAGACAATTGGTGGTACAGGAAGCGTTAGAAATGATGGTATCTGTCGCCTTCAATACATTATGGTTAACACCGAACACAACCGTAGCATCTACATCGGTACCGGGTGCAGAGATGATCACTTTTTTAGCGCCAGCAGCCAAATGTGCACCAGCTTTTTCTTTACTAGTGAAAATACCGGTACATTCGTACACCACATCTACATTCAACTCTGCCCATGGCAATTTGGATGGGTCACGCTCGGCAGTAATACGAATTGCATCACCGTTTACGAACATTGTGTCGCCTTCAAATTTTACACTACCGTTAAAACCACCATGAACAGAGTCGTATTTGGTGAGGTGCGCGTTCAGATGAGCATCACCCAAATCGTTAATACCAACAATCTGGATTTGATCGCGTTTGCCTGATTCATACAACGCACGCAAAACATTGCGACCGATACGACCGTAACCGTTAATTGCCACTCTAATAGTCATTGCATTCTCCTAGATAAATCTTTGCTGATTCTTTTTTCTGTAGGGACACAATCGCTTGTATCCTCGGGATTAAAAAACACAGGGGCGCAATGTATGCGCCCCCAGGGGATTATCAATTAACGTGGCAGGCTGGCTGCTTCACGCGCGAGACGTTCAATTTCGTCCCAGCGACCGGCTTTCATCAGTTCTTTCGGCGCCATCCATGTGCCACCTACACAGTGCACATTAGGTAGCGCCAAATAACTTGGCGCTTTTGCCAAGTCGATACCGCCTGTTGGGCAGAAAGTAATTTGAGGCAAAGGACCGGCAATAGACTTCAACATTGGCACGCCGCCTGCCGCTTCAGCCGGGAAGAATTTTTGGTGAGTAAAACCTTGGACATATAAATTCATGGCTTCAGTTGGTGTAGCAACACCCGCCAATAGAGGCACAGGGCAAGCCTTGGCTGCTTCAATCAATGCAGGAGTTGTGCCCGGGCTTACTAAAAATGTTGAACCCGCTTTTACCGCTCTGTCCAAATCAGCCGGAGTAATAATGGTGCCAGCTCCAATAACCGCATCATCAGGCAAAGCCTCTACCATGGCGGTAATAGCATCAAGAGCACAGGGAGTACGCAGGGTGATTTCCAATACTTTAAGGCCGCCATTATAAAGTGCAGTAGCCAAAGGCACCGCATCCTCAATACGCTCAACCACCATAACGGGTACAACTGGCGCTATCTTTACGATTTGATCAATAGTTAAAGCCACTGGCATGCCCCTCAATTCAAAAAATTCAACATAAGGCCTAAAGCCCACAAAAAAATCCAATAACTATTAAGGCGCCCAATAGACTACAACGGGCACCTGTTGCTGTTGTAAAACAGCACGAATAGGCATCTCGCTGACATCATTTCCAGCCTGTGCTGCACGCAATACGGCAAGCTTTTCATCGCCCGTAATTAGCAACACCAACACTTTTGAGCGCAACAAACCAGAAAGCGTTAAGCTCATTCGCTCGGTAATAGCTCCTGTCACTTCGCTTTGGTTGGCGATAATTGCCGCACACAGCTGTTCAGAATCCGGCATTAATGCATCAGCCAGCCCTTTGGCGTGCGGAAAAAGTGACGCTGTGTGACCGTCTGGGCCCATACCGAGAATAGTGATATCAAATGGCTGTGCCAATTGCTGGTAAGCACTTTCACAATCATCCAAGCCTTGGACTGCCGTCTCTGCAGAATTCTTCATCCCTACCAGATTCGCAACAGCTGCTTTATTTTGGATCAGATGTTTTACCGTAAAAGCCTCATTACTTTTGTCGTGCTCAAAATCAACCCAGCGCTCATCCACCAACGCAACGTAGACAGATTCCCAAGGCAAATCAACTTGGCTTAATGCTTTGTAGAGCGGTTCTGGTGTACTTCCACCTGACACCATGAAGGTGGCCTCACCGCGCTCCTCAACCGCTGTACGCAGAGCAACCTCACACTCTGCCTGTAAAGCGGCGATCATCTCTGCGCGGTTTTCAAATAAACGTTCGGTTACCATTCCTGATCTGCCCCCGAGAGAACTTCATCAATCGAGAACCAGCGACGACGATCACTCGCCATTAGCTGTGCTGAAGCCTGTGGTCCCCAGCTACCGGCCATATAGCCATGGGGTTTGTTTTCAGGACGTTGCCAAGCTTCGATTATTGGATCAATCCAAGACCATGCAGCTGCAACTTCTGCACGATGAATAAACAAACTAGCATCGCCCGCAGCTGCATCGAGCATCAAACGTTTGTAGGCGTCTGAATAGAAATCTTTATAGGTGTCGGCAAAATTCAAGTTGAGCACTACGGGGCGCAGATGGGTCTCATGTTTTTCCAAATCCTTGGAAACCATAATGATCTTGATACTCTCCTCTGGCTGAAGACGAATAATCAAACGGTTTGGTGTTGCTGCACCAGCAGATTCGGGATACACACGATGAGCAACATCTTTGTACTGGATAACAATTTCAGCAAAACGCTGCTTCATGCGTTTACCGGTACGTAAATAAAAAGGTACGTTTGCCCAACGAGAATTATCGATGTAAGCCCGGATAGCAACAAAGGTTTCGGTGTTGCTTGGTTGCCCCAGCTCTTCCAAATAACCGGGAACCATTTTGCCATCCATTTCACCTGCCACATATTGGCCACGCACTGTATTGTACTTGACAGTGTTGCCAGTCAGCGGGCGCAAACTTTCCAGTACTTTTAGTTTTTCGGCACGGATACGTTCGGCCGTCATCTTGTTGGGAGACTCCATAGCCACCAAACAAAGCAATTGCAAAATATGATTCTGAACCATATCGCGCAACGCGCCGGCGCCGTCATAGAAACTGGCACGTCCTTCAAGACCCACAGTTTCAGAAATACTGATTTGTACATGATCAATGGATTTTGCGTCCCATAGATGCTCAAACATACCATTGGCAAAACGTAGAGCAAGGAGGTTCTGTACTGTTTCTTTACCAAGATAATGATCAATACGGAAAATTGCTTCTTCGTTAAAGTATTCAGCGATCTGACTATTAATTTCTTCCGCTGTTTTTGCGTCGTAACCCAAAGGTTTCTCTACAACAACACGAGCTTTGTCGGTAATCAATCCAGTTTCATGCAAGTGCTTACAACAAATACTAAATACCGATGGAGGTGTAGACAGATAGAAAACTCGCTGGGCATTACCACCACTGTTCAATAATTGCGCTAAAGCATCCCAGTGCTCATCTTTTGTTCCTATATCCACAAACACCGGAAACAAACGCTCTGCAAAACTTTCCCAATCAGACGCAACAAATTCGTCTGCATTGAGGTGTTTCTCAGCCGCTGCACGCACTTTGTCTTTGTATTCAGCAACCATTTGGGTATTGCGACATGTCGGAATAATACGCGCATTAAGCGGAAGGGAACCCTCGCGATGAGCGCGGTATAAACCCGGAATTAACTTGCGCAAAGCCAAGTCGCCAGCGCCTCCAAAAATAACAAAATCAAACGCTTCGAGCATGAGGGGTAATCCTGTTTATAAATCTGGACAGTGTATGAGTACAAAAATATTTGTTGCTTTCCAGCAGGTTTTTAAAACAATAACCCCGAACGCAAGTTCGGGGTTGGGATGCTTAACAGCTTACCAGTTAAACACTGTAGCCCCTTCTTCTGCCAAGCCCACTGCAGCGCGGAAGGGAGCGAAGAGTTCACGCCCCATTCCATAATGGACGTTGGTCAAATCACATTGCGCCGGTTGACGCTTGGCCAATTCTTCATCGGGCACTAATAACTTCAAGGTACCAGCCTCGGCATCCAGCTCCATCATATCGCCAGTTTGAATCAGACCAATCACACCATTATCCAAAGCTTCAGGGGTCATATGAATGGCGGCAGGAATCTTACCAGAGGCGCCAGACATACGACCATCTGTCACCAATGCGACTTTAAAACCGCGATCCTGAAGCACCCCCAAAGGTGGAGTCAATTTATGCAGTTCCGGCATACCGCAAGCTTTGGGACCTTGAAAGCGCACTACGGCGATAAAATCTTTCTCCAACTCACCGCGTTTGAATGCAGATTGCATCTCCTCTTGGCTGTGAAAAACCATCGCCGGCGCAGTTACTTTGCGATGCTCAGGTTTAACCGCTGAAATTTTGATTACCGAACGCCCGACATTTCCTTTCAACAGGCGCAAACCACCCTCTGAGGCAAAAGGTTTACTGGCGGGACGTAACACTGAGTCATCGAGACTTTCAGCTACAGCATCCCTCCAAACCAATTCACCATTTTCAAGGAAAGGTTCCTTGGTGTAATGGGACATACCACCCTCAGCCCCCATGATGGTTTTCACGTCATCATGCAACAATCCGGCCGCACGCAATTCGCGGATCAGGAAACCCATACCGCCCACCGCCTGAAAGCGGTTAACATCCGCCAGTCCGTTGGGATATATACGACACATGAGGGGGATTATATCCGAAATGTCAGACAAATCCTGCCAATCGATAATAACACCAGCTGCACGCGCGATCGCCACAATATGCATGGCATGGTTAGTGGATCCTCCTGTCGCCATGAGGCCGACAATACCATTGACCACCGACTTTTCGCTGACTATGTCGGACAAAGTAACGCGGTTTTCCAGCTGCGTAATGCGAGCCAGCTGATGTACGTGGGCGCGGGTCAGCGCATCGCGCATAGGGGTATAGGGATTGATAAATGTACTACCCGGGAGATGCATCCCCATGATTTCCATTAGCATCTGATTGGTATTGGCGGTACCGTAAAAAGTACAAGTCCCGGCACTGTGATACGAGGCACTCTCGGCCGCTAAAAGCTCTTTGCGCCCTACCTTACCCTCTGCGAACAATTGACGCGCCTTGGCTTTTTCAGCATTTGATAAACCAGGCGTCATAGGCCCTGCCGGGATAAAAACGATGGGAAGCTGACCAAATGACAGCGCACCAATCATTAAACCAGGGACAATCTTATCGCATACGCCCAAGCACATTGCCCCATCAAACATATCATGCGACAGCGCAATCGCTGTGCTCATGGCAATTACGTCGCGACTGAACAGTGACATTTCCATGCCCGGGAA
>FWPV01013689.1_pt1 | contig 12117 bp, 9 predicted proteins | sample 2228371 | NCBI WGS metagenome assembly FWPV01 (sample SAMEA103939776, study PRJEB20133) | metagenome | reverse complement strand
TTCCCCGGTTGAGAGGTTGACCTTCACCCAATCATTAATGTCCAGTTCGTCCATCACGCATCCGGTGGGGGAGATCCACATATCGTCTCCCACCCGGTAACTGACATTGCCGCCGGTCGCAGAGGTCAGCCCGCGTTGCTTCAGGCGAGCAGAATAGAGGCATAGTTCGTAGCGGATATCCTCGACCTCGGCGGATTTTATACCTCCGGAATACTCTCCTACCGCTTCTTGTGACATATTTCTCTCCATTCATAAATATAAGGTTGGTCAATACGAGCAGCCGGTTATATCGCTAGCCTGTACCAACCGGGATATTCACATTTGGGTCGGGACGCCCTGGAAGAATTCATCCCAGGGAATCGGGAGCGGTTGCTCAGACCTGACAATTTCTGCCAGCGTGCGGACAAGTTGTAAGCGCTTTCCGTCCAGAACGCCGTCCCTGACCAGGGCTTCGATCGTCGGTCCAATTTCGAGCAGCAACTCTGCGCCCTCCACGGTTTCATCGGGCATGTATTCCCGCTTGGCTTGAGGGTAGGGGATGCCCAACCCCAGCAGGCGCCCCATGCGGCTGTTGCGTCCACCCTGGCAGGTGACATACAGGTCGCCCGCGCCCGGCAGGGTATAGACGCTGCTCAGGTCTCCGCCCATGTACTCGACCAGATAGGCGGTTTCCCACAGCCCCTGGGCAAAGAGCGCCGCAGCCAGGTTGTGCATGACTGCCTTGTTATCCGCCTCGCCCTCTCTCTCTAACCATCCCAGGACAAGACCGACGCCCAAGGCATAAGCGTTCTTCATCGCCACGCACACTTCAACCCCGATCAGGTCGGTGTTGAGCCAGACGTGGTAATAAGGAGTGCGCAACATGCGTTGAAGCTGTTCCAGTAACGCTCGGTCTGAGCCGGTGACCACCACACAGGTGTGCCTTCTGGCAGCCAGCTCCCCGGCGATGGACGGTCCGCCCACAGCGGCGATTCTCAACCGATGGCGGTAATCCGCCGGAAATCCCTGGCGCAAGACATCCGGCAAAATCTGTAAGCGATTTCGATCCCCGGTCAGCCCTTTGGTCAGCATCAGCACGGGCAGGTCTGGGGGGAGCAAAGGGGCGAGGGTGTCTGCAGCCCAGTTTACGCCCAGAGAGTTCACCCCCAACACCAAAAGGTCTGCCCCGACCAGGGCTTCTTCCAAGCCGGAAACTGTGTAGGGGGTCACCTTATCGGGGACACGCGAGCGCAGCCTGGGGTGAACGCCGCTCTGGTGGATCTCTTCGATAATGTCACCATCGAGGTGGGTGCCGACCAGTCGCACATTGTAATCCCGGTCTGCCAGAGGGAAGCTGAAGGCGGTCCCCATCACACCTGCGCCTAGGATGACGATGTTAGTCATAGGTGATTTCCTTCCGTAAGTTTAGTAAGCGACCCATTATCGCATAGATAGCTGTCTTCACTGCAGATGGGTTAATTGGGTCAGGCGATCAACCAGCGGTTGCACCGCCGGGAAGAGATGTTGATAAACTTCTTGATAGAGCCGGTTGTAAAAGGCTTGCATTTCGGGATTGGGTTCAAAACGCTCTGCCGTTCCGGTCATCGCCTCAGCCGCGCTGGCAACGGAAGGATACCATCCTATCGCGGCAGCTGCCAGGATGCCTGCCCCTAAACAGGTGGCTTCGGTGGAAGTGGAGCGCAAGACGGGTATCCCGGTCACATCTGCAACAATCTGGTTCCAGAGCTTGCTCCGGCTGCCGCCGCCCATCACCACATATTCATTAAAGCGTCGTCCGAGAGCGTGCATCACCCCATCGCCCGCCAGCCTCTGTTCGAAGGCGATGCCTTCCATGATCGCTCGATAGAAGTGTTCACGCCCGTGGGCGCCGGTCCAGCCGACCATAATCCCGGAGGCGAAGGGATCCCAGTAGGGGTTCATGACATTGTTCCAGTAGGGCACCAACATCAGCCCGAGGCAGCCCGGCGGCACTTTGGCGGCGGCAGCTTCTAACAGCTCCTCGGGGCTGAGCGGCAGGGCGTTGGAGCGCAAATCGCTGGCGAATTTTTCCACAAACCAACCAATGGTGAACACACCGCCGCGCATCACCGTTTCCAGGTAATAGTTGCCTGCCAGCGGGGCATACAGGGTGCGGAAAGCCGGGTCGGCGAGGTACTCGGCGCTGAAGGCTCCTCCCACCACTGCGGTGCCCAGGTTGAGATAAGCCCTGCCGATGCTGACCGTGTTGGCGCCTAACCCGGCGCATTGTCCATCGCCGGCGCCGGCGACCACCGGCAGCCCCTCAGGCAAGCCACTCTCTTTAGCTGCCTCTTTGCTCACTTTGCCAATCAGCGCGCCCGGAGGCACAAGGTCGGGGAATTGATCAACTCGCAAGCCCAACTCTCTGATTAAATCCTCCGCCCAACGATGGGCGCGCATATCCACCAAACCCATTGGGTCGGCGCAGGCAAGGCTGGTGCGGAATTCTCCGGTGAGGCGGAAGACATGAAAGGCGTGTGGTTCGACAAATTTATAAGTGCGTTCGACAATATCCGGTTCATTTTGAACCAGCCAGATGATTTTTGGCAAGGAGGGGGTCATCGAGCAGGGTTTACCGGTAATCTGATGCAGGCGATCCTTACCAATGGTGTTGATCAGGAATTCCACCTGGGCGCGGCTGCGTTCATCCAGCCAGAGGATTCCGTTGCGGATCGGTTTCCCCTGACGATCCACCGGCACAAAGCTCTCCCTCTGGTTGGTGATGCACAGGGCTTCCACTTTGGCAACGTCAATCTTGCTGAAAAGCTCATTCAGCGCAGCGCAGGTGCCGCTCCACCACTGTTCGGCGTTTTGCTCGTACCAGGTGGGTTGGGGCTGAAGTAGCGGATAGGTTGAACGTCCCTCGGCTATCGCTACTCCTTTGGGATCCCAGGCGATTGCCTTACATGCGGTTGTGCTACTATCGATTCCAATCACTAAGCTTTTTGACATATGTCCTGCACCTTATTTGATGGTAAGGGGGAGGAAGGGCTGCGGGGGAAAGCAGCCCTTCCTGAACTGTAGAACTGGGATTACATGGCGCCGGCAGCGGCTTCGTTGGCGGCTTTCGCCATTTTGTCCAATGTGGTCTTGATGTCTTGTTGACCGGTGGTCATCTTGCCCAGTTCAACCGCAAAGCTGTCCACAGACAGGCTAGCCCAGGCGGGCAGGTGTGGCTCGGTGCCCATATAGTTCAAGATAGCTTCTTTGGTCACCTCGAAGTGGCGGGTAGTGCCAGCCATGACTTTGTTGTTTGCCAGGATGCGCGGGTCGGTGAAGCTGCTGTAGCGCATGGGTGTGGCGCCGCCGCCCAGCATGCTGGCGCGCACCATGATGTCAGCGCTGGTTGCCCACTGCATGAAGATCCAGGCAGCTTCCTGGTTCTTGCTGTACTTGGAGAGCGCCAGGCTGGAGCCGCCCTGGTGGCTGACGCCGGGTGTCTCGTCAAAACCGCACTCTGCTTTGGTGCGCAATGCGATCGGTGCGGGAACCCTAAGCGGTTCAGCCAAGCCCACGATCTTGGATTTCGCTGGGTCATCGAAGCTGGGGAAGAATTCGCCCCAGGAGGTGTAGAAGCCACCCAATCCCTGGGTGAAGGCATCTGCCTCGCCAGACCAGTCCCAGGTGACCGCTCCAGGCGGCATGTACTTGCCAAGCTCCATCATGTACTCCATGGCAGCCACGGCTTGATCGTCGTTGATGGTGGCTTTGCCCTCGGAGTTATAGACCGATCCTCCATGCCCCCACAGGAACATGGTCATGGAGCAATTCAGAGAATAGTGTCCGGATTTCCATTGAGCAACTGTGCCATACATGTTGGGCGCTTTGGCTTCGTTGATGGCTTTGGCGCAGTCCATATATTCCTGGAAGGTGGTCGGCGGTTTCAGTCCCAGCTCTTCGAAGACATCTTTGCGGTACATGGTGATGAAAATCGGGATGTCGTAGGGCAATGCGCCGAGCTTGCCTCTGTAGGTGGCAATGTTCTCGACCAATGGTGGGAGGAAATCGTCGAAGTTGTAATCCGGGTAAAGCAGATCGGTCTTTGCCAGCATCTCTTGGGGATCCACCGCGTCGTTGATGAAGCGCCCAATCCATGCCTGGTCCCAATAGTAGATATCGTTGACGCCTAACCCACCGGCGGTATCCTGGCTGAGCTTTGCCAACACCTGATCCAGGGGGAGTTGCTCCCACTCCACATTGATGCCGGTCAGAGGGATGAACTCGGTTTGGGCGATTTCGTTGATGGCGCGGCTGGGTGGGGTGGACTCGGAGACGATACGGATGGTGGTGCCTTTGTATTTTCCGCCAACCTCCTTCAGGAATTGCTGTTGGGGAGTGCCAGGAACAACCGCAGAAGTTGGTCCAGCGGTGGCTAAAATTTGCTCTTTTGTAGGCGCGGCAGCGGGTTTAGGGGCGCATCCGCCCAGGAAATAAAGGCTGGTGATGCCAAAGCCAGCCATGGCGCTGAGCTTCAGGAACTCGCGACGGCTGATTTTCCCCCTCCTCAGTTGATCGGAGTACTTGGCTACAGCCAGTCGCTGTTGGCGATCTATCTCATTCATTTGTTTTCTCCTTCTGTGTATAAAACAAACTCCGGATAACATTTCCTCAAACAGCAGACAACTGGGTGGGCAGGGATCTATTTCTCTTTGTGCGCCTCCTTTCTATTCCATAAAAGCATCCCAAAATGCAAATGTGTGCTGAATCTTGCTCGTTGGTGATACCTTGATGGTGATGCAATGTATTGTGGGGGTAATTGATGCCATCATTCATCCTTTGACCGCGCCCATGGTCAAACCGCGCACCAGGTTACGTTGGACGAATAACACGAAGATAAACACCGGTACCATGGCAGCCATACCGAAGGCAGCCAATGCGCCCCATTCGGTGCCCCCAGTCGAGGTGTCGAACATGGAGGCGGCTACTGGCATGGTCCGCACGGTGGTGCGAGAGAGGGTCAGGGTGAGCAAAAATTCATTCCAGGAGAAGATGAAGCTTAATATCGCCGTGGCTGCCAGCCCAGGCAAGATGTAGTGAATGATCACTTTCCAGAACGCCTGCCAGCGGGTTGCACCGTCCACCATGGCGGCTTCGTCCAGGTCATAGGGTACCTCGTCAAAGAAGCTCTTTAGTAGCAGCACTGCCAGGGGGATGTTGATGACGGTATGAACCAGGATGACGCCGGGGTAAGTGTCAATCAGATTAGCACGGCGGTACATGAAGAATAAGGGCAGGGCAGCCACGATGGGCGGCATCATCCGGGTGCTCAAAATCCAAAAAGTCAGCCCCTGGCGTTGGCGGAAGTAGAAGCGGCTGAGCGAATATGCTGCTGGAGTGGCGAAGATAATCACCAGCAGGGTGCTGGATAATGCCACGATGATGCTGGTCCGGATGTATGGGACAGAGTAATAAAAACCGCCACCGGTGCCGGCGAGCGCGCCGGTCAATTGCACCATTAACTCATTGAAGGATACAACCCCCAAGATCACTTTATACCAGTTAAAGGTCGGCTCAAAGAAAAACACCGGAGGCAATTGAAAGATCAAGCCAAACGGCTTGAACGATGCCAGGAACCAAAAGTAAATCGGGAAGAAGAATAATCCGGTGACCAGGACGACGGCAATGGTGCGCAGCCATGTACCCAGCTTGCCGGGTCCAAAGAGTCTTTTGCTAAGGGATTTTTGAGAGGGATTTTGCTTTGTTGTTGTCGAAGAGGCTTGAACACCCATGGCTACCACTCCACGTGAAAGATGCGGATATACAGGTTGGTGCTGACCCAGATCAACACTAAGACGACAATAGCAATCACTGCGGTATGTCCCCACTCGACGAAGCTGTACGAGCGGTAGGCGTAGAAGCTGATCGTCTCGGTGCGATTTCCCGGTCCACCCATGGTCATGATGTAGATGTAGTCAAACAGTCGGTACAGGTCAATCACGCGGAAGAGGATGACGATGGCGACCACATTGCGCATCAAGGGCAACTTTACCAACCAGAACTTCTGCCAGGCATTTGCCCCGTCCACCTCGGCGGCTTCAAGAGGCTCGCTGGGCAAGGCTTTCAAACCAGCCAGGAAAATCAGGATGCAAAACGGAGTCCATTGCCAGATATCCACCAGCAAAACCGCCATGAGCGCCCATTTGCCGGTCCCACCCAGCAAAGGCTCGCTGCGTTGCAGGATGCCGGTGCCGTACAAGACCCAGGAGAGGACGCCAAAATCGGAGTGCTCCAGCAAGCGGAAAATCAAGCCGGCGACGGCGGGCGGAGTGACCATGGGCAGGATGATCAGTGTCTGCCAAAGCCCTTTCAAATAAATCTTTGAGTCAAAGAGCAGGGCTATTGCCATCCCCAGGGTGAGTTGGACTGCCAGGGCGATGCCCATGTAGCTGAAGGTGTTTTTAAGCGCGTTGAAGGTGCGATCATCCTGCAGGATAAATGCCCAATTTTTCAAGCCCACCCACTCAAAGTTTTTGGTGATGGGGTTGAATTCTTGAAAGCTGGTGAAAATATTGAAAACCAAAGGATAGATGCTATATATGACCAGTAATAGCACCGCTGGAGCCAACCACAACCAGGGCGACTCAAACGACCAGAAGGGAGCCTTGCGCATAGGGGTGTTACGCTCGAATGATCCTTCCATATCCTATTCCTCAGGTGCGTATTTCATAGCAGATTTGTCTCATTACCAATAATCTTCTCGTTATTGACTTTCAGTTCGAATTGCCACTTTCACCACATTGCCTTCGATCATTTTATTGAGGGCGTCCTTCAGGTTCTCCAGGGGCATCTCCTCGGTGATCAGAGCTTTGGTGTTGAGGACGTTGTTGCAAATCAGGTGATAAGCGGCTTCGACATCCTGTGGGGTGGAGTGAAATACCCCGTATAAAGAGAGTTCCGAATAATGGGCAATTGTGGCGTCCACGTTGACCACCGTGCCGTTCGGCAAACCGCCAAACCAGAGCACCCGCCCTCCTTTGCGCGCCACCTGCAGGGCTTGCTCCCAGGTGGCTTTAGAGCCGGCGGACTCAATTACCACATCTGCGCCTCGACCCTCGGTCAGGTCTTTGATCACCTGGACCGGGTCCTCCTCCGAAGCGTTGATGGTACGGCTAGCTCCCAGCTCCGCCGCAACTGCCAGGCGCGGCGCTTTCAGGTCAACCGCGAACACCTGAGAAGCCCCAGAGCGCAGCGCCATTTGCAGGTGCATCAAACCGATAGGTCCGCCAGAACCGAGGATCGCCACGCTCTCCCCATGTTGGATTTGAATCACACGCTGCCCATGTACCACGGTTGAAAAAGGTTCCATGATGGAGGCTTGTTCATAGGCGATGCCGTCTGGAATTTCGAACATATTCAAGCTGGCTATTCGTCCCGGAATCACGATGTATTCGGCGTACGCGCCCCAGTTGAAGAGCAGGTCTGCGCACATGTTATGCTGCCCGCGCTTGCAGAAATAACACACACCGCAGGGGGCGCTGTTATGAGGCACCACGCGCATCCCCGGTTTGAATTTTTTGACGTTAGAACCTACCTCAACCACATCGCCTGCCAGTTCGTGCCCGAAACAGAAGGGCGGCAAGAAAACCGGATGCCCGCGTTTGTAAATTTTGACATCTGTCCCGCAGGTGGTGGCTTTACGGATTTTCACCAGCACATCATCCGGTCCAACCTGGGGGATGGGCAACTCCATGAGTTCGAGTTGCCCTGGAGCCATATACATCATGCCGCGCATCTTCTCTGCCACTTCGATCTCCTCTTGATTTGTGATGTAGCCATATCAGCCCATTGCTACGCTTGCCTGGGTCCGATTCTGTTCCTCTGCGCCGGATCGCTCGGAGATATCCAGGATTGCCTGCGCCCCGACCTCGTCGATGACCAGCGATTTGATCAGCCCGCCACGCATGGCTGCCAGAACGGCTTCTGCCCTGCCGGCGCCAGCCGTCACACCAACGACCTCATGAACTTTGCGCAGCTCATCCAGACGGATGGCGATCACCTTCTCCTGAAGTTCTGGCAGACATTCCTGCCCCGAGCGATCATAGAAGCGACCGCACATCTCGCCCACCGCCCCGCAAGCTCTCAGCTTCTCCACCTCTCCAGAGCCGATGACTTCCCTCTCGATAAAAGTGGAGTGTTCCAGTGAACCGATACCCACAAAAGCAATCTGCATGGCGCCAAACAGCTCCCAGATGGTGCGAACATCCTGATGCGCCATGAAAACATGGCAAGTCTCGACATCAGGGGTGATCGCCGGGGCGTTTAGGGTGTAGTAGACGCCCCCAAAGGAGCCTGCCAGGGTGCGACAATTCTCGATGGCGTCAAAGTAATTGACACTGGCGCCGATGTTGCCCATGAGCTGAACCACAATCGCCCCGCGCGTCTCGCTGGGGGGGTGCATATGCTGAATGACACGGTACAGGGAGCGACTGCCGGAGAGACCGATGATGGCGTTGGGCAAAATCCATTCGGAGACAAACGGCGCGGCTAAGTAACCCACCGTCCCGCGCACACTTTCCAGGTCTGAGGCTCCGACGATGCGGATGACAACGGCGTTATTGAGCTTGAATTTTGTTTTGAGCAGGGCTTCCAGAGCTGAGTTGCGCGGTTGGTATTCTTTCACGCTGATGCGCACAATGCCATCGTTCAAGGCGCGGGTGAGCAGGCGCGAAACTTTAGGTCGAGATAGCCCCAGCAGCTCCCCGATTTGAGTCTGACTCAAACCGTCCAGGTAGTACAGTTTGGCGGTCAGCCTGAGAAGACTTTCCAGTCTCGCATCCATTCGCCAGGATAAGTCAATGACCTGGAAGTTGTCTAAAAATGACAGGCGGGGTTGGCTGGCTGTGGCTGCACCATTGCATTGCTTCTGCACGCCTGGTTTTTGAGACAGCTTCTTGATAAAGTATTTCTTAGGCTACGGTTGTTAATGACTCAGAACAGTGATGCGTGATGTGGTTAAGGGCTTTGGATCAGTGTTCTAGCAGGCGCTGCCAGAGCGTTCAGCCTCGCGCTGCTTGCGATATTTTTCATCCAACTCATTGATTTTGTTCACTTTTGGAGCTGAGCGACCGCCCTGGAACTCGCTCTCCAGCCAGATATCGATCAGTTTTTTAGCCACTTCTACCCCGATAATCTGGCTGCCCATGGTGATGATTTGAGCGTTATTGCTGGCGCGGGCGCGTTCTGCAGTGTATGGGTCCTGAACGCTCACCGCCCGCACGCCAGGCACCTTGTTGGCGACGATTGCCATCCCTGCGCCGGTGCCGCAGACCAGCACGCCACGGTCATACTTACCCGCCGCAACGCTCTCCGCCACCATCGCCCCAATGTCCGGGTAATCCACCGGAGCATCGCTCTCCACCCCGAAATCATCCACCTGATACCCCAACGAACGCAGGTAATCTCGCACGGCGTTCTTGAGCGGAAGACCATAGTGGTCTGACCCCACCACAATGATTTTGGATTTATCTGCCATAATATCCTCGGAAGGCGAGTGAACAAATGTGCATGAACATTTGCTCAGTTGAAAATAATATAGCATAGATTTTTTTCAAAGTCAAGCGGGATTTTGTGGTTTACACCACCCCTTCCATGACGTATTTAGTTAATTCGCTCACGCTCCAATCATGGATGCCCAGTTTTTCCAGGGTGCGCCCGCGTCGCCAGTAGTCGGTGCGATGGATGATACATGCCAGGCGGATGATGCTTTCCATGCCCCGCACCGAAACGCCATAGCGTTCTCCCAGGGCAGCGATGGGCACCAGGCTCATCGGCACGTCCTCGGTGATGTAACGATGATTCAGCGTTGGCGGCGCCTGGATGCCGTAATAGCCCGGTTGATTGTGTATGGCTTCGTACAGGTCATTCCCGGTAGCGTGATAAGCCATTTGCAACCATTCCAGCGCGGTGCGCGCCCGAATCCCCAGGGCTGAGGCGACGGTCACCCGCTCCCGGTCGAGCACTTCCAGGACGCGGGCTACCGACGGGCTGACCCCATCTATATAGAACTGAAATTCCCCCTGGGTGCTTTCGATCCGCCCGGCGTTGAGCAACGCCAATGCTGGATGAAAGATAGCGCCCATATTGTTCAAACCCGTATGCAACACGCTGCCGCCATCAATGAACTGAGGGTAGGCGGGCGCCAGGGTGTCCAGCACCAACTGGGTGCGTGTGGCGGGCAGCGCCGCCAGCGGCACGGTCTCTTTGATGCCGAAGATGCGCGCCTGGGCAGGACCATCCGAACGGCTGGCATAAATCAGGGTTTCGGCTTCGGCGACGGTCACGTCGGCGCTGCAGCCGTTTTCTTCGAGAGTATGCTTAACTTCCAGAGCGCCGCAGGTGCGTCCCGGATTCAGGACGATGATCTGCCCATCTTTGAGATGAGGCGCCAGGCTCCGGGCGATCTCGGCGTGAGCGGTGGATGGCACCACGACCATGATCACATCGCATTCCTTGAGCGCCTCCTCGATGTCTGATGTAGCCTTGACTAATGTCGCAAACCCATGTGGACCACCCTCGAAGCTCTTCAGTTCAATTCCACCGCGAGCTTTGATGGCGGCGATGTTATCTGGCGTTCGGTTGTACAGGGTGACGGGGAATCCCATCAGGGCAAGATGGGCTGCCATGCCTTTCCCCCCATGCCCGGCGCCAATGACAGTGAAGCGAGTGTCTGATATGCTCATGGTGAACCTCCTGGGTTAGAATTGAAAACCTGGACAGGAGCAGCATCCCCCGTTCCAGGGCGCTATTAAAATCACCTCACTTTTGCCAGAGAAGCAAGCCGTTCCGCTTCAGACAGGCTGCGCCCGGTGAGAGGGTCAACGCTCACGCAGGCGCCGCGCCGATCGATGCGGGTGGCAACCATCCCCCGCCCAAATGGATTGTTGGCAAGTTGCGGCGCGTCCAGAATGCCGCCGGTCACCGCACGCGCCAGCGTGGCAGGGTGCGTGAAGGCATCAGGCGCTGAGGCTGGCGCCAGTTCTCTGATGGCATCCAACACCGCCCAGGCGTCCTGGATTAATTCCTGCTTGCGAGCCTGCACAGCCGGGTCGGCGGTCAGATCGGGCTGACCGTTCAGGGCGTTGTCAATGGCGCGGCGGGCGATTCCAGCCGCCTCGATGACGTCGTCCGCCGTCGCGGCGTGGTGCGCTTCGGTATGCCCAACGATGTGAACGATATGGGGGCGGAGAGCCATCTGCAGATAGATACTGCTCGCCAGGTGCCCACGGGCTTCATTGACATCCAAAGGATAACTCAGCAAACCGGTGCGGGTTTGCTTGAAGATGCGAAAATCCTCCCCCGCCAGCGGCGTGATCATCTCGATGATCGCCAGCATCTTTGCCAGGTCCATGGCGTCGGAGAGACCAGGTGGGCTGTTGAACATCATCTGAGCGATGTAATCGCGCACCCCAAAGGACCGGGCGTTGTACGCCGAGAGATAAGCCGAGACGACGAAAATTGTATCAGACGCGTCTCGCATCCCCCAGTGGTGCGGTTCGTTCAATTCAACCGGTATGCCGCGTTGCCCGTACCAGCGCATCACCTGCTGGTGCTCGCGTATCGAGCCTTCCAAATCCCAGGGTCCGCGCCCGTCCATCTGATTAAACCAGAAGAGGGGGATGGCGCACCAGGCGATATTGATCGTCTCCACGTACATTTCCGCCAGGGGGATGAAATCGTCGGTGCCGGAGTAGGTGCGCAGCAAAGGGTAATTGCCGCGACGGCTCGCCTGGTACAGGTCACGGTAATCCTGAGGGGTGCGCACCGGCACGCCGCCTGCCCCTTTGCGGCGAATATCCTGCCGTTCCGGGTGAAAGAAGTTCTCCTGGGCGTCCTGATCGATGCCCAGGGAGATGACATCCAACGCCCTGGCTTCGGCAATCTGGGCGATGCCCTGGATGGTGTCGGGAAGGGTGGGCAGCCCGAAATGATGGCGCAGAATCGGGTAGGGCGATTTCCAGGCGATACGCTCCACTGCGGTTTGGGGATAGTCGCCTTCCCCCTTCTCGACATTGGTTTGCCCTTTGAGGTAGGCAAGCACCACCTCGGCTGGTTCGCCTCCCTCAAAAATCCGCTCAAAGAAACCCATTGCCCTGGCGCGCT
>FWPV01013688.1_pt1 | contig 12118 bp, 9 predicted proteins | sample 2228371 | NCBI WGS metagenome assembly FWPV01 (sample SAMEA103939776, study PRJEB20133) | metagenome | reverse complement strand
CTGAAGTCGACTTCATCGCTTTCCGGCCTTCGGCCACCGCTTCGGAGCCCTCGATGGGGAAACGAGGCGTCGCACTCGTGGCTTGCCCCTCCCCAACCCTCCCCACAAGGGGGAGGGAGTTCGTTGTGCTTGGCGGCCGGCGTCACCTCTCCCCCTGTGGGAGAGGTTACAAAATCGCGGTCTTAGCGTCAGCTAAGTCGCAGATTTTGTTGGTGAGGGGGGGGCGTCGCGTGAGGCCGCAGGCCCCCTCACCAAGTTCGCCTCGCCAATCGGCTGCGCCTCTTGGGGCTGCCATCGCCCCCGCGCGGCGTCGCGCTCGGGCCTCCGGGCGCTGAAATCGACTTCATCGATTTCTGGTCTTCGGCCACCGCTTCGGAGCCCACAAGGGGAGAGGAGGCGTTGCGCCTGTGGCTTGCCCCCCCCCCCGAGGGGGAGACGGTCAGCGGCCCGGGCGGCCGGTCTTGCCCTTGGTGCGGCCCTTCTTCTTCTGGTCGAGCGGGTCCTCGTAGGAGCCGGCGCCGGGGCGGGCGCGGGTGATGGGGCGGGGGTCGTCGGTGGCCGGGCGGGAGGCACCCCCCTCTGTCCTGCCGGCGTTCGTTGCTGCAATCGATTCGCTGGATCGATTGCCCGGCTTCGCCGACCGCTCCTCACCCCCCTCAAGGGGGGAGATCGGACCGCGGCCGGGCTCGGTCTTCGGCTTCTGCGGCAGTTTGCCCGGCACCGGCTTTTCGGTGCGGCCGACGGTCATTTCGTCGAGGCTGTTCTGGCGGAAGTAGGAGCCTTCCGCGCCCGATTTCGGCATCGGGACGGCGGTGTCGGTGCCGGGGCCCATGTCGTCGAGGGACGGCTTGGCGAAATAGGACGCGGGGGCCGATCTCCCCCCTTGAGGGGGAGATGTCGGCGAAGCCGACAGAGGGGGGTGATCCGCGGACGCATTGTTTTCGGGGGATACCCCCCTCTGTCCCTGCCGGGACATCTCCCCCTCAAGGGGGGAGATCGACGCGCGGCCGTCGTCGCGCGGCCGGCCGGTCTTGGAGCGGCCGGAGAGCGAGATACGGGGTTCGCCATCGCGTTCCAGGTGCCGGGCCTCGCTCTTCCCAGTCCCGCGCGCGCCTTCGGCGCTTGCCGCCTCTTGCCGTGCCATGGGATCGTCCATGGCGGCGAGTTCGACGGCCTTCAGGCGCTTGATCTCGTCGCGCAGGCGGGCGGCGGTTTCGAAGTCGAGGTCGGCGGCGGCGTCGCGCATCTGCTTTTCCAGCGCGTTGAGATGCGCCTGGAGATTGCCGCCGACGAGGTGGCCGCCATCGGCAAAGCCCTTGCCGCCCCCCTGGACATTGGCACCGGAAATGTCGGCGCGCACATGGTCGCGCTCGTAGACCGAGTCGAGAATGTCGGAAATATGCGCCTTGACCGATTCCGGCGTGATGCCGTGGGCCTCGTTATAGGCCTGCTGCTTTTCGCGGCGGCGGCTGGTTTCGTCGATCGCCCGCTGCATCGAGCCGGTGATCTGGTCGGCATAGAGGATGACCTTGCCGTCGACGTTTCGCGCGGCGCGGCCGATGGTCTGGATAAGGGACGTCTCCGAGCGCAAGAAACCTTCCTTGTCGGCATCGAGGATGGCGACGAAGCCGCATTCGGGAATGTCGAGGCCCTCGCGCAAGAGGTTGATGCCGACCAGCACGTCGAAGGCGCCGAGCCGCAGGTCGCGGATGATCTCGATGCGCTCCAGCGTGTCGATGTCGGAGTGCATGTAGCGCACGCGCACGCCCTGCTCGTGGAGATATTCGGTCAGATCCTCGGCCATGCGCTTGGTGAGTACGGTGACGAGCGTGCGGTAGCCCTTAAGCGCCGTGTCCTTGATCTCGCCGAGCACGTCGTCGACCTGGCTCTTGGCCGGGCGGACCTCGACCGGCGGGTCGATGAGGCCGGTCGGGCGGATGACCTGTTCGGCAAAGACGCCGCCCGATTGCTCCATTTCCCAGGCGCCGGGGGTGGCCGAGACGGCGATGGTCTGCGGTCGCATGGCGTCCCATTCCTCGAAGCGCAAGGGGCGGTTGTCCATGCAGGAGGGCAGGCGGAAGCCGTATTCGGCGAGCGTCGCCTTGCGGCGGAAGTCGCCGCGATACATGCCGCCGATCTGGGAGACGGAGACGTGGCTTTCGTCGATGAACAGAAGCGCGTTGTCGGGAATGTATTCGAACAGCGTCGGCGGCGGCTCGCCGGGGCGGCGGCCGGTCAGATAGCGCGAATAGTTCTCGATGCCGGCGCAGGAGCCGGTCGCCTCCATCATTTCGACGTCGTAGCGGGTGCGCTGTTCGAGGCGCTGGGCTTCGAGCAGGCGGCCGGCCTTTTCCAGCTCGGCGAGGCGGATCTTCAGCTCCTCCTTGATCTGCTTGATGGCGCCGTTCAGCGTCGGGCGCGGCGTGACATAGTGCGAATTGGCGTAGATCTTCACTGATTTGAGGTCGCCGGTCTTCTTGCCGGTCAGCGGATCGAATTCGGTGATGGCGTCGATCTCGTCGCCGAACATGGAGATGCGCCAGGCGGCATCCTCCAGGTGGGCCGGGAAGATCTCGATGGTGTCCCCGCGCACGCGGAAGGAGCCGCGGACGAAGTTGATGTCCTGGCGCTTGTATTGCTGGGCGACGAGGTCGGCGAGCAGCTGGCGCTGGTCGAGTCGGTCGCCGACATTCATCTGGAAGGTCATGGCGGTATAGGTCTCGACCGAGCCGATACCGTAGATGCAGGAGACCGAGGCGATGATGATGCAGTCGTCGCGCTCGAGGATGGCGCGGGTGGCGGCGTGGCGCATGCGGTCGATCTGTTCGTTGATCGACGACTCCTTCTCGATGAAGGTGTCCGAGCGCGGCACATAGGCTTCCGGCTGGTAATAATCGTAGTAGGAGACGAAATATTCGACCGCGTTGTCGGGGAAGAAGTTCTTGAACTCGGAATAGAGCTGGGCGGCCAGTGTCTTGTTCGGCGCGAGGATGACCGCCGGGCGCTGGGTCGCCTCGATCACCTTGGCCATGGTGAAGGTCTTGCCCGAGCCGGTGACGCCGAGCAGGACCTGGGTGCGGTCGTCGTTCGACAGACCCTCGACGAGGTCCTTGATGGCGGTCGGCTGGTCGCCGGCCGGCTGGTAGTCGGACTTCATCCGGATCGGGATGCCGCCTTCCGACTTCTGCGGCCGGGCCGGGCGGTGCGGCGTCCAGATCTTGCCGTCCTTGAACAGCGGATTGCCGCTCTCGATCAGCTTCGACAGCGCGTCGACGGTCGCGGTGACGCCGCCCTTGGCGAGCGCGCCGGCCTCCTCCAGCGAAACATCCATGCCGGCGACCGGGTTGAGGCCGGCGGCCGCACGGGTCTTCGGGTCGCTCGAGGCGCCCATCGACGTGCCGCGCGAGGACTTCGCCATCGCCACCTTTTCCGACTGCTTGCGCGCCTCGATCTCGATCTTCTTGCGATGCTTGCCGGCCTTGGAGGCAAGCTCGCGCTGGGTCTCGACCGCGGCCGCCTCGGCTTCCGCCTCGAGCTGGCGCACCCAGTCGGAGACGGAGCCGGACAATTCGGACGCGGGCGCACCCTCGATGGATCGCTGGGGGGCCTCCTCGAAACCGGAGGGGGCGGCGGGATGTTTCGGTGTCTTGGCCATGGGCGGAATATGGCGAGAGTCACCCGGAAAGGGAAGGGCGCCGGCGGCAAAAATAGGAACAAAAAAGCAACATGCGGACGCGCGCCGGTGGGCTGCTGACAGGATCGTTCACCGGCGCCAGCCTTGCCGCCGCCAAGGCCGGTGGTAGGATGGGCGCGGGCCGCGGGCATGGGCGACGGCCTGCGGGGCGGGAGGCTGTGATGGCGGATACCGTGCGGGACGGGCTGATGCCGGCGCCGGAGACGCTGGAGCGGATCAGGGCGGAGATCGACGCCTACAATGCGCAGCGGGCGCGGGTGCTGCGCCAGACCCGGTTGCGGCTCGCCCTGGGGCTTGGCGGCTGGACGCTGCTGTCGCTTGGGCTTTGCTGGCCGCCCGTCGCTGCCGGCCACAGTCAGGCCTTCGGCCTCGCCTGCGTGGCGCTGCTGTTCGGCGGCTATTTCGTCTTTGACCGGGCGATGGCGCCGCGGCGGCGGCTGCGCCAGTCGGTGCGCGACCGCCTGCTGCCGGTGGTCTTCGGCTTTGTCGACGATCTGCGCTACAGCGTCGGCGGCGTGCCGCGTTTCCTCGATCGCATGCCGGGCGATGAATTCCTGCGTCGCAACCACAGCAGCCACCGCGACCAGATCTCCGGCCGGCTCGACGGATTTGCCTTCACCCTAGGCGAGACCGAGTTTTCGGTCGGCCATGGTGGCAAACGCGAGATCACCTTCATCGGCATCGCCATTGCCTTCGTCCAGGAGGCCGGCTTTCCCGGCACGCTGCTGGCGGCCAAGCGTCCGGGCCGGCTCGCCAGGGCGATCCGCGGGTTGTTCGAGGACGGAAGGCTGGGCGCGATGAAGAGCGGCGACGACAGGATCGACGCCAGCCACGAGTTCCGCACGGACAATCCTGAAGCCGCGCTGCCGCGGGTGGTGGCGATGGCCGGGGCGCTGGACCGTCTGGCCGGCCTCTGGCCGGACGGCGTGATTCGCATTGCCCTTCGCCACAAGGACGGTTTCCTGCTGGTGCCAACCGGGAAGGACTTCTTCGAACTGCCGCCGCTCGGCACGCCGCTCGATGTCGAGGCCCATGTGCGGCCGATGATTGACGATCTTCTGGCGCTGGTCTCGACTGCCCGGCTGGTCAGCCGGATCTAGCGGCAGGGTCGGTTTCGGGCAGGTCAGGCGACGGCGCGGGTGGGGGCGGCCTCGTTCTGGTCGCGGCGGGCGATCCAGGCGACGAGGCTCTCGACCGGCATGGGGCGGGCGAAATGATAGCCCTGTGCGATGCGGCAGCCCAGCGCTTCGAGCACGGCGGCGTCGTGCTCGGTTTCGACGCCTTCGACGACGATGTCGAGCTTGAGGGCATTGCCGAGCCCGACCAGCGCCGCGATCAGGTCCTGGTTGCCGCGCGATTCCGCCACACCCTGGGCGAAGCTGCGGTCAATCTTCAGCCGGTCGACCTTGAGGCTGATCAGATAGGCGAGCGAGGAATGGCCCATGCCGAAATCGTCGACGGCGAGCTTGTAGCCTGCGGTCTCAAGACGCTTCAGCTGGTAACCGGCGCCGTCGGTATCAAGGATCGCCTCTTCGGTGATCTCGATCTCAAGCCGTGCCGGATTGATGCCGTGCTGGGCGGTGACCATTTCCAGCATGTCGGCGACCGAATAGAGCGCGAATTCCCGCGGCGAGACGTTGAGCGCCACCGTCACTTCCTCAAGACCAAGCGAGGGCAGGCGGGTGAGCAGCCGGCAGACGTCGGCGGCGACATGGGCGGTCAGCAGTTCGGCCAGATGCAGCGACTGCGCGGCGGCGACGATTTCCGGCGGCGATATGAAGCCGAGTTTGGGGTGGTGCCAACGCACCAGGGCCTCGAAGCCGGCGATCGTGCCGGTCTGGAGGTTGACCTGCGGCTGGAACCAGGTCTCGACGCCGCCGCCGCGGATCGCCGTTTCGAGATCCTGCTCGACCACACGCTGGCGATCGGCCAGCGCCTTGAGGCCCGGATCGAATTCGCGGATCTGCCGGCGGCCGCGGCTCTTGGCGTCGTAGAGCGCCATGTCGGCGGATGCCAGCAGTTCATCGGCGCTGTTGGCCTGGCCGGGGAAGGTGGCAAGGCCCATGCTCAGCGCGATAACCGAATGGGTGCCGCCAAAGGCGATCGGCGCGAGGCTTGCCTGCAGCAGTGCCTCGGCATGGTCGCGGCAACGCCAGCGGGCATTGGGGCCCGACACGATGACGGCGAACTCATCGCCGCCGAGCCGGGCGATCAGGCCGTCATCGCCGACCTTGGCCTTCAGACGTTCGCCGACGGCCTTGAGGAGGGCGTCGCCGGCGCTGTGGCCCAGCGTATCATTGATCTGCTTGAAGCGGTCGAGATCGATCAGCAGCAGGGCGACTTCGCCGCCGGTCGCTCGCGCCTGGGCGATGTCGCCAAGCAGGCGCCCATTGAAATGCATGCGGTTGGCGAGGCCCGTGATGGTGTCGCGATTGGCCAGAACTTCGAGGCGGCGGTTCTTCTGCTGGATGTCCTCATTGGCGATCTCCAGCGAGCCGGCAAGGTCGGTGGCTTCGAGCTTGGCGATCTCATTGCTGACAAAGACCTGTTCGGCCGAAAGATTGCTCTTCACCATGACGATCATCAGGCCGAGCACGTCGATCGCCATGATTGCGGCGTGCGAGCCGCCGACAAAGGTGAGCCAGGCGACGATCGACAGAAGGATCGGCAGGGCGAAGGCCATGGAGAGGTTCGAATAACCCATGCCGCGGATCATCGAGCCGGCGGAGATGCCGACCATGATCAGGCAAAGGGTGGCGTCCTTGCCGGCCGGATTGAAGTCGGCGATGCAGAAGGGCAGTGAGGCCCAGATGAGGCCGGAGGTGAGAGCCCCGAAGGCCATGATCCGCAGGGCGTAATCGGGATGGGTTTCGACATAGTTGAAGCGCGCCAGGCGGCTTGCCGTGACCGCGCGATAGAGACCCGACAGGAAGGTGGCGCCGAGCCAGATGCCGATCGCGACGGACAGGCCTTCACGGAGGACGGCGATCAGGGCTGCGGACAGCGAAATCGTGACATTGAAGAACAGCGTGTAGCGCAAGCCGCCGATGATATGAGCAGCCTGCGCCTGCCTGGTCGCGGCGGCAAATCGTGCGGAGGAGGGAATTGCTTGCTGGTTCAAATGCAATATCCGATTGAAAATCAATTTGGTGGAGAATGGCTATCATCCCCAGCGTGCAGGTTCCCATGATTCTGATAAAATTCATTTAACGCCGCTTGGCGGGGTCTTGCGGTGGACCGGCGGTGGGGTTTTCCGGACACTATGGGTTGCAACGCCGTTGGCGTGCTGGGCCCGTTTGGGCGGGCGGGATTGGCGGCCTGAGACGAATGCGGCATGGTTCGCCGAGGTCGCCCGCAGATTCGCGATCTCATCGCGCAAGGCCGTGTTTGCGGCGACCCCGATCATCAATTCCAAGGAATATCCATGCCGACCTTCAGTCCCGCCGCCGTTTGGCCGATCGCGATGCTGGCGATCTCCAATGTATTCATGACGTTTGCCTGGTACGGCCACCTCAAGTTCAAGGGCGCGCCGCTCTACATGGCTGTGCTCGTCAGCTGGGGGATCGCCTTCTTCGAATACTGCCTGGCCGTGCCGGCCAACCGCATTGGTGCGCAGGTGTATTCTGCCGCACAGCTGAAGACCATCCAGGAGGTCATCACGCTGATGGTGTTCTCCGGATTTTCGATCTTCTGGCTGAAGGAATCGCTGACGATCAACCACGTGCTCGGCTTTGCGCTGATTGCCGCCGGCGCCGCCCTGATCTTCAGGGCCTAAGAAGGGCCGACGGTCGGCGCTGCCGTCGGAGGTTACGCGGCGGGAACCGGCGTCGGCTTGCCGTTTTGGTCGAGGGCAACCATGACAAAGGTGGCGGCGGTCACCTTCTCCATGGTGTGGGTGAGGTAACGCTGCGCCCACACTTCGACGGCCAGCGTCATCGAGGTGCGGCCGACCTTGGTGATATCGGTGTAGACGCAAAGCGTGTCGCCGATCTTCACCGGCATGGCGAAGGCCATCTCCTGGACGGCTGCGGTGACGACGCGGCCGCGGGCCCGTTCGGCGGCGCGGATGCCGCAGGCAAGGTCCATCTGGGCCATGACCCAGCCGCCGAAAATGTCACCGGCGGCATTGGCGTCGCCCGGCATCGCCAGCGTGCGCAAAGTGAGTTCTCCGGTCGGGGATGGTACGCTGGTCATGGTCGGTCCTTGCTGCTGAAATCTCTTAAATCATGGGCCGGAATCGTTCGGCTTCCGCCGCGAGCCTATGAAATCGCACCGTGCCCGGCAACTCTTCCGAGGCCTGTCCAGCTCCCGTCGGTTCTCGCTAAAATTAGGGCATCGCCTTTTATCGATTTCGTAAGGTTCCAATGAGACGCTTTCCCGGAGAATTAAGGGGAGAGCCACCGAAATGAAAAACTTGAGCATCTCAGTGCGGCTGTATCTGCTCGTTGCGCTGGCACTGTGCGTGCTTGTGGCGACGCTGACATTCAGCCTTTTCTATTCCTACAATTCGCTCGCCGACGAGCGGCGCGCCGGGCTGGCGTCGATCGATCAGACGGCCCTGGCGGTCTTCTCCAAATATCACAAGCTGGAACAGGACGGCGCGTTGACGCGCGACGAGGCGCAGGCCAAGTCGCTCGAGGTCATCGGCGCCATGCGTTACGGCAAGGATGGCTATCTCTGGGTGAATGACGTCAACGCCAAGATGGTCATGCACCCGATCAAGCCGGAGCTCAACGGCCAGGACCTGTCCGATCTCAAGGATCCGACCGGCAAGCGCATCTTTGCCGAATTCGCCCGGGTGGTGAAGGAGAGCGGCGAGGGCTTCGTCGACTATCAATGGCCGAAGCCGGGCTTCGAGGCGCCGGTGCTGAAGTTCTCCCATGTCGTCGGCTTCGCTCCCTGGGGCTGGATCGTCGGGACCGGCGTCTATGCCGACGACCTTGCCGCCATGTTCTACGCCAATGCACTGTGGTTCGGTGCCATTATCGCCGCGAGCGTCGTCATCATCGTTGCCTGCGCCTTTGCCGTGGTGCGCAGCGTCGTTGCCCCGGTCGGCCGCCTGAAGGCAGCCATGGGGCTGATTGCCGAGGAGAAGGTCGATACCGAGATCATCGACGCCGGCCGTCGCGACGAGATCGGCGGCATGGCTGCCGCACTGATTGTGCTGCGCGATTCCGTGCGCGACCGCATCGACATGCGCGGCCGCGAGGCCGAACAGCAGCAGCGGCTGGATGCCGAACGGCACAATAACGAGACCGTTCTGCGCACCGCGTCCGAACGCCAGAACTATGCCATCCACGAGATCGGCGATGCGCTGGAGCGGTTGGCGCAGGGCGACCTGACCGTCAATGTCGGCGATATCGGCGCCGAATACGACAAGCTGCGCCGCGACTTCAACGCCGCGGTCGCAGCGCTCGCCGGCGTGATGGCGTCGATCAACCAGACCAGCAATGTCGTGTCCGACAGCGCCGGTGACATCAGCGAGGCGACCAACAACCTGTCCCGCCGCACCGAGCAGCAGGCCGCCGCGCTGGAGGAGACCGCCGCCGCTCTCGACGAGATCACGGTTGCCGTGCGCACCGCCTCCGACCGCGCCAACGAGGCGCGCGACATGGTCGCCGAGACCAAGAAGAGCGCCAACCGCTCCGGCGAGATCGTCCGCAACGCGGTCGATGCCATGGGGCGGATCGAGAGCTCGTCGGCCCGCATCAACCAGATCATCTCGGTGATCGACGAGATTGCCTTCCAGACCAATCTTCTGGCGCTCAATGCCGGGGTCGAGGCGGCCCGGGCCGGCGAGGCGGGACGTGGCTTTGCCGTCGTCGCCCAGGAAGTGCGCGAACTGGCCCAGCGGTCGGCCAACGCCGCCAAGGAGATCAAGACGCTGATCAGCGACTCGGCGACCGAGGTCGGCCATGGTGTGGCGCTGGTGCGCTCCACCGGTGAGGCCCTGCTCGAGATCGAGAAGCTGGTCAACCAGGTCAACGATCACGTCAACAGCATTGCCACGGCCTCGCGCGAGCAGGCGACGGGCCTTCAGGAGATCAACACCTCGGTCAACCACATGGACCAGATGACGCAGCAGAATGCGGCCATGGTCGAGGAGACCTCGGCTGCCGGGCTGACGCTCGCCGAGGAGAGCCGGCAACTGCGCGAATTGCTGTCGCGGCTGCGGATCGATGTCGGCGCGGACACGCGCTCCGGCCGCCGCGCCGCCTGACGGCAGATCGGCACGATATCTCCATGAGGACGCCGGCGGTCATCCGCCGGCGTTTTTCATTATGGGGGCGATCAGCGGGCGCCGCAGGTGGGGGCCAGTCGGGCAAGCGCTCCCGAAGAGCCCTTCAGCGTGAACTGCCGGGTCTCGAAGGTCTTGTCGTCCGGCGTCAGCGTCACCGTGCTTCCCGCTTTGAGAAGCGCGACCAGCAGTCCGGAGAAGGGCGCGGCGGCATAGAGAACACCGTCCATCGCCTCGTAAAACATGGTCACATCGAGGCTGGTCTTGCCGTCGGAAAAGACGACGCGACCGCTCCATTCCGGATTGCCGTCCGGCGGGTTGCCGGCGCCGCCGTCGTCATAACGCAGCGCAAAGGCGCCTTCCTCGCCGCATTGCAGATAGAGCATGGGCTGGCGGTCGTCGCCGCTGGCCGGCATGCAGACATGGGCGGTGAGCGCGCGGCCGCCCTCGACATCCCAGACCTCCGCCTTCCAGGCATCGCACTCGCCGGCGGCGGCCGGATGGGCGACAGAAAGGCCAAGACCGGCGGCAAGGGCGGGCAGGAGGCGCGTGGCGAGACGAATGCAAAGGCGCATGATCTTATCCCCGTTGCAATGGCGGTTGATTTCGATCCACTCTAGGACCGCCGGCCCATGCGACACAAGGCGCGAAAGCCCTCCTGATTTCGAAGGGTCAAGGCAGCAGCTGGAGACGCTCATGACACGCATTCTGATCATTCAGGGACATCCGGACCAGGGCGCCCGCCATTTCGGCCATGCGCTGGTGGAGGCTTATGCCGAAGCGGCAGCGTCGGCCGGGCACGCGGTCGAGCAGCTGGAGCTCGCGACACTCGATTTTCCGCTGCTGCGGTCGCAGCATGAGCAGGAGCACGGCGTGGTGCCCGAACCGATCGGCGCGGCGCAGGCAAGGATCACAGCGGCTGACCATGTGGTCGTCGTCTTTCCGCTCTGGCTCGGCACGATGCCGGCGCTGGTCAAGGCCTTCTTCGAGCAGGCGTTGCGACCGGGCTTTGCGTATTCTGCGGACTGCGGTCCGTTTAAGGGGGCGCTGCTCAAGGGCCGGTCGCTGCGCATCGTCATCACCATGGGCATGCCGGTTTGGTATTACCGGCTGGTCTACGGCGCCCACAGCCTTAAGGCGATGAAGATCGGCCTGTTCGGCTTCGTTGGCTTCAAACCGATCCGCACCTGCCTGGTCGGCGATGTCGCATCCCATGACGGGGCCGGTCGCGAGGCCTGGCTGAAGCGGATGCGGGCGCTCGGCGCCGGCGCACGCTGAGCCGCTGCAACTGCGAATTAACGCCGGCCTGCTACACTCCCTGTGCGATGAAGGAAGTCCGGCCTTGTGCCGGAGGACGGTGGTTCGGACATGGGATTTTCGGCCTTGCTCAGGCGTCTGGTGGCGATGGCGACAGCGATGGCCGTCCTGTCCTCCTGTGTCGGGATGGATGAGGCGGACCGGAGATCGGGACGGCGGGCGGAACCGCGTGCCGGGGACCGGCTCGAGGGACGGGTCTACGGGCGTCAGCTGATCGGGCGGGTCGGCGATGGGCCGCCGGCACAGGCGCCGCGGCGGGGCGTGCAGCCGATGGCGGCGGATCCGGCCAACGACGGGGCGGCGGATTGTGTGTCGACGGATGCCCATCCGCTCGGCGTCAATGACGGGCCCTGCGCCGGGGCGGACCCGCAAACGGCGGACGGCTTGGCCGGCGACGGCGCACCCCCGGAAATCCAGCCGGTGGCCCTGTCCGACGCGGGGCTGACCCCGGCCGCCTCAAATGCGCCCGATGCGACGAAGGGCGGTCGCATGGTCATTCCGCCGGAAGGTGTCAACATCGATGCCGAACTCGGGGTGGCGGGTGCCGGCGACAACCCGCTCGGCGTCGGCGACGTGGCGCAGCAGCGGGCCGCGCCCGTCGCCGCGCAGATCCTGGTGCCGCAGGGGCCGATGGCGATCGCCGAGGGCCAGACCAGCCAGCCGGTGGTCGACGGAATCGGCACCGACAACCCGACTGCCGTATCTCCCACCGCATCGCTGCCGGCACCGTCGTCGCTCTGAGCGCGTCCTCATTGGATCACGCCCACGCCGCGGGCCTGTCGTTGCGGCAAAAGTCATGACCTCCACCAAAGGTGGAGGTTTGAAACGCTGCGCTTGAACCGCTAGAAGCGGTTTTGCTATGTGTTAGT
>FWPV01012945.1_pt1 | contig 12119 bp, 9 predicted proteins | sample 2228371 | NCBI WGS metagenome assembly FWPV01 (sample SAMEA103939776, study PRJEB20133) | metagenome | reverse complement strand
CAGAGAATAGAGAAAAAAGCCTGCTCGATTCATTTTTGCCGTTCACTCTTTTCATTAAACCGGTTAAGCCTTGCATTAAACACGGCGGATGGCAGAAACAGTTTTGTGATCATTGATGAAAAACTGAAAAACTATTTTGATTTTGAAGAGATATTTTCCGGATGCAGAATTTTTTTCCTGAAAGCTGCTGAGAAGGAAAAAAATCTCACTACTTTGAAAAAAATCTGGCAGTGGATGCTGGAAAACGACATTCAGCGCAGCAGCCGTGTCCTGGCGGTTGGCGGGGGCGTGGTTACCGATCTTGCCGGACTGGCTGCCGCTACCATTTTGCGCGGAGTGGAATTGCTTCTGATTCCGACTACTTTGCTGGCAATGGTTGATGCAGCGATCGGCGGAAAAAACGGAGCAGATTTTTTGGGTTATAAAAATATGATCGGCACTTTTTATCTGCCAAAAAAAATTTTCATCGATGTTACACTGCTTGCTACTCTTTGTGCAAAAGAGATGCGCAATGCAATCTTTGAACTGATTAAGCTTGGGCTAATCGGAGATAAGGAGATTCTCCGCATAATCAGAGAAAAGAGGGAACTGGTTTTTCGAAAAGATTTTCAGGTTCTGGAAAATCTCATCAGCAGGGCAATAAAGTCTAAACTTGGTTTTGTAAAGGATTTTCGTGAACAGAAAGAGCAGCGTAAGTTTTTAAATTTTGGTCATACTCTCGGTCATGCACTGGAGACGGTCAGCAATTTTAAGCTTGCTCACGGAGAAGCAGTCGGCTATGGAATGCTGTATGCTCTGCTGCTCAGCCGGCGTCTGGGCTTGCTCAGCAAGTCTGATTTCAGCGAGGCGTCGTCAATGATAGCCTCTTTTCTGGAAAAGATTTCCGCTGAATTCAGCTTTCAGCAATTGCTGGCTGTGATGCATTCTGATAAGAAAAAAACAGATCAGAAACTGCGGTTTGTTCTTCTGCAGTCGACTGGCAGGCCTCTGCTCACGGCTGTTGATGACTTGGATTTATTGCACAGTGTTTTTCAGGAGCTTGTAGCATGGCAATTTTAATTTTAAACGGGCCGAATCTTAACTGCTTGCAATGGCGCAGCAGAGAGATTTACAAAGTCAGTGAATATGGTCAGCTTGCTGAAGAGATAGTCAGTTTTGCAAAAACTCTCGGTCTGGAAGTTGAACTGATTCAGAGTAATTCTGAAGGTGAAATAATTGATTATCTGCAGCGCTGGCAGAATTATCAGGCATTGATCATTAATCCCGGAGCTTTTGCTCATTACAGTTTTGCTCTGCGCGATGCTCTGGAGATGGTTAGAATACTAAAAATTGAAGTGCATCTCTCGAATATTTTTCAGCGTGAAGATTTTCGTCAGCGGTTAGTTACAGCCGGCCAGTGTGACGGAGTGATTGCCGGTTTTGGCAGAGAGAGCTACTTTCTGGCTCTGCAGCTGGTAAGAGATAAAATTGACAGCAGAAATAGCAAAAAAACTGTTCATGGAAAGTGAAATGGGATTCTAAAAAGAGTTTTTAAAGACTTCTTCTCTGTTTTCTTTTTCAGGCGGTTTCCGCCTGAAAATTGAAATTAGTTTTACCGCACCTTTCTAAAAAAAAGAGGAGGAGTCTGATGAGTTTAAAAAGAATTCGCCGCAAGATTGATTGTCTTGACTTAAAGATATTAAGTTTACTTGAACAGAGATTTCTGCTTTCTCTGCAGACAAAAAAATATAAAACTGAAGTTGAGGATCTGCAGCGTGAAGCGCATATTTTTCAAAGGCTGGAAAAATTGCCTTTTTTCCTGCTCAGTCAGGAGTTAAAGGCAGGTCTGTTTTTGCAAATTTTAAATTATTCGCGCCAGCTTCAGAAAAAAAGCAATATCCTGATTGGTTTTCAGGGTTGGTGGGGCTGCTTCAGCCATCAGGCGGCGCGCCGATTTAATGCGCATGCCCTGGCAGTTCCCTGCCGGACATTTCTTCAGGTTGTGCGGAAAGTTGTTTCTGGTGATTTTGATTATGGTGTTTTACCTGTTTTTAATCTGATCAGCGGAACGATTAAGGAAAATATAAAACTTTTTCGTTCCGGCGGACTGAAAATAGTCACTACTTTAAAGATTCCTGTGCATCACTGTCTCTTCTGTTTACAGGAAAGCAGTGAGAGCGATTTGCAAACCGTTCTTGCTCATCCGCAGGCAATATTGCAGTGCGGCAGGTTTTTAAAAAAGCAGCAATGGAGGATTAAACATTATTATGATGGCTCAGGGGCAGTTTTAAAGATTTTGCAAACAGGTGACCAGAGAACAGGAATAATTGCTGCCGGAGAAGCCGCTTCCTGGGGATTAAAGATGATTTATGAAAACATTGAGGATAATCCGCAGAATTATACTCTTTTTTTTATTATTGAAGCTCAGAAAAAAAGACAGATATAAAACAGTTCTTTCAGTTTTTCAGGTCGTTCAGTGTTTTAGCGATTTTATCCCGCTTTTCAATTGCTGTTTGAAGATTTTTGCGGAAATTGGCTACTATTTCCTCAGGAGCTTTTTGAGTAAAGTCGGCATTACAGAGTTTATTTTCAATTGATTTTATTTGCTGTTGCAGCTTATTCAACTCATTTTCCAGTCTTGAAATTTCATGTTCAAGTTCCTGCCTGTTTTCGATCGGCAGAAGAATTTCACACCCCTGACAAACCCCGCGGAAACCTTTTTTTAATTCGTTAAAAGAGTCAACTATGGTTGTTCTCTGACTGCGGCAGAGGAAATCAAAGTAGCGTTGATTGGCAACAAAGATTTCCATTTCCTGCGGTTCAGAAAATTTCAGAAAAATTTCTATTCTTTTATTGGGATCAATTTGATTTTCGGTGCGTGTTTTGCGTGTTTCGGTAATTAGCTTTTTCAGGTATTCGATGTGTTTATGCTCATTTGGAAACACGAAATCTCTGCTGAAAGTGGGAAAAGCGGTTTCAATTAAAAATTCTTCTTTTGTTTTCAGCCGGGAGTAAATCTCTTCGGTAATGTAGGGCATAAACGGGTGAAGGAGCTGAAGCAGTTTGATAAGAGTTAATTTCAGCACCGATCTGGTAGTCAGATTGTTCAGGTCATTTTTGGAAAATTCCAGATACCAGTCGCAGAATTCATCCCAGATAAAATGGTAGAGCTGGTCTGCGGCTTCATAAATTTTATAGCTGTCAAAAAGTTCGTTTATTCTAAGGGTAAGATTGTTTAAAGAGTGGAGAAGCCAGCAGTCAGCTTCGGTAGTCCTGGAAAAATCAATTTCCAGAGTCTCATCTCCTTTAAGATTCATTAAGATATAGCGGCTGGCATTCCAGATTTTATTGGCAAAAGCCTTGTAACCTTTGATTCTGCTGATGGAGAGCGAAACATCCATGCCCGGAACAGACTGAATGGCAAGCGTAAAACGCAGGGCATCGGCTCCGTATTCTTTTATTATATCAAGGGGATCAATTACATTATTTTTGGTTTTAGCCATTTTCTGGCCCTTTTCGTCACGGATCAGGCCATTGATTAAGACTTCGCGGAAAGGAATGTTGCCGGCAACATGAATGCCCATCATAATCATACGGGCTACCCAGAAAAAAATAATATCAAACCCGGTTGCCATAAGTGAAGTCGGATAAAAATCCTTAAAGTCCGGGCTCTGATTCTGCCAGCCTAATGTTGTAAATGGCCACATTGCTGAGGAAAACCAGGTATCAAGAACATCCTCATCCTGATGCAGGTTGCTGCTCTGGCAGCGGCTGCACTGGCGGGGATGGTTTTCGTCAACGATAATCTCGTTGCAGTCAGAGCAATAGTAAGCCGGAATGCGGTGCCCCCACCAGAGCTGTCGGGAAAGACACCAGTCCTGAATATTATTCATCCAGTTGAAGTAGACTTTTTCCCATTTCTCGGGAATGAATTTTATCTGCTGTTTTTTAACAGCCTCAATTGCCGGCAAAGAGAGTTCCTTCATTTTTAAAAACCACTGGGTGGAGATAAGCGGTTCGACAACTGTTCCGCAGCGGTGGCAATGACCGATATTGTGAAGGTGAAGTTCTTCTCTTTCAATTAAGTTCAGGTTTTGCAGATCGTTTATTATTTCCCGGCGACAGGCAAAACGATCCATACCACTGTATTTCTCCGGAATCGGCCCGCACATTTTTCCCAGTGAATCGATAACTTTAATCTGTTCCAGATTGTGACGGACTGCAAGCTGGAAATCAAAGGGATCGTGAGCCGGGGTTACTTTGACCGCTCCGGAACCAAAATCTTTTTCCACTGCTTCATCAAAAATAATCGGAATTTCCCTGTTAACAAGGGGAAGAAGAATAGTTTCTCCTTTCAGGTGACGGTAGCGTTCGTCTTCAGGATTGACGGCAACGGCACAATCGCCAAGCATTGTTTCCGGGCGGGTTGTAGCTACAATGATGAATTCATCCGGGCGGTTTTTAAGCGGATAGCGCAGGTAGGTGAGCTTTGTCTGAACTTCTCGGTGTTCAACTTCCAGGTCAGAAAGAACTGTTTTACAGCTCGGACAATGGTTGCTGAGATAAGAACCGCGGTAAATTTTGCCCTCGCGGTAGAGAGAGACAAATATTTTTTTTATAACATCCTGCATTTCCGGGCTCAGCGTGAATTTCATTCTGCTCCAGTCAAGCGCCAATCCGAGTTTTTTTATCTGAGAAACGATTTTTTTTTCTGATTCTTCTTTCCAGCTCCAGACAAGTTCCAGAAATTTTTCCCGTCCAAGATCCTCTTTTGTTTTTCCGGTCGAATTTTTCAGATGTCGTTCCACCACGACCTGAGTGGCAATTCCGGCGTGATCAACTCCCGGGAGCCAGAGAACATTGTAGTTTTGCATTTTTTTTCGTCTGACGATTATGTCCGGAATGCAGAAAGTCAGGGCATGACCGATATGCAGGGAACCGGTAACATTCGGCGGCGGCAGAATTAAGGAAAAAGGTTTTTTTGAGCTGTTGTTTTCAGCCTGAAAGACTTTCTTTTCTTCCCATTTCTGGTACCAGTTTTTTTCTGTTTCCAGATGATTGTAGCTTTTGTCCATGATTCCTCTTTTTTGTGAGATTTAAAAGATAAAATTTTAACACAAATTTTGCTTAAATGATAATAGTTACTTTAAGTTTTAAATGGTTGAAGTCAGAGTTGCCATCAGCCGAGATCGATTTCTTTTTTAATTTCGGCTATTTCCTGCTTGATTATTTTTTCGGCAAGTCCGGGAACAACTTCCCAGAGAATTTCTTTTATTGCCAGAGTTAAACGGTCTTCAACCTTTTTTATCAGTTCTTCTTTTTCTTTCATGTTTAGTGATAATTTTTCGGTTTCAGCTTCCTGCTCAATTTTTTGGGTTGATACCAGCCGCGAAGCTTCAAGGTCTATCTTTTCTTCCTTGATCAGACTCTGGGGTATTGATTCAATCTTTTCCTCTTTTTCAGTTTCAGCCTCAGGGATTATTTCTTCTGAGATTTCCGGTTCAGCTACTTGTGCTTCAGGTTGTGCGGTGAATTCTTCAGTTTCTTTTATCTCTGCTGCTTCTGCTGAAAGTGGTTTATTGATTTCTATTTCTGAAAAAAGATTCTCTTTTTCAATTTCCAGCTCCTCTTTCTGGAAGAGGTCAAGCTTGGAATCTTCTTCTGATTCCGTTGTTTCTTCCATGGAAATCTGGGAGATCTCTTCTTCACCTTCCTGATCAAATTCTGTTTCTTCGGTTTCATTCAGTGGTTCAGCCTCAATTTTAAGTGCCGGCTCTTCTGCTTCGGCTTCCTGCTCAGCGGCGACATTTTCTTCAGAGAAGGGATTTGGCTCGGCTTCATTTTCGGGAGCAAGAGAATCGCTGTCAGGTATGCTGCCCACAGTGATCTCTTCTGAAGGTAAAACATCTTCCTTTGTTTCCTCTTTTTTAAGATCGATTTTTTCCAGTTCTTCCTTCAATGATTCAAAACTTATTCCGGTTTCGGGAGCTGAAGTATCAATTTCAGCCAGTTCCTCTTCCGGGAATGATTCCGGAACTTCATCGCTGATTACCTGTTGGACAATTTCCTCTTCCAGAGATTTCATAATAATGTTAACCAGAGCCGATGAATCAAAAGGTTTGGTGATTAATTCTTCAAAGCGCAGGGTTTTAATCGTTTCATTTTCGATTGGTTCAAAAGAACCCTTGAGCAGAAAAATTTTAATCTTTTTGGCAAAATTTTGTTCATTGATAAAGCGGCAGATGTCATAGCCGGAAATCTCGGGTAATTTTATATCAACGATTACAGCGTCAGGCTGCGTTTTGAGCAGGGCTTCCTGAAGTTCTTTTCCGTTATCAAAAAGATGAATCTGAATGTTGCCTTTTTCGGAAAAAGCCATTTCAATAATTCGTCTGATCGTATAGCTCCGGTCAGCAACAAAAATTATCTTTTCAATATCCATTAAATCCTCCTGTGCTTCGTTTATATTTTTAACACTTTTTATAAATAAAAGTCAAGCAAAAACTTGACTTTTTTATTTTTTTAAGATAAAAGAAAGAATATGGAAAAGATACGCGTTTTAATTGCCAAGCCTGGACTTGATGGTCATGATCGTGGTGCAAAGGTGGTGGCAAAATTTCTTCGTGATTCAGGTATGGAAGTTATTTATACCGGTTTGCGCCAGACTCCGGAAGCAATTGCAAACAGTGCTATTCAGGAAGATGTTGATGTGATCGGGCTGAGTATTCTTTCCGGTGCTCATCTGGCTCTTACCGAAAAAGTAATGGCCGTTTTCAGAGAGAAAGGGGTTAATCCGCCGGCAATTTTTGTCGGTGGTATTATTCCGGAAGATGACATTCCCGCCTTAAAAGAGCTGGGAGTTCAGGAAGTTTTTCTTCCGGGAACAGCTCTGGACAACATTGCCCAGCGGGTGCGGCAGATAGCTGGCAGGAAAAATGAAAAAGAATAAAAAATTTACCATAATTGTTGTTTCGGACGCCACTTCCCGCAATAAAGAGTTTTCGGTTTCTTCCCGGCTGATCAATAATCTGTTGATCTCTTTTTCAGTTTTACTGCTCTTTTTTGGGTTTATTCTGTTTCACTATTTAACGATTTCATTGGATAAGCAGAAGATGAAAAGGCTGGAAGTTGAAAATAGCAGTAAACAGAAAAAAATTGATGAGCTGGCAAAAACAATTGATAATCTGAATGAGCATTTAAAAAAGATGGAAATCTATAAAGAGCGAATTATGATCGCTGCCGGTCTGACTTCTCCCCTGGCATTAACCGAAGTTGGTCAGGGTGGTCCGGAAAACTTTCAGCCCGGAATGGAAAATCAGGCTGCTCAGAGCTTTTCTCCCCAGAAAGAATTAAAGACCGAGGTCTCTTCCGGAAATGTTTTAACAAAAGCCGGTGAAATTCAGAACAAGGCAAAAAAAATTGAAGAAACATTAAAATTTATTGAAGATACTATTGATAAGCAGAAACTGCGGCTTGCGGCTACGCCGGCAATCTGGCCGACACGCGGTTTAATAACTGCTTCTTTTGGTTACCGGATCCATCCTTTTACAGGTAAGTCTGATTTTCATAACGGAATAGATATTGCTACTCAACTGGGCAATAAGGTTATTGCTCCGGCTGACGGAATAGTAATATTAACTGCCTATCAGGATTTTTACGGCAATTTAATTATTATCGATCATGGTTTCGGCTATACGACGCGCTATGGTCATCTGGCAAAGTTTGCCGTTAAGGAAGGTCAGAAGATTAAACGGGGCGATATTATCGGCTATGTCGGCAATTCAGGTCGAAGCACTGCCCCTCATCTTCATTATGAGGTCAGGTTTATGGACCAACCGTTGCCACCAAATAAATTTATTTTAGATTAGAACTAACAGGAGGATTAAATGAAAAAAATTGGCTGGTTATTATTGGCAGGATTGATTATCTTATCTCTGGGTTGTCAATCAACCGAACAGGTAACTTTAACAAAATATTTTCAGGCGATGAAAGCTAAAGACAGAGACACAATGGCTTCAATGGCTGCTGAACCGATTGAAATTGTTCATCAGAGCTGGAAATTAGTTAAAGTTGAACCGCCAGTTTCTGAACCTCTTCCGTTAGTTAAGCTATTGAAAGACAGGGAAGACCTAAAAAAGCAGCGTGAACTGGAAAATGAGAACTGGAGACAGAAGAGAGACAGTCTGGATATTTTAAAGCAGAAGATAACCGACGCCCGGGGAAGAGCAAAAACTGATCTGGAAAAACAGCTCCCGGCAACCGAAGCTGCTGAATTAGAGGCAAGAAAATCTTTTAAAGCAGTAATTGAAAAATATCAGCAGCTGGAAAAAGATATCAAACTTGAAAAAAAGATTTTCAATCTTTCGACCGGAATAGAAATGGAAAAGGCGGAGAGTTTTACCGAGGGAACAATCGAAACCAGCGTAGTTCTGATTCAGGTTGTTACTCCTGATGGTCAGACCAGAAATTATAGAATTTCCTTAAGAAAATATATTGTTGAAGCAGGACAGACCAAAAGAACAGGAAGAATGGTTATTGTAAAGTTCGCTGCGGAATAACAGAATTTTTTAGCTATTTTTTTGATAGTCGGGATGACAGAAGGCTTTAGCATAATTATCACATCTGTGCCGGATTCAGAACTGGCAGAAAAGATTGCCCGGCTTCTTGTTGAAAAAAAACTGGCTGCCTGCGTCAATATTCTTTCTGAAGCCACTTCTGTTTATTGCTGGAAGGAAGCAATAACATCAGACAAAGAATATATCCTGATGATTAAAACTCTTGCTGCTAATTATTATCAGATTGAGGAAATAATCAGGGCAAATCATTCCTATGAGCTTCCCGAGATTATAAGTTTTAAAATTGATTGTGGAGAAAAAAACTACCTTTCCTGGCTTAAAGAAAATTCGCAAAAGTAATCTGAAAAAATATTAAGGAGTATTAAATGAAAAAAACGCTTTCTGCAATTTTAATTTTGATGGCTGTTTTCGTTTTCGGGCAAAAAAGAGCTCTTGATTTCGAAACCTTCTTTACCTTACAGCGCGCTTCCGGTCTTGCTCTCTCTCCGGATGGCAGATTTGCCGCTCTGGTTTTAAGACAGGCTTCTCTTGATGATAATAAAATGGTTTCCAGGATTGCGCTCTTTGATCTGATAAATAAAAAATTAACTTTTCTTAAAGGAGAAGCCAACCAGACGGCACCGGCTTTTGTTTCCGCCAGCCAGCTCTCTTTTATTACCAGGAGCGCTAAAGGACAGCAACTTCATCTCCTGGATTTAAAAAAAGAAGAAGTAAAAGAATTAACTTCTGTTCCTGAAGGTCTTTCCAATTACATCTGGGTAAAACCTTTGGAAACGATTGCTTTTACAGCAGAAATTTTTCCCCAGTTCACCAAACTGGAAGAGAGCCTGGAATTTGAAAAGAGTTTGCAGGCAAAGAAGACAACCGGGAAAATCTTTCGCACTATTCCTTTCAGAATCTGGAATAGCTATAAAGATGACAAATATTCCAATCTCTTCCTGCATAAAATTGGTACGGCTGACTTTCAAAACCTGACTCCCGGAGCTTACGACACTCCGCCGGTTGATCTGGGTGGAAAGATTGATTATAGTTTTTCCCCTGACGGGAAATATCTGGCTTATGTAAAAAATACAGATCCGCTGATTGCTATTTCCACAAATAATGATGTTTTTCTGAAAGATTTATCCAGCGGAAGCGAAATTAATCTGACTGCAGAAAATAAAGGCAATGATTGTTATCCACAGTTTTTTGCCAGTGGCAGATATCTGGCTTACCTCTCCATGCCCCGTGCCGGATTTGAAGCTGATCAGCGATTTTTAATAATTTACGATTTAAAACTCAAAAAATATGAGAATCTGACTAAGGATATTGATCTTTCAGTTAACGATTACCAGATTGCCGATGATGGAAGTGTAATCTATTTTACTGCTGAGGAGGGTATCTATCACAATCTTTTCAGTATTAACCTGAAAACGAAAAAGATTAGCAGATTGATTTCCAACTACAATATTTCTGAGTTCAGATATCATCCGGCCAGTAAAAATATCTATTTTCTTGCTCAGAGTGCTCTTTTTCCCAATGAATTATTTGTCTGGAACGGTAAAAGCCGCAAAGTAGAAAAACTCTCTGCCTTTAATGCTGAAAAATTGGCAGACATAGAAATGAACGGTGCAGAAACATTTCAGTTTAGCGGAGCAAATAATGAAAAGGTTGAGGGAGTTATGGTTAAGCCGCCCTTCTTTGATCCGAATAAAAAATATCCGCTGGCTTTTTTGATTCATGGCGGTCCGCAGGGTGCCTGGAGTGATGAGTTTCATTTCCGCTGGAATTATCAGATGTTTGCTCAGGCCGGATTTGTTGTTGTGGGTATTAATTTTCACGGCAGTACCGGCTATGGACAGAAATTTACCGATTCAATTTCCGGCGAATGGGGCGGGCTTCCTTTCGAAGATCTTGTAAAAGGGCAGGCTTTTGTTGTTGAAAATTACAAATTTATAGATCCTGAAAAAATTGTTGCTGCCGGTGCCTCTTACGGTGGTTTTATGATTAACTGGATTGCCGGTCATCATCAGGATTTTAAATATCCTTTCCGGGCTCTTGTGTCGCATAGCGGAATTTTTGATAGCCGGAGCATGTATTATTCAACCGAGGAACTTTGGTTTGAAGAATGGGAGCATAAGGGAACTCCCTGGACAAGCGATCTCTTTGAAAAATGGAATCCGGCAAATTTTGTTACCAATTTTAAAATTCCGATGCTCGTTGTTCATGGCGAGAACGATTTCCGTGTTCCGGTTTCACAGGGGATGATGCTTTTTACGGCTTTGCAAAGACTCGGGATTGAAAGTAAAATGCTTTATTTTCCCGATGAAGATCATTTCGTGCAGAAACCGCATAATGCCCGACTCTGGTGGGAAACAGTTCTTGAATGGTGTCAGCGGCATATTAAATAATCAGAAAAGCTGAACAATAAAATAATTTCAGCAGAGGTTGAGCTCGGTAAGAATTTTTTTAAATGAATCGCTTTTTGCTTCGGTTTTTACAATTCGTGGCGGATTGCAGCCGGGAACCCTGATTATTGAAAGATCATAAAGCCCGATCGTTTTTGCCAGATTAATTGTTTCAATTTTGTCAAAGCTGATTAGCGGACTGTAAACCGGCATGGTAGTAGCAAAGCGCTGACAGTAAAGGTTGTGCAGTGTCTGGGAGGCGACCTGAGCCAGATTATCACCAGTAATAATGCCCAGGGCATTTTCCCGGGCAGCGATTTCCATAGCTTTTTTCTGCATCAGATATTTGCAGATTACGCAGAGCCAGGCAGAATATTTGCCGTTACGCAGCTGATCGAACTGACCGTTAAAAAGGGCGTCATGCTCGATAGCGTATAGCTTGAGTGGATTGCCAGAGTAATATTCTTCCAGTCTGGTCTTTATTTGCTGAACTTTTTCCAGTTGTTCTGGAGAATGATAGAAATGGAGCAATACCGGTTCAACTCCCCGTTTCATCATCAGGAATGTTGCTACAGGCGAGTCAATACCATCGGAAAGCAGAGCAACGAGTTTTCCGCCGGAGCCGGCAGGCATCCCTCCCCAGCAGTTTATTTTGCTGTTAAAAATCCAGAAAGAATCGTTGCTGATTTCAATAAAGAGGTTATAATCAGGGTTTTCAAGGTTAACCGGCACTTTGGTTTTTTCAAAAACAAAGGCTCCGATTTCTTTTTCAATCTCAACTGATGTTTTTGGAAATTTTTTGTCAATACGCTGGCAGCTGATGCGGAAGCTTTTCGCTCTGCTGATTTCCTGCAGACCGGAATTGACAGCAGCAAATAACAAATCAAAATCCCGCCTGATGCGCCAGGCATAACTGAAAGAATGAATGCCGAATACTTTCTGCAGTTCAACCTGCTGGCTGACTCCGGTAATATAGATTCTACCGGGCTGAAGCATAATATTTTCAAAATTCAGACTATTTTTCTTTAGAAAATGGCAGATATTTGATTTTAAAAGATTTTCAAAGAAGATGCGGTTTTTGCCTTTAAGGCTGATTTCTCCATAGCGGACGATAATGGAGTTGAATTCCATAGAATTAATCTTTAAGGCGACTGATGTTTTGCAGCAGAATTTGCCC
>FWPV01013687.1_pt1 | contig 12120 bp, 6 predicted proteins | sample 2228371 | NCBI WGS metagenome assembly FWPV01 (sample SAMEA103939776, study PRJEB20133) | metagenome | reverse complement strand
AGCCAAAGCGGACGTTCTTGAACTCAACCAGGCCCGTGAAATTATCCAATCGAGCCGGCTCGGCCGGATCGGGGATTTCCTCTTCCTCGGCGAGGAACTCGAAAACCCGCTCGGCCGCGGCGGCGGTCTGCTGAAGAATGTTCGAGATGTTGGCGATCTGGGTGATCGGCTGGGAGAAATTGTTGACATACTGGATGAAAGCCTGGATGTCGCCCACGGTGATCAGCCTGCGGGTCGCCAGGTATCCGCCCAGGATGCAGATGCCCACGTAAACCACGTTGCTGATGAACCGCATCGAGGGCATCATCAGGCCGGATAGGAACTGCGATTTCCAGGCTGAGCGGTACAGGGTGTCGTTTAGTCTGTCGAAACGCTCGATGCTGTCCGCCTCTCCGTTGAAGGCCTTCATCACCACGTGCGCGCCGTACATCTCCTCGACGTGCCCGTTGACGTGGCCGAGGTAATCCTGCTGCTGTTTGAAATACTTCTGCGACTGCCCGATCACCCCGGCGATCACGCCCATCGAGAGCGGCACGATCAGCAGCGCCACCAGGGTCATCTGCCAGCTGATGGTCAGCATCATGATCAGCACGCCGATCACCGTGATGACCGAGCTGATGATTTGCGAGAGGCTCTGGTTGAGGGTCTGGCTGACCGTGTCAACGTCGTTGGTGATCCGCGAGAGGACCTCGCCGTGGCTGGTCCCGTCGAAATATTTGAATGGCAGGCGGTGGATCTTGGCGGCGATGTCGCGGCGGAAGCGGTAGGTGATGTCCATCGAGATGTTGGACATGATCCATCCCTGGATGTAATTGAACAGCGAGGACGCCAGGTATAAGCCAAGGACGATCAGGATTTTCTGTCCAATGTAGTCGAAATCGATCCCGCTGCCTGTTCCGGCGATCAGTCCCATCACCCCTTCAAAGAGCCTGGTCGTTGCCTGGCCTAAAATCTTGGGGCCGATAATGGCGAAGACCGTCGATCCGGCCGCGATGATCATGGTGACCAGGATCCAGACCTTGTAGGCGTCCAGATACTGGACCAGTTTGGTCATCGTCCCGCGGAAGTCGCGGGGCTTCTCGCCCTTCATCATCGTCATCGGGCCGCCGCGCCCGACTGGCCCGCGCGGGCCAGGCAGCCTCCGTCCATCCGACCGCGTATTTGGAGCGGGTCCGCCGTGCATCATGCCAGCTCCTCCTTGCTCAATTGCGAGGTGGCGATTTCCTGATAGGCCTGGCAGGTTTCCAGCAGGTCGCGGTGTTTTCCGATCCCCACCACCCGGCCTTCATCCAGGACGATGATCTGATCGGCGTTCTTGATCGTCGCGACGCGCTGGGTGACCACCAGGATGGTGCTGCCGCCTGTTTTTTCGCGCAGCTCCCGGCGCAGGGCAGCGTCCGTCTTGAAGTCCAGCGCCGAAAAACTGTCGTCGAAAATGTAGATCGGCGGCTTCTTGACCAGCGCCCGGGCGATCGCCAGGCGCTGCTTCTGCCCGCCGGACAAGTTGGTCCCGCCCTGAGAAACCTCGGCGGCGAAGCCCTCTGGTCTGGCCTGAATGAATTCGGCCGCCTGAGCAATCTCTACTGCCGCTTCGAGATCCTCGCGGGTTGCCCGCTTATCGGCATAAAGCAGGTTGCTCTCGATCGTCCCGGTGAAAAGCACACCTCGCTGGGGAATGTAGCCGATCCGGTCGCGCAGCTCGCTCTGGCGTACCTCGCGGATGTCGACTCCATTGATGTAAATCGCCCCTTCGGTCACATCGTAGAACCGCGGGATCAGATTGATCAGGGTGGATTTCCCGCTGCCGGTCGAGCCGATGATCGCAGTTGTCTGCCCGGGCTCGGCGGTGAAGTTGATGTGATGGAGCACATAGTCCGGCGCATCCGGGTAGCGGAAGCTCACATTGCGGAACTCGACCCGCCCGACGAACGGCTCCGGAAACGGCTTGGGCTGAGGGGGATCGGTGATGACCGTCTCGGTATCCAGGACCTCCGCGATCCGCGCGCCGGACACCGCAGCCCGCGGCAGGAATATGAACATCATCGAAAGCATCAGGAAGGACATGACGATCTGCATGGCGTATTGCATGAACGCCATCATATCGCCGACCTGCATGCTGGACTGGGCCACCTGGTGCGCCCCGACCCAGATGATCAGCAGCGAGAGGCCGTTCATGACCAGCATCATCACCGGCATCATCGTTACCATCACCCGGGCGATGAACAGGCTGGTGGCGGTCAGGTCGCGGTTGGCTTGGTCGAATCGCCGGGTCTCATATTCCTGCTTGTTGAAAGCGCGGATGACCATCATGCCGGAGAGATTTTCGCGGGTGACCAGGTTGAGCCGGTCGATCAGTTTCTGCATTAATTGGAACTTGGGCATAGCGATCGAAAAAACCACCAGGATCAGTCCCAGCAGGACCAGCACGCCCAGGGCGATGGTCCACCACATCGAAGAACTCTTGTCGATGGCGCGGATGACACCGCCCACCCCGATGATCGGGGCGAAAAAGACCATTCGCAGCATCATGAAGGTGACCATTTGCATCTGGGTCACGTCGTTGGTCGAGCGGGTGATCAGCGAGGCAGTGGAAAACTTGTCGAACTCGGTGTTGGAGAAGTTCTCCACCTTGCGGAACAGGTCGCGGCGAAGGTCGCGGGCGGCGCCTGCGGCGGTACGAGCCGCCAGGAAACCGGTGGAGACCATCGCGGCACCGCCAAGGAACGAGATCAGCAACATCAGCCCGCCGATTTGCAGGATGTAGTTCCTCTGCATTCGGGCGGTGTCCATGCCCAGCGCCTCATACTCGGCCTTCACGGCGCTGATCGCCATCTGGCGGATCATGTCCTCTCCTAACGCAGCCGCCTGCGCGTCCACCGCCTGGGTCATCTGAGCCAGCTGCGCGGCGGGCATTTTCTCCAGAAGGGCGAACAGATCGGTCCCGGGCGGCAGCTTGGAAAGGTCGAAGGGGCTCCGCTGGCTTAGCGCTGCCGCTTTGGCAGGATCGGCAAGCGCCTGCTCGATGGTTGAAGTGACCAGCAGATATTTGGCCATGACTGGTTCAAGGGCGGCGATCTGGTCTTTGGACAGCGCCTTGCGTACGTAGACTGCCTGCTGCTCCAGGGTGGGGTATTCGCCCAGGTAGCGCTCGTAGTCGGCGGAACCGCGGTCGATCAGAAGGTAGCTCTCGCCAATCAGCTGCCGGTCAGCGCTTCCGGCGAAGATGAGCAGACGCTCCATTTCGCTGGCGCGGATGGCAAGCGGAGCCGCACTTTCCACGCCGCCCTGCTGGATGCCGACGTTGACGATCCGCGAGAGGTAATCCGGCAGGGCCAGATCCGCGTTGGCCTGAACAAAAAGCAGAGCGATGGTCAGCAGAATGAACAGCGTATAAGGTTTTAAATAACGGATCAATCGCAGCATGGATCAATATACTCCAGGTAGATGGCGCATTCCGAGGGCGGGAGTTACTCGACCGCGGCAGCGGCGGGGTCCGGCGAAGGCTGTTCGGCGGCCATTCCAGCGTACAGGCGGGTAAGCAGATCGACCAGCTGGTTTTGCTCCGCCTGGGTGAGCGCGGCAGCGAGCCGGTTGTGATAGTCGATCAGCCGCGGTGCATGCTCGGTGACGATTTGCCGCCCGCGGTCGGTCAGGCGGATCCGAAAAGCCCGCCGGTCTTCAGGATCCAGCCGGCGTTCGATCAGCCCGCGCTCTTCGAGCCCGTTCAGCAGGGCGCTGATGGTATTGCGGCTGACCCGCTGGTTCAAGCTGAGCTCAGTAGGCCTGACTCCGTTCTGGTTACCGCGGCGTTCTTCCCATTCCAGGCGAATCAGCAGCCCCAGGCGCGGCCCGGAAAGATCGCAGTCGGCCATGTGGCGCTCGTGCCAAATTTCGTAGGCATTCGACAGGCGGCGGATCAGCCCGGCAATCTCCAGACCTTGCAGATCCTCCCTGCCGGTCAAGTCGGAGAGGTGGGCGTGGATTCGCTGGCGGAGCAGATCGATGGAAGGCTGCGGGTTGCGGGGTTTATTCATGCGAATTTCCAGATAAATGCTACCATATCGAACAATTCGAAGGCGAAGTATATTCCGGAAGGAGAGGAATGTCAATAGCCAGATATTTCGAGCTCCATGAGAATGGGACCCTCAAAAGTAAATTATCGACAGGATTTACCCGCGCCGGTCTCTGACCGCGGGCAAATGGAACGCGGATTTCCCGATCGTTCAACAGATTATAGTATCCGCCCCTCGGCAAGCTCAGGGGATATTTGCACCGGCTGAGCGGGCGACCTTCCCGGGCGGACTCCTCAGGCCATCATCTCGCCCATCTCCCGCAGCTTCTTCGCCTCATCCTCAGGGATCAGCTGCGGCTCGACGCCGAGCGCCCGGCAGGTGAGGATTTTATCGGCGGTCACTTCGATCACCTCGGTCATGTCGGCTGCCCGGCGCAGTGAACTACCGGCCACCACCAGACCGTGATTCTGCATGATAGCCGCTGCGCCCTTCGCGCCAACCGCCCGGGCGACCTGCTCGCCGAGCTCGGCCGTGCCGGGCATGATGAACGGTACCACCGGAACGTCGCCGATGAAGGCCGCATCGGTTGAAATCGGCAGGAATTGGGTGCCGGTCAGGGCCATCAGGGTGGCTTTTGGCGCGTGGGTGTGGATGACCGCCTGGACATCTGGACGCGCGCGGTAAATGGCGCAGTGCACCCGCCTCTCGCTGGAGGCGCTGTAGTCCGTCTCGCCCAGGATGTTGCCGTCCAGGTCAATCCGCACCATCATTTCCGGGCGCAGGTCGCCCTTGAAGATCGCGCTGGGGGTGATCCAGATCTCGTCCGGTTTGCCCTCCACCCGGGCGGAGATATTGCCGCCGGTGCCCGTGATCAATCCCTTTGCGTACAGCTCGTTGGCGATCTGAATGATTTCATCGCGCACGTCGCTGGCCTTCGCCGCTGGCAGTTCCGCGGGTTTGGCGGCGGGCTGGCCTGCCGCTGGTGCAGCCGCAGCCGCGCCGATCCGGGTCAGGTCGCCGGGGTCGCCGACCTCGGCCCTCGCCCTGCCGTAAGCGCCGGCCAGATCCAGCTTCTGCATGGTCATCGCCTTGGCCGTGTCGCCGCTGAAGGAGAGCTTGCCGGTCATAGCCGCTTTGGTCGGGTTGATCCTCCCGGTGAACATCCCATCGAAGGTGTCCGCGCTCAGCTTCAGACGCACGTCCGGTGGGGAGGGCGGCTTGCCCATGCCAGCCTGGACCTGCCCGTCACGGAAGCTCATGTAGAACTGCTGGCCTCCGTCGCGGATGGTGAAATGGAAGGTGACGTCCTTACCTCTGGCGAACTCGGCCGTCTGCGGGTCGCTTCGCAGATAGGCCAGAAACCTGACCAGAATCTGTTCGAACCTCGCCGCGGTGGAATCCCCTTCCTCCGGGCGGATCTCGGCTGGAGGGGCGGGCTTTTGCCCTCCGCGGACAAACAGTTTCTTCAACCCGTTGATCACTCCCCCTCGGCGCTCGCCTTGTTCTTCAGCCTGGTAAGCAGGTTTGGCTTCCCGGGCGCCGGCTGGTTTCGCCTCCAGATCGCTCACCGTTGGAGCAGCGCCCTTGGCCAGATCCTTCAGGGTACGCCGATCCAGGCGGCGCTCGCCGGTCCAGGTGAAGCCGTTCAATGTCTCGGGGTTGAGAATGTACTCGGGTTTCTGCCCGGCCAGCAGACGCTTGAGCTCGCTGACAATGATCTGTCCCTGGTGAATCCCGACCTCGCGGGTGTTGCCGCCAATGTGGGGAGTGGCGATCACGTTCGGCAGGGCCAGGAGCGGATCGTCCGCGCCGGGCGGCTCGACCGGGAAAACGTCCAGCGCAGCCCCGGCCAAGCGCCCGGAACGCAGCGCCTCGAGCAGCGCGTCCGAATCGACCAGCGCTGCCCGGGCGGTGTTGATCAGATAGGCGCCGGGCTTCATCCGCGCCAGCTGCTTTGCGCCGATCATCCCGCGGGTTTCCTCGCTGACCGGTGCGTGGAGGGTGACAAAATCGCTGCGCTCGAGTAATTCTTCGAGGTTCACTTTCTCCGCGCCGAGCAGGGCGGCTTCCTCGGCGCTGATGTAGGGATCGTACAGCAGGGCATGCGCTTCGAAAGGCAGCAGGCGCTGGATCACCCGCCGGCCGACCGCGCCGCCGCCGATCACCCCGACCGTCTTCCGCCAGAGCTCTTGTCCCTGGAACTGGCTGAAGGCGGCGCCCATGCGGCCCATATCGCCGGCTTCGCCGCCCGGCTCGCGCAGAAATGCGGCCGCCTGGGGCAGCTTGCGGGCCAACGCCAGCATGAAACCGAGCGTCAGGTCAGCGACCGCGTCGGCATTGCGCCCGGGGGTGTTGATCACTGGCACGCCCGCCGCGGTACAGGCCGGGATGTCAATGTTGACCGGTTTACCGCGGCAGACCACCACCACCCGCAGGTCGGGCAGTTTTTGCAGCGCCGCGGCGTCGACTACGTCCACCTCGGTGACGAACACCGCGTAGCCATGCAGGATCTCGACCAGGTCGTCTCCGGCCAGCAGGCGGCCTTCTTCGCGGTAGCTGGCGTAGGTCACCTCGCCCAGATCGCGCAGCATCGCGACCGCTTCTTCGCCCGCATCCGCGCTGACGAACATCCTCGGCCGAAAATCGGTCGCCATTTCGGGCAGGCGCTCGGGCTGCTCCTGCATCTCCTGCAGGATGATGGTAGAAGCCAGGCCGTCCGCCGATTGCCGCTCGCTGCGCAGCTTTCGCCAGTCGGCATGCAATTCGCGGTAGGCGCTTACCGCCTTCGGGTCCGGCTGAAAGAAGACCGCCTTGCCGGCCATCGCCTGAGACGCGTCAGCCAGACCCGCGTGGACGCCCGCACCGACCGCGGCGCACATGGCGGCACCCAGCGCGGTCGCTTCGGGATGGGGTGAAACATGGACAGGAAGGGCAAACACCTCGCTGAGAATCTGCAACCAGGTTCGGCAGCGGCTCATCCCCCCGCAGACGTGGACTGCGTCAATCTTCCCGCCGGCAACTTCGAGGGTCTGGGCGGCGTTTTCGTGGACAGCAAAGGCCATGCCTTCCAGCGCCGCGCGGGCCAGATGGCCCCGGCCGGCCGCGCCCCCCGGCGTGTGCATGTTCGAGAGGGTGATGGTATCCAGCGGGATGCTCATCTCTGCTGCGTTGAAGATTTGAGCTCCGAGGGTGGAGAAGACCCCCCAGGCTCCCGGACGTGAGCGGGCGGCATCCGCCGAAAGCGCCATAACCGGCTGCGGGGAATGCGGGTAGAGCAGACTGACCAGCCATTGCAGGGCAGAACCCATTGCCCCGGCGTTGCTCTCGACCACAAACTGACCAGGGATCAGGTGCAGCCCCGTCCAGGTGCGTTTTTTGGCGTCGATGCGCGTGCGCTCGCTGGTCAGCATCACCGGGGCGGTGCTTCCGGCGACCACGCCCAGCTGCCCGGGCGCGGCAACCCCCATGCCGAGCAGCGCCGATTGCGTATCAGCCCCGCCGGCCGCAACCGGTATTCCAGCCGGCAGATCAAATATGGCGGCGGCTTCCGGGCTCAGCTCACCCAAGCGCGTTCCGGCCGGGACGAGCGGCGGGAAGATGTCTGCCGGCAGGCCCAGCGAGGCGATCAGATCGTCGGCCCAGGCTCCACTTTGCAGGTCGAACAGCATTGTCTCGGCCGCCTGGCTGGATTCGACCGCCAGGGCGCCGCACAGACGGTAGGCCAGCCAATCGCTGGCGCAGAGCACCGTCCGCGCCCTTTCCAGGATCGCCGGCCGGCGATTCTTCAGCCAGACCAGCCTGGCGGCGGTCATCACCGGACTGGGCCAGTGGCCGGTGCGCCGATAGAACTCCTCCCCGCGCTCTGCGGCCAGTTCCATCCCTTCGCTGCTGGCCCGTGCGTCTACATTTGGAGCCGCAATCAACACGCTGCCCGCGCCGTCCAGCAGAACGGTGGTTAGGCGCATGCCGGTTGCGGCGATTCCGGCGACCTCGCCGCCGGCCGCCCCGGCTTTAACGCGCGCTTCCCGCGCGGCTGCGCTGAGAGCGCGCCAGATCCCTTCAAGATCCAGGTCGAATCCCCAGCCGCCCAACCCGGGCGCGTTCGGATGCTTCCAAGCGCGGTACGCCGTGGCGACCGCGCCGCTGGAGAGGTTGTATAACAAGCACCGTCCGCCGGACCCCCCGATGTCCAGTCCCATTAGATACTTTCCAGCCATCCCACTGCCCTCCGCAGCCGTGGCGTCCCACCGCGGGCTCGATTATCCATCTGATCGAATCAACGGCCGCGCCGTTCTGTAATGATGCTATGTGATTCCCCCGGGTTTGTCAAATCATTTAATGGGACGTTAGCAGGCGTGCGGCGGTTTTACAGCCTGGCGGAGGATTGCGGCAGCCGCTCCGTTCGCGGTGCCGGCGATGTGCCGCCGCGCAAAATTGGACGTTCCTCTAAGGCGTGCAGTTCGCCTTGAGGTTGAACTGGGGAAACATCTGGTGGTTGGGGTGGTCGATGTAGATGCTGACCCAGCCGTCAAAGCTGGAAGTGACCTGGAAAGTCGAAGCGACCGTCTTTTTCCCGGGCCCGCTGAACTCGACAGACTGAACTGGCGTTTTCGAGCCGTCTGAGCGCTCCCAGTAATAGGTGACCGTGCCCTCGCGGGTCGAGGTGATCTCGGCTGAGAGGTTGAAGGTGTGAGGGCAGCTCCCGCTGTAATTGGCGTTATCCGCGCTGATGGTCACCCGGGTGACCGCAAACATGGCCGCGGTGGGCGCAACTACGGTGATTCGCGCCCAGAAGGGTTTGGTGCCGGTCGAACCGGTGCCGAAAATCGTTCCCGAGGCGTTTTGCAGCTTCCAGTTGCTTTCGTAATCCTTGGGCGCGTCGGGGGCCTTCATCTGGATCGAGATATCCACGGTGGCGCCTGGCGGCACGCTGGCAGGCAGGTTGATGCTGGCCGGCGCGCCGAGCGCGTTGCCCGATTCAAAAACCACCCGGTAGCTGGTGGTCCAGGTGCACGAGCCGCTGTTGCGCAGCCGCCAGGTTTTGACGAAGGATTCGCCTGGAGCGAGCTTGGTCCCGTCGGGGATGGTGACGTCGTCCACGAAATCCGCCCGGTCGCAGGGGAGCTCGGAGGTCGCCGTGGGCGGGGGAGTCGGGCTGGCGGCCGGCGGGGTCTGGGTGGTACTCGCCGGTTGGATGGTGGCGGAGGGCGCCAGTAATGTGGAAAGCGCCTGGACCGTCTGGGCCGCAGCCGTGGAAGCCCAATCTCCCGGGCTGGTCGGCGTGGCTGCGTTCGGCCGGGGCAGGTTGCAGGCTGTCAGGAGCAAAGGAACCAGGAGGACAAGACGGATCAGAACGGATATTTTTCGCATGGCAGAATCTCTTGAGGATCAGGCTCGGTCGGATGCGGCATGCTCCTGGAGCAGGTCGATCACTTCGGTGTGGCCTTCGGCGCGGGCCATGTCGAGTGCGGTCTTGCCCTCCGCGTCGCGCAGGTTGGGGTCCGCGCCGTAAGCCAGCAGCAGACGGACGATCTCGATATCTCCGTTCTGAGCAGCCGCATGGAGGGGCGTAAAATTATCCGCCTGGGCAGCATTTACCGGTGCCCCATGCTCGAGAAGCAGGCGGGTGATTTCCAGCGAGCGGGCAGCGACTGCTGAATGGAGCGGCATCACTTTCATCGGATTATGCGAGGGGGAGTTGACCTCCGCTCCTCGTTCCAGCAGATAGTCTGCCACCTCTTCATGCCCGAAGAAACAGGCCAGACCGAGTGGCTGAAATCCGTCTGGGGCAATGGCGTCAATAAGGTCAGGGGAATCGTCCAGAATTTCGCGGACGCGGTCCAGCCGCCCGGCTGCGGCGGCCTCGAAGATGTTTAACACCGCGCCGCGGGCGACGATCAATTGGGCAATGCCCGGGTGTCCGTGATAGATGGCGGCCAGTACCGCGCTCATCCCGTCCAGCGAGCGGGCGTTGGCAAGGTCGGGATCTTCTTCCAGCATTTCATTGACCGCCTCAAAATCCCCGTCCTCGATGCACGAGAAAAACTTCTCAAGTGTGATCATGATTTATAATGGTCTATACTCGCTGATCAACACAATCTTGTTCATTATAATCAGATTATCCAAAACGCGGGCCAAAAGCCCTTGAAAAAATATCCGTAGAGCGCGCGTCCCGTTAACCCACAACCCCTGAAAACGGTTCAAACCTCAGGGAATAATGATTATAAATTTCTTAGAATAAATCCGGGTCAACTTTGCAACGATCGAAAAACGCCAAATAAATTACCAATCGGGCAATATTTGTCGAGTATCTAAGCCCTTCTGATCCTTTTATTAAACGCGGTCAAAAAACCGCACCCAACTTAAAGGATTTCAGCCTCATTTTCCGCGAAATGAGCCGCACGCTCTTGAAGAATCATGAACGCGCGCATCCCCAGCAGCCCGCACCGGCGCCGGCATTCAGTCAGCTCCCCGGAGATGCAGCAGAGCTCCCCAAAACCGCTTCGAGGGCGTTTTCAGCCTTTAGGACGTCATTTGCAAAGAAATTTATAAGGAATAAGCGGATTTCACCCCTTAAAACCGCTTCTCAGGTCCCTCTCAGGAGGATTTTGGGCAGTTCGCGGAAGACCTCTGATTGACAAGCCAATTCTAACCGTTATAATACTTTTAACATACATTAACAGCTTGAGCAAACCCCTCAGGAAGCTTTGAACTGTACGCTTGAGTTGGTCGCTTGCTCATTCATGAGCGCGCGTACAGGGAGCGAATAGCGAAACCGGCCTTCAGTTGTTCAGGCCGGTATTTTTTTTCTTCGTCCCAGCTCAATAAGAATTTATTCTGCTTTCTCATGAGAAGGGGTCCGTATGAAAAAGAAGATTTCTCCCCTCGCGCGATCCTTTCAAACCGCAGCCAACCTCAGTTACATCCTTGGCGCCGCCTTGATCATTGCGGCTCTTACGTCCAATCTGCTTCCGCCAAAATTGATCTATGCGGATTGGGGATCTGGCGCCATCTGGACCACCCGCGAGCCCTGTTGGGTCTACGCCGGCGCGCCGCAGGATGAAAATGAGTACGCCGTCGGCGAAACCGTCCATATCCGCGGGGATAACTTCAACCCGAATTACGTCTACGGCTGGCGGATCACCGGCACGCCGGGCTCAGCGGATCCGAGGATGATCGTGGCGGACGGGTCCGTCCCCACCGACCCGTCCGGTTATTTCTGCGTGGCAGCCTATACGATCGAGGCGGACGACGACGGCGTTTACACAGTGGACGTCTTTGACCCCGTCAATCCCGATCAGAGCAAAAATGACAATTACCACGTACGGAAAGCCGTCCCAACCAGCACGCCGACCAGCACCGCAACCCACACCGCCACCAGCTCTCCGACCCACACACCGACTTTTACCGCGACTGCAACCGCGTCCTTTACCCCCACCTCTACATCCACCCCAACCTTCACCCCAACCCATACGCTCACCAGCACAGCATCCAGCACGCCAACGGATACCCCGACCGCCACCCCCACCAACACGCTGGAGGCAGCTACGGTCACCACGACGAGCACATCCGCGCCGCCGACCAGCACGCTGACGTTCACCCCCCTCCCGCCAACCAGCACGCTAACGTTTACCCCTCGCCCGCCGACCAACACGCCGGGAAGACCAACGGATCCGTCAACGCTGCCGGCGCCTCCGGTCAGCACGCCGAGCGTATTAATTCCGGTGACAGGCCTGTACCTGGACATATACGGTTTTATGGATGAGATCCAGGTGGTTTTCCTCAATTTGGGTTTGAGCCTGCTCGGTTTGGGCCTGGTTCTCTCCGGACTTGCCCGCCGGCTTCAATGAACGAACAATAACCGGCCGCCGTTATCACCCGCGGCTGGCCGGTTAGATGCGGTTAGATATTTATAAGGAATTTCTAAACATTTGGAGGAAAAATCCCCCAGAATCGCATTTCAAACGGGCCTGGCGAGGGGGATTATTACTATTTTCTAACCAATATCTTATTGACAAATTATTGCGCGCCGTTATAATACCATTAACTTACTTTAACAACTGAGGTGAACTCTCAGGAGGCGCTGAACCGCACGTTTTATCTGGTC
>FWPV01008826.1_pt1 | contig 12120 bp, 14 predicted proteins | sample 2228371 | NCBI WGS metagenome assembly FWPV01 (sample SAMEA103939776, study PRJEB20133) | metagenome | reverse complement strand
CGGCAGACTGGCGGGGCCATCTCTCTCCTGGCTGGAAGAGGGAGCCTGGCCGCCGAGGCCTTTTAGGCTCCCTGAAAGCCCTGATGGGGGATCAGGAGGACTTCTTTTTCAAAACCTTGATTTTTGCAGGGGGCTTGTCTTTCTTGCTGAATTTGGACACCGTCTTCGGATTCGGAGATTTTTTGGCCTCGCACCCCTGGCCTTTGGGCCTGCGGAGGAAATTCCCCGCCGGCGGCTTTCGGGGAGGCTGCAGGGAAGGCGGGCTGGCCGGATGCAGCAGGGCGTACACCGGCTGCCCGTTGGCCGCTTTTGTCTCGGGCTGCAGGACCGGGGCGGGGGGGGGATCCGGTTCGGCCAGCTTCGGGTCTCCTTCCGTTAAGCCGAGGATTCCCGCCAATCTGAGGTTCTGGTCCCGAGCCGCCGGCGCCAGCCACAGAAGGAGCCATAGAAAGAGCCCCAGGATGGCGGCGCTCCCCAGGAAGGTCGGCCACCGGGCCCGGTCCTGATGACGCTTGGCCCACAAATGCGCCCGTTGCCACCGGCACCACCACATTACCAGGGCATACAGGGCATAGGCGGCAAGGATGAACAGAACGGTCGGCAGCAAGTCTTCCTTCTTCCCGAAAAGGCTGTCCCAAAATAGCAGGTTCGGCAATCCAAGTCAACGGAACTTTATCAGGAAAATCCTTATGTCATATTATTGACATCCCCTTTCATTTGATGTATGAAATTTTTCATGGAAAAACCAGCCGACATCCTGGTAGTGGAAGACGACCGGGCCCAGCGGGAGTCGCTCCAGGCAATCCTGGAGCAGGAAGGTTACGAGGTGGAAACCGCCCCCGACGGGGAGACCGCCTTGCAGCGTCTCCAGGAGCGGAGCTTCGACCTGGTGCTCACCGACATGGCCCTGCCCGGCGTCAATGGTTTGGACATCCTCAGGTTCCTGGTCCGCCATCAGCCCCAATGCCTGTGCATTATCATCACCGGCTACGCCACTGTCAAAAATTCGGTGGACGCCATGCGCCTGGGGGCGTACGACTACCTCCCCAAACCGGTGAACCCCCAGGAGCTCAGCCTGGTGTTGCGTCGGGCCCTGGAGCATCAACACCTCCAGCAGGAGAATCTGCAACTCAAGAAACAGCTTTACCGGCGCTTTGGTTTTAACCATATTATCGGCACCAGCGAGCCGATGACTCAACTTTTTGAACTTGTCCGGAAAGTGGCGGACACCGATTCCACCGTGCTCCTTCTGGGGGAATCGGGAACGGGCAAGGAACTCATCGCCCGGGCCATCCACTATAACAGTTACCGGCGTCAGGGGCCCCTGGTACCGGTGAACTGCGCCGCCATTCCCGAAGAGTTGCTGGAGAGCGAACTCTTCGGCCATGAACGGGGGGCTTTCACCCACGCCGTCAAAACCCGGATCGGCCGGTTTGAACAGGCCCGGGGCGGCACCATTTTTCTTGATGAAATCGCGGACATGAGTCCCGGTCTGCAGGTCAAGCTCCTGCGGGTCCTTCAAGACCGCTCCTTCGAACGCATCGGCGGGGTCAAAAGCATCACCGTGGACATCCGGGTGATCGCCGCCACCAACAAGGACCTGGAAGCCTTGGTGCACCAGGGGAAATTCCGGGAAGACCTCTATTATCGCCTCAATGTCATTCCCATCCGCATCCCGCCCCTCCGGGAACGGGTCTCGGATATCCCTATCCTGGTGAACCATTTTCTCGAGGAATTCAGCCGAAAAAGAAAAAAGCCCCCCAAACGCCTGAGCCCCAAGCCATGGAGCTTTTGTGCCGGTATCCCTGGCCCGGTAATGTCCGGGAATTGGAAAATCTCATGGAACGCCTGGTGATCCTCACCGAAGGCGAAATCGTGGGGGTGGAGGACCTGCCGGAACGCTTCCGGAAATCCCAAGGTATGGGTCTTGAAGAAGATCAAAGTATAGACTTTCCCCGGGACGGTTTAAACCTCCCCCAAGCTTTGCAGGAATTTGAACGCCAGCTCATCCTCAGAGCCCTGGAAAAAAGCAACTGGGTGAAAAGCCGGGCTGCCCAGCTTCTTCATCTGAACCGGACCACCCTTATTGAAAAAATGAAGAAACAACAGATACTTGGCTTTGACAGATCCTTACCTGGAGACCCTTCCGTCAAAAATATGACATAATCCCTTCCCCCTGTTGACGCTTTCCCTGCGGTTCCCGGTTTCGATATTCTTTTTTTGTAATAATTTAAAGAGATTACCTTTTTCAGGGGAAATCTCTGACAGTTGGTACGCCTTTTGCTTCAGTATGCCGCAGGGAACCCTATGTCGGAAAACAGACAACAGCCGCGGGGACGATGCCTTTGGGGGTGGGCGCTGGCGGGTCTTTTCTGGATGACCTGCTGCACCGCCTCCTCTGTCTGGGGAGCCCCTTCCGGTTCCCCCAAGCCGGAGTCCCAGCCTGCCAAGAGTCCGGTGGTGATTCTTTCCGGGGAGTTCTTCCAGGCCATGGAAAAGCTGGCCAAATCTGAAGCTTACGGCGACCGGCAGGAGCTGCTTTTGGAACAGATCGCCACCGCCCAACGCTTCCTTGTCAAAACCAACCTTGCCCTTATCGAGCAAAATGAAAAAATCATCCGACTCCTGGAAGAGCTGAATCGCCGGGGTCAGGGGGAAAAACGCTGACATGATTTTTTCGCCCGGATTCGCCCGAGTGATTTCCCTTTGTCTTTTGGCCCTCCTGGGATGGGCGGCATCCGCCGAGGGCCATCGGCGTGGAGGCCTGCCCCTGGTCCGACCGGCTCCGTCCCCAGGCCGCTCCGGAGTTCCGGCGCCGGCGGCGGAGGACGTCGCCGGTCCCCTGGCTCTGCATCCTGATGCCTATTGGCGCCGGCTGACAGCCCTGGAAAAAGCGGGAGACTTCAAAGAAGCCGGGAAAACCGCACTGGCCCTGGTGAATCTTTTTCCCCAGGCGTCCCAGCGGGGGCCCGCCTGCCTGAAGCTGGCCCAACTGGCCCAAAAAGGCGGGAATGCCGAGGAGGCTCTGGAGCTTTACGGCCTGGCCGCCGCCTTGGCCCGGGGGACCACGGACGAGGCCCGCGCCCGCTTGGCCGCGGCCACCCTCATCTTCATTCGGGAATTGTCCCAAACCGAGCCCTTGGATTCCCTGGCCCGGTTTCTGAAAGAAATTTCCAGGTTGCCGGTGGATGCTGCTCCCAAAGATCTCTCGGAGACCTTGAGAATCGGTTGGCTGGCGGTGGCCCGCAAGGTTCAGGCGGCTCCCCCCCCTTCGCTCTCTCAGGTGGAGAACATCCTGGCTTTGTGGGACATGCAGCCCAAAGGTTTCGTATCTCCCGAGGCCGCTCAATTCGTGGCAGGTCTCCTTCAGGAAAAGGGTTTGTGGGAGGCGGCCCGAAATGTCCTGAGCCAGGCGGGGCAGGGTAAGGCTCCCGAAGAGGGGGGTTCCGTTTCGCGGGTCCTCCCCCTGTCCCACGGGCCCGGCCTTGCGCCCTTGCGGTCCTGGGGCAGCCCGGCGGAGCTGCATGATGCCTTGCTCCGTTTCCTGCTGACCGGCCTGCGGACCGATCTTGAGGCATATCCGGCTGCACTCGGGGGGGCGCCGGTCCGGCTCTTTCCCAGAAAAGCCCTCCCGACCCTGGACGGTGAGCGGGTTCCGGCCTTTGACCCCATGAGGTTGTCTTTCCGGCCTAATTTCCTGGTGGAAGGCCTTCGCTATCAACTGGCTTGGTCTTTTTTGCCGACGCCCGGCGTTCTCGAAAGCCCCTCTTTGACCGACCATCCCCCGACCGGGGAGTTGATCCCGTTTTTACGTGACCTGGAAGCCGTAGGCCAGGTGCGGGACGGCCGGATGGAGGCGGCTCAAGCAACATTTCAGGAGTTATCCCAAAACCGGGATCCTTTTTGGCAGCGTCTGGCCCGGGTTCGACTTGCGGATCTGGAATTATCCCGCCTCCAGGAGAAATCCTCTCCCTGATGCGTTTGAGGATGACGGCATGAACCAGAGAGCCATTTTGGTCGTGGACTCCCAGCGCTCCTGGGAGGAAATTCGTCTGCGTCTCGAAAGAGCCTTTGGAGTGGAACTGGCCCAGGCGCTGACCCCGGAGGACGGGAAGGAGCATCTTCGGGGCCGGTTTTTCCTGGCGGTGATGCTGGCGGAAGACATCCCCGGGGCGGAGGCCGAAACGTTTTTGGCGGAAGTCAAAGAGGAATACCCATTTCTGCCAGTTTACGTCCTTTCCCGGCGGCCCACGGTCGAAGGGGCGGTAAAGGCCATGCGAAGCGGGGCTCAGGATTATCTGGCCGCCCCCCTCTCCTGGGAAAAAGTATCCGCCATGCTGGAGCCCTATCTCAAAAACGGCCGGCCGCCTTGGCCGGCAGGTGAGCAAAAAGCTGCTCCCCACGACCGGGGCCGCCCGGTTATCACCCAGGATCCGGTCATGCTTCACATCCTCCGCATGGCCAAGGCGGTGGCGCCCACCCGGGCCACGGTCCTTATTCAGGGAGAGTCGGGCACCGGCAAGGAGGTCCTGGCCCGTCACCTGCATGCCCACAGCGACCGGGAATCGGGACCTTTTGTGGCGGTCAACTGCGCCGCTCTGCCGGAAGGTTTGCTGGAAAGCGAGCTCTTCGGACATGAAAAAGGGGCCTTCACCGGGGCTCTGATGCGCAAGCTGGGTAAGTTCGAGCTGGCCAACCAGGGCACCCTGCTTTTGGATGAGATCAGCGAGATGCATCCCCATCTCCAGGCCAAGCTGCTTCGGGTGCTTCAGGAAAACGAAATTGACCGGGTCGGGGGGCGGCACCCCATTCCCATCAATGTCCGGGTGATAGCCACAACCAATCAGAATCTTCAGGACCTGATTCAAAAGAACGAATTTCGGGAGGACCTCTTTTACCGTCTCCAGGTGATTTCCTTCACCCTGCCGCCCCTTAGGGAACGGCGGGGGGACATTCCCTTGCTGGCTGAATATTTCCTGAATCATTACGCCCGGCTTTTCGGCAAAAAGAATGTCAAACTTACCGCCGCCGCCTTGGCCGCCCTGGAAAAAGCTTCCTGGCCCGGCAATATCCGCCAGCTGGAGAACGCCATCGCCCGGGGGGTTCTCCTGGCGGAGGGCAATTATGTCCATCCCCGGGACCTTCAGACCGAAAACCTCCAGGAGGCCCTGGCGCGCCCGGCGACACCCGTTCCTCCCGGAGACAAACTGGTGACCTTGAGGGAGATGGAACAGCGCCTGATTTATTCAGCTTTGGATGAAACCTCGGGCAACCGGACGCATGCAGCCAAGCTTTTAGGAATCAGCGTCCGCACCTTGCGGAACAAACTCCATGAATACCGCTTGACGGCCCGGAGCGGTGCGGCCCCCAATTCCCAAGTGGCCTGATTATTGCTTCACTAGCGGGTGAATGACCAGAACAGGCAAATTTTGCCTGATAAGAGAGGTTTCGCTGATGGCCGGTGATCTTTTCCCTGACAACACCCTCCGCCTTCTGGAAAAATCTTTGAACTGGCACACCCAGGGCCAGGAGGTCATCGCCGGCAACCTGGCCAATCTGGAAACCCCCAACTATACCCGCAAAGAGGTGAATTTCCGCCAGGTGCTTAAAGATCACCTTCAGGGTAAGGTGGGCCTTGTCCTTGCGGCCACCCACCCCCGCCATCTCCCGAATTCCCGGTTTGCCGGCGGTCTGGTGCGGGACACCGGCGCTCCGGTGGACCTGGACCAGGAGATGGTGAGCCTGTCCCTTAATCAATTGGGTTATCAGACCTCGGTGACCATGCTCAAAAAGAAATTGGAGCAGTTGCGGGCGGCTATTGAAGGAGGCCGTATATGAATATCTTCAACACCCTTGAGATCAGCGCTTCCGGGCTTACAGCCCAGCGGCAGCGGCTGAACGTCATAGCCGAAAACCTGGCCAACGCCCATGTGACCCGCACCCCCCAGGGGGGGCCCTATCTCCGGAAAAACGTGGTTCTGGAGACCAGGCCGGCCGAGGACTTCGGCAGCCTGCTCGAGGCCCCGGTCAAGGTGGCGGTGGCTGAGATTTTGGAGACCCGGGAAGGTTTGATCCAGGAGTATGACCCTACCCATCCTGACGCCGATCAGGATGGGGTGGTTACCTGGCCGAACGTGAACCCCATCCTGGAAATGGTAAGTCTCATCCTGGCCAGCCGGGCCTTTGAGGCCAATGTGGCGGCCTTCCGGGCCGGTAAAACCATGGCCCTGAAGGCCCTGGAAATCGGCCGGGTCTGAGAATTTTGATCCAAAGCCCGCGCTTGCCTATCAGGGAAGGGCAGGCGTGCCGGGAGCACCCCCATGAAGGTAAATCCGTCCCTCAGCAGTCCAGCATCGTCTTTGGGGACCCTTTCGGTACAGGAGGCCGGCAACCAGGATAAAAGCGTATTCCGGCAGATGATAGAGGATGCCCAGAACCGGATGCGGCAGGCGGACACCCAGGTTCGGGCCTCTCTCCTGGGAGAGGCTGAGATTCATGAGGCCATGCTGGCTTTGGAGCACGCCGATTTGAGTCTGCGCCTCCTGGTCCAGGTCCGCAACAAGCTGGTTCAGGCCTATGAGGAATTGAGCCGCATGTCCATGTAGAGGGGCTCTCTGCCTATGCTCTTTTTCAAAAACCTGCTCAAAAAGCTCCAGGAGCGTTTCCAGACCCTGCCCCCGACCCAACGGCTGCTCATCCCGGCCCTGGCGGGGGCCCTTCTGCTGGCTCTGGGATTCCTGGTCTTCATCCAGACCCAGGGGGACTACGGGGTTCTGTTCACTAACCTCACCCAGGAAGACGCCGGGGAAATCGTCAACAAATTAAAAGCCAAAAAGATTTCCTACCGCCTGGAGAACAACGGCACCGCCATCCTGGTGCCCAAGTCCGACTTATATGAGCTACGCCTCCTGATGGCCAGTGAAGGTTTGCCCAAAGGGGGCGGGGTGGGGTTTGAGATCTTTGACCGCCAGGACTTAGGGGCCACCAATTTTGTCCAGCGTCTCAATTATCAGCGGGCCTTACAGGGCGAGTTGGCCCGCACCATCGCCGGCATGCCGGAGATTCTGGAAGCCCGGGTCCACATAGTCACTCCCAAGGAGTCTTTGTTCCTCGAAGACCAAAAGGAGCCCTCGGCCTCGGTGGCCTTGAAGCTGCGTCCCGGCCGCACCCTCAGTCCCGGCCAGGTGGAGGCTGTGGTTAATCTGGTAGCCAGCGCGGTGGCGGGACTGCATCCCACCCAGGTGACCGTGGTGGACCTCAAAGGCCGCATCCTCAGCAAACCCCAGGACCGCCTGGGATTCCAGGGTCTTACCGCCGGGCAGCTGACCCTTCAGCGCCAGGTGGAGGAAAGTTATGAAAGCAAGGTTCAGGAACTTTTTGACAAGATGTTGGGGCCCCATAAGTCTTTTGTCCGGGTTTCCACGGAGTTGGACTTTCAAAAAATAGACTTGAAGGAGGAGACCTTTACCCCCAATCAGGAGTTGGTCCGGAGCGAGCAAAAGACTTTTGAACGGACCACCCGGGGCATGGAAGGGGGAAATCCGGAAGCCCGGTTCAATCTGAATCAAGGCACCATTACCCCCCCGCCGCCGGGGAAAGGTCCTCCACCCTTGACCGCACCGACGCCGAAGTCCTCCCCGAGCCCGGCTACCTCAGAACGCAGCTCTGAAGTGCGCAATTATGAGGTCAATCGGGTCGTCCGCCAAGTGGTGGATACTCCCGGCAAGATCAAGCGGCTCTCTCTGGCGGTGGTGGTGGACGGCCTCTATCAGGGCAAAGGAAACGTCTTTACGCCCAGGAGTCCGGAGGAAATGCGGCAGTTCGCCAACCTGGCGAAAAAGGCGGTGGGGTTCAATTCCGAACGGGGGGATCAGCTGGAAATTTCCTGCGCTCCCTTGGCCGTGCAGGCTGCGGAGGGGGTCACCGCAGTGAGCGCCGACGAAGGCTGGAGCCGGGGGCTGGCGTTTTCTTGGAAAATCGGGTTGTTGGTCTTCCTGATTTTAGGGTTGTTGATGGTGCTTTTGAAGAGACGAAGGGTGCCGGTGCGGCAACCCCTGCTGCAAGGGCCGCCCGCCTCCGAACTTCCCGCTCCGGGGACGCCGGAGGCCGTCCTGCCTGAGGCAGCTTCCATCCAGCTGGAAGGGCGGCCCCGGCCGGCTTTGCCGGAGCCGGTGCACGGCCAGGAAAAGGTGAGCGCCCTTATCTCCGCTTACCCCGACAGGGCGGTGGAGGTCCTGCGTCTGTGGATTCATCAAAAAGACCATAAATAAACACCCTTCCGGAAGTTGAGAGAGGTTTTATGGCTATGGCCGGACCTGGAAAATCGGATCGCCTGAGCGGCGCGGAAAAGGCGGCCATTCTCCTGCTCAGCCTCGGAGAGGGCCGAGCCGGCGATATTCTCAGTCGCTTGGACGATTATGAAGTCCAGCTTCTGGGGCAGAAAATCTCCAAATTGGAATATGTTCCGGTAAAGCAGATGGCGAGTATTCTGGAAGAGTTCACCAAGATGATGGAATCTCCGGAAGCCCTGGTGGTGCGGGGCGACCAGTTCTTCAAGAACACCATCTCCCGGGCCATGGATATAAAGCGGCAGGAGGAGCTCCTGGACAAACTGGATCTGGAGACCAGCCCTGATTTTTTTCAGAAAATAAAGAAATTGGATGCCCGCACCGTGGCTTCTTTCCTGCGGAATGAGCACCCCCAGACAGTGGCCCTGGTCCTGGCCCATCTTGAGCGTCAGCAAGCCGGCCAGGTGCTGGCTCTTTTCCCGGAAAACCTTCAAATTGAGGTGGTGCGGCGGATCGCCAAACTTGATCAGGTCTCCCCTGCCATCATCGAAGAGATTGACGCCGCCCTGCGGGAAGAGATCGCCTTGGTAGAGGAGGTGGGGGGGCGTCTGGTGGGCGGGCCTCAGTCCGTGGCGGAAATCCTCAACCAGATGGAACGCACCCAGGAGTCCGCCATCCTGAAAAGATTGGAGGAAGAGGACCAACAGGACCTGGCTGAAGAGATCCGCCGCTACCTCTTCACGTTTGAGGACCTTCTGAAGGTGGATGACCGCGGTCTGATGGCCCTTCTCAAGGAAGTGAACACCCAGGAGCTGGCTCTGGCCCTCAAAGCGGCGTCAGATGAACTCAAGGGGAAATTTTTCCAAAACATGTCCAGCCGGGCGGCTGAAATGCTCCAGGAGGAATTGGAGATTATGGGGCCCGCCCGCCTCAGGGACGTGGAAGCCGCCCAGCAGCGGATCATTCAGGTGGCCAAGCGGCTGGAGGCGGAAAATCAATTGGTCCTGACAAGCAAGAGCAGCGAAGATGTCTTTGTCTGAGCCAGCCGAAGTCGATTCCGGGGAAGTGGAGGATTTCCGCCTGCCGGACCTGAAATACGCGCGGGAAGACCCCCCTGGCCGGGCCTTCCCTTTTAAGGCTTGGGATTACGGGGGAGCGGCGGCCGACGGCGACCCTCCCGACCAGGGGGGCCCGACCACCGCTGAGGATATCCTGGCGGCGGCGCGGCTTCAGGCCCAGGAAATCGAGCAGCAGGCCTATGAGGAGGGATTTCAGCAGGGTTTGCAGGACGGCCAGGAAGTGGGACGGCGGGCCCTGGAGGAGGTGGTCAAACGACTGCAGGATTTGGCGGCCGCCCTTGAACAGGAGAGGGAGAATCTTTTCCGCACACGAGAAAAACTCCTTTTGGAGCTGGTGATTCTTATCAGCGAAAAGCTGGTGGCTCGGGAACTCAGCCTGTACCCGGAGGCTATCCGCAATATCATCGAGGAGGGTTTCCGGCACCTTTCCCGACAGGAGGGGCTGCGGCTGTTGGTGAGTCCCCCGGACTACGACATTCTCAGCCAGCAAAACCTGGACTCCTGGCCTCCGGGGGTCGAATTGCGCCCCGACGGTTCCGTTACGCCGGGGGGGTTCAGGTTGGAGACCGATTTGGGCGAAGTCGACGGCACCCGGGAAACCCGTTGGGCCTTGGTGGTTCAAGCCGTCCAGCAAGCCGTAGAAGCTGCCTATGCCCAAAGGGATGATTGACTTTACAGGTTTGCAGACCGCCGTCCGCCAGGCCCTGCCTCTTGCCTTTGTAGGGCGGGTCGAGGAAATGGTGGGATTGGTGATCACCAGCCGGGGACCGGAGGGGGCGGTGGGCCGGATCTGCGAGATCGACCTGCCCCCCCCGGAGGAACCGATAACCGCTGAAATCATCGGCTTCCGGTCCGGGAAGGTGCTCCTCATGCCTGAGGGGGAGGTGAGGGGCATCCGGCCCCAGGCCCGGGTGGTCCTGAAGGCCCAGGAGGCCAGGGTGCCGGTGGGGAAGGCCCTGTTGGGGCGGGTGGTGGACGGCCTGGGCCGACCCCTGGACGGCAAGGGGCCGGTGACCGCCTCCCTGACGTACCCCTTGTATGCCGGGCCATTGAATCCCATTGAGCGGGATTGCATCCAGGACCCCCTGGACGTGGGGGTTCGGCCCATCAACGGCCTCCTCACCCTGGGGCGGGGCCAGAGGATAGGGATTTTCGCCGGCAGCGGGGTGGGCAAAAGCACTCTCATGGGGATGATGGCCCGCTTCACCCGCTCCGATGTCAGCGTCATCGCCCTTATCGGGGAACGGGGGCGGGAGGTCAAGGAATTCGTGGAAAACGACCTGGGGGAGGAAGGGCTGGCCCGGTCCGTGGTGGTGGCCGCCACTTCGGACACTCCTCCTCTGGCCCGCCTGCGGGGGGCGTATTTGGCCACCGCGGTGGCCGAATATTTCCGGGACCAGGGACTGCATGTGCTCTTGCTTATGGATTCCCTGACCCGTTTCGCCATGGCCGCCCGGGAAATCGGCCTGGCCGTCGGCGAGCCGCCCACGGCGCGGGGGTACACCCCCTCGGTGTTCACCCGGTTGCCCGCCTTGTGCGAGCGGGCGGGAGCCTGCCGGGGCAAGGGCAGCATCACCGGCATTTACACCGTCCTGGTGGAGGGGGACGACCTTCTGGAGCCCATCGCGGACGCCACCAGGGCCATCCTGGACGGACACATCGTTCTCAGCCGGGATCTTGCCGACCGGGGCCACTATCCGGCCATCGACGTCCTGGGCAGTATATCCAGGCTTATGCCTCAGGTGACCACCCCTGAGCACCAGAGAAACAGGGAGAACCTGGTTCGGGTTCTGGCGGCCTATCGCCGGGCCGAGGATCTTATCAACATCAATGCTTACGTGCGGGGGAGCAATCCGGAAATCGATTACGCCCTGGAAAAAATTGACGCGGTGAACCGCTATCTCCGCCAGGGGGTGGAACAAGGCATTTCCCTGGACAGGTCCATCCAGGAACTGGAGGCGGTCTTCAGAACATGAAAACCGGCAGACGTTTTCGCTTCCCTTTGGAGGTGGTGTTGAAGGTGAGAACCCTCAGGGAGGAGCAGGCCCGCTTGGCTCTGGCTCAGGCCAACCGTCAACTGGCCCGCAGCCGCCAGGCCTTGGCCAGAACCGAAGAGCTTATGGCCGGAACCATGGAGAGGCTCCAGGGGGAGACCTTTCTTGAGGCTTCTGATTATCAGTTGGCCTTAAGGTATCTGGAGCATCTCAAGGTGGCCAAGGACGGCTGGCTGAAGCAAGTGGCCAGGGATGAGGCAGAAGTGGCGGAAAAAGTTCGAATCCTGGAAAAAGCCCATCAGGAGCGTCAGCTTCTGGAACGGCTGCGGCAGAAAAAGTATCGGGAATTTCGCCGGGAATTGATCAAGGTTCTGGATAATGAAACTGAAGCCCTGGTGTTGACCCGCCGGGGGAAGGCCTAAGAGGAGACGGTAATGTATTCCCTGACACCCGACCGGCCTTATTGGGAATTTCTCACCGGAGGCCTCATCATCGGCCTTCTCATCAAGATTGCCCTGTCCACCGCCTGTTTGGCGCCCTCCTCCTGGCTGCCATGGTCGGGTCCCCGGGTAAGCGAGGCCGCCACCCCCATGGACTCCCAGACGGAGGCGGGTCAGCCCGTCCCCCGGCTTCTGGGTCTCATTGACAAAGAGCGCCGGGCCTTGCTCAGCCGGGAGGCTGCGGTTGCGGCCAAAGAGGAGCATCTGACCAGACTCAAACAGGAAATCGAGGAGCGCCTGAGGGAACTTGAGGCCCTCC
>FWPV01013683.1_pt1 | contig 12121 bp, 6 predicted proteins | sample 2228371 | NCBI WGS metagenome assembly FWPV01 (sample SAMEA103939776, study PRJEB20133) | metagenome | reverse complement strand
GGAAGCGTCCACGACCTCGCACTCGGCCGACGCGGGCAGCCCGGCGACGCGCACGACCTCGCTGCGTCGCGCGACCGATGGCGACACAGTGACCCGCTCCAGCGCGGCTCGTGCCCGCTCCTCAACGCCGACCGGCAGCCAAGCTCGTATGACGGTCACGTCGGTGTTCACGATGCCGTGCAGCAGCTCGTCGCGCCCGTCCGAGTTGATGTCATACAGCGTCGCAACGCGAAACCCGCGGCCGCCTGCCCAGAATCGCTCATACCGGCCAACGCCAGTGCAGCGGTACAGAAAGACGCTGTCGCCATTGCCGACCATCAGTTCGAGTGTGGAATCGCCATCAATGTCGCCCACGCCGACCGAGCGGTCATACCGAGACCCTCCAATGCGGCACGACCAGACTACCTGTAGCGAATCGTCGGCCGGGAACTCGATGACCGAGACGTTTGTCCCGTCAAGCACGACCAGCTCTGCTAGCCCGTCGTGGTCCAAGTCGGGTGCCGCCGCGAGGGCGTCTACGTACCAGGCGTTCACATCGAACCGGAGTCTACGCACGAGCGAATCGTCGGCAACCGGCTCGTACACGTGCACAAACTGGTAGTCCCCAAGGATAAGCTCCGGCCTGCCGTCTCGGTCCAAGTCCGGTGTCTGTATCTGCGAGCGCGCCGCGCCCCAGGGGAATCTCCGACTGCGGTACTCGTTGTCGGCCACGTTCTCGGACACGACCGTAGTATGGTCAAATGGGTACGCCCACACGACTGCTCTGGCTGAGTCCATGTCCAGGTCGGCGATGATGACGTTGGATGAGCTTATGTCCGGCGGAGACTCTCTCCAAACCAGTACTGAAGGCAGCGAGGCTGAGTCGGGACTCTCGAGGATGGCGATGCCGGCCGCGTACAGAATTACCAGGTCACTCAACCCGTCGCTGTCAGCATCACCAAGGTACTTCGCGGCGGCGGAGCCACTGGTCAGCCGGAAGGTGTCGAAACAGTTGTTGCCCGTATGCTCGGCGACGAAGAGCGGCCAATCAGGACGTCCGGCTCTTGCATAGAACTCCCTGCGTCCGTCGTGGTCCGCGTCTCCACACGGCAGCTGAAAGCCGGGCCCGAGCGGCACGGTGGCAATGACCTGCATGTCGAAGGAATCTGTCAGGAGGTGATTGGGCGCGGTCTCCCCCGCGGGGTGATGGAGAACTGAACAGAGCGCAAGGCCAAGCAGGACAACCACGAACAAGCATAGCCCGCCGCCGGGGCTTGTCAACGGCGGAGAAAGGAGGAATCTGACAGAACCGACCGGACCCAAGTCCTCAAGAAAGAAGCCGCGGTAGCACCGTGGCAAGCCCGTAGGCAAGAAACGAAAGGAAACGACAGTGAAGCGAAGTCAAGTCCGAATCAGCATCGTGCTCGCGCTGTTGTCAGCGTGCGTGGCGATGGCACCTGGGCAGAGCGGCTGGCGGCTGATGCCTCAATACCCACCGCCAGCGACTGCACTGTTGGACAGTACGCTGGAGCTATCGCCCAACAACGGTTGGTGCGTCTGCCGGCAGCCGGACCAAGGGCGGATTCACATAGTGTTCACAAAACGGGTCAGCCTGCTTGATAGGGTGTACACAACTTACACCGACAACTTGGGCAGGAGTTGGAACCTCCCATGGAGGCAAGTCTCGCGGAACATACGGAGCGACCTTGCGCGCGACGGCGTAATCGCGTGCATGAGCGGGACCAAAGTCGGGGTCGTGTGCTATGACGATTGGTCATACGAGGAAAGCAACGAGTGGAAGCAGGCGCGCGTCATGATGTACCGCCAGTCGCTGGATAACGGCGACTACGCCAGTTGGACGGACCCCGAAATGCTCCACAACGACAACAGGTCGCAGCTCCCGTGTGAGGACAGCCGGCATCCGTCGCTCGCTGTGAACTACAACAACACAACCAACAATCCCAATGAGTACATTGGAACCGCAGTGTGGACTCACCGACGCCCAGACTTTCCAGCGGGTGTTCAGAAACCGACGTTCCGGTTTTGGGAGTTCGCGACCAACGAGCCGAGCATTAGCTACGACATACTGCGGCAGTCGGGCGCGAACGAGTTCGTGTCGGTGACCGGGTGCTCTCTGGGCAGCATAGGAAACCAGAACCCGTGGGTCCATGGAGCCTAGGAACGCTCGGTCGGAGACGATACGGCCATCGTGGCATTCTGGCACAACGTTGACGCCGGGACCGAAACCACTTCGGTTACCGCGGACAACAACTGTGAGGAGGCCCGGCCATGTGTGGGGTACATCCGCGCTCGCGCAGACCATAGACGGGAAACACTCGTCGTCGTCTATCAGCGTAAGCCCAAGATGGCTGAAGGGCCATGGAGAATTGGCCTTCGCTGGGGTTACGGCGGTGACTGCAGCATCACCACGTGGGACAAGTGCAACGCCCCTGAGGACATCTTCCGCGTCGGCAGCGTGGAATGGCTGCCCGGCTATAGGATGGTTGAGCCCAACATCTGGGGGCCGGACAACGACAGCCTGTTCCTAGTGTTTCGGGTGTTGAGCCATGGCTCGACAGCCGGAGTACCGTTCTTCGCCGCGACGACCGATGCCGGACGTACCTGGTCGCCGCGGGTGCAACTTGGCGGTACCAACAGCAACGATGCCTCGGTCTGCGGGTACGGCAGGGATGCCTTCGCAGTCTACAAGCGGAGGGCTGGCGCGCAGAAGGCCATCAGGCTCGCCCATGTCAAGTGGTTCCCGGGCCTCGTGGTGGGGCCGGCCGGCACCGGCACGGCCAGGCTTCTGCAGGCAGGGGGCAGCGTCAAGGCCAGTCTGTTCCGCGCCGCGGCGACCGGCGACTTCGTGACCGTAGACCGCTCGTTCGACAACGGTGAGTCCTGGGACAACGCCGGCGCTCCCGGCTGGGGTGGAAGGCCGGCACTTGCCGAGGATGACGATACCCTGCCCTGCATTGCGTTCGCCAATGCCTGCACCTTGTTCTGTTCCTTCTGGACCGAGGAGGACGAGTTCTGGGCTGACCCGGAGACAGTCTTCGTCGGCACCGAGGACGAGGTCGTCGGCCAGCCGTCGGTGGCTTTGTATCCCGGGAAGTCGGACGGGGTGAAGGTGGCGGCGCTGTCGTGGGTCGTCTACGATGAGCAGGGCAATGAGTCGCGGCTGATGTTCGCCAAGTGCGATACCGGCCGGGTCGTGCTCGATACTATCGAGGTTGCCGCCAATCTTGCCGACAGCTTCCCGTGCATCAACATCGCTAACAGCGACTCGGTGTACGTGACGTTCCAGAAGGGCGACTCGGTCGTATCGAGCGAGCTGAAGGACTACGGCCCGGGCAACTGGAACCGGCCGCCGGCATGGTCGAGCCTGAAGCTCATCACCGCTGACGGCCATGCGCCGATGTCGGTGCTTGAGGGCGACGCGCTGCACTGCGTCTGGACGCGGAGAGTCACGCCCTTGGGCGCGGCCGACACCTTCCACATCTGCCACGCGACCTATGACCCGACCTCGATGTTCCAGGACTGGACCGCAGGTGCCAATCCGAGCAACTCGGCCCCACCGACCGCAGAGAAGTCGTCCAGTGTCTACGCGGGTTGCGGAGTTACGTGCTGGCTCGAGCAGGTGGACGGCATCTGGGTCGTCAAAGCCCGGGTGCGCGACAGTGTCGTGACCCTGGCCTCGGCCCCGGATACCAATCTCGCCAGCCCGCACGTCCTGGCCGAGTCGTCGGCCACGACCCCCAGCATTGACCAGGTTCGTGTGAAGCTCTACTACATGAAGGTGGTCGTGGAGTCTGGGGATACCTGCGGCATCCCGAGCTTTGAGACCGACTCGTTTTCGGCATCTAACGCCGGGCCGGGTGCAACCCGAGCCAACAACGGCACCAAGCTGGTGCAGAAGCCGGGGTCGGACTCGCTGTTCGCCGTCTACGCCGACGCCTCGGGCGGGGTCTACTTTGCCTGGTCGGCCAGTGGCGACTCGTGGAAGCGGGCCGTTCTGACCGAGAACGGCAGGGAACCGGCCATCTCACGGGACGGCACCGGCCGGCTCTGGACCGTCTACCTTGATGCGGCCGAGCAGGAGGTCGTGGCCCGATATCGTGTCGGCGATACGTGGTCTACGGTCAAGACGCTCTACCCGGTCGAGCCGGGCGAGAACAACGTAAGCGGCATCTCGCTTGCGGGCTCGCCCGACGACGAGAACTCCTGCGCCTATGCCGCGTTCCGCTACACCAACTCGGGCTCAAGCAGGTTCATCATCGCGGCCAAGTTCAACGCCAACAGCCTGAGAGTGGATACGGTCGCCGACGGCGAGGTGAACGACCCCTGCATCGCGGTCGAGAACTCAGGCGGCAATGGCGACTGGCTGCACCTTGCCTATGAGTCGAACGGCAACGTCGTCTACACCATGACCCAGGACGACTGGGCCGCAGATGACTGGCAGGGCTTTCCTGACTGGGAGCAGGAGGTCATGCTGTTTGAGTCCGGCCAGCAGACTGCTCGTCATCCCTGCCTGGTGGCCAACGCTGACAAGCTGGTCATCGCCTGCGCCGAGGGCGCAACACCGGACGTCTTTGTGCGCGAGCGGGCAACCGGGGACGACCACGACGATTGGGCAGAAGCGGTGAATCTGTCCAACACCGAGCCGCACGGCTCAGACTATCCGGTCGTGTTCCTCGGGGACTCGATTGCGGTGGTCTGGGAAGAGGCCCGAAGCGAAGAGGACCACGACATCCTGGCCAGCATCAACTACGGCGAGACCGTGACTCTTGTGAACAACCCGACCACGACCAGCTATCCGCACGTCGTGCTCCAGACCAGAACCTCGCCTGAGCCGGCGGTCATCCTGCACCTGGTGACGTCACAGAGCCCGAAGATTGACTACTACGAGGTCGGCTACGGCCAGTTCAACCTCGCAGAGATGGGCGGCGGCCAGCAGTCTGCCAGCACCACGCCGGCGAGGATTCAGCCCGAGCTGTTCCCGGCCCAGCCCAACCCGTTCAACCGGGCCACGTCTATCCGGTACCAGACTGCTCAAACCGGCCATGTGCTCCTGCGGGTGTATGACGCCTCGGGCCGCGTGGTCAGCACCTTGGAGAACAGCACGCGCAAGCCGGGCCGGTACACCGCGACCTGGGACGGCACTGATACCAGAGGCCACAAGATGGCCAACGGCATCTACTTCTACCGCCTCGACGTGCCGGGATTCAGGAGCGTGAAGAAGGCGGTGTTGATGAGATAGGGCAAGGACAGAAGACAGAATGCAGCATACAGGATACAGGACGACCGGTGCGCGGGCGACTGTCAAGCCCCCCTTGGACGCCTCCCCAGAAAATACCGGCTGCCGATGTCGGCAAGTTGCTTAATTACAAGATGTTACGGGCGCGAATGGGCACGTGGTTCTGCTTGACATGAGGTTGGACGGGCCGATAATCTGGGTAGCGTGGAACCAGAATGAACCGGCAGAAAGGCAACGGACCGTGAAGTCGAAGCTCTCTCTGTTAGCCGTGTTCTGACTTCTGTGTACCACCCTGCCCGCGCAGTTCGTCGAGAGAACGCTCTGGCTTCCCGACTCCCTGGCCGGGATGAGCTATCCCCGCGCTATCGCGTGGAACCCGATGAACAACCAGGTCTACGTTGCCAGCGAGGTGAGCGAGTGCGTCATTGCGATTGACGCCCGTACTTTGCAGAAGGTCGCCCGCATCCCCGCAGGCCGCGGCGGCGCAGCCCTGCTCTGCACCCAGCCGGACAACAAAGTCTACTGCGCCGACGAATCCAGCAACACCCTTACCATCATTGATGGCAACCGGAACACCCTCATCAGAATCCTCCCGGTCGGCGGCATGCCCCAAGCGCTGTGCCACAATTCGGCGCAGAACAAGGTCTACTGCACCAACCGTAGCGGCAATGCAGTGAAGGTTATCTCGGGGACAGCGGACAGCGTCGTCGCGGCGATCGCCGTCATCCCTTACCCGGGCGGACTCTGCTACAACCCGCTGGACAACAAAGTCTACTGCGGTAGCGGGCGAGGCAGTTCCCGCGCAGGATACGTCTACATCATCGATGGCTTGACTAACGCGGTCATCAAGTGCTTGACCCGAGAAGAGGCGAGTCCGTTTGGACTGCTTTACATCGAAGACCAGAACAAAGTCTACGCTGCCGACCACGCCGAGGGTGGATACATCTGGGTCATTGACGGAGCCATGGACTCACTGCTGAGCGTGGTATACCAATCAGGCGCCACAGCGCTCTGCCTCAACCGGCTATCGTTCAAGGCGTATTTCGGGTGTGAATACAGCAATGGAGTATGGATAGTTGACTGCCGGGGCGACACGTTGGTCGCGGCTCTCTACTCCATCGAGGTTCCTTCGACCCTGTGCCACAACCGACAGAACAACAAGGTGTACGCGGGCTCGGCCAGAACCGGAGTTGTTCACGTCATTGACGGCGAAGGCGACTCGATACTGACTTGCTTCTGGCCTGGGTCCACTCCCTCGGCCATGTGCTACGACTCCATCGGCAACCTGGTCTTCTGCGCCGAACGGGCCGGGTACGATGTGGCCGTCATTGACGGAGTGCAGGACTCGGTGCTCGGCCACGTCTATGTCGGCGACTACCCGACCGACATCGTCGTCTGCCCAGAGGTGAACAGGGTCTACTGCGCCAACCTGCGCAGCGGACTAATCACAGTGCTCGATGCCGGAAGCGCGCGTGTGGCAGATACCGTCACGGTCAGTGACAGCCTGCTGGCGTTGTGCCTGAACCCGGTGAGCAAGAAGGTCTATTGCGCGGACGCGAGTTCGGGCGTCGTAATTGTGATGGACGCAGAGTTGGACAGCATCGTCGCAGTCGTGCCTGTCGGCAGCGGGCCAAGTGCGCTCTGCTCGAACCTCCGCGACGACAGAATCTACGCTGCCAACCGTGGCATCTGGCCGGAGCGGGATTCGACCGTGTCCGTGATAGACGGCACTGCCGACACGGCCATCGCCACCATCGTCACCGGGCAGCAGCCGACCGCGCTCTGCTACAGCCCGGCGGTGAACAAGGTCTACTGCGCGAACTACAACAGCAACACCGTATCCGTCATCAGCGGGGCCGGCGACACAGTGGTCGCGACGGTGCCGGTTGGCAGGTGGCCGAGTGCGCTTGCCGTCAGTGCGGGTGCAGGCAAGGTCTACTGCGCCAATACCTGGAGCGGCACCGTGTCGGTCATTGACGGGACCGGCGACTCACTGCTTGCCACGGTGCGCGTGGGCGTGCAGCCGTGGGTGCTGCGATACGCGCCGGGCATTGACCGGGCCTACTGCGCGAATCGAACCGACGGTACGGTGAGCGTCATAGACTGCGCCACTGACAGCGTCATCGCCACAATCCTCGTCGGCCAGAGGCCGGAGGCACTGAGCTACGACTCCATCCGCAACCGGGTCTACTGCGCCTGCGCCGGGTCAGACTCAGTCTACGTCATTGACGGAACCAGCAACGCGGTCGTCGTGCGGGTTGCAGTCGGCAGAGAGCCGAACAAGCTGGTCTGGGACCCGAGCACGGGCAGAACGTATGTGGCGAACTACCTGGGGTCGAGTCTGAGCGTGCTCCGCGATACGTCGGTAGGAGTTGCGGAACGCTCTACGCTCTACGCATCACGCACTATGCCTGAAGCGAGCATTGTGAAAGGCTGGCTGTGGATAGAATACAGTAGACAGCATACAGCATACAGGGCCGAGCTCCGGCAAGGCGCAGGGACTGTCCCTCAGTCTGGTGCGTCCGACGCACTGGGACTGTCCCGCGCCGTTCTCGTCAACGCGGCGGGGCGGAAGGTGATGGAACTGGCAACGGGGCCGAACGACGTGCGGGAGTTGCCCGAAGGGGTGTACTTTGTGCGGCAGGGGGCAGACGCGCAATGCCGCAGAGTCGTACTGGTCAAGTGAGGGTGTGTGAGAGAAGACAGCAGACAGAATACAGAACACAGGGCAGGGATGACGGAACAGCGGGCTGATCGGCTGCAGCGGTTTGAAGACTTGGAGGTCTGGAAGAAGGCGCACCGGCTGGTGATGGACGCCTACCGGGTCACGGCCGGCTTCCCGGCAACCGAGCGGTTTGGGCTGGTTTCGCAGATGCGACGGGCCGCGGTATCGGTTCCGGCCAATGATGCAGAAGGGTTCAAGAAGCGCGGCATCAGGGACAAGGTCAACTTCTACAACATCGCTCAAGGTTCCTTGGAGGAGTTGCGGTACTACCTGATTCTGTCGAGTGACCTGGGCTACCTGAAGGATGACAAGGCAATGAAGGGTAAGCTCGACGAAGTGGCGCGGATGCTCCACGCCCTCGCCGCGGCCATCAGCCGTCGGGCCTCTGGTGCCGACAGACGAGAGTCGCCACCGTGACTGCATGGGTCCGTGTTTCCGGCTTCTCTGACCGCTGTATGCTGATACCTGTATTCTGCCGAGGAGTACTCGTCATGACCTGACGACGCGTCTTCGGCTAGCCCTCGAAAGTGAAAAGGGCAGCGCCTGTCGTCCGGCCAAGAACTTCAGGTATTGGAGCTTGCGCTCCATGCTGCCCACATCATTGTAGCGGGCAAAGTGGGTGCCTGCAAGCGGAACAGGGTCGTTCACCACCAAGGGCACCAAGACACGAAGAGGTGCCGGGTGAATCGGCCACGGACGGAGGGAGTTAGGGACAGCTCTTTGACAACTTGGAGATGAAAGGAAAGTTCGATGTCCAATTGCCGATTCCAGGCCGTGCGGCGGGGACTGCCCCAGGTTCCCGCGCTACTCGACCACCAGCACCTTGCGGACGACAGCTTGGCCGCCGACGCGGATGCGCACGAAGTACGCTCCGGCGACGCACGATGCTGGACGCCAGATGCCTGACACCAGACTAGCGACGATGCGGCCGGAAGCGTCCACGACCTCGCACTCGGCCGACGCGGGCAGCCCGGCGACGCGCACGACCTCGCTGCGCCGCGCGACCGATGGCGACACAGTGACCCGCTCCAGCGCGGCTCGTGCCCGCTCCTCAACGCCGACCGGCAGGTACTCGTAGATGTCGGTTGAGTCGCGGTTCGTGCTGCAGATGACTTCCGCGCGGCCGTCGTTGTTCAGGTCGTACAGGCCGACTGCCGCCCCCCCGGTGCGCTGCTCCCAGAACTGCTCGTACTGGTGTGGGCCGGTGCATCGAAAGAGCGTGATGTAGTTCATAGCCACGGCTATCTCAGGCGTGCCGTCGCCAGTCACGTCGCCGACACCGACCGTCGGCCAATTGGTGGCTCGCGGGAGCCATGTGGACCAGACGATCTCGAATGAGTCATCGGCGGGCGATTCGAAGATGGCCAGCAGGCTTCCGTTGTCCGGGTCGACGGCCAGCACGATAGCCTCGGTCCGTCCGTTGCGGTCGATGTCAGGAGCACCACATACGGCTCCGTCCCATGTGCTGTTCAGGGGAAGCCTGAATGTCCGCTTGAGAATCAGCGAATCATCCGCCACTGCCTCGTAGATGCCGACGTACGGATCCCCGTCAACCCACCACAGCTCAGGGAGGCCATCGCGGTCAACATCCTGGGTACACCCGAACCCATAGGTGCCGCCGTGAATCCCGGTATCCCTGGTGACGGTCTTGAAGACGTAGCGGTTGTCGCCTTCGCACTCGAAAATGCAGAGTCCCCCTAGGGTGAAGCTCTTCAGGCAGACCTCGCGAGCCGAGTCGCTGTCAACGTCGGTCACAATCGCGCCGCCGGTGTTGGCTGGCGCTGACACTTGGCTCACGGGACGAAGGGGGAGCGATGCCGAGTCCTGGCTTTCGTAGATGTAGACCGTGTCGTTGGTCGTGCCGAACCCCAGGCCCAGGTCGGTCCTGCCATCGCGATCCAGGTCCGACATGAACCAGGCGGTCGCTCGGTGGACTGCCAATGGGGTGACCTCGTACTCCATTCCCGGCCCGAACTCCAGGATGCTCAAGGTTCGCTCAGCGCCCTGGCTTTGTGCAAGCAGCTCCTGACGGCCATCGTGGTCGGCGTCGCCGCAAACGACCCTGCGGTAGGCGGGGTAGGGCACGCTGGCTATCAACCGGAAGTCAAACGAGTCGGCTGCAGCCGGGGCAAGCGGATTGAGCGACGCGGGTAGCAGCATCAGGAGCGTGAGGTTCACGCCTCAAGTCTAGCCTCCCTGGGCAGGACGTCAACGAACAACGGATGCAATCGTACAGGAGGTGTGTGTGAGAGAATAGAACGAGGTCAGGAAGAACTGCAAGAGAAGTCCGAGAATGCGGAACAACAAGAGGAGAAGACATGAGCAAGAGAAGACTCGTGGCAGCCATCGGCCTGCTCAGCGCGGTCGTGCTGCCAATGAAGTTCGAGAATCCGAAACAACAAGAGGAGAAGATATGAGTAAGAGAAGACTTGCGGCAGCCATCGGCCTGCTCAGCGCGGTCGTGCTGCCCAGCATACTGAATGGTTCTTTGCTTCCGTGGTTCTGGAGGACAACGCCATACCACGAGTTCGCCGTGGCCGACGTCGACCACCCGCTAGACCTTGCGCCCAACAACGGATGGGCCGTGGCAAAGTCGTATCCCCGGTCAGGTCCTAACGACGCGCGCGACACCATCTGGGTCGTGTATCGGGCAGATACCGGCTGCGCTCGAGTGTACTGCCGATTCACTGAGAACGCCAGGGTCCGAGACCCAATCTGGTACGACCAAGGCTGCCTCTCAGGCCTCTATGAGAACGGCTACAACGACAGTGCGTATGATGCCTCGATCGCCTGCCTTGGGGAGACCGTGGCCGTCGCCTTCTATGACGAGCTGGCGGCGTACGACAAGCCGTTCAACATCGCCTACACCCATACGGTCGGACGGCCTGACGCATGGATCGATCTCGAACCGCTCTATCGCGTGCGCGACCATCACAGGCGCGCTCGACGCCCATCGCTTGCACTGCAGGCTACAACCCAATCCGGTGCGTGGCGTCTGGGAGCCAATGTACTGTGGGCAGAAAGCACGGAGTACTGGGGTCAAGAGCAGAACCCGTACGAGGACCCCGACCAGTGGGACATCTGGTCGCCGTACGAGAACTTCGTCCGCATCCTGGACGAATTCGATGTCAGGCAGGAGTTGCGCATGGGCGGCTGGCAGCCTACGAGCGACTCCGCTGACTACCTCTCGGTCACATGGGACGATTGCCCGACCACCAGCTTTGAGGGGTTCTTCTTTGCCTTCCAGAGGATGAACTCCGACTTATCAAGGGACGTCTGGGTGGGTCGTCATATCTACACCGGCGGCTTCGAGTGGTACAACCTCACTCAAGGCGGCGGCAGTGGACCTTCTTACGGGCAGCGTCCATCCGTCCAGAGCCACTATGCGGACACAGTCGTCGTTGCGTACGAAGGTTGGAATTCCTCGGGCGAGCTCTCACGCATCTACACGGCGGTGCTCAAGCGCGACAATGGCGAACTCGTTCCACTCGACAACAACCCGGCGTTCAGTACGTCATGCCTATACGGTGGTGCGCTTACCAGACCCAACCTCTGGCGGAGCGGCGACACCCTGTACATGGTATTCCAGTGCGGCGGTACGTCATATGACGATGGTTTGCAGTTCTCCGTGTCCACCGACCATGGACGGAACTGGATGTGGCCAGTGCGAGTGGCGCCCTTTGCGTCCGAACACGCCTCGATGACCGCCGACTGGCGGTCGGCATTCGTCGTCTATCGTGGCCTAGACATGCGCGGGAACTACAGCCTGCGTATCCGGGAGATGCGGGCCGTGAACCAGATCGCGTCCGACGGCATGCCGCCCAACTGCGCGCGCGCGTTGCGACCTCTCAGCAGCGGCAGTCCGACGTTCTTCAGGACCTACGGCGTCGACGACTTCGTGGCGGTGGACCGGTCTGTCGATGGCGGCCAGAGCTGGAGCGACCTGTTCAGTCCGGGTCTGGGGAGGTCACCTGCGATCGCGACCGATGGTGACTCAGCCGTAGTCGCCAGCTTCGTAGACGCCTGCACCCTCTACTGCGCCTGGTGGCGCGCGAGCGAAGAGGACTGGTCATCGCCTCAGGTCGTATACGGCGTGCCCGGCAGCGAGGTCATCGGCCAGCCGTCGGTGGCTTTGTATCCCGGGAAGTCGGACGGGGTGA
>FWPV01013682.1_pt1 | contig 12122 bp, 5 predicted proteins | sample 2228371 | NCBI WGS metagenome assembly FWPV01 (sample SAMEA103939776, study PRJEB20133) | metagenome | reverse complement strand
CAGGGCTTGATTCACCATGTCCCGGATGGGCCTTAAGGGATGGTCTCGGGGCACCCGTGCTTCCGGGGAAAGGTAGCTGAACATGGCCTGCTGCTGCACATCGTTGCCGCGCATAAAGGCTGCCTCCGGATAACCTATTGTTATCGTTGACTTTAGCACCTTTTTGCCATTATGCACAACATTAATTACGGTCATCAAGAAAAAGAGTTTTTCAACAGCCTGCTAATCCTCTCCCGCTTTTTTTTCCTTCTCCACTACCTCGCTAGTTTAGGATAAAAATCTCAGCCATTGCCGCCCATCGTGAGTTCCATAGAATGCATTGACCAAATTTCAATTCTGAGGCATAGTGGAAAGGGGTTTTGCTGAAAAAATGGCTAACTCTGCGGAGGTTCACGCCATTAAGTGGGACGATATCCTTAAGTCTATATTTTAACGAGCATGATCGGGTGATTAATGATCCCCACCCGCCAGATGGCTTTATCGTCCTGGATTTGCTGGGCCTCCGGACCAACACCCTCCGGAGTCTCATCATCATGTCGGGGAATTTGCAACATTTTAGAATCCGCTTTTGGAAAACCGGTTTCATAAAAGACTGGAAGTTTTTCAAACTGGGTCTGGAGGCCCTGCGACTCCCTTTGGGCTATGAGTATGCCACCTTTTTCGGTTTTCTGATTTTCCTTGTGAACCCCCTCCCTCATAAACAAGAAGCTCTCTCCGACTGCATACTCCCGATAATCGGCATTATCTGCAAAAATTATTTAGGTGAACATCCCGAAAAAAGAGGCGCAAACTGACCTGGTTGGGGGTCCCGGAGGCAATAATATGAAACCTGTTCACTATCCCTGTGGGCCTGCGGCGAATGAGAGTGAACTAAAGGCCATCGAGCATTTGAAGAGAATGCTGCAATCTGAACCAGGCGGGCAAGAGTGGCTATTGCTGACAAACCTGTCGTTTTCCGTCACACATCAACTCCAATCGGATGAGATCGATATCGTGGCAGTCGGTCCGCCTGGGGTGCAAATCCTGGAAGTTAAACATTGGACGACAACATGGGTGAACGCGCATAAGGATCTTGTTGAGCAAGAGGCTGATCGTATCACATACAAAGCGCGCAAAATTGGGACGACATTGCGTAAGTTCTTTCCCCAACTGCCGCGCGTGGACGGCGTTATATTTCTGACTCAAGATCCATCTAAAGTCAAAGCGCTTTCTGGGATGGAAGTGCGAGGGGTGCAATTCCGCACCTTAATTGAATGGAGAGACGCACTCAACCTCGGAGCTTCTGAGGTATTTTCGCCTCAGGAAGTGCGTCGTTTAGGACACGTCTTAGAGCCGAAAAGCGCAATGGCTACGGAAGGACGACTAAGGCGCTTGGCAGGCTATGTCAATCTGGAACTCCAAACGGCACAAGACGAACGCTTCCATCGGGTTTATAAGGGGAACCACCCGGCAAGGCGGGATCGGGTTGTTCTCCACCTCTATGACCTATCCGCCATCGACGACAAGAGCGCGGAGACTAAGGCAAAACGGGAATTTGAGGCATTAATCCGCCTTCAGCTCTATTCCTGGGCTCCCCGTATTCTTGATTCATATCAACCCGTACCTGGGTATGCTGGAGAAATGTATTTCTTCACTTTGGTCGATCCGGCAGCGCCTTGCCTCGAAGAACGGGAATCGGATAAGGTATGGCCACCGAGAGGCCGCCTGGAGTTCGCAAGGAATTGTGTTAGGGCTCTGAAGGAATTGCATTGCGCGGGTGAGCGGGGGGAGCCGATTGTTCACCGTAATCTTACTCCCCGAACAATACTGGTAAAACACGATAACACACCTATCTTTACAGGTTTCGAACGAGCGCGTGTACCATTCGAACAGAGCGTCGCATCCAGCAGCTTGCCAGAAACAGATGATCCGTTAATAGTGGCGCCGGAGGTTCGAACTTTGGGCCTTACTGCCGCCGATAGCCGTTCGGATGGGTATTCGTTATGCGCATCTCTCGCACGTCTGTTCAAAGGTTTGGAAGATGACCTGAGTCGTCGCTCACTGGAAGTTCTTTCGCGAGGATTGCATGAGGAGCCCGACCAACGCGCTGAACTTCAGGAACTGGAAACTCGGCTCTCCGAGCTTCTCGGTGAATCCGTACCGCTACCCGCCCCACCACCAGCTAGGTATTGGACTGAAGATCAGATCGTCCGCTTCCGTGAGCGCGACTATCGGATCGTGAGCCGGCTTGGTTCCGGCGGTGTGGGCATAACATTCAAGGTCGTCGAGATAGATCGCACCACGAAGGAGGAACTTGGCACCTACGTCGCCAAGGTGGCCCACGAGCGGGAAACAGGCCAGCGAGTCCTGAAGGCCTATAGTCTTGTGCGTTCCCATTTAGGACGTCATACGGGATTATCCACAATTTTTGAAGTAGCCAAGGAATGGCGCGAAAATGACCTCATTGCGCTGATGACATGGGTTGAAGGTGCCCCGCTTTGCGATTACATCGGTGTTTTTCCATTGCTGGCAGATGAACACCAAGAACTATCCAGTGAAACACTGGCCTTACGGTGGTTGCGTGCTATGTGTGAAGCATTGGACGTTCTCCACCGAAATGGACTTATCCATGGTGACGTCAGTCCAAGGAATATGATTGTTTCCGGTACCGACATCGTGCTCACAGACTATGATTTCGTCAGTAAGATAGGTGAGCCGATCGTGGCACCCGGAACTATCATCTATAGCTCTCCCTCGCGCGAGGAAAAACTTCCAGCTTGCCCTGCTGATGATCTTTATGCCTTGGCCGCCAGTTTCTTCCATGTCGTCTTCGAGAGGGAGCCGTTTTACTACAGCGGCGAGCTGAACAAAAAGCGAGGATTGAACTGGGAAGGCATCGATCGCTCAGAATATCCTATATTGGCACCTTTTCTGGATAAAGCGACTCATCCTGATCCGACGCAGCGTTTTGCCAATGCTGCGGAGGCACTTAGAGCTCTTCAAACCCCAGAAGTTACCTCAATGGATGAGACAAAAATCATCCCAATAGCTACGGTATTGCAAGAAGAGCGTATCGAATGGTTGCGCTGGCTCTTGCAATCCTACCCGGGATCCCGATGGGGAAACCCTGAGACCCGAGGTCTCGATACGGAATTTGCCGAGCGAACGTACGTGCCCACTATGCTGGAAGAAACATTACTCCGTGACATCCGGGAGCGACGGATTCGGCTGGTGATTTTGTGTGGAAACGCCGGCGACGGGAAGACGGCGTTGCTTCAACATCTGTCTGTGCAACTTGGGTTGGGAAAACATAAGTCTGCACAGCGTATTATTGAGGGAATAACAGAAGATGGCTTGATTGTCCGTATGCATCTTGATGGGTCAGCAGCATGGCGCGGTCGCTCGGCTGATGACCTTTTGGACGAGTTTCTGGCTCCATTTCAGGACGGCGCGCCAGATGAAGACATCGTTCATTTGCTTGCGGTCAACGACGGTCGTTTGTTGGAGTGGATTGAACATGCGGAAGCGCTAAGGGGAGAAAACGAAACGCCACTGACTAAGGCACTTTACGAACTGCTACAACGCGAAGCTGCCGCCCAGGAATCCTTCATCCGGTTCATCAACCTCAATCAGCGCTCCCTTGTTGGCGGAATCATGCCCGACGGCCAGCAAATCGAGACAGGGTTCCTGAATCGTCTCATAGACCAGCTTTATGGCGGGGACAAGGCATCTGAGATCTGGTCACCATGCCGATCTTGCTCGGCCAAGGAGCGGTGCGAAGTCTTCAGGGCGGCGCGCATTTTTGGCCCGGACGGCGTTCCTGAAATTGCGGAGCAGGCAATCCGGGCGCGCGCCCGACAACGTCTCTTCGAGGCTCTCCAAGCCATCCACCTCCGGGGCGAGACCCACATCACGGTCCGGGAATTGCGTGCCGCTCTCGCCTATATTCTTTTCGGGATTCATTTCTGTGATGACTACCATGGCGCCATCGATAGAGCGCCCCTTCCCTATTGGGATCGTGCCTTTGCCCCTGACTCTCCGGGGCGACAGGGTGAGGTGCTCCGGGAACTGCTGCAATTTGACCCCGCGCTTGAAGCCCATCCCCAAATTGACCGGCACCTCGTAAGCCAGCCGCTCATAGACGACTCCAAAACCGCCCCCCGGTATCCAGAGCTCTCGTTGGCATCTGCCCGGCGCCGGGCTTATTTCGAGTGGACGCCGGATGATATTGAGCAGATAGCAGGAGACCCCGGAGCGCTGGACCTCGCTCGCGGGCAACATCTGCGACTCTTTCGTAATCTGCCCTTGATGACTGATCCAGAGCGGGCCATGCTTTGTGAACGGTTGTGTGGCGGCATTTCGCGCCTGGAGGACCTGCCGCCCCAAGCCCTCGACCGAACTGGCGTCGTTCCTTTGCGGGTGACACCCCGGACGCCCACGGAAACCGCTTTCTGGGTGGAGAAGCCGCTTTCGAGCTTTCGCCTGGAAGCAGACCTGCCGCCGGAAACCGAAGGGGTAGAGAGATTACATCGACGGGCGTATCTCATTTATCAGTACCGCGACGGCCACGAGGAACGACTTCGGTTGGGGGCAGATCTATTCCATTTGCTGCTGGAATTGCATGATGGCTACCAGTTGGGTGACATCTCAACAGATGACACCTTCGCCCATCTCTCCATCTTCGTCCAACGCTTGGTTCGCGAAGACGAACGCCATTTGCTTGCCTGGAATCCGATGCAGGATGAAGTAATCTACCAGGTGTCCACCGCACTGCCCAACAGCGAGAGCGGCTCGCGGCAACGGCTTGTTCTCACGCCTCTCTCTTCAGGAGGGGAGTCATGAGTCCCGCATCAACTGCGCGCGCCATCGTCGACGATGTTTTCGGCAAAAAAAAGACCCGGGAGATTTGGACCGGCAACTACGATAAAGCCCTTCCGGTCTCGATCCAAAATGTTGATCTCAGTGCGGTCCTGCCGGCGGTGTTTTACATGTTCCGTTTTGGCCGCCGGCGAGGGAAAGGGAAGTTTCTCGATACCTTTGGCGACGGTGGGATAGCCACCATCGACCGGGTAGCAGGCAAGCTGGCGGATACGGAATGGTTCGAAGGATTCGCAGGCCCAACCGAGCGGGCCATTCTGGGAGACCTCCTTCTAGCCTTTTGTCTGGAGAATCGCAAGCGGGCGTTGGGTAGGCAGGAGCAGGTCCAACGCGTGGCCCCGGCACATTATATGGCCAGTTGGGTTGACCTTCCTGGCAAGGTCGCACACTTGCGTTTCGTTCCTGAGATGATTGTGGCCTTGCTCGCCAACCAAGAAGGGGAGCAGGTCCAGCTGAACCGGGAAGGGGATCGCACCTGGTTCGCGGTGGGGCAAGGCTTCGAAAACAACGTTCTTCTGCAAGCCTTCAGCCAGGGGATCAGGCAAAATGAGCCTCTGGCGGACCGCCGGGCCGACCGCTTCGTGGAAGGCACCCCGGTAGGCCTGGATCAATTGTTGATGATCCGCTTGGCTCAGCAGTTGGGCGAACCGCCGGACAAACTGCGCGGCGACGGAGGAGAGCGGATTTCGAATCAGCGACCCATTGCCGAGCGCGCCTCTGTTCATTTCTCCGAAGACATCCGCCGCTTCGTGCGGGCTTATGCCGGCGTGATTCCGCGCCATGCCTTGGTGGAGATGCTGGAATCCTGCATGGCGGTGGGACTTACCACCATCGTCACCAGCGTCATCGAGCTCCTCTTTGAATGGACCGAAACGGGAGAACTGCGGAAGAAGTCCGAACAACAGCCGGCACAGTTGTTCGTGGATTGTTCCAACGGCATTGATCGCCGTCTGCGGGCGCTGGCCGAGCAGTCCATGGACGATTTCCTGCGGCGGAGCGAACGGTTCCCGGTGGTGCTGATGGCGCTGCGGCTCTTGGATTACGGCGCCCGATATGATCGGAATATAAAGGAGCTTGCTATTCCCACCTGGCCGTATGCCACCCAATGGCTGAATCTGCTGGGCGAGCTGCTGCATCAGCGACGTAAAGAGGCTGCCCCGATCTTGTACGATTTCGATCGGAAGGCCCAGGAACTGGCAGAGAAGTTGGAAGAGGAATACCCTGAGGCGGCAAAGTTACTAAAAGATGATCGCGCCGAGCCCAACCCGGTTTGGCGCTTGGCAGAGGCGCTTACCTCATTGCAAGGGCGCGGGAACACCCAGCAGAACCTCATCAAAATGATCGACGCAGTCTTGTTGGCTGGCCGTCCCAACGGCTTGGCAATGAAGCGCAGCGTGGTGCGTACGGACGCCACAGGGTCAGCCCGGAAACGGCGCGAGGTCCGTTCCCTCGTTTTTACGGACACAGTGCTCGATTATCTGGTGCATCTTGCCGTCCTGCCCTCAGGCAACCAGAGGGGAGTAAGGTTACCATCGTTCAAATCATTCCTTCGACAGCTTCGTGAGCGCTATGGATTTTGCATTGACGCGGCTCCGCCAGGCATGACGATTTCCAATGACCTTTTGCAGGCAAATCGGGCTATTCTGGAGAGGCGCCTGCGTGACCTGGGGTTGCTGTTCAGCGTTAGCGATGCCGAAGCGATGAAGCACTTACAGCCGCGTTTTGAACTCCTGGAGGAGAATCATGATCTGGACTGAGCTGCATGCAACGCTTCTGGGCAGGGCCTTTGGAAAGATTCTCGGGAGAGCCGAAGAAGGCGCCGTAGCCTTTGTGCGCTGCTTGACGCCTGAGGTGGTGGAGGCCCTGTCACGGGATATCACCTTTGCCCCTTCCGGATGGCAAATCCGGCGAGTGGCCGCCGAGGACGACCCAGAAACCCGCACCATCTCGGCCGATAGGGCCGTGGAAATGCGCGAAGCCAAAGGTCCTGCGGTGTTGCTGCTGGTGGACACGGATCGGGCGGGCGCAGGCATGGACGGGATCTATAGCGCCGCTCGCGAAGTAGGCGAAGCTGATCTGTTCGACGAAGCCCTCAGTCTGGCCAATCAAGAGGTGAAGCAGGTCCTTTCACCACGGGTCCGCCAATACGCAGAGCGGGCCATCAAAAAGTCCCGAAGGTTTGGCCGCCGTTTTGCCATTTCACCCTGGACCGAGTTCGACTTTCTCGTGCGCGTGGCAGCAAGCCGAAAGCACCCGGGAGAACTGCTATATCTGCTGGGTTTATGGCCTATCCAGAGCGGTGAAAAGCCGCACCCCGACGAGGAACTCGATCAATCCCGTCTCTTTGTGGAGCGACTGTTAGGAACATCAGTGGCCGGCTTAACCCCATTGCAACGGATCGAGGCGCTGAAGTTGCTTGAGCCATCAGAGGAACAGAAAGCCGATTTGGAGCGTTTCCTGCGATCCGCTGCCACCAAACCGCTCTGGTCGGCGCTGGCTGAATTAGCCGAAAAGCAACATCTGTGGGTCAATTCCTTGCGAATCGAGAGCGCGGCGCAAACCATCCAGAGCATAGAACTGGTCCCCTGGCGGACAAACACCGGCAGGATTGCCAAGTGGTCCGGGTTGATAGAGGGAAGCAATCCGGAGCAACCGCCAGAATTGATTTTGAGGGTGGACGCGGATCGGACAGGTGAGTACGCCAAGCTCGAAATCCGGTGGAAGGTTCGCCCGGAACATCTGGAAAAAGGCGCGGCCGAATATCGGGTTGCCATTGTCACAGACATGGAGGAAGAACTCGCTTCCCGCGATGTCTCCCACTCCGGCAAGAAGGAAGAGAAATGCCGCTTCAGCGATGACGATTTTTCGATGCTGGGTGAGGAGGCGCTGGTCTCAGCCAAGGTCGTCGTTTCTTTGATTGGCAACGACCAAATCGAACCTGTGGAGAGCGAAGAATTCATCATTCGCTATGGTTCGCTTCCTGAAACTCAGGCGGGCGGAGTGGGTAAGAAAGTGCGGACCTTCAGCGAGGGGGTGATCGAACTAGGCGATCGGGATAAGGTTTCGGGCTTGGCTTCTTCCACAGGGCAGCTTCCCGTGGACCGGAAGGGGTTCGTTCTGCTCCGCACTTCCCAGCCGGGGAAAAGCTATCGGGTTTTTTCGCCCTCCCTGATCAGAGAGGTTATGAAGCAATGGCTGGAACAATCCGGGGCTGTTGGACGCTGGCGGGTCAAAGTCAGGGCTTCGGGGGAACGGGCGACTGGGGTGGAATTTGTCCCTTTAGAGGCGCCTGAATCTGCGACAGGGGAGCGGGCAAAGGATGCTTGTCGCCGCATGGCGGAGCGCTTCGCCGCCTGCGGTGGCGTCGGCCTGATTTACGACGAGAAATCAAGGGCCTTTGATACGATCAAGGAATACATACTGGCATGGGCTGCATTGCTTGAGGAAGGAGAGCCGTCCCTGGCTCTTGTCAATACCGTGGAGGTCCAATCGCTCTCCGGGCGAACGATCGGACTGATTGTACTCCCCAGCCATCCGCTGCGCGTCGCCTGGCATGTTGCCTACGATAACTTGGTTTTTCACATTGCCTTCGCAGACAAAAAAGCACCAAAGGACATCAGAAAAGAGTTAGCTCTGCTGGATGGAGCTATGTTCCCGCCATTTCTGCCGGGTTTAGAAAAAGGCAGCACCTTTGTCTTCGCCGACACGTTGGGCTTTCATGCTGTGGGCATGGTTCCCGATTATGACAAAGAACCGAAAGCCGCGGTGGCACTTCTTGCTCGCGCGCTGGGCGAGAGTGAAACCGCTGATTCGACCCCGACGGTGGGGCGCCAGAGCGCTCAGATTCTGGGCGATGAGATTCTCAAGTATATCGAGTGTCACGATTCGTCTAACTTGCTTTATATTCATGCCCTGAGGGCTGGCGATGGACTGACAGCGGCGCGGGCGCTCGGCCGCGTCCTACAAAAACTGCGCTCAGGAGAGGATGAAAGCGAGGTGGAGGAATACGAACCGAAAACAACCCCTTCATTCATTTTAGAGCTATATCCGTCACTGGAGCAGCGTGGTATTGCCGGACGATTCATTGCCGAAGTGAGAGAAAAACGACGCCGTGGAGCCGGTGTTGTAGCCGATGAAGATAGATGGATGTTGGAGTCCATCAGCTTGCCGGGGGGAATTAATCTGCCCAGACTTCGCTGGTCCCGCAAGCGAGAGCAGGAACCAAAAACGGCAGCTCATCTCGCGGTAGCATTCGATACATTCGAGTCACAGGTTATGGTTGAGGAATATGCTTCCCCCATCCGGCCGTTTTTCGCCTTCGGGTTACTTTCCTTTTTCGAGAGAGATTACTCGACCCTCCCTTTTCCCGTGTGGCGCAGCTTCATTTTTGAACCGAAGGAGGGGGAAAAGCACCCTTCAGACCGATTCCACACCGAACGACTGGTGCGACTACAGAGAGCAGTCCAGGGATGTGTCTTGCGGAGCAAAAATTCAGAAGGGAAGTCTCTATTGCTGAGAACGGAGATCTCCCCCGAAAAGGCGCACGCCCTGCGCGAATTACACCGGTTGTGCGATTGGGTCATCACTCTGGACCGGAATGCAGGCATTGAGTATTTTGATTCGCCGCGAGATAACCGGGAGATCTATGACGCCTATGTCATCGATTGCGTGCCGGAGCGCGAAGATTTGGGCTGCCTGCAACTGATTACCTCCACCAGTAATCTCGAGGAGGTCAGGAACCTGCTGGATGGAGCATTGGATCAAATGGGGCTCAGCCGCAGCCGCCGCAATGCCGAATTTCTCATGCAGCATCTCAAGGCGCTAAGTGGTCGTCTCGCGATTCGCCTGACCGGCCAAAAAGCACCGACTTCTGAACTCATTGCCCTTGCCCTCTCCCAGGCTAATTGTCTGCATGCCGAGGAACACGACGACTGCTGGACTTCATTGCGCAACGGCTTTCTTATTCCGGTGGATGATGTGCGCGATTTGCTTCCCCCACTGGTTGCGATGGAAGGACAGGATAACCATCAGTCTGATGCCAAGGCGGCACGTCCTGATCTCATATATGTCTCGGTTGGTCCACGGCGGGGGTTGCAGTTTCGGTTCATCGAGGTTAAATACCGGCGCCATCTTCGTACCGCCCGTAGCACGGAGACTGTCGAGGGGACCCGCAAGCAAGTAGAGGCGCTTCGGAGAAGTTGGGATGATTGGTACCGTGAAGATGTTTGCTCGGCCTTCAGGTCGGTTAGGCGAGCCAAGTTGGCTCGCGTCTTGCGCTTTTACGCCGATAAAGCGCGCCGACACGCCGAGGATGACCGTGGGCTAGGGCTTTCGCCAGATATGTATAAAACCATCGTTGCTGAGATCGATCGCATGATCGAGAAAGGCGGCGACTACACCTTTGCCACCGTCGACAGGGGAGATCGTGGCTGGATATTCTGCCCGGAATATGCAGGCCTCAATCCGGTGGAAATTTCCCCCATTGGATGGGAGACGCGAATCTTTCTGTTTGGACCAAGACTCTTGCCGGATACTATCTTCCGTCATGATTCTGAAGTTGCGCTACTCGCAGCCGAACTTGGGGGCGAATCCCCTGGAACGCCGCAGGAACATCAAGATAAAGGGCCTTTGCCGGGTCAAACTGCGTCAGTCCAATCCCAGGCGGGCTTACCCCAAATCGGCTCTGAAAAACCCGCTGTGCCGTCTGTCCTCCTTGGCACGGAGCTCTTTTCCGGCGCCGAAGTCATCTGGTCCTTAAATATTCGGGGGAACCCGCATCTCCTTGTGGCGGGACTGCCTGGCATGGGAAAGACAACCTGTTTACTCAATATTTGCCAGCAAATCTACCGCGCCGGTGTCCTCCCCATCATATTCTCATACCACCAGGACATCGACGAACAACTTGAACAACTTGGGATTCCCGTGCGATTCATCACCTTTCAGCGGCTCACCTTCAACCCGCTTCAGGTCATAAATCGTATATCGCGCCTGGCTTATCTTGATGTCGCCGGGGCTTTACGTGATATCTTCATGGCCATCTTTCCTGAGCTTGGCGACATTCAGGGGGAACGGCTGCGCACCGCCATTAAGGAAAGCTTTGTGGAGCAGGGGTGGGATGATCCGGCCGCAGACCTAAACCAGCTCCATGAGCCGCCCTTTGGTCGATTCGTAGAAATCCTGCGGGCCAATCTCAAACCCGACCGGGGGTTGCAAACACTCTTGGCCAGGCTCGGAGAATTGGCTGACTATGGATTTTTTGACTTGGATGAGTCCCGGGAAAGCCTATGGGAAAGCGATCGGCCCGTTGTTCTTCAAATACACGCCACCCAAAACGATAATCTGCAAAAAGCCTTTGCTTCGCTTGTCTTTTACAGCCTTTACAAAGACATGTTTCGTCGGGGCATCCAGGAACGCATCACCCATGCGGTGGTGTTCGACGAAGCGCACCGCGCCGCCAAGCTGCGACTGATTCCCACAATGGCCAAAGAATGCCGGAAGTATGGCATCTCTCTGGTATTAGCTTCCCAGGAAGCCAGGGATTTCGACATTTCGCTTTTCTCCGCAGTCGCAAATTATCTGGTGCTCAGGCTTAACGAAGCCGATGCCAAAACCCTCGTGCGCAATGTTGCCAGTTCTGAGCAGGAAAGGATGTTAATCGACAGGATTAAACAGATGGAGCGATTCAAGGCGCTGTATTTTTTCGAAGGAAGAAGGAGACCCTCCCAGATCTCCCTTTCTCCTCTTACCAGGGAATAAAGCAAGGCATTCCGCCCAGTAAACCTATTCCTCATAGAAAAGCGCATCCAGCATCGCTGCTCGGCCCTTCCAAATTCGGCTTTCAAGTCCGGTCTTCGGAGAGGATACTTGCCACCATGTAGAGTCTTTGATTCTCTCTATGATGGAATCCCAATACTGCTCAACTCCCACCGATTGGGGGATTGCAAATGCCGCAGCTAATTTGCGGCGATTTTTGCTGTCAACACAAACAAAAATATCCGGCCTTTTCATGGCAAGTAAGCGTGAGGCTACTGCGATATTTGCTCCACCTTCCGGGAAGGCTTTTTGAAGTTCATCAACAAACCGTTCGTACATCTCCTGAGTTACATGGCCATTTAGAGGTATGGCATCTAACAGGCTGTTGAAAAACTCTTTTTCTTGATGACCGTAATTAATGTTGTGCATAATGGCAAAAAGGTGCTAAAGTCAACGATAACAATAGGTTATCCGGAGGCAGCCTTTATGCGCGGCAACGATGTGCAGCAGCA
>FWPV01004243.1_pt1 | contig 12122 bp, 9 predicted proteins | sample 2228371 | NCBI WGS metagenome assembly FWPV01 (sample SAMEA103939776, study PRJEB20133) | metagenome | reverse complement strand
AGCAGCTGCGCAGCATCGGCGCGCTGCCGCAGGTGATGGCGTTTTCCGAGGCCTATCAGGCGCTGCAGACCGGCGTGGTCGATGGCACCGAGAATCCGCACTCCAATATGTATACGCAGAAGATGCATGAAGTGCAGAAGCACATGGCGGTGACCGACCACGGCTACCTCGGCTACGCGGTCATCGTGAACAAGAAGTTCTGGGACGGCCTGCCGGCCGATGTGCGCGGTCAGCTCGATACGGCGATGAAGGAATCGACCGAGTATGCGAACAAGATCGCCAAGGAAGAGAACGACGCCTCGCTCGAAGGCATCCGCAAGAGTGGCAAGACCGCAGTCTACGTGCCGACGGCCGACGAGCGTCTGGCGTTCAAGCGCGTCATGGTGCCGGTGCACAAGAAGATGGAAGGCCGCATCGGTCGCGAACTGATCGATGCCATCTACAAGGAAACGGCATTCGATCCGTCGAAGCTGTAAGCCACTCGCTCCGGTTGCCGCCCGGTCGGGTGGCAACCGGCTGATCCGCCGGGCGCAGGGCTCTCTGCGCACCTTTCAAATTTTCGGGGAGACCGCCGTGCTCCGCTTGCTCGACCATATCGAGGAGTGGCTGATCACGCTGCTGATTGGCGTCGCCACCATCGTCATTTTCGTCGCGGTTGTCCATCGCTACGCCAGCGGATACAGCATCCCCGGCGTGCAGGACTGGCTGCTGTCACTGAATCTCAGCTGGGCGCAGGAGCTGTGCATCATCCTGTTCGTGTGGATGGCCAAGTTCGGCGCCGCCTACGGGGTGCGCACCGGCATCCACGTCGGCGTGGATGTGCTGATCAACCAGTTGCAACCGGCGCTGCGCAACAAGTTCGTCATTTTCGGGCTGGCGGCCGGCGCGTTGTTCACCGGCATCATCTGTGTGCTGGGCAGTCACTTCGTGTGGGAAAACGGCGCTGCCTATGCGGTCCGCAGCACGATCGGCCTCGAAATCGGCGATCTGTACGAAGGACCGACCACGCCCGACCTGGAGTGGCCGACCTGGATGGTCTACATGGCGATCCCGCTCGGTTCGGGTCTGATGTGCTTCCGCTTCCTGCAGGTGATGACGAACTTCATCCGCACCGGCGAACTGCCGCATCACGACCATGCGCACGTCGAGGGCATGGACGAGGTCAAGCCCATCCTCGTGGGCGAGGCGGTCGAGAACGCTGAAGAAGCCGAACACGCGAAGGGAGGCCGCAAATGAGCGCCGCCATCATCTTCGTCATGCTTCTCGTGCTGATGCTGACCGGCATGCCGGTCTCGATCTCGCTCGGTCTGACGGTACTCACCTTCCTGTTCACGATGACCGACGTGCCGGTCGAGTCGGTGGCGCTGAAGCTGTTCACGGGTATCGAGAAGTTCGAAATCATGGCGATTCCGTTCTTCATCCTGGCCGGCAACTTCCTGACCCATGGCGGCGTGGCGAAACGCATGATCAATTTCGCCACCTCGCTGGTCGGCCACTTCCATGGTGGTCTGGGCATGGGGGGCGTGGTGGCCTGCGGTCTGTTCGCCGCAGTGTCGGGTTCCAGCCCGGCGACCGTGGCGGCGATCGGCGCCATCCTGCTGCCGGCGATGGTGAAGCAGGGCTTCCCGATGAAGTTCGGCGCCGGCATCGTCGCCAGTTCGGGCGCGCTGGGCATCCTGATTCCGCCGTCGATCGTCATGGTGATGTACGCGGTATCGACCAATTCGTCGATCGGCGCGCTGTTCATGGCGGGCGTGATTCCGGGGGCGGTGCTGCTGTTCATGCTGGGCTTCACCACCTGGTGGTACGCCAAGAAGAACAACTATCCGCGCATGGCGAAGGCGCCGGTGGCCGATCGCATCAAGGCTTTCCGGGAGTCGTTCTGGGGCCTGATGCTCATCGTGGTCGCTTCGGTCGGCATCTACACCGGCATTTTCACGCCGACCGAAGCGGCGGCGATGAGTGCGGTGTACGCCTTCATCGTGGCGGTGTTCGTGTATCGCGACCTGCCGCTGAAGCGCATCCCGAAAGTGCTGCTCGACTCGGCCAACATGAGTGCGATGCTGCTGTACATCATCACCAACGCCATCCTGTTCTCCTTCCTGCTTACATCTGAGCAGATTCCGCAGGCGGTTGCGGCCTGGCTGGTGGACAGCGGTCTCGGGGCGCTCGGCTTCCTGCTGGTGGTGCACATCCTCCTGCTGCTGGCCGGCAACATCATGGAACCGTCGTCGATCATCCTGATCACGGCGCCCATCCTGTTCCCGGTGGCCATGGCGCTGGGCATCGATCCGGTGCACTTCGGCATCATCATCACGGTGAACATGGAAATCGGCATGATCACGCCGCCAGTCGGGCTCAACCTCTATGTCGGCAGCGGCATTGCGAAACTGGGCATGACCGACATGACCAAGGCGGTCACGCCCTGGCTCATCACCATGCTGATATTCCTGATGATCGTCACCTACTGGCCGTCGCTGTCGCTCTGGCTGCCACGCACGCTGGGCATGATGAGTTAGCGGGCATTCCGTTGTTCCGTGTTGCAACAGGCAAAACGCCGCACCACCCTGGTGAGGCGTTTTACTTTCTGATTATTGATTCAAGCCCGGCTCTCCCCGGGTCGTTATCTGCAGGACGAGTCGGACGGCGCGCCGCAACGAGAAGTCAAAACTACACAAGCGCCGCTCCGTTGTTGGCCATCAATCTTGCTTCCGAGGAGGAATACATGAGAAATCAGCTCAGCGTTCGAAAGGCGTTCATTTTTCATTCACTGCTGGCGAGCGTCGTCTGCATGACGGCAGCGGCTGTACAGGAAGTCTTTTTCCCCGGCATCACCGGCCTGATCGTAAGTGGCGTGCTCTGCACGACGATCGTCGTCGGCGTGGGGCTGTGGTTCGGAAACGGCTTCGGCCGGCGTGCCGAAATGGTCGTCAATGCGCTGCACAGCCTTGCCGAGGGGAAGCTGAACCACAAGCTCAGTCTGTCCGGCAAGGATGATTTCGCCTGGCTGGGCTACGAGTACAACCAGGCATGCAAGTCCTTCCGCAAGCTGATCGAGAAGATGACAGTGCTGTCATCGACGCTGACCCAGTCGGCCGAGGACCTGTCGCAACTGACCATCACGGCGAACCAGAACGGCACCAAGCAGTCGGATCGCATCCGTACCGTCGCTGAAGCGATGGAGGAAATGACGGCGTCGGCGCGTCAGGTCGCCGCCCTGTCGGCGGACATGGACAGCATCGTGCGCAGTACGGGTGACAGCACGCGCAGCGGCAAGACCGACCTTGAACACTCGATGGAAGGCGTCAGCCGCATCGCGGTCGAGATGGAAGAGTCGCTGACCGTGATCGAACGGCTGGTGAAGGATTCCGAGGAGATCGCGAAGATCAACGACGTGGTCAAGGAAATTTCGGACCAGACCAATCTGCTGGCGCTGAACGCCGCGATCGAAGCCGCTCGTGCCGGTGAACAGGGCCGTGGCTTCGCCGTGGTGGCCGACGAGGTGCGCAAGCTGGCACAGCGCACGCAGGGCTCGACCGCCGACATCGAACACATCGTTGCCAAGATCCGTCACGACGCGAAGGAAACCGTGGAACGTGTCGGACAGGCCAGCGAGCGGGTCAGCGGTGCGGTCAAGACCTCGCGCGGCGCGGTCGACACCTTCACCGACATCCTGCAGCGCATGGATGAACTGGTCAGCAAGTCCGGCGAAGTTGCACTGAGCATGCAGGAACAGGACACCACGGCGCACGCCATCCTGCGCAATGCGGGCGAACTGTCGGCGCTGTCGGAAGACAACGCACGCGGCGTATCGCTGACCGCCACGCAGGGCGAATCGCTGGCCGCGTCGGCACGCGAACTCGAAGGCAGCCTGCGTACCTTCCAGGTCTGACCCGCTCCCGTCCGATGCAAAGGCCCGTCGGTGCATGCCGGCGGGCCTTTTTCCTTGTCGGCGCCCCTTTGCCGGGGCCGCTCAGCGGCTGCGCGAATCGACGTAGGTCTTGATGGCCCACACGGCTTCCTGCTTCAGGATGCCGTCCCATGCGGGCATGTGTTCGACACCCAGAATGTATTTGCCCTGCTTCACCGTGGTCACGAAATAGTGATCGACATCGGCCAGGCAGCGCGTCTTCAGCGCCTCGTCCTGCACCTTCCTGCAGTAGCGCTGCAACCTGCGCAGCGGCGGGGCAGGGTGGCCCTTGGCATTCATGTCCGGGCCATGGCATTTCGAACAGGTTTCGTTGTACAGCGTGCGCCCGACCGCGGCGATCGTCTCGTCGTCACGATAAGGGTTGGCGTCGCGCCAAGCGTCGCCCAGTGCAGGCAGCGACGAGGTGTCGGTCAGCGGCGCCGGCGGGCGCTCCGCGAGAGCGGCACCCGCAAGCAGGAAGAGCGCAGTGGCGAGCAGCGGTGCGAACATCGGGGCCAGCAGTCGGTATGTCATGTCGGGTCTCGGCATCGTTGATCGGGCTTACCAGTCCACCGGACAGCCGTCGCAGCCTTCGAAGCTCACGTCGAGGAACACGGCAAAGCGGGTGAAGCAGTTCTTCATGACGGCGTTGCGGAAGTCGGCTTCCTGAAACTTGGTTTCCTGCATGTTCACGTCGATCAGCCGGGCGCCGTTCAGCCGTACGTGGGTGGCGCGGGCGGCTTCCATGTTCGCCATCGACAGGTCGGCATTGCTGAGGTCGGCGCGGAACATGCGCGCGAACTCGAGATCGGTGGCAATGAGCCGGGCGCCGCGCAGCGACGCGGCCGGGATGTTCGCCTTCTGTACCTTCGCGGCGCTCAGATCGGCGCCGTCCAGCATGGCGCCTGCCAGATTGGCGCTGCGCAGGTCGGCACGCACCAGTTTTGCACCCGTCAGATCGGCGCCCGCGAGATCGCGCAGCGACAGGTCGGCGTGACTGAGATCGACGCCGGGGCAGCGGGTGTAGGGCCAGATAGGGCAGCCATTGATGACCAGCACTTCTTCATGCAGGTCCTGGGCGGGCGACGCATCCGCGGCATGGGTCGGGACAGTCAGGCTGCCGAGCAGCACACAGAAGGTGAAGATGCGCGAAAGCTTCATGGACAGATCCGCAAAAGAAACCTGATCGTCACGGTCCCGGGCACGACGGGCGGTGCCCGCGTACCTTCGGCGGGTAGACCAGCGGAGGAGTGGCCGCTGTTTTCCCATGCGTGGTCGCGACGACCAGGAATAAAGGAACGGACCGCCGACTGACGTGACGGCCCGCCTGAGGAGGACACAACGGGGCGCAGCGGCCCCGCCGCATCAGCGCTTCGGCAGCTTGAAGGCCCAGAACGAACCGCCCTGATTCACCTGCTTGGTCAGCTCGGCCATGTCGCCACCCCACAGCGGCACGGCGCCACCGTAGCCGGATGCGATGCCGATGTACTGTTCGCCGTCCTGTTCCCACGTGATGGGGACCGAAATGACGCCGGAACCGGTCTGGAATTTCCAGACTTCCTTGCCGGAGCTGGCGTCGAAGGCCTTCACGTAGCCATCCGACGTACCCGTGAACAGCAGGCCGCCGGCAGTGGTCAGCGTACCGGCCCACAGCGGGAACTGCTCCTTGTGTTCCCAGGCGATCTTGCCGGTCTTCGGGTCGATCGCACGCAGGATGCCCACGTGATCGTCGAACAGCTTCTTGATGCGGAAGCCCTGGCCGAGGTAAGCCGCACCTGCCTTGTAGGTGACGTTCTCAGCCCAGTAGTCCATCGCCCAGTGGTTGCCCGGAATGTAGAACAGCTCAGTTGCGGGGCTGTACGACATCGGCATCCAGTTGGTGCCGCCGAGGAAGGGCGGTGACACGAAAATGCTTTCGCCCTTCTCTTCACCGGCCTTCGGCTTCGGCGGGTACTGGCTTTCGACCACATTGGGCATGCCGGTCTTCAGGTCGAAGCCCTTGGTCCAGGTGATGCCATCGACAAACGGCCAGGCGCCGATCAGCGCGGACTGCTTCCACGGGTAGCCGGCGCCGGCGGCGAGCTTTTCGCGGTCGGTCACGAAGAAGTAGCCGTTGCGGTCGGCGTGCGCCGATGCCTTCACCAGCTTGCCGGTCTTCGGATCCTTGTATTCGAACAACAGCACGGAATTGTTGCCGGAGAAGTCCCAGGCGTCATTCGGCGTATGCGAGAAGAAGCCCTTCAGTTCGCCGCTCGATGCATCGACGTAGGCCTGGCCGGACGTGAACAGGCTGGGCCATTTGGACGGGCTGTCGCCTTCCTTGGTGCGCTTCCAGGTGTTCCACGGCGCCGGATTGCCGGTACCGATCACGACCATGTTCTGTTCGACGTCGAACGAGGCGGTCTGCCAGGGGGCTCCACCGCCATGACTCCAGGCTTCGACCTTGCCGGTCGGCGAGCTGGGGTCATCCGGCCAGCTGGGTGCCTTGGCGTCGCCGGTTGGAGTGCTGTCCTTGCCGTTCAGGCGGCCCATGTGGCCTTCGACCATCGGGCGTGCCCAGATTTCCTCGCCGGTATCGACGTCGCGGGCGAACAGATAGCCGATCACGCCGAATTCGTCACCCGACGAGCCATGCACCAGCATCACGCGGCCACTCTTCTGGTCCTTCACGACAAACGGCGCGCCGGTCATCGTGTAGCCGACCTTGTGGTCGCCCCACTTCTTCGACCAGACGACCTTGCCGGTGTCCTTGTTCAGCGCGACCATGCCGGCGTCCAGCGTGCCGAAGTACACCTTGTCGCCGTAGATGGCGGCGCCGCGATTGACCACATCGCAGCACGGGCGGATGTCGTCGGGCAGGCGGTGCTCGTAGGTCCACAGCCGCTTGCCGGTCTTCGCTTCGACGGCATACATGCGCGAGTACGAACCGGTGATGTAGATGACGCCGTCGTGCACCAGCGCCTGCCCCTGCTGGCCACGCTGCTTTTCGCCGCCGAAGGAGTAGGACCAGGCGGGGGAGAGCGCCGCTACGGTTTTCGTGTTGATCTGTTTCAGCGGGCTGTGACGCTGGGCCTTCATGCCGAGGCCGTAGGTCAGCACGTCGCCGGTCGTCTTGTCATCGTTGACGATGTCTTCCCAGCTCACCGTCTTTGCGGCGTGGGCCGGGCTGGCCAGCAGCGCGCCGAGCGCGATGCAAAGTGCCGGGTTCTTCAGTGAAAACGTTTTCATCCTGACTCCTCTTTCAGTGTGATGTGTCGTGTCGGCGTCGCGGCTCGCCATGGCATTCGGGTGACAGGCTGCGACACGCACTGCAGCGTAGGCAGGCCGGTCACAAGCTGTTGGTAGAAAATTCCCGCTGAAGCAGGGAGTCGGTCCCGGTTTTGGCGGGTGTCCCATGGTTGAACACCTTGATGTCGCGACCTGAGACAGCCGCATGGCGTTAAGCTCGCGCCCTCGGGCACCGGCGGCTCATGTGCCGCAGGCCGATGCAGTCGATGGCCCTCGACTTGCTTGCCGGAACAGGGCGCTGTACTGACACAAAGATCGAAAACGAGGAGTGGATCCCGATGAAACATTTATTGATGGCCTTCGCGCTGGCGCTGGGGCTGTGCGCAGCCGCGGGCGCAGCCGACCCGCTGGGTTCGTCGCGCTGGCCCGACCTGCAGCGCGAATATGCCGGCAATGCGCCGGTCACCTTCGATTCGCGGGTCGAGGTGCTGGCACCCAAGGTGGCTGAGGATTCGATGAACGTGCCGGTCACGATCAAATTCCGGAACCTGCCTGATGTGAAGCGGGTGCTGGTCATTGCCGACTTCAACCCCATCGTCAAGGTGCTGGACTACCAGCCGCTTCTGGCGCAACCCGGTCTGTCCTTCCGCATCAAGCTGCAGCAGGCCAGCCCGATCCGTGCGCTGGTGCAGACCGGTGACGGCAAGTGGTATGCGGGCGGCGTGTGGGTCGATGCGGCAGGCGGCGGCTGCACGGCGCCCAGCACGGGTCGCAGCGCGCCGGACTGGACCAGCACGCTGAACCAGGTGCAGGCGCGTGTGTTCCACGACGGCCAGAACCAGCGCGTGCGGCTGCGCATCATGCATCCGATGGATACCGGCCTCGCGCCGGGCATTCCGGCCTTCTACATTGAACAGCTGGCGGTCGAGGACGCCAGTGGCGAGGCCATGCTGCGCATGGAAACCTTCGAACCGCTGAGCGAAAATCCGGTGTTCTCGTTCGACCTGCCGGATACCGGCAAGGCGGCGTTGCGCGTGGTCGGGCGCGACAACAACGGCAACCGCATCGACGCGATGGTGCAGCCATGATCGGGCGCTTCCTGCTCGCCCTGGTGCTGGCCGGTGGAGCGCTGCTGGCGCAGGCGGCCGATCCAGCTGTCACGGACCGTTTCGATTACGGCCTCGTGCCGCAGAAGATCGCCGACAACAGCTGGGCGTTCATCGGTCGCACCGAGGACATCACCCGCGCCAATGGCGGCAACATCGTCAACACAGCCTTCGTCGTGACCGCCGACGGCGTCGTGGTGATCGACACCGGTCCGTCGCGCCGCTACGGCGAGCAGATGCGGGCGGCGATCGCCCGCGTGACCGACCGTCCGGTCATCCGGGTGTTCAACACGCATCAGCACCCGGATCACTTCCTCGGCAACCAGGCCTTCGCAGGCGTGCCCACAGCGGCGCTGCCCGCCGCCCAGGCCGGCATGCGCGAGCAGGGCGGGGCATTCGCCGACAATATGTACCGCATGGCCGGTGACTGGCTGGCGGGTACCGAAGTCACCGTGGCGGATCAGGCGGCACAGGCCGGGCGACAGACCATAGGCGGACACGACTTCGAGTTGATCGCGCTGGAAGGGCATACCGGCGGCGATCTGGCGGTTTTTGACCGCACCACCGGCGTGCTCTACGCCGGAGACCTGATCTTCCTCGACCGCGCACCGACCACGCCGCATGCCTCGCTCGGCCACTGGCGCGCGGCGCTCGACACGCTGGCCGCACTTCCGGTGAAGCGCACCCTGCCCGGTCATGGTCCGGTGCATGACGACCGGCGCGGCATCGGCCAGACGCTTGACTGGCTCGATTGGCTCGACGACACACTCAATCGCGCGGCGACCAGCGGCATGGACATGGCGGAAGTGATGGTGCTGCCGCTGCCCGAGCGCTTTGCCGGGATGCCGCTGGCGCGCAGCGAATTCGAACGCTCGGTGACCCACCTGTACAGCCGCTACGAACAGCAGACACTGAACACTGCCGCACCCTCCCGGTTGAAACAAAAATGAACACCTGACCTGTTTCGCGCCGCTCGCAAGGCGGCGCGACCGTATTTCCGCCTCGTTTGTACTTGGCCCGCTTCTTGCGATCGCTTGTCGCCGATCTAGGGAAAGCATCCCGGCAATCAAGAGACAAACTCACCACTGAGGAGGAAGTATGAAAGGTTTGCGTACCACGACGCTGTCCGGCGTCCTGCTGTCTGCATTCGCTGCGCTGGCTGCGCCGCAGGTCATGGCCGGCGTCACCGACAAGGACATCGAAGCCGACGGCAAGACCACGACCAGCATCCTGTCGTGGGGCATGGGCACGGAAGGCCAGCGCTACAGCCCGCTCGACAAGATCAACGTCAAGAACGTCAAGAACCTGGTCCCGGCCTGGTCCTTCTCCTTCGGTGGTGAAAAGCAGCGCGGCCAGGAGTCGCAGCCGCTGATCATCAACGGCAAGATGTACGTGACCGGCTCCTACTCGCGCCTGTACGCGCTGGACGCCAAGACCGGCACCAAGCTGTGGCAGTACGAACATCGTCTGCCGGACGGCATCATGCCGTGTTGCGACGTGGTGAATCGCGGCGCCGCCGCCTATGGCGACCTGGTCATTTTCAGCACGCTCGACGCGCAGCTGGTCGCGCTTGACCAGAACACCGGCAAGGTCGTGTGGAAGGAAAAGATCGACGACTACCAGGCGGGTTACTCGAACACCGCCGCGCCGATCATCGCCAAGGGCCTGCTGCTGACCGGTGTGTCGGGTGGCGAATTCGGCGTCATCGGCCGCGTCGAAGCGCGCGACCCGAAGACCGGCAAGCTGGTGTGGGTCCGCCCGACCGTCGAAGGCCACATGGGCTACAAGTACGACGCGGCCGGCAACAAGACCGAAAACGGCATCAGCGGCACGCTGAACGCCACCTGGACCGGCGACCTGTGGAAGACCGGCGGCGCAGCCACCTGGCTGGGCGGCAGCTACGATTCGAAGACCGGTCTGGCCTATTTCGGTACCGGCAACCCGGCACCGTGGAACAGCCACCTGCGTCCCGGCGACAACCTGTTCTCCTGCTCGACCGTGGCCATCGATGTGGCCACCGGCCAGATCAAGTGGCACTTCCAGGGCACGCCGAACGACGGCTGGGACTACGACGGTGTGAACGAATTCGTCACCTTCGACATGAACGGCAAGCGGATGGGCGGCAAGGCCGACCGCAACGGCTTCTTCTACGTGCTGGATGCCAACACCGGCAAGTTCGAACGCGGCTTCCCGTTCGTGAACAAGATCACCTGGGCCAAGGGCCTGGACGCCGAAGGCAAGCCGATTTTCGATCCGGCCAACCGCCCGGGCGATCCGGCCAAGGGCGCTGACGGCAAGAAGGGCGAATCCGTGTTCTCGGCACCGTCCTTCCTGGGCGGCAAGAACCAGATGCCGATGGCCTACAGCCCGGATACCGGCCTGTTCTACGTGCCGGCCAACGAGTGGGGCATGGAAATCTGGAACGAGCCGATCACCTACAAGAAGGGTGCGGCCTACCTGGGCGCCGGCTTCACGATCAAGACCATCGAGGACAAGTACATCGGCGCCCTGCGCGCGGTGGATCCGAAGACCGGCAAGATCGTGTGGGAAGTCACCAACAATGCGCCGCTTTGGGGTGGTGTGATGACAACCAAGGGCGGCCTGGTGTTCTGGGGCACCCCGGAAGGCTTCCTGAAGGCAGCTGACGCGAAGACGGGCAAGGAAGTGTGGTCATTCCAGACCGGCACCGGCGTTGTGGCTCCCCCGATCACGTGGGAACAGGACGGCGAGCAGTACGTCGCGGTCGCGACCGGCTGGGGCGGCGCAGTGCCGCTGTGGGGCGGCGACGTCGCCAAGAAGGTGAACTACCTGAATCAGGGTGGTTCGATGTGGGTGTTCAAGCTGCACAAGTAATCAGCAGGACGGACCAATGCAGGCACGACGCTTGCATTGGTTCCTGTGCCGTGTCTGTTTCAGTGTTTTCAGGCGCGGCATCTCTTCAGCAGGACATGGCTCTTTAGCCGGCTCACAAGGCCGGCTTTTTTTTGCCTGTGATCTGCCGCCCGACTTGCCTGTCAACCTTCCTTGAGCTTGCGGTAGAGCGTGGTGCGGCTGATCCCGAGTTCGCGCGCCGTCGCCGCGACGTTGCCGTCGTTGCGCGACAGCGACTCGCGGATGGCGCGCAGGGTCAGGCTGTCCAGATCGCAGGGCGCCGCGACGCCCTGCGCGCCCTCGGGCGCGAGCCCGCTGCCGACAGGCTGATGGTCCAGTTCATCGATGAAGTCATCCGGCAGGTGAGGCCGGCCGATCACGCCATCGTCGGCCGCCATGACGCCGGCGGTGCGCAGCAGATTGGCCAGCTGACGCATGTTGCCGGGCCACGGATGGCGCTCGAACAGCGCGAGCACCTCGTCATCGATGCTCAGGCCGCGTGGAATCGACGACTCGCTGTCGAGAATGCGCTGCACCAGCGCACGCAGATCACTGCGTTCGCGCAGCGGCGGCAGCATGACGGTCAGCCCGTTGAGCCGGTAGTAGAGGTCGGCGCGGAACATGCCCTGGGCGACCAGATCGCGCAGCTTGCGGTGGGTGGCGCAGATGATGGACAGATCGACCGGCGTGGCGCGGCCACTGCCCAGCGGCACCACATTGCGTTCCTGCAGCACGCGCAGCAGGCGTGCCTGCAGCGCGAGCGGCATGTCGCCGATCTCGTCCAGGAACAGCGTGCCGCCATCGGCCTGCATGATGCGGCCAGCGTAGCCTTTGCGCCGGGCACCGGTGAACGCGCCATCTTCATAGCCGAACAGCTCCGATTCGATCAGGCCATCCGGAATCGCGGCGCAATTGACCGCGACAAAGTTCTGGTCGCGACGCGGGCCTTCGTCGTGAATGGCGCGCGCCAGCAGCTCCTTGCCGGTACCGGTCTCGCCCTGGATCAG
>FWPV01013677.1_pt1 | contig 12125 bp, 12 predicted proteins | sample 2228371 | NCBI WGS metagenome assembly FWPV01 (sample SAMEA103939776, study PRJEB20133) | metagenome | reverse complement strand
ATCCCATGCCCCAGCTTACCTGCCGCCCTCTCACCGCTGAAGCTGTCGCCTGAAGGCGAGGGCTTTTACCCTCCCAAAGTCAGACAGTAAAGACGGTGTTATCCACCGGCTCGGCAGGCATTGCCCGAGCAACCCATTCCTGAAAAGACTGCAAACCGCGCTGGAACATCCGAGCCCGCTTCTCGGCTTTTTTGCCTTTGCCAGTATCAGCAGGAACCAGCCCCCAGTTGGCGTTCATGGGCTGAAAGTTGTCGGGGTTGGCACTCGATAGGTAGCGCACCAGGCCACCCAGCATGGTCTCTTCAGGGGGCAGCAGGGGTTCTTGGGCCAGGGCCAGCCGGGCGGCGTTGAGGCCCGCCAGGAAACCTGTTGCGGCGGACTCGAGGTAGCCCTCTACGCCGCTGAGTACCCCGGCCACCAACAGGTGCGGGCGCTTTCGAAACTGCATGGTGGGCTCGATCAACCGGGGCGCACACAAATAGGTATTGCGGTGCATCACGCCATAACGCACAATCTCGGCATTCTCCAGGCCAGGAATGCTCTGCACCACTAGCTTTTGGTCGCCCCATTTGAGACCGGTCTGGAAGCCAACCAGGCTCCACATCTGGCCCCGCCGGTCCTCGGCGCGCAGTTGCACCACCGCGTAAGGTTCCTTCCCGGTTCGGGGGTCGGGCAAGCCCACCGGCTTAATGGGGCCATAGCGGGGGGTGTCGTAGCCCCGGCGAGCAATTTCTTCGATGGGCATGCAGCCTTCAAAGAACTCAAGCTTCTCCCAGTCGTGCGGCGTGTGTCGGCGGGCCTGGGTCAGCACTTCGTAGAAGTGTCGGTACTGTTCTTCGTTCAGGGGACAGTTCAGATAGTCCGCGCTCTGGCCGTAGCGCCCAGCGCGGTAGGCGACCTCCAGGTTGATGCTCTCGCCCAGCACCACCGGCGCGGCGGCGTCATAAAAGCCCAGGAATTCGTTACCTACCCACGAGTGCAGGTGCTCGGCCAGGGCATCAGAGGTCAGGGGGCCAGTAGCCAGTACGGTAACGCCGTCGGCGGGAATGGTTTGCATCTCCTCAGGTATCACCTCAATCCGGGGATGCGCCAGAAGAAGCTGGGTAATCTCCTCTGCAAAAGCCTCCCGCTCAACCGCAAGCGCCCCGCCTGCCGGTACGCGGTGCCGATCTGCGGCGTACATCACCAGGGAACCCGCCGCCCGCATCTCGGCTTGCAACAGCCCCTTGGCGTTGGTCTCGCCCTCGCCGCCCAGGCTATTGGAGCAGACCAGCTCGGCAAAATGGGCGGTCTGGTGAGCCGGGGTCATGCGCGCTGGCCGCATCTCGTAGAGCCTGACCTGAGCCCCCAGCCGGGCTGCGGTATAGGCGGCCTCCACACCCGACAAACCGGCTCCAATCACATGAACCCGTGTCATCCCTGAAGTGTATACCAGGCTTCATCTGGCGTCACACTCTTCCGGCAATATGTATGTGTTCCGAAATCAGAGCCACTTCTTTCCAATGTGCATTGAACTACAAAAGGAGGTAGTTATGCGTTTCAGGGAGGAGTTGGTACTTAACATTCGGGCACCCCGCGAGGCAGTCTGGGCCGCTTTTCAGGACTTCTCGAGCTGGCCGTCCTGGGCAGGGGTTATTCGGGAGGTCAGCCGGGTGGATTCGGCCTGGCGTTTCAAGGCGCGGGGGCAGCCGCCGGTGGATCTGGTCTGGGTAGCCGAGGCGACCGAGCGCAAAGCGCCCGAGTTTTTAGCCTTCCGCAGCGTGCCGGGTGTGCCGCACAACCTGGAAATTTCCGGCTGGCTGCGTCTGGATGAACTGCCGGATGGCGCCACCCACCTCGAGCTCCTGTTCGAAGGTCACCCTCACTACAGCTCCCCTCTCCTGGACAGGGCTGCCGACTGGTATGCCACTGTATTTGGCGAGCCAAACAAGCTCCTCAAGGTGACCTTTGAACAGTTCAAGGCCCACCTGGAAAAAACCCATCGGGTCCTGGAGCACTCCACCCCCATAACCTGAACTGCCGACGCCCATTATCGCGTAGCGTTGAAATTCCTCCGCTAGTGGTCATCTGGCTCGGCGACCGGGTCTCTAAGCACAATAGACACCCTGGTCACCCGATGGGTTGTCGAGTTGAGCAACCGTATGCTCTACACCAGGGCCACGATCACACCTGTGATGTGGGGGGTTTCGTACCTGGCAGCTTTCTACCAACATCCCGTAAGATAGGGTCATGGACAGAAGAATCCGCGTGCTCATTGCCAAGCCGGGTCTGGACGGCCACGACCGGGGGGCCAAAGTGGTGGCCCGCGCCCTGCGCGATGCTGGCATGGAGGTCATCTATACAGGCCTGCGACAAACCCCCGAGATGATTGTCTCGGCAGCCCTGCAAGAAGACGTGGACGCCATCGGTCTGTCGGTACTTTCAGGCGCTCACATGCACTATTTCAGCGAGGTGCGCAAACTCCTCAAGGAGCAGGGCGCGGACGATATCCTGCTTTTCGGGGGTGGCATCATTCCCGATGAGGACGTCCCTCACCTCAAAGAGATGGGCGTGGCGGGCGTTTTCGGCCCCGGCACCAGCACTCAGGACATAGTGGACTTCCTGAAGAAAACCACACCCACGCGTTGGGCCGCTCAAGGTTGACCACCCATTCTTCTGGAGATGCTATGGCAAAGTCCGCAGTCAAACCCAAGGTCAAAAAAACCACCAATAAAGCCAAAGCGCAGTCCCAACCCACCGCCTGGGTCAGGGTTCCGGAGGAGAGTGAACTTCCGGAGGAAATGCGGGTTTTGTTTGGCAAGTTCCAGGAAAAAACGGGCTTTGTGCCAAATGTCGCTCGCAACTTTGCCCTGACGCCGGAACATTTCTTGCGCTGGTTCCGGTACTACGATTTTTTAATGCGCAACGAAGACCAGAGCCACCTGAGCCGCAAAGAACGGGAGATGATTGCGGTGGTGGTATCCTCGGCCAACGAGTGTGAGTACTGCCTGGCCTCGCACTCGGCCTATTTGCGCGAGATTACCGGCGACCCCGTGTTACCCGATGTGCTTGCCGCCAACTACCGTCGGGCCCATCTGACCCCCAGGGAACATGCACTCCTCGAGTTCGCCCATCAAATCACGGTTGACTCTGCGGTGATGAGCTCCGCCGATGTGCAAATGCTTCGGGCTATCGGGCTTTCTGACGAAGCCATTTTTGAAGCAGCTCAGGTCGCAGCTATGTTCAACTTCACCAACCGCATCGCCAACGCCATGGGCTGGGTTCCCAATGAGGTGTATTACTTTCAGCACCGCAGCAAAAAGTAGACTATTCGTATGGAAGGTTTGAAGCCATTTGGTCTGTGGGCACTGATCGCGGTACTGGTGGGTGGGTTGGTGTATCTTGCCCAGTGGCAGGGTTGGGTTTCCAGCACTTTCCCTTTCTGGGCGTTGGGCATGGTACTCATTCTGGCGCTGGGGTTTGCAAATCTTTTAGCGAAAGGGCCGAGGTAGCCAAACCCAAGCCTGGGCTAGGCCCGGCCCACGGGTGCTTGGGTTTCGAGTTTCCAGGCGGGCACTGTTCTGTCCAGGACAAGGCTTTGTTGAAGTTAGATGGCCCGAAATATCTCAAGAGCGCTCTAAATATGAATCGGCTTGTCCCAGGTCGCCAGCGCCGCTTCCTTTAGCGCCTCGGCCAGCGTGGGGTGGGCATGAGAAGCCCGCGCCAGGTCTTCCGCGGAGGCATGGAAGGCCATAGCCACCGCAGCCTCGGCGATCAGGTCACCCGCTCTGGGGCCAATGATATGCACGCCCAGAATCCGGTCGGTCTCGGCGTGGGCCAGAATTTTGACGAAGCCATCGGTGTCGTTCATGGCCCTGGCCCGCCCATTGGCAGTGAAGGGGAACGAACCCTTCTTGTAAGGGACTCCGGCGGCTTTGAGTTCCTCTTCGGTTTTACCTACCGAAGCGATTTCCGGGTGGGTGTAGACCACGTTGGGAATGGAGTTGTAGTCAACGTGTCCATAACCCGTCACCATGTACTCCACCGCGGCATAGCCTTCCTCCTCGGCTTTGTGGGCCAGCATGGGGCCTGCTATTACATCGCCAATGGCAAAGATGCTGGGTACGGCGGTCTGGTAATGGGAATTAACCGGAATGCGGCCCCGTTCATCGGTGGATAGACCCACATTCTCCAAACCCAGTCCATCGGTGTTGGGCACCCGCCCAGTTGCCAGCAGCACCCGGTCGGCCACCAGGGGTTCGCTACCTTCGTACTCCACCACACCCTTGCCATCCCTGGCATAGGCCGCCGTCACCCGCACACCGGTGCGGATTTCCAGACCCTGTTTTTTGAAAATTTTCTCGGCGGCTTTGGCAATCTCGCCATCCATCCCCCCCAGAATGGTAGGCAGGTATTCCAGCACGGTGACCCTGGAGCCCAGACGGTTCCATACCGAGCCCAGCTCGAGGCCAATCACCCCACCCCCAATCACCACCAGGGTCTCGGGCACCTTGGGGTAGGCAATGGCCTGGTCGGAGGTGCCCACAATGTCGTAGTCGAGCGCAACCCCCTTCAACGGGGCAACTTTGGAGCCGGTCGCAATCAGAATACGTTCGGCCTCGAGCTCCTGTACACCCTCCGGCCCCTCGACCACCACCTTATGGGGTGCAACAATTTTGCCGTGCCCCAGGTAGCGCGTCACCTTATTTTTCTTGAAGAGATAATCAATGCCGCTGGTATTGGCCTTGACCACCCTGTCCTTATGGGCCATCAGGGCGGGCAGGTCCAGCTCGGCCTGGCCGATTTTAACCCCGATGATCTGGTTGAGCTCCGCTGCATGAATTTTCTCGCTGGCATCCAGCAGGGCTTTGGAAGGTATGCAACCCACCCGCAAGCAGGTGCCCCCCAGTGCTTGTTCTTTTTCGATGCAAGCCACGTCCAGCCCGAGCTGGGCAGCTTTAATCGCCGCTACATACCCCCCAGGCCCTGCTCCAATGACCACCAGTTGATGTTTTGGCATAAAACCTCATGCGTTGCTGATAGCCAGCGGTTCAAAGCCGCTAGCCCAGGCAAGGTTACTGTTCCCTTTCCACCGTATCCCCAGCTTTAGCTATACTTCCAGGGCCAGACGTACCGGGTTCTCGATCAACTCCTTGACCCGCTTGAGGAAGGTCACGGCCTCGCGCCCGTCCACAATGCGGTGGTCGTAGGAGAGGGCAAGGTTCATCATGGGGCGGATCACCACGGCGCCGTTTTTGGCTACCGGGCGCTCGACAATGGCATGCATGCCCAGGATACCCACCTGGGGTGGGTTGATGATGGGCGTGGAGTTGAGTGAGCCATAAATGCCGCCGTTGGTAATGGTGAAGGTACCCCCCATCAGCTCGTCAGGCTTGATTTTCTTGGCCCGCACCCGCTCGCCATAATCTGCAATGGTGGCCTCGATCTGAGCCATGCTCAGCAGGTCGGTATTGCGAATAACCGGCACCACCAAACCCTCGCCACCCCCTACCGCAATCCCAATGTCGTAATAACGGTGATAGATAATATCGGTACCCCGAATTTCGGCATTCAGTTGCGGGATTTCTTGTAGGGCCTGGGTAACGGCCTTGACAAAAAAACTCATGAAGCCCAGCTTGAGGCCGTATTTCTTCTGGAAGCTCTCGCCATACTCTTTGCGCAAGTCCATCACCATACCCATGTCGGCCTCATTGAAGGTGGTGAGCATGGCGGTGTTCTGTTTGGCGGAGAGCAGACGCTCAGCAATACGGCGACGCAAGGGCGTCATGGGCACCACATCGTCGCGGCGCTCGCCTTTGGTCACCGCGGGCGCAGGGGGGCTCGAGGGCTGGGGCACGGGGGGCGGTGCTGAAGGAGCAGCAGGAGCTGTAGCCGCCCGCTGCACATCTTCTTTCAGTACCCGTCCTCCGGGGCCGGTTCCGGGCAGGGTTGCCGCCTGGATGCCGGTCTGGGCTGCCAGGCGCTCGGCGGAAGGCATCACCTTTGCTTCGGTCACTGGAGCAGCAGGCTGGCTGGGCGCCGGGGCAGGGGCAGGCTGGGCGGGCGGGCTGGTCACAGCAGCAGCCGCCCCTTCCTCCAATAAAGCCACCACATCCCCCACTTTGGCCTGTCCACTGGGGATAAGAATTTTAGTCAAACGGCCCTGGACGGGCGAGGGTAGCTCCAGGGTAGCCTTGTCGGTCACCAGTTCAACCAGGGGCTCGTCTGCCCCCACCACGTCGCCCTCTTTCTTGAGCCACTGTCCAATTTCTACCTCGGTGATGGATTCTCCCACTGCTGGAATTTTGAGTTCCAAGGCCATGTTGCCTCCCATTCAGGGGTGCCGCAGCACCTTAACCTGTACAACTTTACTTCATAAGAGGGCGAAGAGCTCCGGGTAACCGGTACAGGGAATTCTCTTTATACGTACACGGTACAGGGAATTCTCTTTTACGCACACTGAACCCGAAACCCTTTTTCGGTCTCGCTGAGGGGCTCTTGCTTTCGGAGCCCGTTGCCCTGAGCCCAAAACCCCTCTTACAAGCCAAGGGCTGCCGATACGATTGCCTTCTGCTCCTTGTCGTGCACTTTCTTGGAGCCTACCGCCGGGCTGCTGGACTCTGGGCGGGCCACCACACTCAAGGGGTGCCCAAACATCCGGTCACCAAAACGGGCCCGAATGAACCACCAGGCCCCCATATTGGCGGGTTCTTCCTGCGTCCAGACAACCTCAGTTCTGGCCGAGAAGAGCGCCAGGGCGGCCTCGAGTTCCTTCATCGGGAATGGGTACAGTTGTTCAAGGCGGATGATAGCCACGTCGTCCTTGCCTGCGGCGCGTCGGGCGGCCTCGAGGTCGTAGTACACCTTGCCTGAGCAGAGCACCACCCGCTTGATTTTGGGGCTGGGGTTCCCGGAAAGCACGCGCTGGAAGCGGCCTTGCGAGAGCTCCTCGAGCTTCGAGACCGCATCTGGGTTTCGTAGCAAACTCTTGGGGGTCATCACGATCAGGGGCTTGCGCCAGGGGCGCACCACCTGGCGGCGCAGCAGGTGGAAGTACTGGGCAGGGGTGGTGGGGTAAGCCACCTGCATGTTGTCGTTGGAGCAGAGCTGGAGGAAGCGCTCGAGGCGGGCGCTGCTGTGTTCAGGGCCACCCCCCTCCATACCGTGCGGAAGCAGCAACACAATGCCCGACAAGCGGCTCCACTTGGCTTCCGCGGAGGCAATGAACTGGTCAATGATGACCTGGGCGGTGTTCACAAAATCACCGTACTGGGCCTCCCATCCCACCAACGCATCGGGCATGTCCAGGCTGTAGCCATACTCAAAGCCCAAAACCCCCGCCTCAGATAGTGCAGAGTTGTAGAGCTCAACCACCGCCTGCCCCTCGGCCAGATGGTTGGCAGGGATATATCTCTCGCCCGTAATATGGTCGGTATAACCCCCATGACGCTGGGTGAAGGTTCCGCGTATCACGTCCTGACCCGAAATCCGCACCCGGTGTCCTTCCACTGCCAGGGTGGCAAAGGCCAGTACTTCTGCCGAGGCCCAGTCCAGGGGGCGCTTATTCTGGCCCATCTCACGACGACCCTCTACAAATTTAACCAGTTTGGGATGCAGGTTAAAGCCCTCGGGCAACCTATTAAGGCCTGCCATCAGGGCCGAAAGCTTTTCCATGGGAACCCCGGTTTCGGGGTCGGGCACCCCTTCTTCGGGGCCGCCCAAATAGCCTTTCCACACCCCGCCACCGGCAGGGGGGCGGGTGGGGGTGGGTTCCCGCCGCGCCCCCGAAAAGGCGGCCTCGAGGGTGTCCTGGTACTGCTTCGCCAACAGATTGCAACCATCCTTGGTACAGACCCCTTCCTCTTCGAGCTTAGCCTGGTAGCTCAAGTACAGGGGCTTCTTGGCCGCAATCCGGCGGTACATGTCGGGCTGGGTGAAGCTGGGTTCATCGGTCTCGTTGTGTCCGCGTTTGCGGTAGCCGATCAGGTCAATAAACACATCGCGCTTGAACTCCTTGCGGAATTCCATGGCCAGCTCCACCACCCCCACCAGCGCCTCGGGGTCTTCGGCGTTGACATGGAAGATGGGGGACTCGAGCATCTTGGCGATTTCGGTGGAGTAGCGCCCGGCAGTGTATTCGTGGGGCTCGGTAGTAAAGCCCACCTGGTTGTTCAGGATGATGTGCACCGCACCCCCCACGGTGTAGGCCGGAATCCCCGAGATATTCAGGGTTTCTTGCACAATGCCCTCGCCAATAAAGGCGGCGTCTCCGTGAACCAGCAGCAACATACCCTTTTCGCGCTTGCGATCGCCAAAGCGGTCTTGCTTGGCACGGGTTCGGCCCATAGCCACTGGCGCTACGAACTCGAGGTGTGAAGGGTTGAAGTTGAGAGATAGGTGTATGTTGCCGTAGGGGGTTGGCAGGTCGTTGGAGTAGCCCAGATGGTACTTCACATCACCGTGGTAGCCCTCGGGGAAGTGCTCCTCAAACTCCAAAAAAATGTCCCGCATGGGCTTTCTAACCACATTTGCCAGCACGTTCAGACGGCCCCGGTGGGCCATCCCCATCACCACCTCCACCACTCCATGTTTGGCCGCGTTCTCGAGGGTCAGATCTAGCAGGGGAATCAGGGACTCGGTGCCTTCCAGGCTGAAGGTCTTGGCCCCCAGATATTTCTTCTGCAAAAACTCCTCGAACAGCGTGGCTTGCATGAGCCGCTCGTGGATTTTTCGTTTCTGCTCCGCCGTGGGCCGGGTAAACCCTGCGGCCAGGCGTGCCTCAATCCAGTTACGCACCGCCGGATCGTCCAGGTGGCCGTACTCGATGCCCACCGTACCGCCGTAGCGAGCTCTGTACTGCTCCAATACTGCCCGCAAGGTAGGCGCTCCCAACTCCGCCGGCACCGGACGATCCAGATCGGCTTCGCTCAGGCCGAAAAAACTGGGATCCAGTTCGGGTGGGGTCCGGCGTTCACGTTCCAGAGGGTCAATCCGCGCTACCAGATGACCACGTTCTCGATAAGTACGCAAAAAGCGAACCGCCCGCAAGAAAAACGAGGCCAGTTCAGAGACTGAGGCCCCGTCCAACGGTTCTCGCTGGCCCGCCGCCCCATTTCCGCCGATGGGCTCGGCCTGAACGGCATGGAAATAACTTGACCATTCAGCAGGAATGGACGCCGGGTTTTGCTCATATTCCTGGTACAAAGCCTCCAAAAAGGCCAGGTTCGAACTGTCTACTGCGCGTTCCATACTCACGATTCAATAGTCTACTAGGTTCATTGCAGACAAAACGTGTCAAGAGACAATGAGGGGCTCTTGAAAGCCTTTTCTCAGGCTCTTTTCGAGTTGATAGCCGATACTCAGCAGTCTGTTACCAACCAATTACCGGCACAGAACTGGTCAAAAGCTCTTCAGTACGGGGTCATTGTGGATGGTGGATCACTGATCGCTGTAAATCTTGTTCTGAACAGCGAAAATCTTTACAAGTCACTCCACTGTACCTGCAAGACAAAAAGCAATACAACTCCGTGGCCGCTTGCAAGTTAGGCTTTTGACTAAAAGCCTGCAAGCCTTGATTACAAACCTGTGTCTTTACAACAGTTCGCTAAATCAAGGTGTCAATCTGCGCCGCCGCCTCGAGGTCCAGCGACGTAACCCCCCCCGCCGAGTGCGTTACATAGGCCACCCTGACCTTACCCCACATGATTTCCAGGCTGTCGGGATGATGGTCGGTTTTTTCGGCGTGCAGCGCTACCTTGACTGCAAAAGCCACACCCTCCGCATAAGTATCAAACGTGAAGGTTTTCTCGATTCTACCTCCCACCAGGATCCAACCCGGAAGATCTTGCAAACCATTCCGAATTTCCCCTTCGTTTAGTTTGATGACCATAGAACCCCTCCTTTGCCCGCAAACCCCAGATGCCCCTGAAGCATCCCCATCATTTTGTATCGTTTGCAAGACCACAAAAAAGTGTGCTATACTCCCCGTTGGCGCTTTTTTTGGGTGGTTTCCCCGAGCCGCCCAAACAAAAGCAAATCAAATCTGCAACGGCGTTGGTAGGCGCTGGTGCAAAATGGAGAAAGCAGTGTTCAAGACGTTTGTTCCTGAACCCAAAGAACCCGGTTGGGTTCTGATTGATGCCGAAGGCCAGTCCATCGGACGGGTGGCTTCCAAGATTGCAGCGGTGTTGCGAGGCAAGCACAAGCCCGACTTCACCCCCAACATGGCCACGGGCGATTGTGTGGTGGTCATCAATGCCGATAAGGTGCTCCTGAAGGGCTCCAAACCCCGTACCAAGGTCTATACCCGCTACTCCGGCTACCCCGGTGGCCTCAAACGCACCGTGGGTGCGGTGATGCTGGCCGAAAAGCCGGTCAAGGCCGTGGAGCATGCGGTCAAGGGTATGCTTCCCAAAGGTACCCTGGGCAATACCATGTTCCGCCGTCTCAAGGTCTATGCTGGAGCAAGCCATCCCCATGCGGCCCAGAAACCCGTCAAGATGGAGGTCGAATAATGGAACAGTATTACGGCACGGGCCGTCGCAAAACCAGTGTAGCACGGGTTTTCTTGCGCCCCGGCAGTGGCAAGGTCGAGGTCAACGGCGTGGCATTTGCCGACTACTTCGGCGGTCTGGTCAAGGCGGTGTCGGCCCTGGAACCCTTGCGCCGGGTGGATGTGAGCAACCGCTTTGATGCCTACATCACCGTGGAAGGCGGTGGCAAGGCCGGACAGGTAGACGCCATCCAGCTCGGCATTGCCCGCGCCCTGGTCAACTACAATGGCGACTTGCGAGCTAAGCTCAAGCCTGCAGGGCTGCTCTCGCGCGACCCCCGCGAAGTCGAGCGCAAGAAGTACGGCAAGCACAAAGCCCGCCGTGCGCCGCAGTACAGCAAGCGCTAGGTATTTGCCCCTGAGCCTCCACCCTTTGGGTGGCTCCACCCCTTGGGTGGGGGCTTTTTTTGCCTGGAGTCGAAGGCGTATCCTGGGGCATGGACAAAGCTGAGTTGAAGCGAATCGTGGATGCCAACGACTGGCTGTGGGAAAAGTGGTGGTCTGCCTTGCAGGAGCTATCCCTCGAGCAGGCCCGTCAAGAGGTCGGGGGTTCTTTCCCCAGTGTGCTCGCCACCACGGCCCATATGGTTGGGGCCGAAGCGGTCTGGCTCGAGCGGCTCCTGGGCAACCCAGCGGCCAGCTTTCCGGCAAGCCCAAGCGACATTGGGGGCTTGTACAAATCCTGGCAACTGATGGCATCCAGGAGACAGGACTGGCTCGCCACCGCTGATCCCGAGGCTAGAATCACCTATAACTTTACCGGTGGAACCGCCACCAACAGTGTTAGCGAGATTGTGCTGCACTTTACCACCCACGCCCACTTCCACCGAGGCCAGTTGGCCAGCCAGTTCAGACTGCTGGGCCTGAAGCCCCCTTCGGTGCATTTGATCGGGTTCTTCCGACTTTGAGATTTTCCTCAACGAATACTACCTGAGCTGCCATTTCTGACATACCTGTTAGCATCCGATACACCCCTAGTTGGTTCGTCAATGGGTTCACCGCCTGATACTTTGAGCATAGCCTGCCCATACCTCGACGATGCTGCGAAACCCCACAGGTGGTACAAGGTGGCCTGGTAATACCAAATCTGCCCAGAAGTGACCCATAAGCGATATACAAGTCCCTCGGTCGCGCCCCCTGGCGCGGCAAGTGGGGGGCGCGTTTAGCGCCGCTCACGCGCAGAGTTGGTATAACAAAACACCGGGTCTGGGCAGGTATCTTGCCCCTAGCCACCTTGGCAAGGACGGTTCTGGGTCATGTTAGCCACCGCTTGGGCCGGGTGTGGAGGTAACCTGAAAAAGACATGGGCCAAACCTAAGGAAAATCTGAATGAAGCCTAAATGTAAATCGGTGGGGTGAGTCGTAAGCTACGGGCTAGCTTGGTCGAATCGCGCTTGCTTCCTTCGACTCCATAACCTCTGATTTCGTGGAACTTAGCGCAATCCCTGTGATCAAACCTCGTCCGATAGTAGTCTCTGGAGCCTGGATGAAGAAGCTTTTGTGGATCATCGCCTTAGTCGTCCTGGGAGCTTGCAACGAAGCGGTTACCCTCCCGGTTCCCCCAACTCCCAATCCCAACCCCACCCCAACCCCG